>Ga0316626_10001151_pt1 | contig 11564 bp, 8 predicted proteins | sample OWC_Aug_T1_C1_D5_FD_207656 | JGI IMG/M metagenome (GOLD analysis project Ga0316626, IMG submission 207656) | Wetland soil microbial communities from Old Woman Creek delta, Ohio, United States - OWC_Aug_T1_C1_D5_A | ecosystem: Environmental > Terrestrial > Soil > Wetlands | place: USA: Ohio...
GAGGAGTCCGGCGAGATGCCCGCCTGGCCGGCGGCGGAGACATGGTCCGCGGACGAGCCCCCCCCGGCGCTCGAGCCCGAGCCCGAGTTTGAGATGCCGCCCGCAGTCGAGTCGGAGCTGCAGGCGGCGGTCGAGCCGGAGCCCGAGTTCGAGATGCCGCCGGCAGTCGAGCCCGAGGTGCCCGCGGCGTTCGAGCCCGAGCCCGATTGGCCCGAGATGCCAGCTGTGCTCAAGCACGAGGTCGAGCCCGATATCGAGACCGCGCCCGCGACAGAGCCCGAGCATGGGTTCGAGCCCGAGCATGGGTTCGAGCCCGAGGATGGGTTCGAGCCCGAGCCGGAGATGCCGGTCCGGCCCGAGGAGACGTCGGCCGCCGAGCTGCCACCACCCGCGTTCGAGGGAGCAGCGCCCGGCTTCCCGGCAGAGGAGGCGCCCGCGCTCGAGGAGGTCGCGGCGGCCGCCGGCGCCGATTCCTACGGCCGGGTGGAGGAAGCTGCGCCAGGCACCGAGCCGATCCCGGAGCGTTCCCTGTTCGCCGATCTGCTGGCGCCGGCGACCGCGGCCGGGGAAGGGGAAGAGGAAGAGGAAGAGGTGGCGGATGCCATCGCAGAGCTGGAGAAGGAGCTCGGGCCGCAGCCCGCGCCGGCCCGGCCGGAACCGAAGCGGACGCCATGGCGCGTGCTCGTGATCGGCGGACTGGTCGGGATCTGTCTCGTCCTGGCCTGGGCGTACAAGAGCGAGGTCATTCGCTTCGGGCCGCGGCCGCCCCGGCCGGCGGCCGTCGAGACGCCGGCCCCGGGCGAGCAGCGCCGCGCCCAGGCCACGGCGGTCCCCGCACCCGGCGGCGGGGGCGGCGGCGTCGGCGGGCCCGCGGCGAGCGCGCCGGCGGTCATGGCCCCTGCTCCCACGAGCCCACCCGAGCCAGCTCGGCCGGCGGCCGCGCCACCGGTAGCCGGGCCTGAACCCGTGTCTGCGGCCAAGCCGGGGTCCACCGCCCCGGCGACGGCCGCGGCGCCGCGTGAGCCGGAGCCCGCTGCGGGGGCCGTTCCGTCCACGGCGGGAAGCGGGCCGTTCGGCGTGCACGTGAGCTCGTTCCGCACCCAGGCCAAGGCCGAGGAGGATCTCTCCCGCTACCGGGGGCTCGGGTTCGAGGGCCTCATCGTCAGCGTGGAGGTGACGGGGAAGGGCACGTGGCTCCGGGTCATGCTCGGTCCCTATCCCTCCCTCGAGGAGGCCAACCGCATCATGGAGGCCGTCCGCGCCGACGAGCTGTCCCCGGAGGCGCAGGTGTTCACGATTCCGCGCTAGAGCGCTCGCATCTCGCCAGGGCGGCGCGCGCCTCGAGCGCGCGCCGGATCCATCCGGCCCCGCCGCCCGCGGCGAGCGCCGGCATCCGCCACGGAGGGCTGATGTTTCTCGAGAAGCTCGACATCTTCGGGTTCAAGTCCATCCCGTTCAAGCTCACGGTGCGCTTCGGCGCGGGCATCACCGGGATCGTCGGCCCCAACGGCTGCGGCAAGTCGAACCTCTCCGACGCCATCCGCTGGGTGCTCGGCGAGCAGTCGGCGCGTCTCCTGCGCGGGCATTCGATGGAAGACGTGATCTTCAACGGCACCGCCGCGCGCAAGCCGCTCGGGATGGCGGAAGTCTTCCTGACCTTCTCGAACACAAAGAACCTGCTCCCCGTCGAGTACTCGACGGTGTCCGTCGGCCGCCGCCTCTATCGCTCCGGGCAGAGCGATTATGTGCTCAATCGGAAGCCGTGCCGGCTCCGGGACGTCAAGGATCTCCTCCTCGACACCGGAATCGGATCGAGCGGCTACTCGCTCATCGCGCGCGAGATGGTCGAGTCGGTGCTGTCCGACGATTCAGGCCAGCGCCGGCAGATTCTCGAGGAAGCAGCCGGCATCACCAAGTACAAGGCGCGGAAGCACGAGGCCTTGCTCAAGCTCAAGGCGACCGAGGCCGACCTGGTGCGAGTGGCCGACATCATAAGTGAGGTCGAGCGCGAGACGCACTCCCTCGGCCGGCAGGTCGGCCGCGCGCGTCGCTACAAGCGCCACCTCGAGCGCATCCGCCATCTCGATCTTGCCCTTGGCCGCCAGCGCGTCCACGAGCTCGCGGCCCGCCGCGACGAGCTGGTGGCGCGTCTCGCCGAATCGCGTGCCCAGCTCGAAGGCGAGCGGGCTCGCTTGGCAAGCCTCGAGCTCACGGTCGAGGAGCGGCGGCTCCGCCAGACCGAGTTCGAGCGCGAGCTGCGCGCGGCCCAGGAGGAGCTCGATCGCCACGACCGCCAGGTCGCGGAGTGGACGAGCGAAGTGCGCGTGCTGCGCGAACGGGAGCTCGCGACCCAGGCGCGTTTGAGCGAGGCGCGGAGCACGATCGGGCGCCTGAACGAGCGCGACACGGGAAATGCGCGGGCGGCGGCCGCGTCCGGCGCCGAGCTCGAACGTCTCGCCGAGTCCGCGGCCCAGGTCGAGGGTGAGCTCGCCGCACGGGAGGAGCTCCGGAACGAGGTCGAACGCACCTGGAAAGCGCGGCGCGTCGAGCTCGCCGAGAAGAATCAGATGAGCCTTGAGCTCGTCGAGGGCCATGTCGAGCGACGGACGGCTCTCGCGGAGGAGAAGCGCAAGGCCGAGGACTTGACGCTCCGGCGCGATCGCCTGGTGGCCGATCTCGACACGGTGCGAAACGAGTGGGAAGCGGCCGCGGGCGAGAGCGAGCGGCTGGCGGCTGCGCTCGGCGGGGCGCGCGGCGGCTGCGAGGCGACCCGCGCCGAGCTGGACGAGGTCGAGGCGCGGACCATCTCTCTCTCCCTCGCTGCCGAGCAGGCCGGCCAGAAGCTCCTCGGGCTCGCCGAGACCGCGGCTACGCATGAGTCGCGCCTCGCGGTGCTCCTCGATCTCCGCCGCCGCTACGAGGGTTTCGCGCGCGGCGTGCAGACGCTCCTTGCCGGCGAGCGACCGGGCGGCATGCACGGCACGATCGCCGAGCTGATCCGGGTGCCGGCGGAGCTCGTCGAGGCGGTCGAGGCCGCGCTGGGAGCGGGCGTGGGCACCATCCTGGTCGAGGAGCGCGCGGCGCCGGCGGGCTACATCGATCAGCTGCGCGAGCGCGAGGGCGGCCGCGCCACCTTCCTCCCGCTCGCCGGACTCGAGACGGCGCCGGAAGCGCGCGGCGGCGCGCCGGCGGGCGACGGCATCTGGGGCCGCTTGAGCGATCTCGTCGAGGCCCACTCCGAGCGCTTCGCCGGAGCGGTCGAGTACATGCTCGGCGATGTCATCGTCGTCGCCGACCGGTCGCGGGCGCAGGCGCTGATCGCCCGTCCGGAAGCGCAGGGTTACCGCGTCGTGACGCTCGACGGCGAGCTGTGGACTCGCTCCGGCGCCGTCAGCGGTGGCGACGGTGCCGGGACGAGCGTGCTCTCGCGCGAACAGGAGATCGCGGCGACCGAGGAGGCGCTCGTGCCGCTCCGGGCCGAGATCGCGGCGCTCCGCGCCGAGGAAGCGGATCTCCGCGCGGAGCGCGAGGCGAGCGCCGGCACGCTCCGCGAGCTCCGGAGCCGCTACGAGGCCGAGCGCGAAGCGGTGTTCGCCTGCGAAAAGGCGCACGCCGAGGCGGCGCTCGCCGCGCAGATCAAGGCCGAGGTGATCCGCGATCTCGAAGGGGCGATCGCCGCCCTGGCGCAAGAGCTGGCGGCCTCCGGCGCCCGCGAGGTGGCGCTCGGCTCCGAGCTCGACGACGCGCGCCGCGAGAGCCAGACCTTCGCTTCGGACTGCGCCGATCTCGAGGCCGAGGTGGCGCACCTCGAGGAGGAGCGCGACCGGCGGCTCGCCGAGGAGCAGGAAGCGAGAATGGCCTGGGCCGCGTTCTCGGCCCGCCTCGCCGAGGTGCGCGCCGACAACGACCGCCTCGCAGCCGAGCGCGGCGAGATCGCAGCCGAGCTCGCGCGGCTCGGTGGCGAGATCGAGCTTGGCACCGAGTCCCTGGCCATGCTGGCCACGACCATCGCCGAGCACGAAACGGCCACCGCGCAGGCGATGCTCGATCGCGAGGAGAAAGAGGCGCGCGTGCGTGCGCTCGAGCTGGCGGAGGGGGAGGCGCGTGCTGAAGTGGTGGCCGAGGAAAAGGAGGTGCGCACCGTGCGGCACGGGTTCGACGGTCTCCTCGAGGGCACGCACAAGGACGAGCTCGATCACGAGCGCGCCCGCGGCGAGATCGAGGCCATCGCGGCCCGCATCCGCGAGGAGTACGGTGTCGAGCTCCTCGAGACCAACGAGACGCTGGCGGAAGGGCAGGACCCCGCAGCAGCGCTGGACGAGCTGAACGAGCTCCGCGAGCGACTCCGCCGCATCGGGCCGGTCAACCTGCTCGCCATCGAGCAGTACGACGAGGTGAAGCAGCGCTTCGATTTCCTGACCAAGCAGCGTGATGATCTGGTGGCGGCGCGCACGGAGCTGCTCGAAGCGATCGAGAAGATCAACCTGACCGCCTCCGAGCTCTTCCATCAGACCTTCGCCCAGGTGCAGGCGAACTTCTCGCGCGTCTTCGCCACCCTGTTCGAGGGGGGCGAGGCCGAGCTTGCACTGGCCGGCGACGACCTGGAAGGCGGCATCGAGATCATGGCGCGACCGCGCGGCAAGGCGCTGCGCTCGATCCGCATGATGTCGGGCGGAGAGCGGGCACTCACCGCGATCTCGCTCCTCTTCTCGATCTACCTGGTCAAGCCGAGCCCCTTCTGCATCATGGACGAAGTGGACGCCCCCCTCGACGACGCCAACGTCGATCGCTTCGTGAAGCTGCTCCGACAGTTCCAGCGGGACACGCAGTTCATCGTCATCACCCACAACAAGCGCACGATGGAGGCCTGCGAGCGGCTGTACGGGGTGACGATGGAGGAGCCTGGCGTGTCGAAGCTGGTCTCGGTGCGCCTCGATCATGGCGAGATCGCGGCCGGCGAGGAGGTCGAGACAGCGGCGGGCGAAGAGAGCGAGACGGCGGCGGGCGAGGAAGGCCAGGATCGGCCGGGCGCCGGCGGACCGGGCCCGGACGGTGCGGATCTCGATCTCGCGACCATGGCGGCCGCGGGGAGCGACGGCGCCGGGGAAGACGACGCACTGGGAGTCAGTTGACGCGCGGATCGAGAGGCATCGTGATGAGGTGCGCGAAGTCGGGGCCGAGGCCGCGGATCGCGGCGGCCCAGGTCTCTTCCGGATCGAGATCGAAGACGATCTCCGCAGTGGCGGGGTACGTGAACCAGCTGCCGGTCGCCATCTCCATGTCGAGCTGCCCCTCGCCCCAGCCGGCATAGCCGGCATACACGCGCACGCGCTCGGCCGGCGCGCGGGTTTGAGCGAGCACATCGACGAGCATCTGCATCTCACCGCCGAGCGCCATGCCGCCGGCCACCGGCTGCGCCCCGGGTACGGGAGCGTCCACCTTGTGCAGCACGAGCAGGATGTCCGGCTGCACGGGGCCGCCGCGGAAGAGGATCTCCGCCGCCGGCGGCAGCTTGGTCACGCCGCTCAGTACATCGGCCACCTTGGTCGCTGTCGGCCGGTTCACGATGAGCCCCATCGAGCCCGCTGCCGAATGCTCGCAGAGGAGGACGACCGTGCGCGCGAAGTTCGGGTCGCGGAGCGTGGGGCTCGCGATGAGCAAGGTGCCCGCTTTGATCTCGCCGGTGGCCACGGATGGATCCTAGCGCTCCGCTGCGCGGGCGGGCAAGCCGGAGCGGGCCTGGGCGGGCCTCGTGCGGGCCTGGGCGGGCTGGTGCGGGCCTGGCCCCGTGCATGGCCGTGGTCTAGAATCGGGCGCGGCCCCCGGAGGTCCTGAGGAACGATGCTCTCCATCATCGACAAGTTGCGCCAGGGCCTCGCCCGCACGCGCCAGAGCCTCGCCGCGAGTCTCCGTGGCGCGCTCGATCGCGGCCGCGTGGACGAGGATCTGTTCGCCGACTTCGAGCGCGTCCTGATCGCAGCCGATGTCGGCGTCGAGGCGACCGAGACCTTGCTCGCGCGGCTTCGCGAGCGGGTGCGCGCCGAGAGTCTCGCCACGCCGGCCGCTGCGGAGATGGCGCTCAAGGCGGAGATCGTCGCTCTCCTCGAGTCGGTGCCGCGCGCCACCCCGGCCGATCCCGCCCGCCGGGCGCGCCCCCACGTGATCATGCTCGTCGGCGTGAACGGCGTGGGGAAGACGACGACGATCGGCAAGCTCGCCAAGCGGGAGATGGATGCCGGCCGCCGCGTCCTCGTCGGCGCTTGCGACACCTTCCGGGCGGCCGCTGGCGAGCAGCTCGCGGCGTGGGCCGAGCGCGCCGGGGTCGAGATCGTCCGCCAGCGCTCGGGTGCCGATCCCGCGGCCGTCGCCTTCGACGCCGTGGCCGCCGGCGAGAGCCGCGGCGTGGATGTCATCCTCCTCGACACCGCCGGGCGCCTCCATACGAAGGCCAACCTCATGGAAGAGCTCAAGAAGGTGCATCGCGTCGTGGCGCGGCGCCTGGCCGGGGCGCCGCACGAGGTGCTCCTCTGTCTCGATGCGACGACCGGGCAGAACGCGATTCGCCAGGCCAAGCTCTTCGACTCGACGACCGGCATCACCGGCCTCGTGCTGGCCAAGCTCGACGGCACGGCGCGCGGCGGGGTGGTGGTCGCGATCGCGAACGAGCTCAAGCTGCCGGTCGAGATGGTGGGCGTCGGCGAGGGGATTGACGACCTCGTGCCCTTCGATGCGCAGGCCTTCGTCGAGGCGATGTTCGAGGAGACCGGCGCCGGGCACCCGGGCGGCGGCCGATGACCCCCGCCGAGTCGCCGGTTCCATCGCCCTCCGCGCCGCCCGCCGGCGCGCCGTCGCGCGCGGGCTATGTCGCCCTCGTCGGCCGGCCGAACGTCGGCAAGTCGACGCTCATGAACCGGCTCCTCGATCACAAGCTCTCGATCGTGACGCCTGCCCCGCAGACCACGCGCCAGCGCATCCTCGGCATCCTCTCGCGCCCCGGTTACCAGATGGTGTTCCTCGACACGCCGGGGATCCTCGAGCCGCGCTACGAGCTCCAGCGCCGCATGCTCGAGCAGGCGCTGGCCGCGGTCGGCGATGCCGATCTGCTGGTGGCCCTCGTCGAGGCGCGGGACCCGCTCCGTGATCGCGAGCTCGATCTGCTCAAGGATCTCCTCTCACGCGCTGGGAAACGACCTCTGTTCGTCGCGCTCAACAAGATCGATCGCATGGCAAAGCTGAATCTCCTGCCCCTGATCGCGCGCCTGGCCGCGCTTGGCGAGTTCGCGGCCATCGTGCCGGTGTCCGCCCTCCACGGCGACGGGGTCAAGGAGCTCGAGGCAGCCCTCGCCGCGCGCCTTCCGGAGAGCCCGCCCTTCTATCCGCCGGACACGCTGTCCGATCGGCCGGAGCGCTTCTTCGCCGCCGAGCTCGTGCGCGAGAAGGTGTTTCGCCGCTACCGCGAGGAGGTGCCGTACGCGACCGCCGTGCGCATCACGGCCTTCGAGGAGGAAGCGGAGCGCAAGAAGGTCTACGTGAAGGCCCAGATCCTCGTCGAGCGGGCGACGCAGAAAGGCATCTTGATCGGGGAGGGCGGGCGCGCGCTCCGCGCGGTCGGCCGGGAGGCGCGACTCGACATCGAGGCGATGCTCGGCCGTCCAGTCTTTCTCGAGCTCGAGGTGCGCGTGGCCGCGGACTGGCGCAAGGACAAGCGCCTGCTCGAGGAACTGGGCCTGTAGCGGGCCGTCGCGCCCGCGGCCCCGGCGCCGGCTTACCGTCTCCGGCGCGAGGCGCAACTACTCCGGAGGCACCACCGCATACACGCTGAACCGCGAGTTTTCGTGGACGAGCGTGAGTTCCGGCGATGGGGCGGGCGGCGCCTGAGTGTTCGGCACGATGATCCAGCCGGCCCCGTACCGCGCGGCCACGCGGGCGAGCTCGCCGGCGTTGCGCGTGGCGATGGCGGCATCCACGGTGGTGACCCGCTCCCACCAGCCCGGCCCGAAGTCGGGCTCCCAGAGCATCGCTGCCCCGTCCTTGTGCTCGACCACGGTCGAGCGCCGCGCGTAGACGCGGAACCCGGCGTACTCGGGCGGTGTCACGAATCGCGCGGCGACTGGAGTGGAGCGGGCTGCCCAATCCTGCACCTCGCGCCAGTCAGGATGAAAGACCTGGCGCGCGATCGAGATGCCGTGCGGACCGACGGTGCCCGTGTGCAGCACGAGCTCGAGGTAGGCGACCGCGAGCGCGGCGACCACGCCCCGGCGCGTGATGGCGTTCATGGCGCGCGGCCGTTCGGCGAAGGCGACCGCGGCGAGGGCGACCGCGGCGAGGGCGACGAGAAGCGCTGCCGACAGGGCGAGGCGCGGCTCCCACATGCGGGTGAGCGCGAGTGCCCCGGCGCCGATGACGAGCGCGCTGCGCAGTCGCCTCCCGGCCGGGCGCAGGAGGAGGATGATGGCTCCCCAGGCGATGAGCGGGTAGGCGGCGCGGAGGAGTCCGGCCGCGATGGCGACGGCTCCGGCGAGTGCGATGGGCTCCTTCTCGGCCAGCGCCCGCCGCACGAGCCCGGCGGCCAAGATGAAGATGAGGATGTAGCACCAGCGGTCCGCGCGTAGGAGATGTAGCTGCGTGAGGGCGGCGACCGGGAAGAGATCCGCGAACAAGGCGCCGGCGGCCACCGTCGTGGTGACGGCGAGGGCGAGCCGGATCGCGCGGCGGCCGATCGGGCTGTGCGGCAGCGCGCGGAATCCAGCGAGGGCGGCCAGAAAGAGGATCGCGACGCGCACGAACACGCCCGGCGGGTGGGCGCCGAGAAAGAAGTGATACGGATAGTAGAGGCGAAGGAGCGCGAGGAAGTCGAGGCCGCGTCCGCGCACGAGCGCGCCTCCGGGCAAGGTGAGGAGCGGGGGCAGCGCCACCACGCCGAAGAGGCCGAGGAAGGCGGCGGCCGCACGCCAGCGCCGCGGTTCGCCGAGCGCGACGGGTAGCGCGACGATCACGAAGATCCCAGCGGCCACGGCGTTCACGTGCGCGGCGAGTCCCGCCGCGGCGCCGGCCACGGCCGGGCGGCCGGAGAGGAGTCCGTAGAGGGCGAGCAGCAGGATAGGGAAGGAGGCCGTGGTCGGCGTGACCCAGGCGGCCACCAGCGTGTCATGGCCGACCACCGTCGGGCGCACGACCGGTGACACGAGCAGGAGGAGGGCGGCGACCGCGGCGGCGTTCGTGGAGCGATAGAGGAGGCGGCCGATCGACCACATCGCCGCGCCGACCGCAGCCGTAGTCGCGATGTGCACGAGGAAGAAGAGAGGTTCGAGAGCGATCCACCGGTTCAGCCAGGCCGCCGCCGGAAAGAAGAGCGAACGGTACTTGCCGAGGACAAGGACGAGCGGATCGCCGGGATAGAGCGCGGGATCGCGGAGCTGGGCGATGTGCGGAACCTGTAGCGGCTGGTTCTCGGCGCCCAGCTCGAACGCGTAGCCGTGGGCGAGGAGGGTCGCGGCGAAGGCGGCGGCGAGCAGCAAGAGGGCGCGTGCCGGCCGGCGGCGGGCCATTGTCGCCACGCCTTGACCCTCATCCGGGAAGGGCATGTGCGGGGGCGCAGGCATCGTCTCCGGCGAACTCAGCGCCGCTTGGCGCCCGCCGGCTTCGCGTGGGCGCGCCACAGCGCGAGGAAGGTGGGGAAAGCGCGCAGCTGCTTGCGGCCGGCGACGGCGAGACCGAGCTCGAAGACGCACCATGCGGCATAGACCAGGATGATCTCCTCCCGCACGTGGGGCAAGGCGAACTGTGCTGCCCACAGGACGAAGAGCCCGATCGCCTCGTACCACCGGAACTCGAGGTTGGCGAGGAGCAACATGCCGAGGAAGGACTGGATCACGGTCAGGAGGATCTCGGTCCGGTGATAGGCGTCGAAGGGGATCGAGGACGGCTCGCCGCGCGAGATCGAGTAGACGATGGGGATCATCGCCGCGAGCACCGTCCACTGATTGATGTTAGAGGAGACCATGTTCATGAGCGCGAGCGAGGCCTTGCTGCCGGTGCGCGCCCAGTTGAATGCGGTCACCTTCTCCGGGAACTCGGACAGGAAGGGCGCCACCCACTGCACGAACACGAACTGGGAGACACCCAGCGTGACGGCCATGCCAAGCATCGCCTGGTAGAAGGGGTGCGCGACGAAGTAGAGGATGAGCCCGCCGGCGAGGAAGAGGCCGAAGATCGCCACGAGCTTCCAGCGGCCCGGGCGGGTCAGGGCCCAGCGTGAGACCCGCGGAATGTCCTCGAGGCTCTCGCTCTCCTTGGGCGGGATACGGGCCAGCACCTGGAGATACGCCACGTACATGGCGAGGAGGATGGCGGCGTCGATCAGGTTGAGAGAGGCTTTGAAGTAGATGATGACGAAGTAGAGGATGGGGACGAAGAGCGACACCACCTCGACGGCGTGCTCCTTCTCGAGCGTGATGACGGTGGCGCGGAGACCGGTCTTCTTGACCCCGAACACCGCCCGGGTGATGAAGATGAGCGGCCAGCCGAGCCCCACGAGGAGGCGGAGGGAGCCGGTGAAGTTGGCGGTCATGAGCGGGACGTTCTGGTTCCAGGCGATCACCGCCTCGACCGCAAACTCGGGCAGCGTCTGCAGCCAGGCCAGGATGGCGAGCGAGAGGCCCTGGGAGAACACGAACTGGGCCGCCTCGGCTGCCCAGCCGAGAACGAACGCGGAGAAGACCAGCGTGGGAAAGGTCCACAGCCCGGAGGCAACCGAGGCCCCCGCGATCGAGCCGGCTGCTTCGGCACCGTGTCCGGGCGCCGCCGCCCCGTGGGTTGCCCCGTGCGCCGCCGCACCCTCCGCCGCCGTGACCGCCGCCGCCACCGTGTCGGCACCGCCACCCATGACGCTCATGCCACCTCCAAAGCGGAGCGACATCCGCCCCCCGCGGACGCCAGGACCACCCCTCGGGCCACGGCTCCGGCGAGCACGATGTGTGCGGGGCACTGCATAGCACATGCGAGGCGGGGCGTCGAGGCGCGACCGGATGTCGCTGGCAGCCCCAGACCGCGCCTCCCCGCCGCCGCGCATTGACGCCGCGCACGCCGCGCAGGCCGCGCACGCCGCGCATTGACGCAGCGCGCCTTTTCTGGCATACTACTTCATTGCCTGGACAGGGCGGAGCTCTTCATCCCGTGGGCATTCCCCTGGGGTCTGCATCCTGATCGCCCAGCGGCAACTAGCTGATCGGAGCTCGGCTCGCCCAGGTCGGCCCATGGTCACATGCGGCCGGCGGGCGTCCACCACGACGCCTGCTCCCGGGAAACCGGGTCGGCGAGGACGGTTGCCCCGAGCTTCGCGGTCCACGCCATGGTTCCGCCCCTTGGTACCACAAGTCCAAGGGGCGGGCCTCTTTCCGGGGGGCATCCGACCAGGGGGATGAGGATGGCCGGAGCGCAACCAGCGACGGCGAAGAAAGTCGCGCGTTACCTCTCGGATCGCGGCCACGGCGAGCAGGGCGGCTGGATCTCGGTCGCCGATCTGCGCGCCGCCCTCGGGGCCGATCCCGGCGAGCTCCGGGACG
>Ga0316626_10001152_pt1 | contig 11562 bp, 8 predicted proteins | sample OWC_Aug_T1_C1_D5_FD_207656 | JGI IMG/M metagenome (GOLD analysis project Ga0316626, IMG submission 207656) | Wetland soil microbial communities from Old Woman Creek delta, Ohio, United States - OWC_Aug_T1_C1_D5_A | ecosystem: Environmental > Terrestrial > Soil > Wetlands | place: USA: Ohio...
TTACCACAGCGGCGGGTTCTGCGCTCCTGGAAACACGCGTGTCCGAATCGCTTCAAACCTGCGAAACCGTAACGCCTCTTACGGTGTCCCCAGACGTGGTCGCAACGAACGATCTTCGGGGAGAGCTTCATGTCGTCGCTGCAGAGGTCCTTCTCGGAAGACTTCCTCAACGTGGTTCCTCGGCCGCCGACTTCCAACCTGAAACACCGAGGGCGCGCATTGATTGCTTGGCTCCGCGGCAGCTAGGATAACGCATGAAGCCCAACCTCTTGATCATCCACCCGCACGACAACGTGGCCGTGGCCCTCTGCGCCATCGGTGCGGGAGAGACGGCGGTTGCCCAGGGAATCGAGGGGCTCACCGCGGTGTCGGACATTCCAGCAAGCCACAAGATCGCGCTCGAGGACATTGCCGCCGGGCAGGAAATCGTCAAGTACGGCGAGATCGTTGCGGTCAGCACCCATGCCATCAAGAAGGGCGAGTGGGTCCATACCCACAACCTGGAGAGCAAGCGATGGAAGCGATGACCGAGATCACCGGCTACGCGCGGCCGAACGGAACCTTCGGCGTCCGCAACCATGTCCTGGTGCTGGCCACGGTGTCGTGCGTGACGGGCGTGATCCAGCGCATCGCCCGGGAGGTTCCCGAAGCCGTGTGCGTGCCCCATGCGTGGGGCTGCGGCCGGGGCGGTCCGCGCGACGTGCAAGTGCTGTTGCGCGTCCTTTCTGGGATGGTCCATCACCCCAACGTCGGGGCCGTCGTGCTCATCGGCCTGGGGTGCGAGGTGTCCAACACCCGGACGTTGGCCGCCATGATTGGCGACGCAGGCAAGCCCCTCGAGATCCTCAACGTCCAGGAGGACGGCGGGTCGCTGGCGACCGCCAGAAAAGGCGCGGCCGCCGCGCGCCGTCTGCTGGAGCAAATCGGCGTGCAACGGCGCGTACCGATGCCATGGAACAGGGTGCTGGCCGGCATGGAGTGCGGTGGCTCCGACGCCATGTCGGGCGTGACGGCAAACGTGGCCATCGGGGCCGTGGCCGATTGGTTGGTGGCGCAGGGGGCGACGGTGATCTTTGGCGAGAACACCGAGATGATCGGCACCGCGCACGTGCTGGCGCGCCGGGCGAAGAATGACCGGGTCGCCAAACAGATCGAGCAGATGGTCGACCGGGCGGAGCGGCTCACCCAGGACCTCATGGGCGACATGGCGAGCCTGGTCATCTCTCCCGGCAACATGGATGGCGGGATGAGCACGATCGCCGAGAAAGCAATGGGCTCGATTTGCAAGGGCGGCACCACCACCATCAATCAGGTGGTCGACTACGGCGAAGCGCCCACGGAGCGGGGGCTGATCCTGCAAGACGGTCCTGGATACGATGGCGACTCTATGACCGGCCTGGCGGTGAGCGGAGCGCAGCTGATGTTCTTTTCCACCGGGCGCGGCACGCCGGCCGGCTTTCCGGGTGTGCCGGTGATCAAGGTGGCGAGCAATTCGCGGGTCTGCGCCGCGATGCCGGACGACATGGACGTGAATGCCGGCGCGCTGGTCGAAGGCAAGCCCCGCGAGACCCTGCGCGACGAAATGATCGACCTCATGATGCGGGTGATCAACGGCGAGCCGACCCAGGCCGAGCGCCACGGGATGGACGTGTTCAGCTTCATGACCGTCCACCCGCCGTTCTGATCACTAACCGGCCGGAACCGATCCGAGGCAGGAGGTGGATGCGGTTCTTGCCGAGTTCGGAACGACGGTCGGAGCGCTGCGTCTCCGTCGCCGGGCCGTCTGCCTAACTCAAAAACGTTGTGCTGCCGGCGCGCGGCGGTGTCCCCGACACAGTACGGCCGCATCATCTCGTTGTCCTCGTGCTCGAGGGTGTGGCAGTAGGCTTTACGTGGTATTCTCGGCAACAGCGACTGCTTTACGTCGTACATGCCGAGGTGACGCCGGAAGCCATCCGCATGATCAGCGCACGAAAGGCGACGAAACATGAGAAGACCCGCTACGAAAACGACTGATCCCCTCGATGGCCCGGTCGACTTCGCCCGCTTCGGACCGGTGCGGCGGAATGCCTTCGCCGGCGCCGACGAACCGGGGGGACCCTCCCTCCTGGCGCTTTGGGAAATGCCGCAACTCGCCACCGATGCCGTCTTGTTCCGGCGCGGCCACCCGGGGAAGGGGAAGCGACGTACGACCGTGGTCCGATCGGTTCGCCTACCTGAGCCGCTCTGGAAGGAACTCGAGAGGACCGCGCGCTCCAAGCACCTCAACCTGCACCAAGCCATGCGCGCTGCCTTGCTCGGCTGGATCCGGCGGGCAGGCTGAGGCCAGGGTCGCTGGCGACGCGGCCGTCACGCCGGGAACGGACCACCGCTCTGAGGCTTGTCCGCCGAGGCCGCATGACCGCCAGATGAGCTTCGCAAAACGCAAAGAAGCCACGGACAAAGATTGTTCGCAGGCGCTTACGCGCAAATTGCCCACACGCCAGATCGTTGGCAACGATCAATTGCCCCTCATCGGCGCCGCGCCGCGAGCCACCACGCGAAGAGCTTCTTGACGATTGGCGTCAGGCGCGTGCGGTTGTAGGCGTCGGCGGCTTTCCTGATGATCTCCGCCTGCGTCGGATAGGGATGGATGATCGACGCCATGCTGCCGAGCCCGCGCTTGGCGACCATCGCGACGGTGATCTCGGAGATCATGTCTCCCGCACGCTCCGCGACCATCGTCGCGCCGAAGATGCGGTCGGTGCCCTGCTTCAAGTGCACGCGCAGGAACCCGTCGTCCTCGCCATCGAGCACGGCGCGATCGACCTCGTTCATCGGGATGGTGATGGTATCGACGGCGTGGCCGCGCGCCACCGCCTCGTGTTCGTACAGTCCCACGTGCGCGACCTCGGGTGATGTGTAGGTGCACCAGGGGACGTGCAACGCGCTCGCCCTGCTGCGGCCGCTGAAGAGCGCGTTGGTGAGGACGATGCGGGCGAGGGCGTCGGCCATGTGGGTGAACTTGTAGGCGGAGGCGATGTCGCCGGCGGCGTAGATGCGCCGGTTGGTCGTCTGCAGGTAGTCGTTCACCGTGACCCCGCGCTGGTCGTAGGCGACGCCGGCGGTCTCGAGCCCGAGGCCCTCGACGTTCGGCGCCCGACCGATGCCGAGCAGGATGGCGTCGCACGCCAGCTCCTCGCGCCGGCCACCGGCCTCGCAATGAATGACCACGTCGGTTCCGCGTCGCTCCACCCGGGCCACCTGAGCGCCGAGGATCAGTTCGACTCCGTCGGCGCGCAGCCGGCGGTCGACGATCGCCGCCGCGTCGGCATCTTCGCGGGGAAGGATGCGAGGCTCCGCCTCGAAGAGCGTCACCTCGCTGCCGAGGCGGCGGAAGGCCTGGGCCATCTCACAGCCGATGGGCCCGGCACCGATGACCGCCAAGCGGTGCGGCAGCTCAGTCAGCGAGAAGACCGTTTCGTTGGTCAGGTAACCGGCCTCCTCCAGCCCCGGTATTCCCAGCGCCACCGCGCGCGCCCCCGTCGTGATGACGGCGCGCGCGAACGCCAAGGTGCGGCCGCCCACTGCGAGCGTCGTCGGGCTGGTGAAGCGGCCCTCGCCGAGGAAAACATCGACGCCGAGGTTTGCGAAGCGCTCGACGCTGTCGTGCGGCGCGATGCGGGCGCGCAGCCGCCGCATACGCTCCATCACTGCGGGGAAGTCGACCTCGACGCCGTGGACACGCACGCCGAACTCGGCGGCCCTCCGCGCCTCGGCGGCGACCCGCGCGGCGCTGATGATCGCTTTCGACGGCACGCAGCCGACGTTGAGGCAGTCGCCGCCGAGGAGGTGTTTCTCGACCAGCGCCACCTTCGCTCCCAGTCCGGCGCCGCCCGCGGCCGAGACCAGCCCTGCGGTGCCGGCGCCGAGCACCACCAGGTTGTACCGGCCGGCAGGAGTGGGGTTCACCCAGTCGCGCGGGTGAAGATGGGAAACGAGGACCCGGTTGTGCTCGTCATCCGGCAACACTTCGGGCGCCGCCAGGGTGGTCACGGTCTTCTCCTCCATTCGTCCTCCGGTCCCATTGTTCGGTGCCTCTCTTTGGTTGCGACGCGCGCCGAGCCAATGCCGGTAAGATAAGCGCCCCGCGCTGCCGAGCGGGGTCAAATCCCCCCGCCGCTGGTGCGGCGACCCCGTTTTTTTCAGGGTCTTCTCCAAAGCGTGTGGGTAGAAAATGGAGGGCGTCGTCATGGAAAGCCGCATGGGCCTTGGGTTTGAGCATTTCGGACTGGGCGGAAAAGTTGGCATGCTTGGGGATGGTCAACGGATGCGTCATGCCGGCTTTCGCCGGCATGACGAGGCCTGCGCAGGCCGCAGATGATCCGAAGGTTCGCAAATTGCCCACACGCTTTGGAGAAGAGGCCTTTTTCAAGGGGGGTGATGTAGCCACTGGAGAGCTCGCAGTTCTGGGCCGAGCTTACCACGGATTACACGGATGGAACGGATTACACGGATTTCAAACCCCAATGTTCTTCTCCTGGAATCCCGGAATTGTCGCCAGCGCCCGTGGAATCCGTGCAATCCGTGTAATCCGTGGTCGTCTTTCTTCTGAGAACTTGGCACTCTCCAGTAGCCAGAAAGACCAGCAAATTTGGCCCCTCCCTTTATCCCTCCCCCGTTGCCAGATCTGGCAACGGGGGAGGGTGGGGGTGGGGGAAGTGCCCTTCGTGGTGAACGTATTTTGTCCGATCCAGGTTAGTCTGTGAGGAACTCGGTCGCAAAGGCCATGCTGCGGCTTGGAATCTCTGCGACTTTGCGTTTGGATGCGCTCGCCTCCAACCACCCACTGAGAGTAAAGGGAGATTCCACCATGAAGCGGGTTTTTCTGATTGCGACGCTCGTCCCTGCCTTCGGAGCGCTCCTCTTGGCGCCGGCGGGTGCGCAGGACCCGCGGTCCGCCGACTCCGGGCGCGCCAGACCCAACCTCGTCGTCATCATGGTGGACAACCTGGGTTGGGGCGAGCTGGGCGTGTACGGGGGTGGGCTCCTCCGCGGCGCCGTGACGCCGCGCCTCGACCAGCTCGCCGCGGAAGGCACTCGGCTGCTGAACTTCAACGTCGAGCCACAATGCACGCCGAGCCGGTCCGCCTTCATGACCGGTCGCCATCCGATCCGCTCCGGAACCACCAGAGTCGTGTGGGGGATGCTGTATGGCTTGACGCAGTGGGAGGTCACCCTCGCCGAATTGCTCTCCGGCGCCGGGTACGCCACCGGCATCTTCGGCAAGTGGCACCTCGGCGATACCGAGGGACGCTTCCCGACCGATCAGGGGTTCGACGAGTGGTACGGCATTCCGAACAGCTCGGACGAATCCATGTATTCCTCCCAGTTCCAGTTCGATCGGACCGTGGCGCGCATGCCCCAGATCCTGGAGTCGACCCGCGGGCAGAAGCCGCGGGTGGTTGGCGACTACGACATCCCCGCCCGCCGCACCATCGATGCCGCGCTGGTCCAGCTCACCACCGCGTTCATGAAGCGCAGCGTGGAGACGAAGAAGCCGTTCTTTGCCTTCGTCCCACTCACGCAGCCGCACATGCCGACCCTGCCGCATCCCGACTTCGAGGGGAAAACGGGGAACGGCCACTACGCCGACGTGTTGGCGGAGATCGACCACCGCACCGGCCAGATTCTCGATGCCGTCGACGATTTGGGCGTCCGCGACAATACGCTGATCATCTTCCTGAGCGACAACGGGCCCGAGTATTTCTATCCCTGGCAGGGGACCTCCGGCCCCTGGCGCGGCAACTACTTCACGGCGCTCGAAGGCTCGCTGCGCGTGCCGTTCCTGATCCGCTGGCCCGGAAAGGTTTCCGCGGGACGGGTGAGCAACGAGGTGATGCACCTGGTGGACATCCTTCCGACCTTCGCGCGGGTGGCCGGATACGACACGCCGTCCGATCGGATGATCGACGGCGTCGATCAACTCGATTTCCTGGTCGGCAAGCAGGAGAAGTCGAATCGCGAAGGCTTCCCGATCTTCAACGGCGATGAGCTGTTTGCCTACAAGTGGCGCAACTGGAAGGGGCACCTGATCGAGTTGGACAAGATGGACGGCACGCCGCAGCGGCTGAACGTGCCGAAAATCTACAACCTCATCACCGATCCGAAGGAAGAATACAACATGGGAACCGAGGCGACCTGGGTGGCGCCCATCGTCATGGGCCGGATCGTCGCGTTTCAAAAAACGCTTGCCATGGAGCCGCCGATCAGGCTGGGGACCCCGGATCCGTACGTGCCGAAGAGGCCGGCGCAGTGATGGTCGCTTCGTGGTCATGCTGCCCATGAACAGGTCAGTTGCACATCGGTCATGCCCGCGAAAGCGGGCATCCAGGAGCGGCGGGGCAGGTGCAGGTATGGATTCCCGCTTTTGCGGGAATGACTCCGGGTTCACGGTCGCGCCAAGCCGGTGCTTCTGCCGGCTGTCAGGGCGCGCGACCGCGGGAATGAAGTGGTGAGATGCAGGCTCGATGGGTGCTGCTGGTGGTGGCGGGAGTCGTGGCCCTCGCGTCGCGCGCGATGGCCGAGGGGCCAGCTGGTCCGACCCCCGCCCCGTTGCCTGTGCCGCAGGCGGAGTACGTTGGCCGCCAATCGTGCGTGGAGTGCCACAAGCGCACAGACGCCGCGTATGCGGGGTCGCACCACGACCGCGCCATGCAGCCGGCCGACGTGACGGCCGTGGCCGGAGACTTCGACAACACCACCTTCACCTACAACGACGGGGTCACCTCGACGTTCTTCAAGAAGGACGGCGCCTACTTCGTCCGCACCGACGGGCCAGATGGCCAACTGCACGAGTACCGGATCGCGTACACGTTCGGGATCTATCCGCTCCAGCAGTACCTGATCGAGTTCCCCGACGGCCGCCTGCAAGCACTCAACGTCTGCTGGGACGCGCGCCCCAAGAGCGAGGGCGGCCAGCGCTGGTTTCATCTGTATCCAAACGAGAAGGTCGACTTCCGCGATGTGCTTCACTGGACGGGCCCGTATCAGAACTGGAACTACATGTGCGCCGAGTGTCATTCGACCAACGTCCGCAAGAACTATCGCGTCGAGCAGAACCGCTTCGAGACACGCTGGTCGGAAGTCGATGTCTCGTGCGAGGCCTGCCACGGCGCCGGCTCGAAACACGTCGAGTGGGCGCGTCGGGTGAAAGCGGGAGCCGCGGATGGCGATCCGAGCAGGGGGCTCGTCGTCGATCTCGCCGCCCGCGGCGGCTCTTGGGTGTTCGAGGGCACCGCGGCCATCGCCCGCCTCAGTGGAGCCCGAGCGTCCCACCTCCAGGTCGTCTGCGCCCGCTGTCACGCGCGCCGCACGCTGATCAGTGACGACTACCGTCACGACCAGTCGTTGGCGCAGACGCATATCCTCGCGTTGCTCGACGAACGCCTCTACCACGCCGATGGCCAGATCCTCGACGAGGTGTTCGAGTACGGCTCCTTCCTCCAGAGCCGCATGCACGAACGCGGCGTCGTCTGCACCGACTGCCACGACTCCCACAGCGGGCGGTTGCGTGCGGACGGCAACGCGGTCTGCGCGACCTGCCACCGGCCAGCACACTACGACACGCCGGCCCACCATCATCACAAGGCGGGCACCGCGGCCGCCGGTTGCGTCCAGTGTCACATGCTGGCGCGCAACTACATGGTGGTTCACAAGCGCCACGACCACAGCTTTCGCGTTCCACGTCCGGATCTGTCCGTGATGCTGGGGACGCCCAACACCTGCACGGACTGCCACAAGGAGCACCCGCCACAATGGGCCGCCGATGCGGTCGTCAAGTGGTACGGTCCAACCCGCGCGCGCGGACCGCGCTACGCCGCGGCGCTGGCCGCCGGCCGGCGGCAACAGGCGGGCGGCGACCGCTTGCTGGCGGAGGTGATCACCGACCGTTCCTTCCCGGCCATCGTTCGCGCCACGGCACTGAGCCTCCTCGAGAATTTTCCGGGCCGGCGTTGGGACGATCTGATCCAGCGCGGCCTGGAGGATCCCGACCCGCTGGTGCGCCGGGCCGCCGTCACGCTCCTGGCCGGATGGGAACCGGTCCGCCGATGGCAGGTCGGTGGGCCGCTGCTGAGCGATCCGATCCGCACGGTTCGTCTCGCCGCGGTGAACGCTGTTGCGGATGCGACCCTGGCCGTGTCGCTGAACCCGGCGCAGCGGACGGTGTTCGAGCGCGCCGTGGCCGACTACCGCGAGGCACAGGCCTACAATGCCGACCGCGCCGAGGCGTGGCTGAATCTGGGGGCGCTGGAGGTGCGGCTTGGGAATTTTCCGGCCGCGGAAGCCGACTACCAGCGCGCCATCCGGCTGCAGCCGTCCTTCGTCCCCCCCTACGTGAATCTGTCCGATCTCTACCGGCAGCAGGGCCGGGATGCCGCCGGTGAGCGCGTTCTCCGCCAGGCTCCCGACAGCGCCGACGTGCATCATGCGTTGGGCCTGCTGCTCGTGCGGCAAAAGCGGATCGACGAAGCGCTCGGCGAGTTGATGCAGGCGGCCGCGCAGGATCCCGAGTCGCCACGGTATGCCTACGTCTATGCGATTGCCCTCGACAGCGTCGGGCAGCGCAGCGCGGCGCTCGCCGTGTTGGAGCGCGCGCAGCAACGGTTCACCGGCAACTGCGACATCCTGACCGCCCTGGTGCAATTCTCCGCCCAGGCCGGTGATCGCGAAGCGGCGACGCGCTGGGCGCAGAAACTGCGCGACCTCGGCGCCGAGGAGGCGCGCTATTGACTCTCGACGGTCGACTGTCGACTATTGACCGACGAGCAGGCGACGATGTTCCTCGACCTTTTCTATGGCCTTCGCGAAGAAGGCGTGCCGGTGGCGATACAAGAGTGGCAGACGTTCTTGCGCGCCCTGGAGGAGGGGCTGCACGGCTCGAGCCTGTTGCGCTTCTACCATCTCGGGCGCGCCTGTCTGATCAAGAGCGAGGCCTACTTCGACCACTACGATCGCGTCTTCGCCCGCGTCTTCAGAGGCGTCGAGGGCGCCTTGGGAGACGACGTCACCGAGAAGATTCTCGAGTGGCTGCGCGACCCGAAGGACTTTCCCAACCTCTCCCCCGAGGAGCTGGCGCGGCTCGAACGGCTCTCGCATGACGAGCTGATGCAGCGTTTCCTGGAGACGCTGGCCAAGCAGACGGAGCGCCACGACGGTGGCGACCGCTGGGTCGGCACGGGGGGCAAGTCGCCGTTCGGGCACGGTGGCCAGCATCCCACCGGCATTCGTGTCGGCGGCCCGGCGAAGAGCCGCTCGGCGATGAAGGTGGCCGAGGAACGCCGCTTCAAGAACTATCGCACCGACATGAGCCTCGACCTCCGCCAGATGCGGGTCGCGGTGCGGCGGCTGCGCCAGCTGACCCGCAGCGGTGAGGCCACCGAACTCGACCTCGACGAGACGATCGACGAGACCTGCCGCAACGCCGGCGAGATCGAGCTGGTGTTCCGAGCGCCGCGCCGCAACAACGTACGGCTCCTGCTGCTGATGGATGTCGGCGGCACCATGGACCCGTATTTCGAACCCGTCAGCCAGCTGCTGACGGCGCTCCATGAAGACCACGGCCTGCGCGACTTTCAGCCGTACTACTTCCACAACTGCGTCTACGACCACGTCTACACCAGCGCCCGCATGGCCCGTGCCGACGCCGTGCCGACCGGTGACATCCTGCGCCGACTCGACAGCCGCTGGAAGGCGGTCCTCGTGGGCGACGCCGCGATGCATCCGGCCGAGCTGCTCGAACCCAACGGCAACATCGATCCGCGGCGGGCGTCCCCGACCCCGGGGCTCGCGTGGCTGCAGCGCATCGCCGGTCACTTCGATCGCTGCGTGTGGCTGAATCCCGAAGATACGCCTTACTGGGAAACGCACACCACGCGCATCATCCGCCGCCTCTTTCCCATGTTCTACCTGAGTGTCGACGGCCTCACCCAGGCCATGCACACGCTCGTTGGCGCGCGCGTGTAACCCTGCTCCCTCGCCTTTCCACGTTTGCGAGCAACGCGAACGGGCGAGTAATAGGTCAGGGTGGGGGGACGCAGTGCCCAACGCCCTGGTCGGCTGTCTCCGAACGGTTGAGCACGTCCCCGTACAAGCGCACGAGCTGCTCGGCGATGATCGGCCAGCTGAAGCGAGCCTCCACGGCCTGGCGAGCATGTGCGCCGAGCACCGGTCCGTCCTGAATACATCGCCGGAGCTTGTCAGCCAGGTCTGCCGCGTTGCCGGGCTCTACGAGGTAGCCGTTTTGGCCCTCTTCGACGAGCGTGCGGACCCCGGGCAAACGCGATGCCACCACGGGTTTGCCGCATGCCATCGCTTCGAGCAGCACGAGACCAAAAGCTTCCGTGCGGTCCACGGATGGCAGGACGACGACGTCGGCGGCGCGGTAGTATGCTGGCAGGGCTTCGTCCGAAATCTCACCGGCGAACTGCACCCGCTGGCGGAGGCCGAGCGCTTCCGCCTGCGCCTCGTATTGAACCCGGAGATCTCCATCTCCACCGACGACCAGCCCGGCCTCTGGCAACGCTTGCAGTGCTTCAAACAGCACGTGCAGCCCTTTGAAATAGTGGGCCCGATCCAGCCGCGAGAGAAAGAAAATCAGCGGGCCTCCGTTGAAGCCGAGGCGGCGGCGCCATCCGTGTGGATCGTCCCCGGGCGAAAAGTTGCCGAGGTCGACGCCGGGTGGAATGACGGCCACTTTGGACCGCAGCGTCGCCAGCTTCGGTCCCAGAAACGACGATGCCGCCGCGTAATCCGAGGTGGTGACGACGACGCCGTCGGCGGCACGAAGAATCAGCGGGAACAGCAGACGGCGGTGCCAGCGAAAGAAGTGGGCAAGCCATCCTTCGCCGACCACGTCCATTTGGTACTGGAGGACGATGGGTGGGCCGGTGAGCAGCCGGCGAGCCGCCAGTAGCTCCGCGGTTCCGAAGAACGGGTAGTGAAGGTGGATCAGATCGAAACCGCCGGTTCGCCACAGCACCTGCGGCAGGCACGCCGCGTTTCCCTTCGCGACCAGCGCCGGAAGCTCGACGAGATCTACCCCCGGTTGGCGCAGCCGCGGCCGCGTCTGGCGCCGGGTGAAAACCGTGACGTCAATTCCGGCGCTCGCCAGCGCACGGGCCTGGTTGAAAGCAACCGTGCCCATCCCACCGCGGTAGGGTGGGAAGACAGGTGTGACATGCGCCACTCGCACGGTGCAACTACCCGACCGAGCCCGATCGACTCAAGTGGCCCTCCGCGTCGAAGATATCCCCAACCTCTGGACCAGCCTTGCGAGAGCGGAAAGGGACACCGCGCCGACGCTATCAATCCGCTGCCGGTGGGTCAACGCGCCGCCAGGTGGCCCGGGAACGCGGATGACATGACATTATGAGCGCAAGTCGTTAATATCCCGGAATGCCGCCGAAGCGGATCGCTGTCGCGACACTCGTCCTCGCCATCCTCGGACTGGCCATCAGTGTCGTCCTGATCTCCGTCCACCGGAACCTGGCAGCCACCACCGGCTACACGAGCTTCTGCAAC
>Ga0316626_10001154_pt1 | contig 11533 bp, 7 predicted proteins | sample OWC_Aug_T1_C1_D5_FD_207656 | JGI IMG/M metagenome (GOLD analysis project Ga0316626, IMG submission 207656) | Wetland soil microbial communities from Old Woman Creek delta, Ohio, United States - OWC_Aug_T1_C1_D5_A | ecosystem: Environmental > Terrestrial > Soil > Wetlands | place: USA: Ohio...
CATTTATTCTTGTACTATTTTCGTACTAAAGGCATTGATCTTAAATACCCGCATTTGCTTGGCATTGGTAACCCTCTTCCCCTTGTTCATGGCCCCCTGTTATTCCTTTATACCGGTTCCCTGACCAGTTATTTTACAAAATGGAAACCAAAATATTTGCTGCATTTTTTACCTGTAATACTATTCTTTATATATTACTTTGACTTTTTTATTTCCACGGGAGAGGGGAAAATTGAATTTGTAAAAAACTTAATCAAAAATCCGGATATTGTGCAAAAGGCTTATTTCCCTTTGGTCCTGATATCGGGATTTTCCTATATCTTTCTTACTTTTCTGTTATTGAGGAGACATCACCGGAATATCCTGAATAACCTCTCAAACTCCAATGAAAATAGCAACCTGCACTGGCTAAGGAATTTATTGGCAGGGATGCTGGTGATCTGGCTGGTAGTTCTTCTGAGCGATTTTGCGATTGATTCAGCTTTGAGAGACACAGCCATTTATATTTCCGTTTCAATCTTTGTTGTGTTTATCGGATTCTTCGGTCTGCGGCAGGGGGATATATTTATGAATCTGCCGGATGGTTATCTTATTGAAGGACTTACTGAAGATAACAAACAACACTATACAAAATCAGGCCTGAAGGAAGAGCGGGCAACTGAAATAAAACAACAACTTGAAATATTAATGGCCGAAAGAAAACTTTTTCTCGATGAAAATATCTCTTTGCCCCAGCTGGCAGATATAATAAACATCCATCCAAATTATCTCTCACAGGTTATCAACGGGAGATTTCAAAAGAATTTCTATGATTTTATTAATTCATACCGGGTCGAAGAATTTAAACGCATTGTTTCCCTGGGAAAGAACGTAAATAAAACTTTTTTTGCTTTGGCATTGGATTGCGGTTTCAATTCAAAAGCTTCGTTCAACAGCTCTTTTAAGAAAATAACCGGCACAACTCCATCCGGATTTGTAAAATCTTTATAAGGTACCTTTTTTTATTATTCGATCTATCTGCCTGAATACATTGCTATTAGCTGTATCACCTTGTAAGACTGTACATCATTATTGTCTCGCCTTATAAGACTGGTCGATGTTCAAGAAGAGCCATCCTACTTTTGCTTCAATAAACTAAATCAATATTAAAATGAAAAGTAAAAAATGTTTTATTGAAGTGGTTGCTTTAGGTTTGTTCTTATTAACGTTAACAACGTATGGACAAAATAATAGCAGCGATGTATACTGGCATACCGATGCCAGTGTAAAAACCTGTTCAATGGTTATTGATCCTTCGCTGACGCAGGATCAGTGGAAGAGATTTACCAGGCAAGTTGGCGAAATCACATCTCTTAAATCAATGTCGCCAGCAGTAACTATTGGTAAGAAGCACTTTGTTATTACCATAGAAGAATCATCAACCCCTGTAGATCAACATGATCTTGCCTGGATAAATACATTTACACATCCGGATGAAAACTGTCCTTTAGGTGATAAGGTAAAGGTAATTGATCTTCGGGCAAGATTCGGTGTCTCTGATAAAATAGACATCGGGGCTGTATGGACCACTGCGCCGGGCGCCAATTATGGCATGATCGGCGGAGACTTAAAATATGCATTCCTGGAAGAAACCAGAAAAAGGCCTTCTGCCGCTTTAAGAGCATCATATATAGCTTTCACAGGAGTACCTGACTTTAATCTTAACATTGGAAGTATTGATTTGCTCGCAAGCAAGAAAATAGCTGGGGTATCTCCCTATTTGGGAGTCAGAGAAAGCTTAATAACAGGAACTGAAACTACTTCAAAGGTTGAGCTTGAGAAAGAAAGCCTTCTGGTTACCCAGGGATTTGTGGGTGTTTCATATTCAATTTGGAGGATAAACCTGGCAATTGAATATAATATTTCTGATGTAAACACTTTTTCATTTGCTGTCGGTTTCCAGTCATTCAAACATAAATAATGGAAATGAAGTAAAAAATGTTCAGCGGCTATTATCGTCAATTCATTAAGGTCATTCATATTTAGAAATTCCAGAAAGTTTTAAGATGAAACACATAAAAATAGATAAGAACAAAGTATTGATCCTTCTGATATATGTCGTAAGCATTTTAATCTTGCTGTGCCTGTTATTCATTTCACTTATAGATCTCATTAAATAAGTATGAATGAAGTTCGTCACTGAAACCGGCTTAATCGCCAGTAATTAACAATATAAAAATAAAAAAAAATGAAAACTTTTAAAATTATTATCTTGGGAAGTGCACTTATAATATCAAATGCTCAGAATCTTTTATCTCAAACCCTTGACGGGAAAGAATCAAGAAAGATTCAGGTTACTTTCGCTTATCCAATAGGAAGTGCAGGAACTGCTTCGCGGAATTATTCAAATAATCTTTCACTAAATGTTCTCTACGGTTTAAATGGGGGAGTTAATGGATTTGAGTTTGGGTCATTGTGGAATCATAATGACGGGGAGGTTAAATGGATGCAGGTAGCCGGACTTGCGAATACAACAAATGGGAATTCTCAGGGATTAATTATATCCGGAATAGCAAACATAAACAGTGGATCAATTGTTGGGGCTGATATTTCAGGAGTCCTGAATTATAGCCACAAATATCTTAGCGGAGTTCATATAGCAGGTGTTGCCAATATCGGGCTGGACTCATCGAAAGGCGCTCTTGTTTCAGGGGTCTTAAACTTTACAAAGGGCAGCAGTAAAGGATTTCAGGTGTCAACAGTTAATGTGGCTAACGATCTTGAAGGCTTTCAAGTGGGAGTACTTAACTTTTCAAAGAGGTTGAAAGGCTTTCAGTTAGGAGTAATAAATATTATCAAAGAAGACAGTGAAAAGGCTCTTCCACTGGGTTTAATCAGCATTGTAAAGGATGGATTCTATGAATTTGACCTTACTGCTGGAGAAGCAATTTATTCAAACCTAAACTATAAAATGGGCGTTGAACGGTTTTATACAATATTTAAAGTTGGCTATTCGCGGTACCAGGAAAAACCAGTTTACAATTATGGCTGGGGAATTGGCACTGGCATATTCCTTTCTGACAGGCAACGCCTGAATATTGAGGTGTCCGCAAGTCAGATTTGTTATAACTACAACTGGAATCCGAAGCATAATGGATTGAATAAACTGGATTTAAATTACAGATTTTATATCCTGGATAATCTTTCTTTTTTAATCGGACCATCTTTTAATGTCTATATTACAGGGGAGAGCGTAAACGGGAAATATGGTACTATTAATATTCCTTATACTTTTTATGAACATGAATATGCCGATAAAAAACTATTCTCGTGGATCGGATTTAATGCCGGAATATCGATAAAACTATAGAAAAATACAGATATGCTTCATACTTGAGGCAGTTCCAACACCCTGCATTGAAACCAACAATAATCCCAATTTATTGCCAAAAAAATCATTTATTTCAAAAAAAAGTTGCAACCCTTTTCTTGAAAATTACTGTACATTTCATCCTTCGAATTAGTGAGGATTTCAGAATGTCATAAAAAAACAAGAGGTCTGTTCTGACCTCTTGTCTCGTTGGGTACCCGGAGCGGGACTTGAACCCGCACAGCCAGTTATGGCCACAGGATTTTAAGTCCTGCGTGTCTACCATTCCACCATCCGGGCAATCTATTCTATTTGGTGGTTATTGAATCTCTCTCTTCCTTTTAAAGAACTCTATATGATTGAAGGGGATGGTGGAATGTCCACCCCTGCAGTCTGGCTGCTTCGCTATCCCGACAAACTATGTCGGGATTTAACGCTCGCCCCTACCATCCGGGCAATATTTAATCTTTCAGTCCTGCAGTCTTATAGTCTTTGATTACTGTCTGATATCAGACCATCAGACCATCAGACCATCAGACTATCAGACTATCAGACCATCAGACTGTCAGACCATCAGACCATCAGACTATCAGACCATCAGACTATCAGACCATCAGACCGACACACCTTCATACCATCACACCTTCATTAAAGGCTGTGCAAATTTATATAAAAACCTTTATTGCACTAAAACCGGTTTGCCGAATCCTATTTTCTCAAGATCCTTCATCTGGGTTTTGGCATCACCCACAACAACATAATACATCCTGGAAGGATCAATATATTTATTTGCCAGTTCAAGCTGCTTCTCGACAGTAAGCCCTTTTACAAATGCTTCTTCCTGTTTTATATAATCTGTCGGAAGATTATATGTGGCAATATTGCTCAGCATGTTAAGCAGACTTCCAGCTGTTTCAAAGTTACGGGCGTTGCTTTTCAACAGGGCTGATCTGGTAAAGTCGATATATTCCTGAGGAATATTCTGACGGTATTTTTCCATCTCCGTCTTGAAAATGGTTACAGATTCAAGAGTGGAGTTAGTACGTACCGGCGCTGTTGCAACAAATGTTCCGTAATTTTTTGCACCATTAAAGCTGGACCGGGCTCCATAGGTAAATCCTTTCTCTTCCCTCAGGATCAGATTAAATAATCCGTTAAAAGATCCTCCCAGCTTGTAATTGGTAACAAAAGCAGGATAATAATCGGGATTCGTCCTTGGGATTGAAGGGCTTCCAATGTAAATTACCGATTGTTTTGCACCCGGCACATCGACGAAATAAATCTGTGACCTGGAAGGCGGATCGGGAACCTTTACCTCAGGAACTAAAACCTCTTTGGATTGCCATCTGGAACTGATCCCTGAAAGTGCAGCCTCGACTCTCGGCTGATCTATATTCCCTACTATAGTGAAACTTGCGAGTGACGGGGGAAAGTTCTTTTCATAGAAATTCTTAAGATCATCGATGGTAATTGAATTCACCGACGCTTCAGTTCCTGCCGATTCAATTGCGAGGATATTGTCATCTCCAAAAATAAGCTTGTTCAATGTATTGGATGCCAGGTAGCTGGGGTTAGCCTTGTTTCGCTTTAAATTATTCACAACACGGCTCTTTGCAAGTTCGAACTGTTCCTCATCCCATCTTGGTTCAAAAAGCATTTCTTCAACTATCTCCAGTGTTTTTTCAAAGTTACGTGAAAGGGTGCTGACTCTTAATGTTATATTTTCGTTTGCTCCGTTAAATGAAATGTTTGCGCCTAAAAGTCTGATCGCATCTTCGAGTTCCTCAGGTGTTTTGTTCCTTGTCCCCTCGTTCATGAGGGCTGCAGTAAGGCTGGCAACACCGGCTTTATTGATGTTGTCCAGAAGATGACCGCCCTGGATAGTAATTGCATATTGCACTATCGGCAGTTCCTTATATGAAATGCCGTAGAGCTTCATTCCGTTGCTGAGCGAACCCTGCCATACCGGAGGTATGGTGACCTCCGGGTCCGGACCAACTGGCGGCTGAACCGAACGATCAAGTTTTGTCGGTGTCTTGACAATTGGTTCTTCTGCAACCGGTTCTGCCTTCACTTCAGCTGCCCTGGTCACATCCTCCTCAACAATTCCGGCATTTACGGAGCCCTCGGCAATAAGGTTTAATTCACCTTTTGGTACAAAGCTCGTCTGAACAAAGTTTTTGCCTTTTATGTATTTCTGATAAACATTGTTGATGTCATCCGTCGTTACAGCCTGAGTTCTGGCAAAATCTTCCATGAAATACCCCGGATCTCCCTTAAATGTCTGGTACTGTGCAAGCGTGAAAGATTTACTCAGGATGCTGCTGAATGAGTTGTAGAAACTTGTTTCATTTCTTGCCTTGATCCTGATAAGATCCTCTTCAGTAAATCCTTCTTTTTCGAACATATCAAAAGCCTCGAATATTGCCTTTTCGACATCAGTCAGGTTGACCCCGGGATTTGCTGTGATGGATATTGTGAAACTTCCTGCAAGTTCCTGTGATCCGTTCCTTGCCATGACTGATGAGGTCAGCTTTTTGTCTTTTACAAGAATCTTATAGAGAGGAGTTTTCTTACCATTGGACAGAAGGTCCCCAAGATAGTCAAGAGCATATGAATCTTCTGTAAATTGCTCCACTGTCGGGAAAACCATGGTAAGACGCGGAGCCTTCGCAAAATTATCTTCATGATAGAGTTTAACTGTAGATGACAAAGCGGCTGGCATTGGGCTCCTGGTGTCGATTTGTTCCCCTTTAGGTATTTCACCAAAGTATTTTTCCACAAGAGCTTTGATTTCATCTTTGTTAATATCGCCCGAAACAACGAGTGTGGCATTATTGGGTGAATAGAATTTCTTATGAAAAGCTTTCACGTCCTCCACTGTGGCATTCCCCAGGTCCTCCATTTCTCCTATCACATCCCAGCTGTAAGGGTGATTTTTTGGATAGAGGTTTTTAAGGATCAGGTACTCGTTGAATCCATAAGGCTGATTGTCAACTCCCTCTCTTTTTTCGTTCTGGACTATGTTTTGCTGATTCACAAATGCAGCTTTTGTCACGGTGTTTTCGAGGTATCCCATTCTGTCTGATTCAAGCCACAGAGCCATCTCGATGGCATTCTTTGGGATGACCTCGTAATACATTGTAAGATCCTGGTTTGTTCCTCCGTTCAGCTCTCCGCCGGCACCCTGTATCAGCCTGAAAAGCTGATCTTCACCGACATTCTCTGATCTCTGGAACATCATATGTTCGAACAGATGAGCAAATCCTGTTTTACCTGGAACCTCGCGGCTTGATCCTACATGGAAAATAATGGCAATGGCGGCTATCGGATCTGATTTATCTTCGTGAAGGAGGACTGTCAGTCCGTTTGCCAATGTGTACTTTTCCATCGGGACAGAGATTTCCGGTCCTGTTACTTTTTTAGTGCACGAACTAAGCAACACAACAGGGAAAAGGATGATAAGTGATAGCAATTTTTTCATAAACTTTACTATTAATTATTATGGTATAATAATGATTTGGAAAGTCGAAAATACTAAGAAAAAACAATCTGAGGCAGTTTCGCTTATAAAAAAATTCTTATTTTTGCCCGTGAAATTTGCGGGAGTAGCTCAGTTGGTAGAGCATAACCTTGCCAAGGTTAGGGTCGCGGGTTCGAGTCCCGTCTCCCGCTCAAACAAAACCGCATGAATATGCGGCTTTATTATTTATGAATCACGACGGCATGCTTGCATGACGGAGTGATGAATAAATAATAAAGAACAGTCGTGTTAACGGCTGTTTTGTTTGATGGCAACTCCCTGAGGGTCCGTGGCGCCAGAGGCGCCACAATCCCGTCTCCCGCTCAAAAAAACTCTGGCCGAAACGTCGGGGCAATCCACTTTCAGGACCAAATCATTAAATTATCTCTTTAAAGGTCCCCACTGGACAAGGATATCGTCCTCGATATAAAGCCATGTATTCTTAAAGATCCACTCCTCCTTGATGGTATTACCTGATATTACCCTGTTGATTTTTTGAGGCGTACCCCAGCTGTCACTTACCATTTCAGCCGTCATCCCTTTCCAGATCTTACCTGAAGCAAGTCGTGCAGCGAGGCTTGAACCATATTTTTCTTCGAGGTATGTAAACCTGCTTACCTGGTTCCGGGGTTGAGACCTTATTACCTGTGTGGTTTCGCTGGTCTCGACAGGAGCTTGAACTGCAGCAGGAATTTCTTTCACTACAGCATGACGTCTGAAAATATAACCTTCGTAATCCTCAAAAGTAACATGGAGATATGTGGAGTCGGCACCAAGAACATTCACAACTGACCCTGAAGGAATTACCATGATGACTGTTGTAAGATCATCCTTCTCACCGAAAAGACGGCTTGCTGATTTTAATGTGGCTGTCTGAGCTGTGGTTTGAGAAACAGGTTTATTCTTTTCAAGATCCTGCAGGACATCTGTCCGGTTAACCTGAGCATTGATTGTAAATACCAAAAGGATCAGCAGGGAAGTAACTATCAGCTTTTTCATTTGTGTATTTTTTTCAGAAGTCTCAAAAACTGTACCATATTGCGTTTTCTATATGTCTGATCCGTGTTCTCCGTAAAATCAGTAGTGAAAAGGAGAAATCCTGAAATCTTTACAATGAGCATGCGGATTTGCTTTGAAAATATTCTAAGTTATTTTTCTTATGAGCATTACACCGTCCCTGATGGGAAGTATAACTTTTTCGATATTCCTTTTCTTGCTGATCATCTCATTGAACTCAATTATTCCCCTTGTCTGAGGATCCCTTGTGCTTTTTTCTAGAACCTTGCCTCCCCACAGAACATTATCGGCAATAATAAATCCTCCCTGTTTTAATTTATGAATGACAATGTTGTAATATTCTGTATACTCACGCTTATCGCCATCGATATAAACAAGGTCAAACTGAAGATCGAGTCCGGGAATAATATCCTGGGCTCTTCCTGTAAGCTGAACAATCTTTGATGCAACTCCGGCTCTGCTGAAATATGAACGGCAGAACTCATTCATCTCATCATTGATTTCAATGGTAAAAAGCTTCCCTCCCGGTTTAAGACCTCTGGCTAGGCAAATTGCCGAATATCCGGTAAATGTGCCGATCTCAAGTATCAGACCGGGACTGATCATACGTGATATGAACTCCAGCAGCCTGCCCTGTAAATGACCGGTGATCATATTGGGATTTACAAACCGGATATGTGTTTGCCGGTATAGATCTTCCAGCACAGGATCTTCCGGTGATGAATATTCAAGCAGATATTTCTCCATCTTTCTGTCAGAGATCATTTGTATATCAGTATGGATAATTTTGAAGGATCAAGAACCTCATTAGCTATTTCAAGAAGTTCCGGGGAAGTTATATCATCTGTCTTCCTGCAGATATCTTCAAGAGTGTCAATCCTGTTGAAGACCAGCATACTCTTTCCCAGGCTCAGCATAAGGCTTTCATGGTGCTCATAGCCTCTGGCAAAGTATCCTTTAATCTGGTTCTTTGCCTTGCTCAGTTGAACTGACCCTAAACCTGATTTTCTGAGTTTATTAAGCTCTGACATTGTTACCGAGATGCTTCTGTCGAGTGTTTGACCGTCGGTGCCAAAGTAAATTGAAAATATACCTGTGTCGCGATAGGGACTGAAATTGGATTCAACGTTATAAGCGAGGCCATTCTTTTCCCTGAGGGATAGATTCAGTCTTGAATTGAGTCCCTGTCCGCCAAGAATGTTGTTCAGCAGGAACATTCCCATCCTGCGCTTGTCCTTTACATTATATGCCACGTTCCCGATAATACAGTGGTTTTGCCAGGTGTCTTTCACTTTTGTAACGGTAACGGGTTTATAGAGGCCTGTTTTCACTTTATTTTTCGGTCCGTTTTTCATGGCAACCGATCCGAAATATTTGTTAAACAGATGCAACACCTGTTTATCAGGTATGTTACCGACTGAACACAAAACGGTTTGGGATGTATTATAATTACGGGCAACGAAATTGAACAGCTTGTTACGTGTGAATGACTTTACTGTATCAGGGGAGCCGAGAATATTTCTTCCGAGAGGCTGGTTTGAGAAAACCATCTCCTCAAAGTCGTCGAAGATAAGTTCTGCGGGATTGTCGAGGTATGAATTGATCTCATCGATAACGACATCTTTTTCTTTTGCTATCTCTTTTTCCGGAAAGATCGAATTATAAGAAATATCGCTGATCAGATCTATTGCTTTCTCAAAATCTTCTTTAAGAACCGAGGCATGTATTGCGGTCTCCTCTTTGGTTGTATAAGCGTTAAGCTCTCCCCCGGCATCGTCAAGACGGCTGAGGATATGGTAGGCTTTTCGTTTTTTTGTTCCCTTGAACAGCATATGCTCAATGAAGTGAACCATGCCGTGTTCATCTGCTCCCTCATCACGTGAACCCGTTTCAGTGATAAGGCCACAGTGTGCTACCATTCCCTTTACAGGATGATGTACAAGACGTATTCCGTTTTCAAGAGTATGAAAAGTCAGATCCATGCAGCTAATCGTTCAGCACCCAGCCTTTCCTGTATTCTTTTTTAAGGTTTTCATTGACATCGGAGTAGTTAGTGACTTTTCCTGTTGCAGAATCGTAATTAAGGACTTTTCCCGCCTTGTGAGCGGCCAGACCGAGCATCAGTGTTTCTATCATTTTTCCCGCATAGTCGAAATCGCATGATGTCTTAAGGTCTCCCTTACAAGCATTTATCCATTGTCCTACAAAGCTGGGATGAGGCGGAGCAACCTTCTCCGTAGTGGGAGATTTATAATATGTCATGTCTGCCCCCTCCCTGCCCGGGATCAGAATCCGGGTTGTAAAATCAGAAATGAGAATGCCTTTGGTCCCCCTGAACATTGCACCATGGCCGATTTTTAAGATATCGATTGCAGGATTGGGAGAAGTTGGTTTAAGGGTTCCCTGATACCATTCAAGCTTGACCGGCCCACGCCAGGAATTAGCCGGGAGGCTGAATGAGGCATGATGGTCGGACGGACATACTTCCGGACTGTAGGGATCACCGACTGCCTCAGCAGTTGTTGGAGCGTCTGCGTCAATTGCATTCCAGGCCAGGTCCATGGTATGGCTTCCCATGTCGCCTACCTGCCACGAGCCGAAATCATGATACATGTTCCAGAGGAGGCAGCCTGCACCCGGTCTTGCTCCGAAATATCCGGGATTAAACGGATGCATCTGAACAGGACCGATCCATTGTTCCCAGTCGATTGTGGAGGGTGCAGCCCCAGCGGCAGGAAGATAACCGGTCATTTTGTGAGTGCGGTTTCCCCATGTGGCAACTTCCTGCAGTTCACCGATTGCTCCATGGCGGACAAGTTCAGCCACACGGTCAAAGTTTTCATGGGCATGGCGTTGTGTTCCGTGCTGGGTGGCAAGCTTATTTTTGTTTGCGAGATATACCCTGCGAACCTCGCGGGCTTCCTCGACACATTCACCCAGAGGTTTTTCACAAAATACGTGCTTGCCTCGGTTCATGGCCCAGATACTGATAAACGCATGGTGATGATCAGGAGTGCAAATAAAAACTGCTTCGATATCCTTTTGTTCAAGACACTTGCGCCAGTCTACGTATTGCCTGGCATTGGGGTATTGCTTTGCAGCTAAAGCCATATTATCGGCATTTACATCACATATTGCAACGACATTCTGATCCTTCAGTGAGCTGTAGTGCTGTGAACCACGACCATGTGCGCCAATCAGTGCTATGTTAAGCTTGTTGTTGGCACTTTGTCCCGAAAGGAATCCGGAGGGAAGAATAATAAGTCCTGTACCTGTTGCGGTAATGGACTTGACAAAATTTCGTCTTTTCATAATTTTTTAATTATTGATTTAGATCCCAGTTTGAAGCATTAAAATGAAGCAACTTCAGCAAATGTTGTGTAGCATTGATTTATTAAAGTTAAGAGACATTTTTATCAAATCAAAGTGCTGAAAACTGAATATACCTGATTCAGATTTATCCAAAGGTGTAGATAATGCTATATATGTTTGCCGTAGATTATGTGTCAGGTATTATAAAATTAAGTGTCGTTTCACGATTGGCAAGTTATTATTAATTTGAATATGAAGGATATTTTTTAATTAAAGTATTTGGAATACGGGATTTGCATTTTATATTTGCAATCCGGCAATTATGGTGCCAT
>Ga0316626_10001155_pt1 | contig 11530 bp, 8 predicted proteins | sample OWC_Aug_T1_C1_D5_FD_207656 | JGI IMG/M metagenome (GOLD analysis project Ga0316626, IMG submission 207656) | Wetland soil microbial communities from Old Woman Creek delta, Ohio, United States - OWC_Aug_T1_C1_D5_A | ecosystem: Environmental > Terrestrial > Soil > Wetlands | place: USA: Ohio...
CCTTGTATATGAGGATGGGAGGTTGCAGGACCTGGAGCCGCGGGCCCGTCCCGTCACGTACAGGTTCAAGGACCCCATCGGAGATATTGTAGTTGCAGGCCTGCCGCACCCTGAACCGCGGATGCTCTCCCAGTCTTTTCCTGACGCGGGATTCAAGCACATCATGTTCCGGGAAGGGTTTGATGCGGACTCTGCCATGAAGTATCACTTTCTTCGCGACCTCGGCTTCAACAGTAACAGGGAAGACCCCGTTGATGTGAAGGGCGTGAAGGTAAAGCCCTTTGATGTGCTTCTCTCCCTGCTTGAACAGCTACCCCCTGAAAAAAAGAAGCCGGCCCATATCATAAGCGAGGGCGACTGTGTGGTCCAGGGATGGAAGGACGGGCAGCAAATGGAGATAAAGATAATGATCCGGACCGCGCCGGACAGTGAAATGCACCGGCGATTCACGGCCAAGGGGGCGTTCGGTTCTTACCGCACGGGGATCTGTGCTGCCATGGCTGGCGCTATGTTGGGCAGAGGGCTTATTGAAAAAAAAGGGGTGTATGAACCCGAGTTGTGCGTACCTGCCGAGTTGTACATCCTGGAACAGGTGAAGGTGGGCATGGAGGTCGAGGTTACCAGTAGAGTAGTTCTTTAAGGGAATGTCTTCTAACGCAACACTGGCTGCCTGGCGGCCAGGCTTCGGGGGAAGAGTGGTATACACGAATCATTCATTTCATTTGAAGGGGGGAACAATGAAAAGAAAGGAAACATCCATATCGGTTTGCATCGCGCTATCCATTGTGGTCGCGGTTTTTTTCGTACCTCCACCTGCATCCGCCTACCAGTGGCCCGGTACGCTTACCATTTCGACAACGGGTACCGGAACGTCCGTCTATGCCCAAACGCTTTCATGGAGCGCTCTCCTGGAAGAACAGACGAAGATGAAAGTCAGGGTAATCCCATCAGACAATTACGTGGAACGGGCCAGAACCCATAAGGCAGGTCAGTATGTCATAAGCCTCAATACCCCCACTGAAGTCTTCACCCAGGTAGAGGCGAATGAGATGCATGCGACGAGAGAGGGGGGACCCTATGACACACGCCTCTTCTGGACCAATTCAAAGAACCCCTTCGGCTTTATCGTTTCAAAGGATTCCGATGTAAAGACGATCTATGACTTAAGGAAGAAGAAACCAAAGATTGCCCTGTTCACACCGTCCACTGCCTCCGTGTTGCACGTAAAGGCCCTTCTGGCCATGATAAGAATGGATGAGAAGGACGTAACCTTTGTCCCTGTCACCACCTGGGCGAATAGCACGAAATCCGTACCCGAAGGCAAGGCCGACGTTGCATTTGCAGGCCCCACGGCATCGGTGAGTGTTGAGGCCGAGGCAAGCGCCAAGGGGATTCGGTGGCTCGACTACCCCAAAGACGATAAGGAGGCGCTGGCACGATATGCACGGGTGATGCGCGGTATCTCCTTCGGGGTATGCACCACCGGGGTCAAATCAGCTAACGGGGTGTATATGGCGGCCAATGTTAATCAGTATTATGTCCGCGGGAGCGAAGACCCCGAGCTCATGTACCAGCTGGCCAAGTGGCTGGTGGACAGCTATCCAAAGTATAAAGATAAACACCCCCACAATGAAACCATGAGCGTCGACGTGCAGGGAGAGATTCTCGCCGCCGCGCGTCACATGAACTATATTCCGGTTCATGACGGAACAGTACGCTACCTGAAGGAAAAAGGTAAATGGAGTGCGGCTGAGACCGCCTGGAGCGATAAGAACAGGGAGTTGGTTGCGCGCTATACAAAGGCATATCAGGCTGCGATTGCTGCCGCGGATCAGAAGAATATCAAGGTCGTCCCCGACAACAACGAGTGGGTGGCATTGTGGGGGTCATATAAGAAGGACTTTCCCCTGTTCGGAGTGCCTGCACAGTAAAGAATGTGTAAAGATTGCCTTCGCGACACTGGTGATCGCTGAAGCACACAGGAACGGGGGGTGCTATGCAAAATTCAGACGCAACAGAACATCCGCGCGCATCACTTGTCGAAGAAATCAAACGGGCCGAGGTCACCAGATACCCTGATTTATCCCGGCCCTTAAAAGCTTGGTTTCTGATCTTATCTACTGCCGGCTTGCTCCTGGCAATTCTCTTTATTTTCAATATTGCGTACGGGGGAAAGGTGTTCCTTCCCGCTCAATATTACTACCTCCTCATCGCCTTCTATTCCTCCAATGTCTTCCTGGTCATACCGGCGCGTAAGAAGGACGATAGAGTCCAGTGGTACGACCTGATCGCAACCCTCCTCACCTTTGGCATTGCCTTTTACTTCTTCCTCAATGCCGGGCAGATCACCAATGTAGGGTGGAGGACCCCTCCCTCATCCCTCCAGCTTGTGTTGGGAATTTTCTTATCGATCCTGATCCTGGAGACGGGAAGAAGAATTGCCGGTAACATCTATCTGGCTGTGTGCCTGTTCTTTGCATCCTACCCTCTATTTGCCCACCAGATGCCGGGCATACTTTTTGGGAGCCCCCTCACCTTTGCCGACACCATAGGAACGCACATGTTTACTACCGAGGGGATACTCGGCCTTCCGTCAATGATCATGGGCGACATCATTATCGGGTTTCTCCTCTTTGCTGCAGTGCTGATTGCCTCAGGGGCCGGTGACTTCTTTGTCAAATTCGCCCTCTCCACCTTCGGCAGATTTAGGGGTGGGCCGGCCAAGGTATCGTGCCTGTCCAGTGCGTTGTTTGGTACCGTCAGCGGAAGCGCTGTCTCAAACGTTGTGGCTGACGGAGCAATCACCATCCCCACCATGATAGGGGTAGGCTTTCCTCCCGCCCGTGCTGCGGCCATCGAGGCCTGTGCTTCAACAGGCGGGGTACTCATGCCGCCTGTCATGGGAGCCGTGGCGTTTGTGATGGCAGGGTTTCTGGGCATCACTTACCGGGAGGTATGTATTGCAGCCGTAATACCGGCTGTCCTCTATTACTTCGGATTGCTCACGCAGATAGATGCCTATTCAGCGGCAAGGGGACTTAAAGGGCTGTCCCCGGAGGACATCCCGTCCTTTACAAAAACGCTGAAGAGCGGTTGGCCCTATCTGGCTATCATCGCCTTTCTTGCATGGGGGCTTCTCTACATGGAGTGGGAAATGTATACCCCCTGGTATGCGTCGGCATTGATGTTTGTGATTTCCTTTTTCAGCAGGGAATCGATGATGACCCCCAGGAAAGTCATAGGCGCCCTCGCTACGGCAGGTCAGATTGTCACCACAACCATGGGTGCCATGATGCCCATAGCGTTTATTATCGCGGGACTTACCGTCACAGGCAGCGCTGCCTCCTTTACCGCCGGGATTGTGAGTCTTGGCGGAGGCAACGTGTTTCTGATTCTTCTGTTAGGAGCCGTAGCGTCGTACATCCTAGGAATGGCAGGCATGTTCGTCTCTGCCTATATATTTCTCGCAGTGACCCTTGCACCCGCCGTTATCCAGGTAGGCCACCTGAATACCATAGCGGTCCATCTCTTTATTCTCTACTGGGCGATGCTCTCATGCATTACGCCTCCTGTTGCAATGGCGGTGTTCGTCGCCGCGGCAATAGGGAGAACCGATCCCATGCGGACAGGCCTGCATGCGGTGCGCCTTGCTGTTGTGACCTACTTCATCCCCTTTTTCTTTGTCTACAACCCTGCGTTGGTTTTCCAGGCGAACCCCTTCCAATCGCTCTATCTCTTTGCGCTTGCCCTGCTCGGCGTTGCCCTTATTTCAGCAGGGATGGAGGGCTATCTCTGGGCGTATGGGAAGCTTACCATGTGGGCACGCCCCCCGCTGGTGGCAGGGGGGTTCCTCATTGTCTTCCCTGAGACGTACACGACCATTGCAGGGGTTGTCCTCATTCTGTGCACGATACTTGTGCTCAAGATAACGAAGGTGAAGGTAGGGATAAAGGAAAGCGCAGTTTGAGTGATCATTCATCAGTGCAGAGGAGGTTTGCATGAAACCAACCCAGTGGGTTACGGCTAAAGACCTTTTGAGAGTGAACGCCTTCAAGTGGCCTGACAAGATTGGTGCCAAGGACCTGTACCGCAGTCTGACGTTCAAACAGTGGGATGAGCGGGCGTGCAGGCTGGCCAATGGACTGAGCAGGCTCGGCTTGAAGCGCGGTGATCGCTTTGCCGTCCTGGCGTATAACTGTGTTGAATGGATGGAGTTATATGCAGCCGCTGCAAAAGGCGGCTTCGTTTGCGTACCCATCATGTTTCGGCTTGCGCCTCCCGAGATGGAGTATATCCTCACTCACAGCGATGCGAAAATTCTTGTTGTGCAGGATCAATGGGTTCCGACTGCCGACGAGATACGCAAGGTCGTTCCCACCGTAGAGAAGTACGTGTCGTTCGGGTCAGGACGCGAAGCGCCTTCTGATTACCTGAATTACGAAGACCTCATTCAAGGTGCGAGCCCTGAGGAGCCCGCGGTGGAACTAACGGGCGATGATGCCTGGGTGATCATGTACACCGGAGGCACTACAGGAAGGCCCAAAGGCGTAATCAAGACCCATGGAACGCTCTGCGCCCACTACCTGATCATGATATACGAGCACAGTTTCGATTTTAGCGATAATGTGCTCCTCGTTATGCCTCTCTGTCACATCAACTCTCTTTACTACTCGTTTGTCGTTACCTATGTGGGCGGGACGGTTACCGCCTTCAACATGGTGAGCTTCGATCCCGAGCAGCTGCTCAAAACCTTCTCTGAGCACAGGATTACGTTTACGTCCCTAGTTCCGACCCATTACATCATGATGCTTGCCCTGCCTGACGAGGTAAAGCGCAAGTATGATGTGGATTGCATCAGGGGGCTGGTCTGTTCTTCTGCGCCGGCAAGGAGAGATACGAAACTCGCCATTATGGATTATTTCAAAAACTCGCAGCTCTACGAATGTTACGGGTCTACAGAGGCAGGGACCGTGACCGTGCTGAGGCCGGCAGATTCCCTGCGAAAACTGGGGTCCATCGGCAGAGAGTGCATCATGAGTGACGTCATCAAGCTGATCGATAGCGAGGGCAACGAGATCCACACACCCAATGAGGTGGGGGAGCTCTACTCGAGAAGCCCGATGCTCTTCACCGGCTACTGGAAGGCGCCCGAACAGACAGAGAAGGCATTCCGCGGAGACTACTTCAGCGCCGGCGATATGGGTTACAGGGACGAGGAAGGCTACTACTACCTGGTTGACCGCAAGGCGAATATGATCATCTCCGGCGGCGAGAATGTCTACCCTTCCGAGGTGGAGAACGTGGTGGGGGGGAATCCCAAGGTGAAGGACGTTGCCGTAATCGGCATTCCTCATGAAAAATGGGGTGAACAGGTGGCTGCTGTCGTTGTGTTGCACGCAGGCGTGGAAGCGACGGAGCAGGAAATTTCCGATTATTGCAGGGGAAAAATTGCCGGCTACAAGGTGCCCAAGAAAGTCATCTTTATAAAGGACGATGAGATGCCGAGAAGCGGCGCCGGCAAGATCCTGCACAGGATGCTGAGAGAACGGTATGGTATGTGGAAGGATCACATGTGACCGCAGAGCGCGAAACGAAAAAAGCATGAAGCGTTCGACATATGGCTATCACTCGGCGATGGGGCGCATGGTTGATGCGTTCCTCGCTGCCTTCCACGGGCTTGTCGTGGTCCGTGTCGTGGTCCGTGTCGATTCCCCTGTTATGGTGTCTGCCGAAACGCGCCCAGCAAAGGAGACCGTTTCTTTTGTTCCCCGCACACTGCGCTCCACAGAGAAGGCGAGCGTGTCGCCCCGGAGAGAAGCGCTGGTTATGGGGAGAGTCTCTTTCCCGATCGTGAGAGAACCCTGCACCTTCTGAAACTTCTGAGTAATATTCAGGGAGACCCGGCGCCCCTCCCATACCCAGCGCCACTCGCCTGTCACATTGGCAGGCACTATGTACACATACACTTCATATCCCTCAACCCACTGCTTGGCATCTTCCTGCCATTCACCCATGTTGTAGGTATTGGACACGATGCGCGTACCCGGCTTGAGCTCTCCGAGCAGCTTCGGCCGTAATTTCAGGTTGATGTGGGGATACAGGTAGAGCATCATGACTGTGGCCCTGCTTATATCGGTCTTAAAAAAATCCTGCACGTAAAAGCTGACCAGATGAGTCACTCCTGCAGCGGCCGCATTTTCGTTACTCTCTTTGATACGCACAGGATCGATGTCCACACCGACGCCACGCGCCCCCCGCTCCGTGGCCGCAGCGATGACGATCCTGCCGTCCCCGCATCCAAGGTCGTAGACGAGATCGCCTGACGCCACGTTCCCCAATCTGAGCATCGCGGAGACAATCCCTTCGCTGCTCGGCTGAAAGGGCACATCGATTTCCGGCCACTTCATTCCCGGCTTCTCCACCTCGCTGCCGTGCGAAATCCCCCAGGGTAGAGTCACCAGCATAATGATCAGCAAGAGCAGCGCTCTCAATGCAGGCATTACATTTCTCCTTACCGGTTGCGTCAGGCGAGAACTGCTTGCGGCCTGTTCAGCCGAAGTGGCTACAGTGTAACATCGTCCGTTCTGCTTGCCAAACCTTACTATGGAGGCGCTAGCCCTTAAGGGCCCGGCCAACAGCGGTGCAATTTGCAATGGCCCCCTGACATGGCCCCTGGGTCAGCATAGATGCAGAATTTGTGTCTTGCACCCCGTCATAAATGTACAGATGTACAGACGTATAATTGGGTGTATAATTGTTCTATAGGGATGTTCGGGAAGCAGCATGGGTTTCGGCTGCGACTCTCATAGCTCATCCATAGCTCATCAAAGGGGGGGAGTTCGGATAGAGCCTGTTTGGACATTCTCTGCGTGGAGTCCAACTTCATCACAGGGGGGTGAGGTATGAAAAGCATTCTGGTCGTCGAGGATGAGACTTCCTTGAGGGAGTCTCTCAGGGAATGGCTGACTGATCTCGGGTATCATGTGGAGAGCACGAGCGAAGGGGAAGAAGCGCTACGGCTTATCGAAGAGAAGGACTTTGACGTTGCTCTGTTCGACCTGAGGTTGCCCGGCAAGAGTGGCCTCCAGGTGCTGCGCGAGGCCAAGGCAAAAAGACCGAAACTCGTCGGCATTATCATCACTGCCTATCCAACCACGGAAACAGCGGTAGAGGCCATGAAGATGGGTGCGGTAGATTTCGTGACAAAGCCTCTTGACCTTGGCCGTTTGGAGACGCTTGTAAAAGCGAAGACAGAACCTGCAAAGGTGGGGGCAAAGCCTTTGCTGGTTGTTGACGACGAGCCGAGCATGAGGGAATCGCTGGAGCACTGGTTTGCCGATCTCGGGTATCAGGTGGAAACCGCCGCCGACGGTGCTGAAGCACTGAAGCGTCTTGCGGACAAGGAGTACGGGCTCCTAATCCTTGATCTCAAGCTGCCGAAAAAAGACGGGATTGAGGTCCTGAGAGAGACCAGGAGGCTCCACCCGGGCCTGAAGGTCATCATCATTACGGCCTATCCCTCGGTAGATACGGCCACGGAAGCGATGAAGCAGGGTGCCATCGAATACCTGACAAAACCTTTCGAACTTTCCGAACTGGAGAAGCTGGTGGCACAAAGCGTAGAGCCGACTCACGTCGAGATGCTGGAAGGACCGGTCACGAGGCACGCGGTGACCGCAATACTGAAAGTGCTGGATAGGGCCGCAGGAGACAGCCGGTTCTTGTCGAGATTGGCAGAAGCACCGGGGCAGGCACTCAGTGACTATCCGGATCTGACGGATGAGGAGAAAGAAGCCCTGATCGATGGTGACATCAGAACCATAGAGAGTTGGGTTGGCAAGCTTGATCAGCAGAGAAGCACGTGGCTCTGGTGCAGGCTGGGTCAGGAGAAATGGTAGGCGATTAGAAAAAGAGACTAGAGATCGGCTGCGGATTATGCACCCTCCTTCGCTCGGCGAGACGCTGGGCAGGTTGATTGAATCGATACCGGAGAACGAGTCCGCGAAGGGTTTGCGGAGCTGGCATCTCTGGATCATTGTATCCTCTTTCCTCGTCCTCACCGCCATGTATTACATCGAACAGACGGCCCTGGTTGGCAGGCCATATCCTGGCGAAACGTTGCTCACCGGCGTTCACGACCTGCATCGCATACTCTTCCTGATCCCGATCATGCACGCAGCCCTCGTATATCGGGTACGGGGTAGCCTGGTTGCGTCTCTGGCATTCTTCTGCGTTGTCTTGCCCCGTGCACTATATATCTCACCATATCCCCATCCAGTGTTGCGGGCTATGCTCTCCGTTGCGTCGGCCACAATCATCGGCATACTGACCGCGCTCTGGCTCAATCGATTCGAGAAGGGAAGGAAGGCGAGGGCTGATCTGACAGCTGCCTACAGGGCCTTGCAGGATTCTGAAAGACAGTTGAAGGAGAACCAGGATATGCTGATTCAGGTCGAGAGGCTGGCCTCGATGGGACAGCTGGCGGCTTCGATCGCGCACGAGGTGAATAACCCGTTGAGCGGTGTTCTCGTGTACATGCACCTGATGCAGAGAAAGATAGCCAGAGGTGAGGCTCCCACTGAACAACTGCTTGATTACCTCGCGAAAATGGAGTTCGAAATCACGCGCAGTGCAAACCTGATCCGGAACCTGCTGGACTTCTCGAGCCAATCAGAGCCGAACATGAGGGAGGTCGATGTCGGCCAGGTCCTGAATCGCGCCCTTGATCTCACTGTTCTCGCGGGGTCGCAGAATGCACGTGTGGAGAAAGATCTGCACCCCGTGCCTAAGGTCATAGCTGACCCCGAGCAACTCCAGGAAGTCTTTGTAAACCTGATAATGAATGCGTTTCAGGCGATGCCCCGGGAAGGCGTGCTGACGCTTTCCGTCCGCCTGGCCGATGGAGAGGTGAGGATAGCGGTCAAGGACACAGGTTGCGGCATACCACCGGAAAATATGGGAAAGCTCTTTACTCCTTTTTTCAGCACCAAGAAAGAGGTGAAAGGGGTGGGGCTAGGCCTGCCTGTGGCTTACGGCATTGTGCAACGTCTCAAAGGGAGGATAGAGGTTGAAAGCAGGGTGGGTGAAGGCAGTACCTTCACCGTCTGCTTACCGATCCCCGAGCCTCCGCCTGCATGACATTAATGAATAGACCGGACTTGCCCCCGAGGAGCAATAAATACTCTTTACCTCGAAGAATGTACGTGATGTAATGGGAGTGCGTGGAGTACATCAATGATTGGAGTACATCAATGGTGTTCTGCGGTGTTCTGCGGTCTTCTGCGAGGCTTGAGATGCGGTCTAGCGGGAGACCATAGCTCCAACGAGCGCCAGGAGAGGGACCGATGAAGATTGACATCTACACGCATATCATTCCTCCGAGATACAAGGAGGCCATGGGCAAGGTGGCACCGGAGCTGTGGGCGCAGGTGGGCAAGACGCCCACGCTCTCTGACCTGGATCACCGGTTCAGAATCATGGACAAGCAGGAAGGTGTAAAGCAGGTCCTGACCATGGCCATGACCGCGATGTCGATACTGGAGGACCGCAGAAGAGCAATCGACTTTGCGAGACGGGCAAACGACGAGATGGCGGAACTGGTGGCGCGATACCCTGACCGGTTCTTCGCGGGCGTGGCCTCACTCCCCATGACCGATATGGAGCCGGCCCTCGAGGAACTGGAGAGGGCCATCACGCAGTTGAAGCTCAAAGGTCTCCAGCTCAACACGTCAATCAATGAAAAGCCGCTCAACCTGGAGGAACTGCTGCCGCTTTTTCAGAAGATGGCTGAATACGACCTGCCCGTCTGGATTCATCCTGTCAGGCCGATTGACCGGGATGATTACGAAAAGTATTTCATGAACCACGTGTTCGGGTGGCCCTATGAATCGACTGTGGTGATGAATCACCTGGTGCTGAACGGCCTGTTCGAGCGCATACCTGGGTCAAAGGTGATCATTCATCACTGCGGTGCGCTCGTTCCTTTCTTTGCGGCGAGGATCGAAGAGGCATACAACGCCTCAAGCGCGATCCACGGCATGAAAGGCAAGACGAGCAAACCCCCGCTCGACTATTTCAAGATGTTTTACGCTGACACTGCATTGAGCGGCAGCACAGCAGGACTCATGTGCGGGCACGCGTTCTTTGGCGCGGACCGCCTGCTCTTCGGGACCGATATGCCGTATGACTCGGAGCATGGTGCCCGGAATGTCGGACGCATCATAGATGCAGTAGAGGCGATGACAATAAGCGATGCGGAAAAGAAGATGATCTTCGAGGAGAATGCCAGAAGACTGCTGGGCGTGAGAGATGAGGCGTGAGGATCGAGGATCGAGGCAGACCGTGGAAAGGAGTATCGCATGATGAGGTCTTCGACAGAGGGGCAGGAGGGTTAACTATGAGAGGGGTATGGTATGCATTAGTAATTGCTTCAATCGTGTGCCTGGGTTCGTGCATGTTTTCAGACGTTGCTGCGGCGCCCGTAGAGATCAGAATCACGACGGTCCAGATGAAGCATCAGCAGATGGGTGTGGGGATCGAGCGACTCGCCAAGTATATACAGGCCAACCTGAAGGATAAGGTCAGGGTGAGGACGTATCCTGCAGCCCAGTTGTACACGGGCCAGGAGGAGATCCAGGCAGTGATAAAGGGCGAGATACAGATGGCGTATGTTATTGGTGCTGCCCTCGAGCCGGTCGACCCGAGTCTTGAACTCATCAAGCTACCCTTCATCTTTCCGAACATCGACGTGAGCTACAAGGTGCTGGAAGGGCCGGTAGGCAAGAAGCTTTTTGCGAAGCTCGATGCCAGGGGACTCACCATCCTGGGCATGGTCTCGTCAGGAGAGGTGATCGTGTCGAACAGCAAACGGCCCGTCAAGAACATCGAAGACTTCAAGGGGTTGAAGATGCGCTCGTACGGGCCCATGGGTGCAGCGACGCTGAAGGCCCTCGGGGCGATCTCCGTTGTAACAGCCTCTGAAGAAACGTACACCGCGTTGCAGCAAGGTATTATAGAGGGTACCATCACGCCGGCGGTCGTCTTTCTTGCGCGCAAGTATTACGATGTGCAGAAGTACGTGACCGGCGCGGGCATGCTCAATGCCGTCCACGTCTTCCTGACTACCAACAAGGAATGGTGGGAGAAGCTGCCGCCTGACATTCGAGCCGGTATAGCAGATGCTGTTGCACGCCTCGTCAAAGAGCAGAGGGCGGAGATAATCCCGGAGGATCAGAAAACCCTTGAGCAGATAGCTGCAAAAGGGTGCCAGGTGCACATGCTGACGCAGTCCGAGCAGCAGGTGTTCAAGAAGGCGCTGCAATCCGTCTACACCGAGTTCGGCCCGAAGATCGGGGCCGACCTCGTGCGCGAGGCGCAGCAGGAGGTCGAGAAACTGAGCGGAGCAAAGAAGTAGTCGCAATCCGCCCAGCAGGGAGGTACTGAAAGCATTCATGGCGAAAGAAATACGTTCCTACCTTCGGCAGGTGAAGGAGTTGCTCCCGGACGACATGGTCTCCGTGAAGAAGCCTGT
>Ga0316626_10001157_pt1 | contig 11526 bp, 14 predicted proteins | sample OWC_Aug_T1_C1_D5_FD_207656 | JGI IMG/M metagenome (GOLD analysis project Ga0316626, IMG submission 207656) | Wetland soil microbial communities from Old Woman Creek delta, Ohio, United States - OWC_Aug_T1_C1_D5_A | ecosystem: Environmental > Terrestrial > Soil > Wetlands | place: USA: Ohio...
CAAGGCCGCGGCCTGGATTTTCCCCCTGTTCTTTGTCGTCTTCCTGGTCCTGGACTTCTTCGTCATGAGGGGCCTCATCGGCAAGATCCCGGCCCTCGGAGCGGCGCCGGAGGAGGGCGGCTTCGGGGACGTTCTCTGGAAGGCGCGGACGTTCGACCTGGTGGGCCAGATCGGAGTCATCTTCGCCGGCGTTCTGGCCGTTTTGGCACTGTTCCGCAAGAGGGACAAGGATGAATAACACCTGGCTCGTGTATATGGCCTTCGCTGCCGTCCTCGTGTTCATCGGCCTCTACTGCCTGCTCGCCATGCGCAACCTGATCAAGCTCTTCATCGGGATCGAGGTCATCAGCAAGGGCGTCAGCCTGGCCCTGGTCGCCACGGGCTTCGCCAGGAACCACATCCTCGTTGCCCAAGCCCTGGCCGTGACGTTCATCGTCATCGAGGTCAGCGTCGTCGCCACGGCCCTGGCCATCATCATCAATACCTACCGGCACACCGGAAGCCTGGACGTCCGCAGACTGACAAAACTCAAGGGTTAGACAATGAGCCGATTTGATTTCCTGATCTCGCCGCCGGTCGCCTTCCTGGTCTTCCTGGCCATCGGGTTCCTTCTCTATGCCCTCGGCAACCGGCTCGCCCCCAAGCTGAAGAAAGAGGGGGGCAAGCTGGCCACCTATGCCTGCGGCGAGGACCTGCCGGGGGTGAAGCTCCAGTTCGGCTACCGCCTGTTCTTCTTCATCGCCCTCTTCTTCACCATGATGCACGTGGCGGCCCTGGTCATCGCCACCATCCCGGGCGGGAAGGTCGCGTTTTTCGGAATCCTTTATCTTCTGATGATCTTCCTTTCGATCATGGCGCTTGTGACAAGAGACTGAGATGTTAGAGAAAGTCGTCCGCTGGTCGCGAAAAAAATCGCCCTGGATCCTGCACCTCAACTCGGGCGCCTGCAACGCCTGCGACATCGAGGTCGTGGCCGCCCTGACCCCGCGCTTCGATGTCGAGCGCCTCGGGGTTTTGCTCAAGGCGACGCCGCGCCACGCCGACGTGATCATCTCCACCGGCCCGGTGACGCGCCAGATCAAGGACCGGATCATCCGGATCTACGAGCAGACGCCCAATCCCAAGTTCGTCATCGCCGTCGGCGCCTGCGCCATGTCGGGCTGCGTCTACCGCGGCGCCTACAACATCATGGGCGGCCTGGACCAGGTCATCCCGGTCAATATTTACATCCCCGGCTGCCCGGCCCGGCCCGATGCCATCCTGGATGGAGTCGTCAAGCTCCTGGGCACGCTCTGATGAGGCCAGAATGAACGACGTTGAGATCATAGAAAAGACCAAGGCGCTGCTGGGGGACAAAGTTCTCGAGATCAGCAACCCCGCGCTTCGCCGGGTCTTCCTTAAGGTGGACCCCAAGAATCTGATTCCGGCCGTCGAGGTCCTCAAGAACAGCCTGGGGTTCATCTATGTGGCCACGATCAGCGGTCTGGACAGCGGCGAGAACTTCGAGATCATCTACCACTTCGCCAAACCCGGAAGCCAGTTGAACCTGAGGACCCTCGTCCCAAAAGCCCACCCCCATGTGGAATCCATATGCGCGGTCATTCCGGGGGCGATCCTCTACGAGAGGGAGCTCCAGGACATGTTCGGCCTGGTCGTGGACCATATCCCCGATCCCCGGCGGCTTGTCCTCCCCGATGATTGGCCCGAGGGAAACTATCCTCTCCGCAAGGATTGGAAATACGAGCGGCCGCCCGAGAAGATCCCGGGAGGAAAGTCATGAAGTTCACCGTCCCCATAGGACCGCAGCACCCCGCCCTCAAGGAGCCGATCAGCCTGCGGATGACGCTCGAGGGGGAAGTCATACGGGGCGTCGATATCCGCCTCGGCTATAACCATCGCGGGCTGGAAAAGCTGGCTGAGGAGAAAACCTGGCTCCAGAACATCTACGTGACCGAGCGGATCTGCGGCATCTGCTCCCACTCCCACGCCACCTGCTACACCCAGGGCGTCGAGAAGCTCATGGAAGTCGAGCCTCCCAAGCGGGGGATCTCCCTCCGTTTCCTCGTGGCCGAGCTCGAACGTGTCCACAGCCACCTCCTCTGGCTCGGGGTGGCCGGGCACGAGGCCGGCTTCGACACGTTTTTCATGTACACATGGCGCGACCGGGAGGTCGTCATGGACATTCTGGAGATGATCTCCGGGAACCGCGTCCACTATGCCATCAACACCCTGGGCGGAGTGCGGCGAGACATCGACGAGCTCCAGAAGAAGAAAATCCTGGATTCCCTGGGCATCCTGCGCCGGCGGAGCGAATATTACTTTAAGATCGGGGCCAGCGAGCCGTCTTTTGTCGCCCGGATCGCCGGGGTCGGCCCCCTTTCCAAGGCCGATGCGCTCGCCCTTTGCGCGGTCGGACCGACGGCCCGGGCTTCCGATATCCCCCAGGATGTCCGCAAGGACGACCCCTACGGCGTATATGCCGAAGTCCCCTTCGAGGTGGCCACGGCCACGACCTGCGACGTCCTCGGGAGAGTCGTCGTCCGGGTCAAAGAGCTGATGCAGTCCTATAACATCATCGAGTTCCTGCTCAAGAACCTCCCCGACGGTCCGGTCGCCGTGCGGGCTCCCCGCCGGGCCAAGCCGAACGAGGTGGTCAGCCGGTATGAAGCGCCCCGCGGCGAGAACATCCACTACATCAAGTCGAACGGGTCGGACAAGCCCGAGAGGTTGAAGGTGAGGGCGCCGACGCTGGCCAATTATCCGGCGACGGTGGTCATGCTCAAAGACGGGTACATCGCCGACATTCCTCTGATCTTCGCGGCCATCGACCCATGCATTTGCTGCGCCGAACGGACGGTCGCCCTGGTGGACGGCCGGAGCGGCCAGGAAAGCGTCGTCCTCATGAGCGAGCTGCGGCGGAAGGCGCGGGAGCGCTGGAAGAAGGCCCCTCCGAAAAAGGATGCGGTATGGCCATTCTGAAAACTCTGCTCTATATCCTGGTTTACCCCGGCCTTATCTTCCTGTTTGTCTATTCGACTTTTTGTGAATGGTTCGACCGGAAAATATACGCCCGGCTCCAGAACCGGATGGGTCCCACTCATACCGGCCGTTGGGGCATCCTTCAACCGGTGGCCGACTTCATCAAGCTCCTGGCCAAGGAGGACATCGTCCCGGACCTGGCGGACAAGAGGTTATTCACCGCTCTTCCGGTCTTCGGGATCGCGGCTGTTTCGACCGCCATGCTTCTCCTTCCCGTCTGGCACTACGACCTGTCCCAGCCGAGCCCCAACTCATTTTCCGGCGACATTATCGTCCTCCTCTATATCCTGACTCTGCCGACGCTCGTCTTCTTCCTGGCGGCTTGGTCGTCGACGAGCTTCTTCTCGACGATCGGCGGCTCCCGGGTCCTGACCATGCTCTTCGGCTATGAGGTGCCTCTCTTCCTGGCCGTCCTGAGCCCGGCCATTATGGCCGGGTCCTGGCGGCTGGCCGAGATCGCCGCCTTTTTCCAGCATCGGCCTCTCTTGATCCTTCCGAACCTCATCGGGTTCATCGTCTCGGTCATCTGCCTCCAGGCCAAGCTCGAGCGGACGCCGTTTGACATCCCCCATGCCGAGACCGAGATCGTCGGCGGGACGTTTACCGAATATTCGGGGAAAAAGCTGGCCCTCTTCCGGCTGATGACCGATATCGAGATGGTCGTGGGAAGCGGCCTTATCGCCACGGTTTTCCTGGGCGGGTTCCCCGGAGGAATCATCCTCGGGTTTGTCTATTTCGTCGTCAAGACTCTTTTCGTCATCTTCCTCCTGACCCTCATCCGGGCGCTGACGTCGCGGATCCGGATCGACCAGGTCATCAGCTTCTCCTGGAGATACCTGGCCCCGCTGGCCGTGCTGCAGCTTCTCGTCACCATCGTTCTCAAGGGGTTTGTCCGATGAGAATCGCCGCCTTCCTTCCGGAGATCCTCCGCCATCTCTTTAAAAAGCCGGCCACGGTGGACTATCCCTTCGTCAAGCTCGAGGTGCCCAAGGATTTCCGGGGCACGCCCTTCCTGCATCCGGAGCTGTGCATCGTCTGCCGGGCCTGCATCCGGGACTGCCCGGCCGAGGCCATCGACATCCTGACCGTCAACGAGGCGGAAAAGAAATTCAAGATGGTCATCCACAACGACCGCTGCATCCACTGCGCCCAGTGCGTGGAATCCTGCCCGACTACGCCTAAAGCCCTGGAAATGGACCACCTCTTCGAGACCGCCGCCTTCAGCCGCTGGGACTTGAAGAAGGAATGGGAGTATGCCAAAGCCCAGGTCAAGCCCAAGGCGGCGGCTGGAGCTCCCCCCCCCGCCGAAGCGAAAAGCTGATCCGGCCGTCTTTACCAGAAAGATCGTCTCATGATCGGCTCAACTATCCTCCTGTGATAAGATGAGCCAATCAAGAACCATGCGCGCCGCCCGGTATTCAAGGGTCGATTGGAGCAGCGCTCTTTCCAAAAAACTCAAGGGCGCGGAGCGCCTGATGGTTCTCGGTGTCGGGAACCCGCGCAAGGGAGATGATGCCGCGGGGAGCCTCTGCATCAGCCTGCTGTTGAGGGAGCTGAACCGGAGGAATCGGCCCGCTGGAGCTGGTGAGGTCGAGCGGGAAAGGTCAAGCCATCTCCAGGGAAGCAAGAAAGAAAACCCGGCCCTTACGATTCAGGCCCTCGATGCCGGAGAATCCCCCGAGAACGCGACCGGCCTCATCCGGGAGTTCTGCCCGACCCACGTCCTCATCGTGGACGCGGCTCTGGGCGGATTCGAGCCGGGAACCATTTTCATCGTCGACAGGGATAAGATCAGCCAAGACGACATTTCCACTCATCGGATCCCCCTGGTTCATTTGATCCGCTACCTCGAGGCGGGCGTCGGCTGTCGAGTGGTCCTTGTCGGCATCGAGCCGAAAAACCTGGCCTTGGGAAAGCCTGTCTCTCCGCCCGTCAAGGCGGCCGCGGCCCGCCTTGCCGCTTGGCTTGTCGCGTTCTGACCTCTCGACATTCCTGAGCATGGCCGGTCAGTCCCCTCAGAAAAGACTTGCAATTGCCGAAAACACGGGCTTATAATCCAGCCGTAAAGGAGGGAATCAATGCTCAAACTCGCTAGCGTCTTTCTTCTTATCGGCCTGCTGTTTGGGACGATCTACACTCTGGTGATCATCGTCTCGCCTCAGACTGTCGCCAACAGCACCCTGGAAGCCAGGGCAGACACGAACCTGGCAAACATCCAGGATAAGGGCGCCGCAGAAACGATCCTCGTCTACGGCAGACACATGGGGGTCTTCGGCCTGACGACCAATATCGCCATGTTCTTCGTCCTTTTTATGGGCTTCAAAAAAGCCCAGAGGTGGGCCTGGTGGGCATTCTTGTTCGCCGGGGGGATCGCCTGGATCTTTGGACTGGTGACACAGATTGCCGAAGGCGATATGATGAACATGATCGGTCATGTTATCGGAATCGGGCTTTGGCTCGTCGGAATTCTTCTTCCGATAAAGGTCTTTTTCCCGAAGAAGGCTTGATCCGGTAAAGCGGACATCCTCGGCTGTCCCCCCCCGGGGCTGACGTCTGCCACCGGGCATTTCCCTAGAAGTCTGATCTGCGACTTGCGGCGGCCCCAGAAGACTATCAATATGAAGTAAAGATAATTCAGCCCTGAAGCGTAATAGACAATGAAGGACGGACCGATGACCGATAACGACCTGGTCCGAGGCTGCCTGAAAGGAAATATGGAGTCCTATCGAATGCTTATGGACCGCTACCGGGGCCAGGCCCTGGCCCTGGCCCTGAATACCCTGGCCAACTACCAGGATGCAGAGGATGCCTGCCAGGAGGTTTTTTTGAAGACCTTCCGGAACCTGGACCGGTTCGACCCGGGGCGCAGTTTCAAAAACTGGTTTTACGCCCTGCTTTCCCATCACTGTCTGGACCAGATCAGAAAAAGGAAGAGGTTTAATCTTTTTATCGGCCGGCTTCAAAACCAGGAAAGGGTGGTTTCGGCGGTCCCGCCGGCGCAGAATCCCGGTCTCCAGGGCTGCCTGGAGCCACGGCTTCTCAGCCGGCTGCGTCCCAAGGAAAGAACCGCGATCTACCTGTGGTCCCAGGAAGGATATTCGGGAGCGGAGATCGCCGCCGTTCTGGGTTGCTCCGAGAAGACGGCGCATGTCCACCTATTCAGGGCCAGGGCAAGGCTCAAGGCAGCCCTAAAGGAGGAGCCTAATGAATCACTATAAGCGTATTCTCCTGCTCATCCGGCTCCTTCCCTTCAGGTCCAGTCTGTCTTTGCGCCTGCGGCGCCATCTCGAGCAGTGCCCCGAATGCCTGAGCCGGATGGCCGACATCCGGGACGCCCGAGTGGCCACGGTTTCGACGCGGGATTTAGGCCAGGCCGAGGACTTCTGGCCCCGCCTCGCGGCCCGCCTGGAAAGGCCGCTTCATGGAGAGCCCTCCAAGCCCGGAGTCGGGTGGGCCTGGGCTTTGGGGACGGCCGGCCTGCTGGCCCTGGCGATTATCGGCGTCTTCTTCTTTGCCCCTTCCCCGCCGGCGGACGTCCTCTCTTCGGGCGTCAAGCTGCGGGTCAACTATGTCCGAATGTATGAAGTGCCTGCGCAGGCTTTTATTTTCCGCACCCAAGACGCGAACAGCACGTTTGTCTGGGTGGAAAAACCAAAACCAGGAGAAGCTCTATGAAGAAAAAACTGTCCTTCGGCTTGGTCTTTCTGTTATTTTTTTCCCTTTCTGTGTTCGGCGCCGACATCCGGCTTGACCTGAAGCTGCGGGTTTATGAGGGGGCCCGCCAGGGTGCGCTGGCGGCTCCCCCGCTCGTTACGACCTCCTACATCCGGCCGACGATTTCCGCCAATATGCAGATGCAGGCGGGGTTCGACCTGGAAAAAGAGAAAGAACAGATCAAGCGGGTTTTCAACCTCCAGGATGTCGGCCTCCTGACCGAGGCCGACCTGGCCATCGGAGAGGAAAGAGCCGGCCGGTCCTCGAGCTCCGCCCGGCACTTCTTCCGCCTGAACGGGAACGCCTTCACGATCATCGTCATGCTCATCGAATGGAAGAACCCCGGCCGGTTCCTGGTGCTGCTCAACGATGTGACCGCCGAAAAGCCGGAAAATGTCCTGACGACGGAAATGCTCCTCCACGGCGGCCACAGCGCCGTCTTCGGGTTCGAGGACAAGAACGGGAAGCCCTATTTCTGCTCCTTCCACATCACCGGTCCTCCGGACAAGATCATGCCGCCTCCTCCCCCGCCGCCTCCGGCTCCGCCCGTTCCACCGGAAGTCCGGAAGAAGATCGAGCAATTCGAGGAAGGAGCCGTCAAGGCCGGCGACGCCGTCAACCCTCCCCGGCTGCTCAAAAAGGTGGACCCGGTTTACCCCGCCGGAGCCAAAGAGTCGGGCCTCAAGGGATATGTTGTCTTGAATGTCCGGACAGACGGCCAGGGCAATGTCAAGGACGTCATGGTCATCAGGAGCACGGACGAAGTTTTCAACCCGCCCGCGATAGCCGCCGTCAGGCAGTGGAAGTACGAGCCCTATCTCGAGAAGGGCCAGCCCAGGGAACTCGTCTTCTCGGTTTCACTGAGGTTCGAAGTCCAGTAGGCGGCTGCGCCCGCCGCTGCCTCCGCCAGAGGCGGCGGGCAAAAGATCCCGGCCCTCGGGGAATCATGGTCCTCCCGGGGGCCTTTTATTCTCCCCTTCAAGCTGTGCGTGTTCCGATTGACATGGCACGCCGGCCGGCGGTATAGTCTGGGCATGTGCCGGGAAGGAGGTCCTCATGCCCAGCAAACAAAAAAGCCCCTGCCTGCCCTTTGGCGACCATAAGACGGCCCCTTGGTACGGCCAGGATATTCTGTCGGTCAAGCAGTTCAGCCGGGCCGACCTGGAATATGTCATCGAGGTCGCCCACGAGATGCGGATCATGGTCGAACGGATCGGGACGTTTGACCTGCTCAAGGGCAAGATCCTGGCAAACCTGTTTTACGAGCCTTCGACACGAACCTCGTCATCCTTCATGGCGGCCATGGAGAGGCTCGGGGGAGCGGTCATCCCGATCAGCGAAGTGAGATATTCTTCCGTGGCCAAGGGAGAGAGCCTGCCCGACACCGTGCGGACGCTGGAATGCTACGCCGATGTCATCGTCCTTCGTCACCCCGAGGTGGGGGCGGCGGCGCTGGCCGCCCGGCACTGCCGCAAGCCGGTCATCAATGCCGGAGATGGGATCGGCGAGCACCCGACTCAGGCCCTCCTCGACACATTCACGATCCGCGAGGAACTGGGCCGCCTGGACAATCTCCATGTCACCATGCTCGGAGACCTGAAGTACGGCCGGACCGTGCATTCGCTGGCCCGTCTGCTCACGCTCTGCGGCGGGATCACCCTGGATTATGTCTCTCCCGATCTCCTGCAGATGCCCCAGGATGTGATGGACGAAGTCGCCGCGAAGGGAATTCCCCAGACCCGCCAGACGACGCTCAAAAAAGTCCTTCCCAGGACCGATGTCCTGTATGTCACCCGGGTCCAGAAGGAGCGTTTTGCGGACGTAGCCGAATACGACAAGGTCAAATCAGCCTACGTGATCACCCCCGAGGTCATGAAGTCCGCCAAGAAGAAAATGATCGTCATGCACCCCCTGCCCAGGATCACCGAGATCGCCCTGGAGTTCGACGACGATCCCCGGGCCGCTTATTTTCGGCAGATGGAGTATGGATTGTACGTCCGGATGGCCCTTCTGGCCATGGTCCTCGGGAAAGCCTAGGCCGCCTGAGTCCGCAGCGCCGCCGGCAGGAATCAGCTCTTGGCGGCCTTCTCGACGGCCTGGAAAACCCGGAGGAAATTGCCGCCCAGGATCTTGCGGATGTCGGACTCCGTGTAACCGCGCCGCAGAAGCTCATCCGTGACTGCGGCCAGGCGTCCGGCGTCTTCCAGGCCGGCGGGGGGGTCGGATATCCCGTCGAAGTCAGAGCCCAGTCCGACGTGATCGGCGTCACCGGTGATCTTGACGACATGGTCGATGTGGTCCACCACGGCCCTGACATCGACCAGGGGAAGGCTCTTCCGGAACGACGGAAGACGGGCCTCGAACTCGGCATCCGCTTTCTTGGCCGCCTCCGGGTCGGCCTTCATGGCCGCGTCGTAGTCGGCCGGAAGCCCGAGCTTCCCGGCAATCTCCCCCCAGAATTCCTGTTCCTTTTTCTGGTATTCGGGGCTGAGGAAGCCGGACGAAAAATTGATGCCGATGAGCCCTTCATTCTTGGCCAGGGCCCAGAGCATGTCGTCCGTCAGGTTCCGATGGTGGTCGCAGATGGCCCGGCAGCAGGAGTGGGAGGCGACGACGGGCGCAGAACTCACCCGGAGGACGTCCCAGAATGTCTCGTCATGGGCATGGGAGACATCGATGATCATCCCCAGTTTGTTCATCTCCCGGACGACCTGTTCGCCGAACCCGGTCAGGCCGCACCTCTCCGCGGTCGCATCGCCCGAGGCGTCCGCCCAATCCGAATGGGTCCAGTGGGTCAGGGTCATCAGCCGCACCCCGGCCCTGGAGAAGGCCCGCAAGACGTCCAGGTCATTCTCTATGGCGTAGCCGGATTCGATCCCGATAAGGACCCCCGCCTTGCCGGAGTTCCGCAGCCGCGAGAAATCCGCTGCCCCCTGGACGAGCTCCAGGTCCCCCGGGTTCTGCTCGACGAGGCGACGGAGCGCCTCTATCTGTCCGAATATTTTATTGGCGGCCCTTCCCTTTTCGAGCTCGTCAGCCGGGGGGCCGGAGAAGCAGGCGAAGACGGCAAGGTCGACACCGCCTCTTTTCAGTTTGGGGATATCGATATGCCCTTTCGGCAGGTCCTGCCGCAGGTCTTCTCCTTCGATGAACCGGCCGATCGTGTCGTTGTGGAGGTCGACAACGGCGGCGTCTTTATGGATGAATTCCGCCCGGAACCGGGTGTCGAGGCACTTCTCTTTTGAGACGGCCAGAACCCGGATGACGTCGATGTGGTATTGGGCGGCCAGACGAAGGAGCTCAGGGTCGATGAGCTCGGGCCGGTCCCCCGGCCGGTGATACTCGGGGTGTTCGTCATCGAGTTTCTCGGTCAGGATTTCGCCCGTCCGGAGGCTCAGCGCCGTAACCCCCTTCGCCCAGAAGGCGCTGTGGTCCGAGCCGCGATAGTTGAGGCGGGGCCTGAGCTTTTTCAGGGTCTCCGCGTCGAGCCCGGCCTTGGCGATGTCGAAAAACCGGCCGTATTCGTACATCCCGCCGACGAGGAGGTCCGAGTCGCCCGTCCCGACCATGTCGACGTTGAGATAGGCGACCGTCTTTTCCAGAGGATAGAGGGGGTGGTCGACATAGTGACGGGAGCCGACAAGGCCCATCTCCTCTCCCGCCCAGGAGCAGAAGACAATTGTCCGGGCCGGCTTGAACCCGGAGGCGCGGAGCACCCGGGCCGTTTCGAGGACCGTCGCCGCCGAGGCGGCGTTGTCGTCGGCCCCGTTGTAGACAAAGCCGTCGGTGCCGATGCCCAGGTGGTCGAGGTGCCCGCCCATGAGGATGTATTCCTCCTTGAGCCTGGAGTCTTGCCCGCGAAGAAGGCCGATGACGTTTACCGCCTTCCTCTCTTCCTGCACGAAATGGACCTCCATCTCCACGGCGGCTTCACAGGCGAAAGAGCGCGGTTTTTTGAGGCGAAGGATCCGGCTCACCGCGTCCCGCCAGCTTTTCCCGGCACTGTAAAAAAGGTCGTCGAGGAAATCCCGGCGCGCCTGGATGACGACAAAGCCCTGGGGACACTCTCCGGTCTTCAGGAACCGAGGAGTTCGGCGCTGCTCCTTCGGGTCGGCGGGCTGTTGGGGATCTGTGAGGTCCATCTCGATCATCCCGACGGCCCCTTTCTCGGCGGCGAGCTTCGCCTTTTTCTCGAGCGTCCATTCCCGGGCGGCGGCGTCTTCGAAATCCCCGGGGGCATCTGGAAGGATGACCAGGACCCGGCCCTTGACGTCGAGTCCCGCATAATCGTCCCAGGCCGGTTTTTCGGAAGCAACCCCATATCCCACGAAGGCCGTCCCGCCCCGGACGGCCCCGGAGCCGGTTCCGAATACGGGTCGCCAGTCGCGATTCCTGCCGGGGAAATAGACGCGCCGCGCCGGCGAGACGATCTCCAGCCGGGCCGGCTGCTCATAGCCCGACCAGTTTTTGAACGGCACTTCCTGAAACCACGAGCCGTTTTCTCCGCCCGGCTCGAGGCCGCACTCTTTCATCTTGGCCGCGACGTACTCCGCCGCCTTGGCGTACTCCTCGGTCGCCGACCGGCGGCCCTTGAGCTCATCGGAAGCCAGGAAGCGGACGTGCTCCCAGGCCTTGGCGCCGTCCGCCCTGACCTGGGCGGCGGCGCCTCCCCCCAAGACGATCCATAAGAATATGGAAAGTAACGCGGCTCTTCTCATGGCGGCCATCCTGCTCGAGATTGACATCCTGATTAACTTAAGAAATCGGAACTAT
>Ga0316626_10001159_pt1 | contig 11520 bp, 10 predicted proteins | sample OWC_Aug_T1_C1_D5_FD_207656 | JGI IMG/M metagenome (GOLD analysis project Ga0316626, IMG submission 207656) | Wetland soil microbial communities from Old Woman Creek delta, Ohio, United States - OWC_Aug_T1_C1_D5_A | ecosystem: Environmental > Terrestrial > Soil > Wetlands | place: USA: Ohio...
ATACTGAAGCAGTACGCTGCGGCGTCGGGCGCATTCGTCATCGCCACGGCATCAGCCGGGCCGGCAGCAAGGAAAAAGCCGTGGCCGCCTTTGCGGGCCACGGCTTTTTTGTTCCCGGTGTCCGGCGAGCCGCTTCGTCGCGCGGCGCGCTAGCCGCCCTTGAGCAGCTTCAGCGCCAGTTCCCGGAAACGCTGGATCTTGCCGGGGTCGCCGATCTGTTTGGCGGCCGCCTCGATTGCGCGTGCCACGCCCGGCGGGGTGCGCGCGTCCGGGGCGGCGTCGAGCTGTTCGCGCCAGATCAGGCTGCCCATCGGGCCGAGGTGCTCGATCAGCGCGTCTTCGATTCGGGTGAGCAGCGCGGCGCTGACCGAACCGACGGCCGGGGCCGGCGCGCTGACACCGCCGCCGAGCATCTGCAGCAGCTTGTCGGTCGGCGGCAGCGCCTCGGCCTCGCGGGCCGCGGTCGCACCGCCCTCGGAAAAGCGCAGGCGCCCGGCCTTGACCGCGCGCACCAGGGCGATGGCATCCGGTCCGGATTTGGAGCCGACTGCGAGCGACACGATCCGGCCCGCGTCCATGACAATGCGGATCAGCTGGTTGTCCTGGGTGGCGATCAGCGCCGTGCCGGTCTTCTTCAGCGTGCAGAGCTGGCCGAGCTCCTGCAGCAGCTGCCTGGTGTTGAGCAGGGTGTCGTCGGCCGCCATTCAAATCTCTCCTGTCGCAATGCCTGGCCGCGGCCGGTGTGCCGCGCCGGCCGCGCGCGTGTCCATGGGTCGGTCGCTCAGGAGCCGCTGCTGCCGCGCAGGCGGTCCATGGCGATGCGGATGCTGGTGCCCATGCGATCGATGGCGCCGGCCAGCCGGCCGATCTCGTCGCCGCGCTGGACTTCGGTGATCTGGGTGACCAGCCGTCCGCGGCTGATCTCGTCGGCGATGCGCGTGAGGTTGCGGATCGGGTCGGAAAGCATCTTCGATACCAGGTAGGCCACCAGCGTTACCAGTACGATCGTGATCGCGAGGATCACCAGGCCGCGTAGCTTCGCGCTTTGCACCGGGCCGTAGGCCTCGTCGTAGTCCTGCTGGGTGACCATGGTCCAGCCCTGGGCGGTGACCTGGGCGTAGGCGATGACCTTGCGACCGGCATCGTCGTACACCAGCTCCTTGCGGCCGCTGTCCGGCCGGCCGGTGAATGCCGGGTGCTGGCTGAAGTCGGCGCTGGTGTCGGCGTACTCTTCCTTCTGGTGTGCCACGACCTTGCCGTTCTCGTCGAGCAGGAAGGCGAAGCCGGTCTTGCCGATGCGCAGGTTGGTGATGCGCGCCGACAGCTCGGCGATCGACATGCCCATGGCGATCACGCCGGTCACCTGGCGCGCGCCAGCGGTGTCGGTGAAATAGATCGGTGCCGACAGGATCAGCGCCGGCTTGTTGGTGGTCTTGCTGATCACCACCTGGCTGCCCATGGTCTTGCCTTCCATGACCTGCTTGAAGTAGACGCGGTCGCTGTAGTCGATCGGCTCCTTGTCGTCGCTGCGGCCGATGTTCATGCCGTCCGGCCCGATGGTGAATACCAGGTAGCTCCAGCTGTATTCATTGAGCATGGTGCGCAGGATCGGGTTCTGGCGCTTCGGGTCCATCGACACCACGTCGGCGAGCGCGGCGTTCTGATTGAGCGCCTTGAGATTCATCCCCACCCAGTCGTTCACCTGGGTCACCGTGCGGTCGGACAGCTCGGCGAGTTGCTGCTGGATGGCGGTGCTGGTGTAGTCGTTGGCAGTGCGGTAGTCGACGTACCAGATCGCGCTCAATGGCACCAGCGCAACCAGCAGCATGGCGGCGAGAATCTTGTGAAAGATGCTGACAGTGACTTTCATGGGCGGCTCATTGGGTTCGGGGGAGAGGGCGCGGCGGTCCGTGCGATGGGTGTCAGGCAAAAATTCCTGGGTGACGTGCGGGTTGGCGTCTCGCCAGCGGCGAGACCGACCCCGGTGTTTGTTCTTGTTGTTTCCGGGCTGCGGTTCAAATCAGTAGTTGCTAAATTAGACCAAGCGCGGAATTTGCGCTACTGCCGCGGAGGACATTTTTGCGACACCCCCCCCGGCAAGGGACATTTCCCCAGTAGAAACCGTGGCTTCCGAACCGGGCCGGCGCGCCGGTTCATGGCCTTCACACCGTCACCAGCGAATCTCGGCCGCATAGCGGTCGCGCAGCAGGTTCTTCTGCACCTTGCCCATGGTATTGCGCGGCAGCTCCGCCACCACGAACACCCGCTTCGGGATCTTGAAGCCGGCGATCTGGGTCTTGAGGGTGGCGATCACCCCGGCCTCGGTCGGCGCCGGCTCCCCCGGCCGCGCCACCAGCACCGCCACTACCGCTTCACCGAAGTCGGCGTGCGGCACGCCGATCACGGCCGATTCCAGCACGCCGTCGAGCTTGTCGAGCCAGGTCTCGATCTCTTTCGGGTAGATGTTGAGCCCGCCGGAGATGATCAGGTCCTTGGCGCGCCCGACGATTGACACGTAACCGTCCGCGTCCATGCGCGCCAGGTCGCCGGTGCGGAAGTAGCCGTCATGGGTGAACTCCTCGGCGGTCTTCTCCGGCACGCGCCAGTAGCCCTTGAACACGTTGTCGCCCTTGACCAGCAGCTGCCCGACCTCGCCGCCGGCGACATCCCGATCCTTGTCGTCGACGATGCGCAGCGCCACCCCGGGCAGCGCCGGGCCAACGGTGCCCGGGCGGCGCGGGCCCGCGAGCGGGTTGGAGGTGTTCATACCGGTCTCGGTCATGCCGTAGCGCTCGAGGATGGCGTGGCCGGTGCGCTGCTCGAACTCGTGGAAGGTCTGTGGCAGCAGCGGCGCCGAGCCGCAGGTAAAGAGTCGCATGTTGCGGCACGTCTCCCGGTCGAGGCCCGCTTCGGCCAGCAGCCGGGTGTAATAGGTCGGTACGCCCATGAACACGGTCGCCTGCGGCAGCGCACGCAGCACCGCGCCGGCCTCGAACTTGGGCAGGAACAGCATCTTGCTGGCATTGAGCAGCGCGGTGTGGCAGGCCACGAACAGCCCGTGGATGTGAAAGATCGGCAGCGCGTGCAGCAGCACGTCGCCCGGCCGCCAGCCCCAGGCCTGGTGCAGCGCCAGGCCGTTGGCGGCCAGGTTGCGGTGCGTGATCATCGCGCCCTTGGGCCGGCCGGTGGTGCCGGAGGTGTACAGGATCACCGCCACTTCGTCGCCGCGCATCTCGAGGGTCGGAAACTCGGCCGGCTGTGAGCGCGCCTGCTCATACAGGCTGCCGCGGCCGTGTGCGTCCAGGGCCAGCACCTGCCCGACGCCGCGCGCGGCGGCCAGCCGGGTGGCGGCCTCGAGCCGCTCCGGCGCGCACACCAGCAGCCCGGGTTCGGCGTTGTCGAGGAAGTAGTCGATTTCCAGGTCGCGGTAGCCGGTGTTGAGCGGCAGGCAGACCAGGCCGGCGCGCAGGCCGCCGAGGTAGGCGAACAGCGCCTGCGGCGACTTCTCGACCTGCAGTGCCAGGCGGTCGCCGCGCTTGAGGCCGAGCGCCGCGAACAGTTGAGCGTAGCGCGCGGTTTCCCGGTCGAGCTCGGCGTAGGAATAGCGCTCGCCGGCCGGGGTTTCGAGGGCGATGGTGTCGCCGAGCGGGCCAAACCGCGCCGCCAGCAGCGCATAAAAATTTTCGGTCATGTGTTCATTTCTTGACAGCGGATTGGGCGGGCGCGAATAATCGGCCGGTTCCGGTGGTTTGCGTTTCCACAATGCGAAATCGTGCAACCCCCGCTGTTGTATGAAACAACAACCGCGCACCCCGGAACAAGCATCTCGTGCTTCCCCGCCTCGCCAGGCCAGTGCCGCGGGCGTGGCGGAGGTCCGCGATCGATAACCCGCACCTGCAATGGAGACTGCCGCTCATGATCAAGTCGAAGTCGATGCTCAAGCCCATCCTGTCGGCGCTGTGCGCCGCCGGTGTCCTGCTCAGCGGTGCGGCCGGCGCCGAAACCGTGCTCAAGGCCTCGCACCAGTTCCCGGGCGGCAAGGGCGATCCGCGTGACGAGATGGTGCAGATCATCGCGCGCGAGGTCGAGAAGGCCAACGTCGGCCTCAAGATCCAGGTGTTCCCGGGCGAGTCGCTGTTCAAGGCCAAGGAGCAGTGGGGCGCGATCACCAAGGGCCAGCTCGACATGACCGCGCTGCCGCTCGACTACGCCAGCGGCCGCCACCCGCAGTTCAGCGCCACGCTCATGCCGGGCCTGGTGAAGAACCATGAACACGCGCGGCGCCTCAACAAGTCGGCGTTCATGGACGACATCCGCAAGATCATCAACGACGGCGGCGCGGTGGTGCTGGCCGACGCCTGGCTGGCCGGCGCGTTCGCCTCGAAGAAGAACTGCATCCTGATGCCGGACGACATCAAGGGCCAGGTGACACGCGCCGCCGGCCCGGCGTTCGAGCAGATGCTGGCCGGCGCCGGCGCCTCGATTTCGTCGATGGCGAGCTCGGAGATCTACACCGGCATGCAGACCGGCGTGCTCGACGCCACCAACACCAGCTCCGGCAGCTTCGTGTCCTACCGCCTGTACGAGCTGGTGAAGTGCTACACCGCGCCCGGCGACTACGCACTGTGGTTCATGTACGAGCCGGTGCTGATCTCGAAGAAGACCTGGGACGGCCTCGACAAGAAGCAGCAGGATGCGCTGCGCGCCGCCGCCAAGAAGGCCGAGGACTACTTCGCCGGCGAGGCCCAGAAGCTCGACGACAAGGCGGTCGAGACCTTCAAGAAGGCCGGCGTGCAGGTCGTGACCATGAACGCCGAGCAGTTCAGCGCCTGGAAGAAGCTTGCCGACCGGACCGCGTACAAGCAGTTTGCCGAGAACGTCCCGGGTGGCAAGGAGCTGCTCGACAAGGCGCTGAGCGTCAAGTAACCGCGCGCCCGGTGCCGCCCGAACCGCGACCGGCCTGAGGCGCGCGATGGACACCTTCATTCTGCTGGTCCGGCGGGTGTCGCAGGCCTGCGGGATCGCGGCCGCCGGATTGCTGGCGGCCGCGACCGTGGTGGTCTGCCAGATGGTGGTGATGCGCTATTTCCTCGGCGCCTCGACCGTCTGGCAGACCGAGTTCGTGATCTACGCGATCGTCGCCTCGACCTTCATCGGTGCACCGTACGTGCTGCTGCACAAGGGCCACGTCAACGTCGACCTGGTGCCGCTGTACGTGAAGCACCGCACCCGCCTGGTGCTGGCGCTGATCGGCTCGCTGGCCTCGCTCGTGTTCTGCCTGGTGGTCGCCTGGTTCAGTGCCGAGTATCTGCACGAGGCCTGGGCCGGTGGCTGGCGCACCGAGACGGTGTGGGCGCTGCCGTTGTGGATCCCGCTGCTGTCGCTGCCGATCGGCATGTCGCTGCTGTCGCTGCAATATATCGCCGATATCCTGTGCCTCATTACCGGTCGCGAGGCGCCGTTCGGCATGGACCCGGAGGACGCCGAATGAGCCCGCTCGAGATCGGTCTGCTGATTGCGCTGGTGACGATCGTGCTGCTCGGCACCGGCATGTCGATCGCCTTCGGGCTCGGCTTCGTGGCGCTGGCGTTCCTGGTTGGTTTCCAGGGTATCGACAGCCTCGGCATCATGGCCGAGAAATTTTTCGGCGGCATCGCCAGCTTTGCGCTGGTGTCGCTGCCGATGTTCATCCTAATGGGCGCGGTGGTCGCGTCCTCGCCGGCCGGGCGCGATCTGTACATCGCCCTCGACCGCTGGCTGCACCGCGTGCCCGGGGGGCTGGTGGCCGCCAACCTCGGCGCCTGCTCGATCTTCGCGGCGCTGTCCGGTTCGTCGCCGGCCACCTGTGCGGCGATCGGCAAGATGGGCATCCCGGAGATGCGCAAGCGCGGCGTGCCGGCGGACCTCGCTACCGGCTCGATCGCCGCCGGCGGCACGCTCGGCATCCTGATCCCGCCGAGCATCACCATGATCGTCTACGGTGTCGCCACCGAGACCTCGATCGGCCGGCTGTTCCTGGCCGGGGTGGTGCCGGGGATCATGCTCACCGCGCTGTTCATCGCCTGGACCCTGTTCATCGCCTGGCGGCGCGGCTGGCACTTCAGCGACGTGACCCAGAATTTCACGTGGCGCGAACGGCTCGAGGTGCTGCCCAGGGTGCTGCCGTTGCTGGCGATCATCGTCGGCATCCTGTACGTGTTGTACGGCGGGGTGGCGACACCGTCGGAGGCGGCCGGCGTCGGCGCCATGCTGTGCCTGGTGCTGGTGGTGGTGATCTACCGCATGTGGCATGCGCCGCAGATAATGCAGATCTTCCGCGAGACCACCCGCGAGAGCGTCATGATCATGATGATCATTGCCGCCTCGGAGCTGTTCAGCTACATGATGTCGTCGCTGTATGTCACCCAGGCGATCGCCGAGACCATCGCCGCGCTCGACATCAACCGCTGGCTGCTGATGGGGCTGATCAACCTGTTCCTGCTGGTGGCCGGCATGTTCCTGCCGCCGGTGGCGATCATCCTCATGACCGCGCCGATCCTGCTGCCGATCGTCACCAGCGCCGGCTTCGACCCGTACTGGTTCGCGGTGATCCTCACCATCAACATGGAGATCGGCCTCATCACCCCGCCGGTCGGCCTCAACCTGTTCGTCATCAACGGCATCGCGCCGGACGTGAAGCTGCCGACCATCCTCAAGGGCGCGTTGCCGTTCGTGCTGCTGATGGTGCTCGGCATGGTGATCCTGTCGTTCTTCCCGGGCATCGCCACCGGCCTGCCCGACATGCTGCTCGGTCCGGCGACCGGCCATTGAGCCGCCGGTGCTCGGGCCCGGCCCCGACGATCACCGCAACGCGGCAGGGTGACTGACGATGGACCTGCTCATTCTGCTGCTGATGGGCGGCGTGGCCGGTGCCATGGCCGGCCTGCTCGGCATCGGCGGCGGCGCGCTGATCGTGCCGGTGCTGGTGATCGTGTTCGAGGGCCAGAAGGTCAACCCGGACGTGATCATGCAGGCGGCGCTCGGCACCTCGCTCGCCACCATCGTGTTCACCGCCATGTCCTCGACGCTCGCGCACCACCGCCGCGGCGCGGTCGACTGGACGATCTTCCGGCGCATCGCCCCGGGCATCGTGGTCGGCACGCTGGCCGGCGCGGCGCTCGCCGACCAGCTGACTACGCGCACCCTCAAGATCATGTTCGTGATCTTCATGTTCGCGGTCGCCGCGCAATTTGCGCGCGGCACCATGGCCACGCGCGCGCACGCGCGTCTGCCGGGTGCGGCCGGCACCGGCCTGGTCGGCACCGTGATCGGCGTGGCCTCGGCGCTGTTCGGCATCGGCGGTGGCTCGCTGTCCGTGCCGTTCATGACCTGGTGCAGCGTGCCGGTCAAGCGCGCGGTCGCCACCTCGGCGGCCATTGGGCTCCCGATCGCGGTGAGCGGCGCCATCGGCTACCTGGTCGCCGGCCTCGGCGAACCCGGCCGGCCGCCGTGGAGCGTCGGCTACATCGTGCTGCCGGCGTTCGCCGGCATCGTGGTGGCCAGCACCGCCGCCGCCCCGTTCGGCGCGCGCCTCGCGCACCGGCTGTCGGATGTCACGCTGCGGCGCATCTTCGCGTTGTTCGTGGCGATTCTGGGGTTGCGCATGTTGTGGGGTTTGCTGCGCTAGTCAGACGCGCGGTGGAAATTACGCAAAGGACGCAGAGGCGCAGAGGACGCAAAGGTTTTGGACAACAAATCTCAGCGCTCTCTGCGCCTCTGCGTCCTCTGCGATTCTCACGAGGACCCGATCGAAACCCGCATTCAGCGCCCGACCAGCTGCACTAGCTGGTACAGCACGAACCCGCCGGTCGACAACGCCCCGACCAGCGGAATCCACGCCGGGTAGGTGCGCACCCCGGCCGGGTGCGGGTCGCGGTGCTTGATGCGCAGCAGTGCCAGGTTGATGAGCGCGAACACCGCCAGGATCACGAAGCTGGTGGTGCGCGCCAGGGTCTCGAGCGGCAGCCACAGCGCCAGTGCCAGGATCAGCAGCGTCACCAGGATCGTGGCCGCCACGGGCGTGCGGGTCCGCGGGTGCACGCGCCCGAGCCAGGCCGGCAGCCAGCGCTCGCGGCTCATGCCGTACAGCACCCGCGCGGCCATGACGATCTGGATCAGCGCGCCGTTGATGATCGCGAACATGCTGATGAAGCTGATCAGCGTCGGCGGCGCACCCGTGGCGCGCGTGTAGATATCGGCCAGCGGCGCGCGCGAGCCGGCCAGCTCCGCGGGCGGAAACGCCAGCACCGCGATCAGGGCCACCAGCACGTACAGCACGCTGGCCACGGCCAGCGCCAGCAGGATGGCGCGCGGCAGCACCCGCACCGGGTCGCGCACCTCTTCGGCCACGTTCACCATGTCCTCGAAGCCGATGAACGCGTAGAACGCCAGAAAGGTGCCGAGCAGGATGCCGTGCCAGATACCGGCATCGAGCGGCGGCAGCAGCTCCGGCCACCGCGCCGGCAACGTGGTGAGACTGTCGCCGGCGACGGCGATGATGAACAGCAGCCCGCCGACCTCGATCAGTGTGATCACGGTCGCGGCCGTCACCGACTCCTGGATGCCCCAGACTGCCAGCGCCCCGAGCGCCAGCACCAGCAGCACGATCGCCAGTGCGTCGGGAACCGCCACGAACACGTGCAGGTAACCGACGAAGCCGTTGACGATCGTGGACGCCGACACCACGCCGGTGGTGATGATCAGGAAGCCGACCAGTACCGACAGCGCGCGCCGGTGCAGGCCTTCCTGCACGTACACGGCCTCGCCGGCGCTCTTCGGATAGCGTGCCGCCAGTTCGGCATAGGAAATCCCGGTGAAGGTCGCCAGCAGTGCCGCCAGCAGGAACGCCAGCGGGGCATACAGCCCGGCGTGCCCGGCGACCTTGGCCACGAGCACATAGATCCCGGCGCCAATGATGGTGCCGAGACCGTAGAAGGTGAGCAGCGGCAGCGTGAGGCTGCGTTTGAGGGCCGGTTCTGTCATGGCTGCGGGAGTTCCATCGCCATTGAAACGCATCGGGCACGCAGCGACAACCGCCGATTTTGGCGAGGCCGCCCGGCATGCTACGTTTCCGTATGGGTGCAGTCCGGAGCCGGGGCGATGCGGCAAGCGATCCTGTCCGATCTACACAGCAATCTCGAGGCTGCGCAGGCCTGCGTAACGCACGCACGGTCGCAGGGCGCCACGCACTTCGCCTGTCTCGGTGACTGCATCGGCTATGGCGCCGATCCGGCGCCGACGCTCGACCTGCTGCGTTCGCTGCCGCACCTGCTCATGATCCGCGGCAATCACGACGAGGCGCTGTTTCTGGATCTCGACATCGGCATGGCCGGCCTGCACGCGGCGCTGGACTGGACCGCCGCGCAGCTCACTCCCGCGCACCGCGCGCTGCTCGAAGCCGCCCCATATGTTCAGACGCTGGGCGTTGCGACCTACGCGCACGCCAGCGCCCACGAGCCTCAGGCGTGGGATTACCTGCGCCAGCCCGAACAGACCCGCGCCTGCCTGGCGGCCACCCCGGCGCACGTCACGTTCATCGGCCACGTGCAGGTGCCGATGGTGTTTTACCGGACGGCCGGTGACTCCCTGCGCGAGTACAGCCCCCAACCCGGCATGCCGATGCCGCTGTCGTCCACGTGCCGCTACGTGGCGAATGTCGGCTCGGTCGGACAGCCGCGTGACGGCAACAATGCCGCGGCGTATGCGCTGTACGACAGCGACCGCGCCGAGGTGACCGTTCACCGGGTGCCGTACGATTATCTCGGTGCCGCCGGGAAGATCCTGGCCGCGGGGCTCAGCAGCCGTTTTGCCGAGCGGTTGAAGGAGGGGCGCTGGGCATGACCACGGCGCGACGAAAGCGCGCGGCCGCCCGCCCGCCACGCATCCGCCCGGGGATGAAACTGGGGCGCTACCGCGTCGGCCGGTTGCGGCACGAAGGCGGTATGGCGCTGTTGTACGCGGTGGAGGCCAGACAGCCGCTTATCCTTAAAGTACCGAAGCTGGGGCCGGATTGTCCGGCATCCAGCCTGGTGGCGTTCGAGAACGAACTGCGCATCCTCGAGCGGTTGCGCGGCGCGCATGTGCCGACGTTGGCCGCGAGCGGCGACCTGGTGCGTCGGCCCTATCTGCTGCTGGAGCGCATTGACGGCGACGAGCTGGCCCAGGCCGCGCAGCAGGCGCCGGTGCCGGTGGACCGGGTGCGCGACCTTGGCGTGCGACTGGCTCTCGCGGTGCAGACCCTGCATCACCAGAACGTGATTCATCTCGATCTCAATCCCGGCAACGTGCGCAACCGCGCCGATGGCACCATGGTGCTGATCGATTTCGGCCTCGCCCACCATGCCGGCCTGCCGGACCTGCACGACGCCGCGTTCGGCGAGGAGCTGGGCACCACCGCCTACGTCGCACCCGAGCAGTTGCATCACGTGCGCAGCGATTCGCGCAGTGACATCTACGCGATCGGCGCGATTCTCTACCAGCTGGCCACCGGCCACTATCCGTTCGGCCGGCCCAACCTGCTGTCGCTCAAGCGGCGGCTGGTGGCGCCGCCGCTGCCGCCGCGCGCGCACAATCCGGACCTGCCGCCGTGGTTGCAGGAAATCATTCTGCGCTGTCTGGAAACCCGGCCGGAAGATCGCTACGCCACCGCCAAGCGTGTCGCCCACCTGCTGGCGCACCCGGAGTCGGTGCCGGACACGCTCCGTTCCCACCAGCGCCAGGCCCCGGGGCTCGGTACGCGCGTGCGTGCCTGGGCCGGTTCGATATTCCGGAAGTTCGACGATGAGGCCGCGCGGCGTCCCTACGAGCGGCTCACGACCAGCCCGCATGTGCTGGTGGCGCTCAACCTGGCGCATTGTTCGGAGCCGCAGAAGGAAGCGCTGCGGCGCGCGGTGCGGCGGCTGGCCACGAGCGAGCCGAAATCCTATTTCACCTTCGTGTCGGTGGTACGCCAGACCGAGCGCGATGCGGCGGCGCAGCACGGCCGGAGCGCGCCGGAGGTCGCGCGCCAGCTGGAGATGCGCAACTGGGCGCAGCCGCTCAAGCTGCCGGAGACGCGCATGGTGTTCCAGGTGCTGCCGGGCGAGCCGGTGCGCACGCTGCTCGGCTACGCGCGTCGCCACCTCGTCGATCACATCATCATCGGCGCGCGCGGCAGCTCGGCGCTGCGCCGGCACCTGGGCAGCGTCTCCGCGGCCGTGGCCGCGCAGGCGCCATGCACGGTGATCGTGGTACGGACCCGGAAGGACATTGCCAACAACTGAACCGGGCGAAACCTGCCGGTGCCGGCACCGCCTGCGAATGGTGATGGCGCGCGTCGTGGATGCGACCGGGACGCCACTTCCGCAGGAAGTCGGTCCCCGCCGACCAACATCCAGCCGGCACCGTGCCGGCACGCGTGCCATGCCGAAAGCGGCCGTCGAGCAGACGCGCGAGTCCCGCCCTGCCGGAAATGGGCACCGGGGAGGCGCGCGGTGTGCCGCG
>Ga0316626_10001160_pt1 | contig 11515 bp, 4 predicted proteins | sample OWC_Aug_T1_C1_D5_FD_207656 | JGI IMG/M metagenome (GOLD analysis project Ga0316626, IMG submission 207656) | Wetland soil microbial communities from Old Woman Creek delta, Ohio, United States - OWC_Aug_T1_C1_D5_A | ecosystem: Environmental > Terrestrial > Soil > Wetlands | place: USA: Ohio...
AACGGCACTAGTTTCAATGTTCCTTTCTTTACATCTGTAAATAATGCTGTAACCCGGAATTTCGGATATAGCTACAACAAATCGGGGATTAATTCCTTATTTGGTTCAGCCGAGTTCAGCTATAACGATTATTTGTTCATAACTGCAACAGCAAGGAACGACTGGTTCTCAGTTCTGAACCCGGAAAATAACAGCAAGCTCTACCCCTCACTTGGTGGAAGCTTTATATTCACAGATGCTTTCCAGAACCTGCCTGTATGGCTGACCTACGGTAAGATAAGAGCTGCCTGGGGACAGGTGGCAACAGCCAATGTAGGCTCTTATTCATCAAGAATTACTTACGGTCTTACAGGTGTATCTCACCTTGGTCTGGCAATGGCTGGATTCTCCGGCGGTGATAATATTCCGAATCCGAATCTTTCTCCGGCTTTATCAACAGAAATTGAATTCGGAACTGACCTTAATTTCTTCAAAGGAAGGTTAGGACTTGAATTCACTTATTATGATCAGAAGACTACTGATGATATACTTTCAGCCTCAATATCCAGGTCTTCAGGCTTCCTGACGACTTCGGTCAATATCGGTGAGCTGTCAAACAAGGGTATTGAACTTTTGATCAACGCAACCCCTGTTCAGGGAGCAGTTACATGGAATGTTTCGCTGAACCTTGCCAAGAATAAAAATAAGGTAATAGCCCTCAGCGAAGGAGTGACTGAACTGAACGTAGAGGAACCACGTACAAGAACTGTATATATAAAGCACATAGTCGGATATCCGTTCGGTATGATAACAGGGTATGTACAGAAGACGGATGATCAGGGGAATAAAGTATATGAATCCAATGGTTCACCTGTCAGATCAGATGTCTATGAGATCCTTGGAAATGGTGTTGCCGATTTGACAGGCGGTTTGAATAACTCATTAAGCTGGAACCGTATTCGCCTCGACGCACTTCTTGACTTCAAATTCGGAGGTGATATCTATTCGGGAACGAATGTACGCTTAACCCAGTGGGGATTGCACAAACAAACACTTGCTAATCGTGAAGGCGGCATGACCGTTACGGGAGTTACCCAGACAGGTACAACTACCGACGGGAAGCCTATCTACGAACCATTCACAAAGACTCTTAACCAGGATGAAACACGACGTTACTGGAGCAATCTCGGGGAACGTGCCCAGGAGAATTTCGTATACGATGCTTCATTTATCAAGCTGAGGCAGATCTCGATTGAATACAGCCTGCCTCCCAAGATCCTCAGCAAAACACCGATCACTAACCTTGCCGTATCATTTGTCGGAAGGAATCTTGCCATACTCTACAAGAATATCGACAACGTGGATCCGGAATACGGTTACACAGATAGTTCCGCACAGGGTCTTGACTACTTTGGTATGCCTACAACGCGCACCTTTGGGTTCAATCTTAGAGCAACTTTCTAACCTTTTAAAACTAAGAAAAATGAAATCTTTATATAAACTTTTAGGAAGTGCACTGCTGGTAGTAATATTTGCAGCAGGATGTGATACAGATGCCCTGCACGAGATGAACATCAACCCAAATGCGGTAAATGAAATTGATGTAAACTACTTTCTTACCGCCGCTGAACTCAGTATTTCGAATAACGGACAGCGTGATGACAGGTACACCGACTGGAGAACAAATATCGGAATGTGCGCACATGCCATTCAGCAGCTTGCCAGCACGAGTACAGGTACCATATCTGTCGGTGACAAGTATCTTGAGAACGATGTTGAGCCGTCAAATGCTCCCTGGGACCATATGTTCGCAGGTGATGGAAGGATAACAGCTGAGATAATCAAGCAGACCGGTCCGGGCGGCTGGTCAGAAGGACGTAAAATCAATACACGCCATGCCGCCAGAATATTGAGGGTTCTCTGTTTCCACCGTCTTACCGACTGGTATGGCAGTATTCCATATTTTGAAGCCAACAAGGGTATTGAAGGGATATTCCAGCCGGTGTATGACAAGCAGCAGGCAATCTATACTGATCTGCTGAAAGAGCTTGATGAAGCTTGCGCCGGTCTGAGTACTTCTAACCTTGATGAAGGATTTGCCGCAGCGGACTATTACTTCAAAGGCGACATTGCCAAGTGGAAGAAATTCGGATACTCACTGATGCTCAGGTTAGCCATGAGGGTTTCAAATGTCGATGCAACAATGGCCGCCACCTATGTTACAAAAGCTGTTGCGGGAGGTGTGATGAGCAGCAATGCCGACAATGTAATTGCTACAATGGCACTCGGTCCGAGCGAATGGACAAACCAGAATGGCATCTCACGCGGATTCTATCCGGGTGACGGAGGTCAGTGGGAAAGCTCATTCCTCAGCAAAACCCTGGTTGATAAACTCATGGGACCTAATAAATTGTCAACAGCTGACGATGACCCGAGGCTTATGATCTTCACAGCAGGAATAATACAGTGGACTGCCAACGAGGTAATCCTAATTGAAACAAATCCCCTCAACCAGCGTGGCTTGCCAAACGGACTTGATGGGGCAATGCTCAATTCGCTGATGGGTGGACCAACGGTTCCCCGCGAACATTTTTCAGCTGTTAATCCAAAGATGATGCAGGATGACGAGCCCTACCAGATCATGAACGCTGCAGAATCCGAATTTCTGCTGGCAGAAGCTCTTGTAAGAGGTATTGGTACAGGGATTTCAGGAACGGCCCAGCAGCATTATAATAATGGTGTTAAGCTGGCTATGCAGATGTATACCATATATGATCCCACATTCGTGGTTACTGATGCACAGGTGAACACGTACCTTGCTACTTATCCTTATGGAGTGACAAAACCTGCCCTAGAGATGATCGGTGAGCAGATGTGGCTATGTAAATGGATGAACTGGTGGGATGCATGGTCAGACTACCGAAGAACAGGATTTCCAATCCTGGTTCCTACCAATTATCCGGGGAATGCCACAAATGGTCAGATTCCGACCAAGCTTACTATTCCCGCTTATGAAGCTACAGGTAATCCCAACTATGCTACGGGAGCTACACAACCTGACAGGCTGATCGGGAAAGTATGGTGGGACGGAGGTCCGGAATGATAATCCGGAAAGACTAACCTGATAATATTGTGTTAAAAGAGGGCATCTACCATGTCCTCTTTTTTTTTTGCATTGGTAACAGGTTGCATTCATGAACTCCATTGAAAATTAATTCATATTTTTACCCGGTATACCTTTCTTATCAAAAGGATCAGGGAGAAGTTTATTATGAGAAAGATCGCATTTCCGGTAATACCGGTTTTAATGCTTCAGCTGATTCTGACAACCGGTTGCGGAACGGACAAAGAAACCGTAATTAACGTCGGCCGTGAACCGGACATTTACCCGGATTATTCAGGTGTGACGATTCCTGAAAATATCGCTCCTTTAAATTTCATGATCAGAGAGAACGGAAAGTCGTTCAGGGTGACGGCTTCATCCGCAAATGGTTTTGAAGTCTCCCTGAAATCTCAGGACGGGATAATCCGTTTCCGCGAAAAATCGTGGAAAAAACTGTTGTCGGGTAATGACGTAAAAAATATCTCCTTTGATATTGAATCAGAAGACAAGGAAGGAGTCAGGACAAAATACAATCCTGTAACTCTTTCTGTAGTAAATGATCCGATCGATCCCTGGTTATGTTACAGATTGCTTTATCCCGGGTACGAGGCTTATTTTCAGATTAAGATCATCCAGAGGAGCACGGAAAGCTTCAGGGAAAGATCTGTTGCTGAAAACCATTTGCTTAAAACCAGCTGTATCAATTGCCATACGTTCCATCTGAATAAGCCTGATAAATTTCTTTTACATGTGAGGGGATCAGCCGGTGGTACCTATTTCACAGATGGCACCAAAGTTGTCAGAAGGGATCTGAAAACTCCAGAGATGCAGTATGGAGCTGTATATCCTGCATGGCATCCGAATGGAAGGCTTGTAACCTTTTCTTCAAACAGCATTGTCCAGAGTTTTCATGCTTCCAGGGAATATAATATTGAAGTGACCGATCTTGCTTCATCGCTGGTCATCTACGATCTTGAAAAGAACGAAATGTCGGCTGTCGGGGAGAATGATTCAATAAAGTATATGGAAACATTTCCTGAATGGTCACCTGATGGCGGATACCTCTATTACTGCCGGGCCAGGCAGACCGGAGACACTTCAGACTTCAGAGAAATAAAGTATAACCTTGTAAGAAAAGCATTTGATCAGGCTACTCACATATTTGGTATTGCGGAGGTTGTCTTCGATGCAGAATCAATTAACAAAAGCGTTTCGTTTCCAAGAATTTCACCCGATGGCAATTACCTGGTTTTTACTCTTCATAATAACGGTAATTTTTCGATATGGCATAAAGAAGCCGACCTCCATCTCCTAAACATATCAACCGGCACCGCCGAACGCATGAGTTTAAACAGCAGTGAGACTGAAAGCTATCATGGCTGGTCGTCGAATGGCAGATGGCTTGTTTTCAGCAGTAAAAGAGACGACGGACTGACTGCGAGGCCTTATTTTGCATACTTTGGTTCAGCTGATGATGTCGGAAAGCCATTTGTTTTGCCACAGAAAGATCCTGCACTATACGAAAGAACGGTAAAAACATTTAACAAACCCGAGTTCGTTACCGGCAGGATCCGGACAGGGCCGCGTGATTTTGAACGTGCCGCCGGAAAGGAAGCTGAAAAAGCCGGATGGGCGGGTGCAAAACAGTAAAGAAAATATCTGACGGTCAACCTAGCATACAGATTGCAATGGAGAAAGTCCCCGGAAAAAATAATCAGCAGGAGCGCCAGTCTGAAATACTGGAAAAAATAAATGTCCGGGAATATGATCTATTCCTGATATTTGTTGCAGTTTTTATTCTGACCTGCCTCTATTTTTATCTGTTTGGCAGCTATATCTTCTTTTACCAGGAAAACCAGTCACTGTTTGTTTATTCATGTGAATATCTTCAGCAATTTGCAGCAAAACCAGGCGGATTGCTGGAATATACCGGTAATTTCCTCACGCAGGGATTTTTCAGTAAGCTTTATGGTTCTCTCCTGCTCTCTGTAATAATTACCCTGATCGCAATTACTTTCTTCAGGATAAATAAAAAACTTACGGCCGGCAAACAATTTTTGTTATTATTCGCCGCACTGGCATCCTGTGTATTATTACTTATGCAGGCAAATTTTATTTATCTGATACACAATACCCTGGGATTCCTGTTAACAGGTCTGTATTTTTTATTCAGTGTTTCCACTAACAATAAGATATCCCGTTATTCAGCACTGTTCTTTTACCCTCTGTTTTTTTATCTGACCGGTGCTTATGCATTGATTTACCTGGGTATGTTCACAGTGTTTGGTATTATCATGAAGAAGGTGGTACAGACTATTTATCTGCTTATAATTGCAGGTCTCACAATTCTGATATTCAAGGAGTTCATTTTTCTGCAGCCATGGTCTGAGATATTTTATTATCCCCTTCCTTCGAAAGATTATTTTATTCACCCTGTTATCTTATTGTTGTTGTTCCTGTTTTTTATTTTTTATCCGGCACTGGTGAAGCTCATAAGCCTGGTACGAATAAATGCAGCTTTTAGCAGGAATGTTTCAAGATATTCTGTTCTTATTACTTTTTTGGTTACAATTTTCCTGTTATCAAAAATATACAACATTGAAACAGCGGACCTGTTCAAGCTTGAAAAGATGTTCTTTGCCCGTGACTGGAACGGAGTCATTAAACAGCAAGAAGCACTTCAGATGAATAATCTTGTTGCTCAATACTATTATAATACAGCACTTGCCGAAAAAAATCAGTTATGTGACCGGATGTTTTTCAGCCCTCAGAATTATGGGATCCAGTCTGTTATGATTCCATGGAGTTCGCAAATCAGCATCAGCAGGTTATTCAGAGGTGTTTACTTTTATTATTGTATAGGCCTTATCAATGAAGCGCATCGCTGGGCATTCGAATCAATGGTAACGGAAGGATATCGTCCGGAAAATATTAAATTACTCATTAAAACCAACCTGATCAACGGCCACTATAAGATAGCCGCGAAATATATTATGGTTTTAAAGAGGACACTCCATTACAGAAGTCTGGCAAAACAATATGAAGGAATGATCCTGAATCCGGAACTGATCAGATCCGATCCCGAATTAGGGGAAAAAATAAAACTACAGCCGGAGGGTGATTTCATTGTACGGATCAGAAATCCCGAAAATAATGTCGATCTCCTTATGGAGGCCAATCCCGGCAATAAAAAAGCTTATGAATATAAAATGGCTTGTTTAATGCTCGAAAAGAACGTTGAAGGGATTGTAAATGAAATGACAGAATTAAAAGCAAAAGGTTATACAAAGATTCCGGGACATCTTGAGGAGGCAGCATTATTATATAATGAGAAAACCGGATTCCTGCCTGACCTGAATGGATTTAAAATAAGCAGCGAAGCTGAAGAGCGTTTCTTAAGGTATAGATCCGCCGGAAAATCCTCAGGCAGAATTCAATCACCGGAAGGTCAGGGTATCAATAAAGAATTAAGGAACACATTCTGGTACTATGTCGACTTTAAATAATTCTTTTTTATCCCGCCGACCTGTAATTCAGATAGATATTCATGATAAAGAATCTAAATCCCGATTAAATACAAATCATCTTAAAATTTGAATTCTATGAAAAAGTACAAGATCTCTGTTCTGATATTGATTATCTCGATTTCATACTCCTGCAAAACGCAATACAGCTCATCCGGTGAGGAGGGGATAAATGTTATGGCTTATTATATGCCTCCGCGGGGAAATTTCAATCCTGAAATACTGCCTCTGGGGAAGCTGACCCATATTATTTACTCTTTCACCGAGGTGATTGACAACGAGATGAAATTCCGGAATGATTCCTCAGGTATAAAACTTAAGATGCTGGCAAAACAAAAGAAAGAACACCCGCACCTGAAGGTGATGATAGCATGCGGCGGCTGGAGCGGATCGGGAGGATTCTCGGAAATGGCAAAGAGTGCAGAGAACAGGGAAAAATTTGTTAAAAGTGTCGTGCGTTTCATTAAAAAGTATAAGCTCGACGGACTGGATATTGACTGGGAATATCCCGGTATGCGCGGTATAGGCAATCCATTTATCCCGGAAGACAGGGAAAATTTTACCAGGCTTATGTGCGAATTAAGGCAGGGGCTGGATAAGATCAGCAAAGACCAGGTCCTTACCTTTGCAGCAGCCGGATGGGAGGAATTTTTTAATCATATTGAGATGGATAAGGTAATGAATTGTGTCACATTTATGAATATAATGACGTACGACAATGTAACCGGCGGATCTTCATATACAGCGCATCATACAAACCTTGGATGGGTAAAGAAGCAGGATATTGCTGGAACGCCGGCAGATCTGAAAATGCAGGAGGAAGGTGATACCCTGGGGCCTGCTTCTGCAGAGAAGATAATCTGCTTTCTGACTGAAAGGGGCATAAGTATTTCCCAGCTGGTAATCGGTGGAGCTTTTTATGGCAGAGCCTGGAAAGGTGTTCCATCAGTGAATAACGGATTGTACCAGTTAAACAATGGAGCATGGCCAAAGCCAACCCGTTATTTTAATATACGCGACAGTCTGGAAGATAAAAACGGATTTGTACGTTACTGGGATACAATAGCAAAGGCTCCTTACCTGTATAATGCTGCCGACAGCATTTTTATATCATACGAGGATACCGTATCTATAAGGCTTAAAGCAAGATATGCCAAAGATAAAGGGATGGGAGGAATAATGTTCTGGCAACTGGCCGGTGATGCGAAGCAGGATGGCCTTGTAGATGCCATCTATGCTGAGAAGATGAAACAATAATTCTTAATCTTTTGCGAGAAATTCAATTTAGCCAGCGCATTCGGTTACAATACTAAAACCTCTATGAGGTATCTGGTATAAACATGACCTGATCGGCTATTTACTGTTTTGGCCGGGTTTTTGCTATCTTTGCATTTCAGGATTTAGGCCTATCCGGGTAGTGAGTATATGATCAGAAGTATTAAACGATCGCTGAAATACTTAATCATTTTAACCGGTATTGTGATTACATTACCGACTGTCTTCGCCATTGTCATAAGCATCCCCCAGGTGCAGACTTATATTGTTAAAAGAATAACAGGTCATTTTTCACAGGAATTTCAATCAGTCATATCAGTTGGCAAGGTAAAATTCAGCTTCCCCAATAAACTGAATATGAATGATATACTCATAAAGGACAGGAATAGCGACACACTCATCCATTGCCAGTCGCTGACAGCAGGAATCAGAAGGATAAACCTTAACGAAAGCCGGATCGCGCTGGGAAAAGTGGTAGCTGTAAAACCATATTTTGCACTGATTACAGATACTTCCGGTATCCTGAATCTTAACTGGTATCTCGATCTGATCAGGAAACCCAGGGATACAGCAAAAACAGCACAGACCGCATTCTCAATAAACCAGATAGACCTGAGCAATGCAAGATTTGCACTGATAAACAGAGGCAGCAAAGAGACCAGGACCCCCATTGATTTCAATAACCTGCATCTTTACAGTATAAACGGAATAGTAGAAGATTTCAGAATTTTCGGAGACTCCATCTCATTCAGCGTGTACAACCTGGGCTTCAGGGAATCCACCGGATTTAACCTGAAAAAGATGAACAGTGATGTAACAATCGCAAATGGTGATATTGTGTTCAATTCATCCTCTCTTCTCTGTGATACCAGCATCCTGAACATACCGCATCTGGGACTTATAGCTGATTCATTTGCATTATATAAGGATTTTACGGAACAGGTTAAACTAGACTTACTGCTCAACAGATCGCTGATAGGCAGCACAGACCTTCAATATTTCATATTTCCCCTGAAAGGTATGAACGAGTTTGTATGGCTGTCAGGAAAAACTTCAGGAACAATATCTGAGCTCAGGGGCAGGAATATTGAGCTATCATACAGGGAAAGCACATATATCGATTGTGATTTTGATTTTTCAGGTCTGCCGGAGATAGGGAACACATTTATGTATATAGGCGTTAACGATCTCATAACCAATTCAGATGATCTGGAAAGATTAAGGTTCACCGCCGGAAGTGATTTTAAGATACCCGGGATATTCCATAAACTGGGTACTGTATCATTTGACGGCAGCTTTACAGGATTTACAACTGATTTTGTGACATATGGCGAGATAAGGACAGAGATCGGAACCTTAAGCACTGATCTCTCACTCAGGCCAGAGGGTACGAACCGATTTAAATTAAAGGGGATGCTGAAAGGCAGCAGCATTGACCTCGGTTCAGTAACGGAGCGCCCCGAGCTATTCGGAAACATCAGCATGACCTCAGATATTGACGGGTACTCTTATGCACTTAAGAATTTCTCGGGTAATCTGACAGGGAAAATTGACAGTATAGAATTCAATAATTATAAATACCGGAATATTGAGCTGAGCGGTCTCTTCAACGAAGATACCTGGGATGGCAGTATAGAAATGACTGATGACAACATAAAGCTTGAGCTGCTCGGGATGCTTAACTTCAGCCGGGAAATGCCGGAATTTGATTTTACAATGAACCTGGCCGAAGCTGATCTCCACAAGCTCAATCTTGACAGGGCCGACAGCACTGCGTCGCTTTCAATGTTGATGACAGCGAATTTCAAAGGCAATAATATAGATAATATTGACGGTGAGATCAAGATACTTAACTCCAGCTACAGAAGACAGGGAAATATTCTCGAACTCTATGATATATCATTAAGGACTTTCAATGAGAACAATCTGCCGGCAATAAGTCTCCGCACCGATTTCGTCGATGCTGAGCTCAGGGGCAGGTATAACTTCGCACAACTGAATACTATGATAAAGGTTACCCTCTCGAATCTTATGCCTTCGAGGTTCAGGGTACCAACTGAGCTGATACTGCCCGATAAGAATAATTTCACATTCAACATCACATTCAAGAACACTGACAGGATCAATAATTTCTTTCAGACCCGTCTGCTGGTTGCAGACAAAAGTACAATTCGTGGCACTGTAATTGCCGATAGCCTGATAAGTGTAACCGGGAATGCCGGATCAGTGAATTTCGGCGCTAATATTCTGAAGGATCTGAATATTGATGCCCGGATACTGCTGCCAGAGTTAAAGTTCGACCTTAAAAGCTCCTCATTTAACCTTCTGGGGCAGTCGGAACTTAAGAATTTCTCAATCGCTGTCAATACCATACCTGATAGCTTCATCTTCAGGATGAACTGGGATAACAGGGAAAAAATTCCGAACCGCGGTAATTTTACAGCAAGAGGTGCATTTCTTCCCGATACCAGCGGAAAATGGCAGCCGGTGCTGATGGTCAGCATTGACTCAACGAGCCTGTACAGCGGTAACAATCTCTGGAAAATAAACAATTCATCAATTCTGCTTGACACGAATTCCATTAAGATCGACAGGTTCTACCTGAGCAGCAATGACAGGTTCTATCTTGTTGATGGCAGTGTATCAGAAAATCCTTCAGATACACTTCATCTTGAATTTAAAGGAATTGATATTTCACCAGTTAATTACCTGATCACCAGGAACAGCAATCCGGAAATGATCTCTCTTGAACTTAAAGGTGTTCTTGATGGCAGGCTGATCCTTACGGATTATTACAGGAATCCTCTTGTCGAAACCGATCTTATGATTGATGATTTTTCCATACTTGGAAGCAACCTCGGGAGCTTATCTGTCACATCGACATGGGACAATGTGAAAAAAGTTGCAGAGATCAATGCACGGAACAGCCTGGAAGGCAAGAAGATGATTGATATAACAGGTTCGTATGATCCTGCATCAAAAAGAATGAATCTCGTTGCCGGTGCAGAAAAGCTGCCTATTCTGGCTTTAAATCCATTACTCAGCAGCTTTGCATCAGGCATAACCGGTATGGCAAGCGGTAGAGTATCACTGACCGGAGAATTGAAAAACCTTGTGCTGAAGGGATCCCTGATGGCTGAAAATGCTTCACTGAAGATCGATTATCTCCAGACCAGGTACCGGATGAACGACTCGATCAGGTTCGATAAAAACGAAATCAGATTCAGAAACATCAGGTTCTATGATGAAAGAGGTAATACCGCAAATCTTAACGGATCGGTGTATCACACTCATTTCAACGATTTCAATGTCAATCTGATGATCAGCGCTAACGAATGCATGGTGCTCAACACAAAACCGAAAGACAACGAAATGTTTTACGGAACTGCTTTTGCAACAGGAGTGGCAACAATCAAAAGCACACCTGACCTTATGTCGTTCGATATCTCTGCAAGAACAGGCAGGAACACAAAATTCTTTATGCCGCTTACTTACACTGAAACAGTTTCGGATTATTCCTATATAACATTTATCGATCCCGATTCAATTTCAATTCAAAAGGAGAGAGCTGTTAAAAAAACGCCGGCTCCCGTAACCGCAATGGGACTCGATATCACTTTTGACCTTGAGGTGA
>Ga0316626_10001162_pt1 | contig 11502 bp, 12 predicted proteins | sample OWC_Aug_T1_C1_D5_FD_207656 | JGI IMG/M metagenome (GOLD analysis project Ga0316626, IMG submission 207656) | Wetland soil microbial communities from Old Woman Creek delta, Ohio, United States - OWC_Aug_T1_C1_D5_A | ecosystem: Environmental > Terrestrial > Soil > Wetlands | place: USA: Ohio...
GATACCCTTGTCCACCAGAAAATCTGCGTTGTCCAAGGCGTATCCCGTCACCGTCTCGGCCGACTTCGTCCCATAGGGAGCACGTGCGGTGTCGCCAAGGTAGATGAGACGCTCGTGGGGCAGAAGCCGGGCGACGCAGTGGAGCACCGTCAGCCCACCGATTCCCGAGTCGAAGATCCCGATGGCATCGGAACTCACACCGGCAATTTGTACTATAGGGGGCAGACCAACACAAAAGGTCACACGCGCTCGTCGCCTCGCAGAGGCACAGAGGAGGTACCCGTACTTGCAACCGATCTCAGTAAGGTCAGGCAGTGCCTTTCAACCGGCGGAGGCATAGGTCTCAAAGCCATGACCCACAACCTACTAGGATAGGCTCCTAGAAGCTGTTTCAAAACCTCTTTGAGGTCCCCATTTCATTGGGTCTACGTGGGGTTTTGAAACAAGCTCTAGCGTGCTGGTCTTGTCAGCTACTCAGCTGCGCCTGAAGAGAGGGCGCGTCTGGTGCGGGCCGACCAAACACGCGTTCCCACACCTCCGGAGCCTCCATGCACAGATAGAGCCGAACCTCCGGGGCCGCCTCGCGCAGCCACCCGGCGAGGCGCCTGTAGATCGCCACGCGCCGTGCCTGAAAAACGCGCCATTTGCCGTCGCGCATCGGCACCTGCTCGGCGAGCAGCACTCGGGAGCCCGGATGACGGTCTCGGATGATCCCGCGCAGGTGCGACGTGGTGCGCAGGCTACCGAGGCTCAACCACGCGACCCGCCGCATCTCGACGGCTGCCGCGAGAGCCGTGATCACATCCCGATAGCCCTCTTCGCAGCCTTCGTAATCGATGAGCGGGTCGAAGTGGAACCCGACTCTGTACCCGGCCTGCTGACAGCGGGCTGCGGCGGCAAGCCGCTGGCCGAGCGACGCGGCGCCGCTTTCTTCTGAGTCGATAACAGCCTTCGGGGTGAGCGACCACGAGACGACGACTCGACCACGAGAGTCGAGCCCCAGGATGTCGTCCACGCAGTCACTCTTGGTCTTGAGTTCCAAGACCAGGTTCGGCCGCGCAGCCGCGAACGGGACGAGCGCGGCCGCATGTCCGAGGAGTGGCTCGAGGGCGAGGCTGTCGGCAATCTCGCCCGTACCGATCCGGAACCGGCGCTCGGGATGAGCATCGAGAGCTGCCGCCACCTCACTGAGCGCGTCTTCCACGTTCGTGATGGCTCGCAAGGTCGGGTTGTTGGAAAGGTACTCCTGGAGAAAACAGTAGCTGCAATCGTAGGGACAGTTCGAAACCAGGCTCAACGTGAGATAGTTGCAGCAGATCAGACCCGGTGTTCCAGCCTGGCAGGCAGAGAAGAGACGCCCACGGTCACGGTGGAGCAGGAGCCGACGTTTCCCGGCACCGAACGGATCCAAGCGAGCGGTGTTGTCGTGACCAAGCGTAGAATGCTCCATCCCCGTCTCATCAAGCAGCTCGACCGGAACTCCGGGAAGCGCCGCACGAACCCGCCGTGCAACCTGGCCGTTCTCCTCACCGCGCTCGATGAGCAGCACATCAGGACGCCACGTAGAGCCTATCCAAGAACCCGCCACCGGCCCTGCATGCAATGGCCCACCGGGGTTTTCGGATGGGCTCCTAAGGGGATTCATCAGGGGTTCCCGGCGCTTACAGCGTCCTGCGTAGTAATGAGAACGTAAAGCGCGCCTCCACTCGCGGGCCACCGCCCACAGCGCCTCGCGCGTCTCTGCATCATCACGACGCCTCGTCGAGAAGCTGAAACATCCGTTCGAACCGCCCTTCCTCGACTGCCGCACTGAGCCGCCCGAGGGCCTCGCGAAGAGCCTCAGCTCGCCTGGCGCGCACCTCCACTCTCACCTCGTCCCCCTCAAGACCGGGCGGAAACCGTATCTCTACGTTGCTGCCGAGCCCGAGCGCCTTCACCTCGTCTTCGAGCGCCTTCTCGATTGCCGTGAGCTGTGGGTAGCGCCGCTTGCGGAGCAGCCCTTTCATGCGCTTGAGCTTGTCGCCGCGGCCAAGCGATGCCGAGAGGACTTCTCTGATCTCTGGAGCGCCGAGCAGAGCGGCCGGGGACATACCATCCCGTGACGATATGTCCTCGAGCCATGTCATCACGTCAGCTATCTGATTCCCACCGAGACGGAGCGCCCCGGCGAGATCCAGCATCGCCGCGGCGTCGGCTGGCGCCCAGGCAAGCCAGCGCGCTTCAAGTCCCGCGCGCAGGCGACGCGAGAGAGCATAGGCGCGCACCGAGGCCTCGAGAGATGCAGGCAGAGAGGTCACGTCCAGCCCACGTGTGGGTGCACGGGCAGAGGATTTGGTACCGGCATAGGATACAGCTCCACGTTCATCGTTCGCATCCTGCTCCCGCAGCTTGGTGCCGCAGCAGCCCGCGAAACAAGGTCTGTGCACCCGTGTTCGTCATTCCCACCCTGCTCCCCAAACCGATCGGACGCCATCGACCCTGACCTGCCTCTCGTCAGCATCCGTGTAGAACCGGGCAAGAGCCCGGTACCCTTCCGCCTCAGCCGCCCGCCCCCGTCGCTCGGCGCCGGCAGCCAGGATCTCGCATTTGCGGGCGAGCACACTAGTGGCGCGCGCGCGCCGCTCCGAACCCAGCACGCCGCTCGATAGCAGCCGCGACAACGCGGCAACCCGAAAGCGATCCATCCCCCAGTACCGGCGCGAGAGCTGGTCGGCATGGCCAGCGTAGCGCACCGTAAGCGCCTCGGGCACTAGGTGGACCGGAGTGTCCACTGCAAGACGCAGCCAGAGGTCGTAGTCCTCGCACGCACGGAGTCCCTCGTCGAACCCCCCGAGGCGCTCGAATGTTGCCCGGCGTAGCAGCACGGCGGACGGGCTGACGAGGCAGAGCTCGAGACTCGGCAGGAAGATGTCGCCCGACGGCTTTAAGTGGCGCCGCCGCGGGTTCACGCGTACGCCGTTTCTTATCCAGATCTCCTCAGTCTGGCAGGCGACTACGTCATCGTGACTCTGGACGAATGCCATCTGTCGCGTCAGCTTCTTTGCAAGCCAGCGGTCATCGGAGTCGAGGAATGCAATCCACTCCCCGCGCGCCGCCGCCACACCGAGATTTCGTGCTGCCGAGACACCCGAATGCGTTTGCCACAGGTACCTCACCGGTATGCCGGCCGCACGGACCGTGTGCTCCGTGTCATCCGTCGACCCGTCGTCGACCACGATCACCTCGTAATCCCTGTAAGTCTGTGCACACACCGAGCGCAGGGCATCGGCAAGCATGAGGGCACGGTTGTATGCTGGAACGATGACGCTTATCATCGGCGAACGGCCACGCTTGGGCGCCCAATCTCGCCAGAAGCGACGACCATGTCAATTCCGGTCCGGCCAGAACCAAGGAAGGGTATCGTGATGCAAGCCACTTCAAGAGTCCTGGCAACCACTGGCGCCGTCTTCATACTCTCCGCCTTCATCATCTCATGCTCCGATTCGCCTCCCCGATCTGATGAGGAGGTGATCTCCCCAGGGACCGCCGAGTCTGCAACCCCGCAAACTGCGGCGCAGACGACCCCGGAGCGTACAACCGCACAGGCTATCACGCCCGGGACCGGCGAACCCACAACTGCACAGCCTGCAAGACCGGGGACCGCCGAGCCTGCAACCCCACAGCCTGACACGCCGCAAACCGCAGGGCGCACGATTTCAGAACCAGCCGCGCCGGAGGCCAGCCGGGCTGGCGTCAACTACTACGTTCGCCAGACGGTCGGTAATGACGCAAACGATGGACTGTCGCCCGAAACGGCGTGGGAACATATAGGAAAGCTCTCAACCGCCATGCACGCCGGCGACACCGCGTACATCGCTCCGGGCCTCTACCGTGAGCAGATAACGGTTCTACATGACGGGGCAATCGACAACAGAATCACCTTCATCGCTGACCCGACGGGGCAGCACACGGGCGACCCACCCGGGGTCGTGATGATCACCGGCGCCGATCCGGTGGAGCCCGGCACCTTCAGACGCAGTTCGGCTCCGGGAGTGTACCAGTACAGCCCCGTTCCAGCTCATCCCATACAGGGTGTGGTGGAGATGGACGGTCTCCAGTATCGCTACACGCGGGCCAGGGATACGAGGGAGCACCTCCTCGATGGCTTGTCCGAGCTGGAGGTCGTCAACAAGCTGCCCTACTCGTTCTTCTACGATCAGGACACCAACGTCCTCCACATCCACACGAGTGACGGCAAGTCTCCTGACACGCACGAGATCGAGCTCATCCGCCGGGGTAATGGCATTTCCATCACGGCAAAACACTTCGTCTCGGTGATCGGCTTCACCTTTCGCCACATGGGGGACGCGGGCGTCAACTTCTTCAAGCAGTCCGGAGACGGGATTGCCATGGACAACACATCCTATGGAGGCCGCCAGGGCATTCGCGTGTACAACGCAACCAACATCCTCGTCTACCGCAATACGATGTTTCGGAACGAGAACTGCGGGGTGTATTTCGCGGCCCAGTCCACAAACGGGTCGGCGATAGGCAACACGGCGTATGAGAACATCAAGGGTCTCCGCTGGAGTAGCGATTCGGTCAGTGGACTCGCGATCGACAACGCACTGTTCGACAATCACGAGGCCGGGATCTCCGTCGAGAAGGCGCAGCGTGCGCTGCTCAGGAGAAACCGCCTGGTGAACAATGCCAAGTCGCAGCTCTTGGTAATTCAGGCCGAGTACGGCTCAGAGGACAACTGCTTCGAGACGGGCAGCCCGGATCAGCTGACTGCGGATTTCGTTTTCACTGAGCACTACAAGACGCTGGCCGAGTACCAGAAGGCGAGGCGCCAGGATCTTCACTCGCGGGAAGGCGGTTGCGGCCCGATGCCGCAGAAGGTCGACGTGCGCCGCCTCCACGCGGAGACCGTGGCTTATGCGGAACGCGCTCGTGATATCTTGAGTAAGGCCGCGAAAAGCACCGAGGCAGCAACCACACCGGCCGGAGGAAAACAAGGTCTCCCTCAGTGACTTCGGCGCATCTTGCATACGTATTCGGGCAATCAACTGAGCCTGCTTTCCCTGCTTTCCAAACCGATCCACCCTCGACTGCCGGAAAATTCACAGAAATGCCCGTCCACGAAGTGCGGAAAGTAGGCTGAAACGAGTCGTTCCGGGCTGAAACAGCCTCAGCGCTCTGCACGGCTAAGCTCAGCTCCGCAAGCCTCTGTGCTGCCTTGAGATCACGAGGCTCGATTCGTCCGCATGCTGTCGGCACGGCACCCGCATGGCCCTGCCGCGTGCACCTCGCATCGCCGGGACCAGACCAATATTCCCTCCGGGAAGACTCTCAACTGGAGTCTGCCTCTGCAGACCATTTCATCTACGAGCCCCGCCAGCCCAGCTCCGGCGTCATTCACCAGCTTGTCACGATGCACCTCGAAACCTTCCTGCAGGAGGCTGCCCGTGGACCCGACGGTGACGGCCTGCCGCGTTTCATCGAGAAGGAGTTCCGGGGCGTACTCGGCTGCGGCGCCTACGGCCGAGGTTTCGCCAGATTTCGCTGCAGTGCGTGTAAGCTTGAGCGCCTTGTTCCCTTCTCCCGTAAGCGGAATACGGCATACTCAAGCTGCGCTGGCCGGCGCATGACTGCACTGGCAGCGCATCTTGTCGATGAGGTGATCCCTCTGGTCCCCGTGCGGCAGTGGGTCCTCACCTTACCCCATCGCCTCCGTTACATGCTCGGCTGGGACCACAAGCTCTGCCGCGCAGTGCTCGCCGTCTACATCCGTGCTTTGCTCGGCTTCCTGCGAAGGCAGGCACGAAAGTCAGGCGTCTTGAATGGACAAGGCGGTGCCGTGACCGTCATTCAGCGATTCGGGAGCGTGCTCAACCTGATGTGATGTGCACACTACCTGGCATGATCAGCTCCGCGATTTCACTGGAATAGTCCCCGCTGCTTTCCCGACGGATCCCCCAGCAGAAGCCGCCCGGTACGCTTGAGATGAGCGAGGATCGCGCGTAGCTGCTCGGTCTCTTCGAGCTTGACGTTCCAACGCCGTTCCAGCTCGGCCGCCACCTATCTGAAGATCGCCTGCTGCCGCGCCCCTGCGAGGTCCTCCTTGTTAGTCCCCTCGTGAGTCTCGGACGCTTACGCAGCGCGTTGCTGCAGCGGTCTGCCCAGTGATCTCGCTTGGCCGTGGCCAGCCCCCTAGGAGTCAACTCCAGCCCCGCTTGCCGGCGCCCGCGACGCCCGTAGAACCGTCCCCAGCATCCTTTCGCGGCCCCCCGGACCCGAGCCGGGCGGCCGGCCCGGCCCGCCCGAGCCCTCATCCGCCCCGTCTATTGCAGGGTCGTGACGACGTCCGATATCGGCGGTTCTGTCAAGTTTTCCGACCTTTACCCCGGACGCCCCGACAAGACTTGTGATATCGCCCCTTCGGTCAGGATAGGGCCTTAATGCCGGCTATCCTCCGCAGGTCTCGACTACCAGCGGTTCTGCGCTGATCCGAAGACGGCGAAGGCTGTTGTCTGGAACCTCATCACGATCGGTGAGGCGGCTGGACATGTACCGCTTGAGGTTCAGCAAGTTAACCCGCGGGTACCGTGGAGGCAGATGCGCGGTATCAGCAATCGCATCGTGCACGGGTACGACACCGTCGATCTGGAGATCGTCTGGAAGGCAGTGTGTGACGAACTCCCACCTTTGCTGACTGCCCTCAAGCGAATCCTACAGGAGACTCCGGAGTGAACCCCGGCAGCGCGGGGGGATAGGCGGCATTAGAGCCTGAGAGGCCCTCAAGCTGACACAAAGGCCGATATCGTAGTCAGGTCCTTCCAATAGGCCTGGCAGCTCACGATCGTCAGGCAGAAGAAGCAGAAAGGGGATTGAGTCGTTGCGAACAGTCGCCACGGGCATGTCGGTGCGATCAATAGTCCCATGATATCCGAGGACAGAGCTCAACGAGCAGGTTCGAGCGGTCCCCCTCGTTGGCCAATCTTGGTCGGGATGCCCGCGCCGCGAGCGTGCCGGCGGATCTTTCGCCTTCTGAGTCGCTGATCCCGCGACCGCGATCCCAGGCTTCGTTAGCCAACGGGTCCCATTCAGCCGCGACTTTCCGATCCCGATCGCGCCGTCGGACGTATCCTTGGGTCAGTTGCTCTTGCCGCCGCGCTTTTCCTCCAGCTTGAGCCGTCTGTGGTTGGTTTTTTATGGCGGCGAGTCATCGTCGCGTGCGGTACGTGGTGGTCGTCCGGCGCTCAACGGCGCGGACGCGGCGGGCGACGGTGTCGACATTGAAAAGAATGCGGTAGTCGCCGACACGGCGGCGGAAGCTGTAACGGTCGTGCTTCGCGAGCCGTTGGATGTCGCCGCCGAACGGGTCGGCGGCCATAGCAAGCAGGGCCGCATCGACGCGGTCGAAGTCGCGCGACGGCAGCCTATCGAGCTGCTTTTGGGCGGGCTTGTCGACGACGACCAGCCAGCCGGGCGGCGCGCTCGGATCGGTACTGCTCATAGGGGGTAGTTTCTCCGCGTTTATCGGCAGCGATGACGCGGTTCAGCGCGCGGATCTCGGCGGCCGTGGGCGCGGCCTCGGGGATGGGCTTATCCGTGAGCTGCTTCGGCCGGAGTACGATGGTGCCGCGCTCTGCGGTCAGCTCCACGAAGTCGCCGAGCGCCAGGCCGGCTGCTTCGCGGACGGGTTTGGGAATGCTCACCTGGTAGTTGCCGGTGAAGCGAGCAATAGCGGTGATCTTGGCCATGCTCGTACAGTACCGTACAACGCTTGTATCCGTCAAGGACGGGGGTTGGCGAGGCGGCTTCCTGAATGGTTGCCGTTCAGATGGCGATCCGCTCAATCTCGCCGAGGCTGAGCTGGTCGCGCGTCCGATCGTAGAGCTTCCTAGTCCGCGGAGACTCATGCGCGGCGATCTGCTGCGCGTGCTCCAGCTTGCCCCCGTTCTCGAGGTAGGCGGTGATGCCAGTCGCGCGGAACGTGTGGCACCCGATCTTCGTCGGGATGCCCGCGGCGCGAGCCCGCCGGCGAATCACCCGCCACGGGTCCGGCTGACTCATTGCCTTGAAGGAAAGCGGCCGCCCAGGGGCGGTGGCCAGGGTCCTGAAGAGGGGACCGCCGGCCTGGTCGCGGACGTCGGCGGCGGCGAGGTAGGCGTCGAGGTACTCCTCGAGCGTGTGGTGGACTGGTACGACGTGTTCCTTGCCGCCCTTCTCGTGCAGGCGCAGCTCCCAGCGCTTGCCCTCGGGGAAGTAATCGGCGACCTTGAGCGAGAGGGCGGCGCCGATGGGGGATAGCCGGCATTAGCGCCCGAAAGTTGGTAGTCGCCAATATCAGACATCGTCCCCGCCTTCCAAGAATTTCACCTGCCTCTAGGATGTCTCGCAAGCGGCCGAGTTGGTCAGCTTCCATAAATGCAGACGGTGGTTGCGAGAATGTGCTCGCGGGCGTAGCGGTTGGGTGATTGTTCCAAGCAGCGGCGGAGAACGAAATCCGCCGGCGCTCCGACGAGCTCTTCCACCTCACCCGCCATCTCTAGCAGCTCAGCCGTGGAAACCGGCACGGACTCGTCGAGCGTTACCAGCAGGTCCACATCACTACCGGGCCCGAACTGTCCGCGCGCGGCAGAGCCGAAAATCTCCAGGCGGCGGATGTGGTACTTCTCGCAAAAGCCGCCCAGCCGTTTCTGCAAGTCTCCTGCTGAAGTGATCCGCGGATGTCCCACGGGGGGCAGCGTATCTGCGCGCCAGGGTTCAAGAAGGACCCTGCTTTCCGGTTCATGGGGTCGGACCTCCGCAAGTGGGTGAAAAGCAGCATGTTCGCGCCTTGATGTCGCGCCCTATGGCGCTTAGTGCCGCGCTTTCGGCCTCACAACGGGCGCCGTAGTGATCGTGCACTTTCCGGAGGAGGCGGACGTCTCGGGTAAGACAGGCCACGACGGCCACAAGGGGGGTGGGACGCGCCACCCTCGGCCACCCCTGCGGCCGCGCGTCGAATTACTTCGCCATGTGGGTCGTGAGTGCGGAGCCGAACCCCACGTTCAGCTAGAAAGGCGCCATGCTTTGCTGAGTCGACGCCACGGAACGGTTCACCCTTCGTATACCGTATCACCGTTGATGAAGGTCTGCTCCACGCGCACGCTGTTCAGCTCGCTGGTCGGCATATGGCAGGGATCTTTTGAGAGCACAACCAGATCGGCGCGCTTATTCGGTTCCAGCGTGCCGGTCACGTCCAGCGCTCCAAGCGCGAAAGCAGCCTCGCGCGTGTACATGGCCAGTACTTCCTGGGCGTTCACGGCCTCATCGGGATGGAGCAAAGTCCCCGCACGGGTCGTTCGCGAGATGGCCGACTCCATAGCCAGTAGCGGATCACAATCGGTGACCGGAGCGTCGGAGCTGCCTGCCACGCGCACACCAGCCTCGAGCAGTGTGCGAACCGGCTGAATAATCAGACCCGGCGGTTTGGGCATGGTCTCGAAAACCGGGAGCTTCAAGAAGTGAGGCTGGGTCACCGCCACGATTCCCAGGTCTGCCATCCGCTTGGCCGCCTCTCTGGAAATCACCGAAACGTGGATGATCTGCGGTGGAGGACCGTCAGGGTACCTGCCGCGCACAGCTTGAATGGAATCGATCGCAAGATCCACAGCCTCGTTTCCCAGGGCGTGGATGGCGATGGAGAATCCCAGCTCACAGGCCCTATCCAGCAGTGAGTAGGCCTGTTCACGGCTGTAGAAGAGACGGCCAGTATGTATCGACAGATCGCGGCTCAGGTAGGGTTTCAGGTCGGCTGTGCTATTCAGTCCGGTCGCCGAACGGGTACGGACGGCGGTAGTGATGGCCTGCAGGAACGATCTGGCAGCCTGCAAAGGGGTGAGGCTGATGGCGCATCGGTTGGCCCCGTCAAAGAAGACCTTCAGATGACCGACACGAAGATGCTCGGGTCCTTCGCCGGTAACCGTGCCAGCGTCCAGCCGATCCCAGGGGGGGCAGAAATGGCCCTTTCCGGATATGGGTTGCATCAGAACTGGCAGGCAGAGACGATCCTGCTCCCAGGCCTGCTGGTAGATCCGCTCCAGGGTCCGGTTGACCGTGGGATCACACACCCTGGTGATTCCCACGCTGAATAGCCGCCGTTGGTACTGGTCGATGCGGTTCAGAAAGCCCTCAGTATCCCTGCGGATCATGTCGGCCTCGGCCTGCTGGAACAGAGGCGAGTACGCCGTCTCGATAAGTCGTCCGGTGAGCTCCCCACTCTTATCACGCTCGATCTCGCCGCCTTGTGGCTCAGGTGTACTCCGCCCGATCCCGGCAAGTTCCAGCGCACGAGTGTTAACCACAGCCTCATGGCCGGAGTAGTGGCAGAGGAGCACCGGCCGATCCGGCAAGCGAGCATCGATCTGCTGGCGCGTGGGGTGGCGCTTTTCCTTCAATGCCAGCTCATCGTATCCAGCACCGACCACCCAGGTGCCTTCGGGCAGGGAATCCGCAGCTTCGGTCAGCCGATCGATTACAGTCGCAATATCGGGTGCGGTCTCCGGGCTGCAATCCACGTCAGTGGTGTGCAGGGCCGCCTGGGAGAAATGGTGATGCGCATCGATGAAGCCCGGTATCACGGTGCGCCCGCCCAGGTCGACTATCTCGGCCGAACCGCCGGCAACCTCGAGCACTTCACGTTCGCTTCCCACGCTGAGGATGCTTCCATCCCTGAACGCGATGGCTTGCTCGATGGAATTGTCGCCCTTCATGGTCCGGATCGAAGCGTTCTTTAGAACCTTGGTAACCGTCATCTCCAGGATCCTCCGGAAAATGAACCCGGTTCTTCTACAACATAAACGGAGTCATATGAACGGGAGATCAAATGGCTACCAATTGCGCTCTGCTCATCACCTCGGGCACGGCAGCAAAGGTGGCCGTGGGGATGGACCCGGTCACCAGACCGAGCAAGATCGTGTAGGCCGGGATCAGCCAGCTGCTGATATTGAATGGGAAGACTAGCATTATCGCCACGATGAGGAACGGTCCGACGATGAGCAGCTTGCAGGACTGGATCCGGTCCGATAGCCAGCCGCCCAGGGGCGCGGAGCCAATAGTCACGATCATAGTCAGGCTGGTCACAGATGAGGCCGTTGCCAGGGTGTAACCCCGTTCGGCGCTCAAGAAGGTAGGTAGAAAGGCATCAAGGCCAGCACCACTAGGTTGAAACAACCAAAGGCCAGGCCGAGTAGCCAGATGTCACGCTTGGCCATCGCCCGGCCCAGATTGGGCGGCGCGACAGCGGATGGTTCACCAACAACTTCGGGAGGCATCCGGACTAGGGCCCCGTACAAGACAAAGGCAATCAGGGCAAAAGCCGCCCCAAACCACCAGACGGCCTGCCAGCCGTAGTTCAGACCCAGGATCGGAGTCAGGATATACGTGATAACGCTTCCCACCGGCACCCAGGTCGCCCAGATACCCATCGGCGTCCCGCGCCTCCTGCACTTTCATGAGCCGTCGTGCGGCGTG
>Ga0316626_10001163_pt1 | contig 11499 bp, 11 predicted proteins | sample OWC_Aug_T1_C1_D5_FD_207656 | JGI IMG/M metagenome (GOLD analysis project Ga0316626, IMG submission 207656) | Wetland soil microbial communities from Old Woman Creek delta, Ohio, United States - OWC_Aug_T1_C1_D5_A | ecosystem: Environmental > Terrestrial > Soil > Wetlands | place: USA: Ohio...
CGAAGGGGATGAAGTAGAGGCCCCCGCCGAACAGGAAGAAGTCCACGCCCGCCCGGCGAGCGATCTCCTTCAGGAACTCGTAGTCGTTCACCCCGGCCTGCGTAAGGCTCGGGATCTTGTCCTTCATCGTGATGTTGATGTTCTCATTGAGGCCGTAGCTCTTGTTCACCTTCTGGACGATCTCGGTGTAGGTCATTCCCTCGAAGACTCGCCGTTGCTCGTAGGTCGTCATCTGAATGCCATCGCCAAATCCCTGGATGGTGATGCGTCGGCGGCCCGTCAGCTCGAATCGGGGCCTGGCCATGGAGTAGCTACCGTGGAACTTGCACGAGTCCGGGTCTCCACCATAGCCCAGGAAGAGCCCCATCGTCTGCTTCTCCTGCCAGACCGTGTCGTCCATCATCTGGGAGTTCAGGTTGTCGACGAACAGCTCGCAGAAGCTGATCTTGTTGATGTCGAGATCGATGATGCCGCCCGTGATGAACTTGGTCAGCCCCAGCTTGGATGCCGAGACACCGTTGATGGAGACGCCGAGAACGGGGCCGAGCCGCCGTATCGGAAGCGATCCGGCATTGTCTGGTCTCGACGAGACTGGAGCTAGCTGTGGCATCGCCTATCCCGGAACGTCCAGTTTGGCCCCGCTCGGGAGATCGAGCGGCCAGAACAGGTCATTCACTTCCGCGAACCTCCACCACTGCCTCGACTGACCGAGGTAGTGGAATGACAGGAAGTCCAGTTCCTGCTTTGGCAGCAACTCGTGTCTGGTGACCGACGGCTCCTTGCCGGGGATCCTCAGGTAGAGAATCCTCCTCGACTTCACCCCATCAGGCATTGCCAGAGAGGTGAACTGCAGTCCCTCGTACCGGCTTCCCGCGAAGATAGGCATGACTCACCGATTTCCCATTCCGTAGAGTCCTGCAGGACCTCTGCCCGAGACGCCCTTGGCCATGCCCTGGTTCTCGTACGGGTCGGGGGGAGGTTTGTAGGTCCCCAGCGTCTTGGACGTGATGGTATGACGGCCCGCGACGTATTCGGTGTAGGGCTGCTGCAGGTATTCGGTGTACTTCTTGATAGCGCCCTTGTCCTTCGCCTCTTCGAGAACCTCGCCCCCGCCGATGAGGCCATTCCCATTCTCGGGAGCGATGAACGGTACCAGCGTCACCTCGGCAACCGCCGCGACGACCATGCCGTCGGTATCGAGCTGGACGATATCGAAGGCCAGGTCCTTGATCATGCACTGCCAGTTCGTGATGTGCAGGTTCAGGATGAGGGGACGAGGGCCGTGCCAGAAGTCCTGCTTCAGGATCATCAGGTCGGTCTCAGACTCGGTAGTGAAGATCGTGGTGTCGATGTCGTACTTGCTGGCCAATTCAGACTCGACATCCCGTTCCCGGCTCGCGGACCATACTTCCAGGGTCTCGGAGATACCGATCCATCCCCGCGTGCGCGAGTTCTCTGCGGTCTTCGGGACCATCTTCACCCGGACAGGCTCCAGAGGGTTCTGAAGAAGGTCTCGGGAGCGTTGGATATAGTACAGCTCCTGCACTGGAGAGTGCTTGTACTTCACGGCCATCCGGAGAGGAGCCTGGATCGGGATCGACATCGCTTCGAGCGCCTGCAGCGCCTGCTGGCAGGGATGAGGCTGCCGGCGCTTGTCGGTGGCCAGATTCTCCTTCCGGGGACTCCGCACGATGCGGTCGTCGAACCGGAGCTTCAGGCTCAGCTCAGGCTGCTCGGCCGATGTCAGGTCGTGGTTCCACCCGATGGACAGGTCCGTGTCGGCCGAATCGTCGCCATCCGCAGCCGCCCATCCCGTCGGGATCTTCCACTTGATGTCCCCGGGGTTGATCTGGAAGAACACGGCATCGTTCTGTGGAGAGTCCGGCCATCTCCCTATCGGGTGCTCTGGGGAGATGTAGTTCGGGTCGAGCTGAAGATTCCCGACGATCGCCATGTTCTCCCCTTCTACAGTCCGGTCGGTCCCCGCCACGAAGTGAATGTTCCCGGTATCTTATCTGATGCCAAAGGAACCGACATCGAGGACGAAGGAACCGGACGAACCGGAGTAGGAGGAGCTGGGGCCTGATTTTCCCCGTCGATCGACACTCCGGAACTCCAGGTCTCAGCGACAACCTCGGATGCTCTCCAGGAGTCCGTGTACCGGATCTCCTGAAGAGCCACAGTCACCATGGCGGAGGTGATCTGTCTCTTGATGTTGGTGGACATCCTCAACGTGAACGATCTCCGGAGTCTCTCATCCTCCTCTACATCCTGGGTGTCGCCGTACCGGCGAACATCGATGCCGATCTCCTTGATGACGCAGGGATAGATCACCATGGACCCGAGCTTGACCCTGAGAGGAAACGGAGCGATCGGAGTGTTGAGCTTCGCCATCCCGTTCCGGGTTCCCACGTTTTCCAGCTCGTTCTTCTCGATGTACTTGCCGTACTTCTGCTGGACATTATCCTTCGGCCGGGAGAAGGTACTGTTCTGCAGGGACCGGGCGAAATCGGCCACCTGCTTCTGAATCTCCTTGGGAGTTCCCTTCTTCAGGATGATCTGCTGGGACTGGATGGTGATGTCCATGTTGGCCTCATAGGTCAGCATCGTAGCCCACCTGATGAGGGTGTTGATGGTCTTCTGCGCCGGGACCGGACACCGGAGGTCATCGAGGAGGGTCGAGAATTCCAGTTCCCTTCCCTGGAATCCGACGTATCGCCTGTCCTTGGGAATCCCGGACTTCCCCGCCTTGGTGGCCTCCTGCCACTTGGACAGGTACTTGATCTTGACCAGCATTCCATTGCCACGGGACAGGGCCGGGAAGTCCAGCCGTTCCGGGCGGCCATACGTCTGCGGAGGAGGGACGCTCTCCAGCGTGAGAATCTGGCTCGCCGGAAGGATCTGCCCCGAGTCCTCGGTCGGCAGGATCTGGAAGATCGACACGGTCCGGTCATTCTGTCCCACTCCCGGGCCGGCTGCGGGAGGCTCGGTCTTGGTGGCCGGCTGCTCCGATTTCTTCGGCTCGTCGGCCTTGGAGACGTCGGTGATGCTCACGCCTGGCCTCCGGACCTGATGGAATCGATGGACTTGCGCTCGGCGACCGCAGTGGCGATCTGGGCTCCGTCGAGATAGATCGGAGCCTGCAGGCTCACGTTGACCGGCGCGGCCGCTCCTCCGGCCCCTCCTCCGACCATCGACGCGACCTTCGAGGCGAACCCGCCCATCATGGTGGCAAGGTGGGTCAGCGGCATGACGATCTCGGGCTGCTTCTCGCCAGCCCACAGCAGCGACTTGCGGCTGACGACCTTTCCGGCCGGGGCTCCAGGGAGTTCTACCTCCCCGCCAGCCGCAGCAATCTCGCCGCCCTCAGTGGTAGCGACTCCAGGAACCCCACCCATGGCCGCCTCCTGCATGGTGTCGCTTATGCCCTTCATCCCGGCGGCCACGTCCTTGGTGGCCGCAACCCATGACGTCTCCTCTCCTTTGAGTCTCTTCCAGGCATATGCGAGTCCGATGATGACGGCGGCGAGAACGATGACTCCGGCGATGATCCATCCGAGGATGGGTAGCCAGGCTGCCAGTGCCGTGAATCCGGCCTTACCGAGAGCGTACATGGCGAGTTTCGCCCCGACGAGGGCTACAGTCACGTAGGTGATCACGTAGAGAAGACCCATGAAAGCGCCTATAACCGGAATGATCCACGAGAACTTGCTTTTGGTAATCGCGGCGAGAGCCATGGTAATGGCGCTCATAACCTCGGTCATAACAGCAATGAGTGGTCCTCCGGCCAGGGTCTTCATTCCTTGAATCGTGCTATCTAGCGACTTCAGAGTCTGCACGTAGGTTTCATTCATCTTCTGGAACATCTTCATGGTATCGCCCGCGCCCTCGGCAGCCCTCTTTCTGGCCGCCTCTCCTTCTATTACCATGCTGGTGTACTTCTCGACGTTCCTGGACATCGTGATGATGTCAGAAACGTAGTTTCCGTGCAGTCCGGCGGCGCGAAGCATATTCGAGGCGTCGACGCCGTGTGCCTGATTCAGCATCCTGAGCACTCTGACGAAGGCTTCGACAGGCTTGGTCCTGAACTCGCTGACGAACTCATTGACCGACCCGATCATTCCCCTCTTCTGGAGTTGTACTCCGAATGCCCGAGCATTGCTGGCGAGGAGCTGGCCGGCCCTGTTCACTCCGGTAGATCCGCGCCGGAGGAGGATTCCCGAGTCCGAGATCAGAGCGCCCAGCGCGAGCACCTCGACATTGCTTGCGCCCATCGCGCTCCAGAATGCTCCGAACCGCTCGGTGGCCTTCATCACGTCGATGGAGGTTCCCTTGATCTGCCAGCCTAGCTGGGTGACTACCGAACCGACTTCAGCCATCGACTGGGCAGTTGGATTGGCGATACCAAGCCAGGTGTGCAGCTTTCCGAGCCATTCGGCGGCCGCCGCGTTGCTCGTGCCAATGGACCGGGCGAACATGATTGACTGAAGGCTCATGTTCATAATCTCTTCGTTCGTCTTATTGGCGATCATGCCCATCTTGGCGAACTCAAGAGTAGCGTCGGCGACCTCCTGTGCCGACGCCGGAAGCCCGGCAGTGAACTGGATCAGGCTGGTGCTCAGCTTGTCGACTTCCTTCTGATCCATCCCCAAGATGACTCCGACTTGGGTCATCGTGGATTGGACCTTGGCCGCGTTGTCGATCATGTCCTGAGTGAGATTACCAAGAGTGTCGACCGCGACCTGGCCGTATCGGGTGATTTCACGAAGAGCCTGCGGGAACATACCGGCCGCCATGGCTCCGGCCGTTCCCTGATCCTTGACGGTCTCGGCAGCTTGACGGATGCCATTCCTGGTCACCCAGTTGAGCACCTTGAATTCGTCGGCGATCTTGTTCAGCTCGGCTGACATCTCGTTCCGAGCTACCAGACGAATGCCGAAGGTCACCAGCTCAGAGAAGGCCATCGGTCACCTCGCCTTACCCATTCCGCTCTTCATCGCGTCTACCTCGCTCTGCTGCCGGTCGTTGTGCTCGCTGGCTCGCTTGAGCAGGGCCAGGCGATCACGGTCCGTCAGATCCATCAAGTCGTGCCACCCGAATCCCGTGAACGTCAGGGCGATGTAGCACAACTGGTCCATCAGAATATCGTACTCGTCCTTGTCGCTGCCCTCCGGAGGGGTCAGCGTTGCGTCTTGAATAAAAAATCCACGTCCCCGAGATCGACCGGGGTCTCTCCCCCGCAGGCGTTGCACGTGATCCTGATGTTCCACTGCGGGCCGGGCTGCTTTGCCCGGTACTCCTTCTCCAGCCACTCGATCTCCGGTATCGTGAGGCTGTCGATGAACGCCATGGAGTTCGGCAGCTCGACCGGCTTGCCGTTCTTCTCCCAGGCGCGGATCAGCCGGCTCATCAGCTCGTAGTTGGCGGCGACAGGATCGGACTTGATCTTGTCGGCCAGGTTCACCTGATCGTGGCCGATCGGGTAGCGCAGGGCAGCCTTGATCCCCATCTCCTTGGATTCGAGATCGGTGATGGCGAAACTGCCCTCGATCCGGAAGTCCTTCTCGACCTCCAGCCGACGGATCTCCACGTCGTCGATGGGGATGTCGAAGACGATGGTGGTCTGGCACTTCGGGCAGACCAACTGCCCCGGCATGATATCGCCGATCGATATCTTCCGGAGCATCATCAGCAGGTAGTCCCGGTCGCCGACGATCATCGCGTTGATGAGCTGCGGCGACGCAGGAGCCGAGCCGATCAGCTCGCAGCACTGCGCCAGCATCGTGGTGATGCCGTTCGCCGGGTTCTTCTGGCTCTGCCTGTTGAGGATCTGGCGGCGGACGCCGGCCGTCATCGGCTTCAGAGTCACTTCCCGGATGACTGTTCCGCCCGACACGAGACCGAGAGGGAGGATGAACTGCTCGCTCACGACATGCCCCTTTCACCACTGGTCAAAGGACCGTTGGCGGTACCACCGCCGCGTCCGTCTACATGTTCACAGTCAGGGTCTTGAAGACCATCTCCATTTCGCAGATCCATGCCTCGTTGGCCTTGGCGTCGAGATCACCGATCTTGAGCTTCGTCGGCCAGCACTCGGTGAGGACGATCTCGATGCCCGGGGTATCGGCCTTGGGGCCGACCAACCCCGCCTTCGTGCGCATGCGCGCAGGCACCGACGGCTGCCTCGAATCGCCGATGAGCGTGGACTGGGACATCTGCTTGGTCGCGTTCATGGAAGGAGAGAATGCCTGCACCTTGAGGGGGACCCTGATCGACACGTCCCGCTTCTTGATGTATACCGGGGCGAATCCTCGGACCGCGCTCACGCAGTCCTGGAACCACGACAGGAGAGCGAACAGGACCGCCTCGGTGGTGATCCCTCGGGAGAAGGCGACCTTCTGATTGGTGATGGACTTGGGGACGTAGATCGGAAGAGCGTCCGTTCCGTCGTAGGTCTCCTCGACTATGATCTCCGTATCGATGCCGCTGATCTTCTGGAATCCGATCTGGTTGTCGGAATCGTCCAGGAGACCGTAGTCGCTACTGATCTCCTGGACGAGGACAGCGAAGTTGCAGTTGGCGATCGGGTCTGGCTTGTATCCGACGATCCCCTTGCCAGACGCCGATGACATCCCCACCGGTCACCGCCTGTCGCGATCTACTTCTTGCGCATCTCGAAGATGGACGCGATCTTGAGCGGGATCGAGCCGGGGGCCAGCGCCTCGTAGACGAACTCGACCTCCGTGAGCCAGATGTCGCTGGCGTTGGCGTCGAGGTCCCCGTAGCTCATCTTCCTGGGCCAGGCGTTGACCAGGACCAGCTCGAACTCCGGCAGTCCCTGCCGGTTCAGGACCTGGATGTGGACGTTGTGACGGTAGGTGTTCTCCTGACCGTCGATGGATCCGTACATCGCGGTGCTGCACGCCTCCTTCCACGCGAGCATCGCATGGAAGCCGGGGACGAGGGCGACTCCCCGGGCGAGGGTGCATGCGTCCGTCTTGATCAGCCCGGGGATCTTGCGCTGGGCGAGTGACTCGTCGCCCTCCCGGTACTCGATCAGCTCGGCCTCCTGGCCGATGCCGCTGATCTTCGAGAAGCCCATGTTCCCCAGCGCCGGGATATCCGGCACGAAGACCTGGAACTTCATCCCGCGAAGGGGATCCGGCTTGCCGACGAGGCCAAGGACTCCTGCGACCTCACCCATTGTGATCCTCCTTCTGAGGACGTACCGGCTACTCGGACACCGTCACGGTCCCGCCGACCCTCGACAGAGTCAGGACGATGAACTCGGCCGGGTACGGCGGGTTGAACCCGACCGTCACGTTCACCCGCCCCTGGTTGACTATGGACTGCGGGTTGTTCTCCTTGTCGCACTTCACCGAGTAGGCACTGGCCTTGTCGTCGCTCGGGAAGAGGTACCCGGCGCGCCAGATGCCCTGCATGAAGGTGCCGCAGGTGTTGCCGATCTGGCTCCAGAGGTTCGGGTCGATGGCGCGCATCAGGTACGGCCGGAGGCCGAGCTTGAGCGACTTCTTGATGAAGTTGGTCAGCAGGCGGACGTTGACGTAGTGCTTGCCGTCCTGGGCATTCTGCAGCGTGCGCGCGCCCATGATCCGGATGCCCTCGCCCGGGTAGACCCGGATGCAGTTGACCCCGATCGGGTTGAGGATGTCGTGCTCGCCGTCCGAGACATCGTGCATGACGCCGTTGACCCCGGCCAGGGCGATGTTGGCCGGCGGCGTGTGCGGTCCGCTCGACCTGGCGACGGCCGAGTAGACCCCCATGACGTGCCCAGACGGGGGCAGGTAGATATTCTGGCCGTCCACCTCGGGATCGGCGACCTGGATCCAGGGGTAGTAGAGCGAGGCGTAGCTGGTGTCGCGGTTGAGCGTGTTGAGCCGCCAGTCCCGGATTTCGGCGCACTCGTCCGAGGTCGACGGGGCATCGCTGATGAACTCGATGTCCTGGCGCAGGGTCCCGGCCGCGTAGTCGACGCCTCCCTGCTGCACGGTCGTGGTGGTCACGCCCGGCACCGACAGGAAGTTGATGTCGGTGATCTTGTCGAAGGCGTGGAGGCCCTTCCCGTTGACCTCGGTGCCGACGTAGTCGGCGTCCCCGGGAGCCGTTCCGTCGGTCCCTCCGGCCAGGGCCGTCCAGGTCACCGGCTTGGGGACCTGCGACCACCCGGTCGAGGAGGAGTCCATGTCCACCTCGATCAGGTCCGACTCGTCGTTGTCGCCCTTGAGCCTGGTCTCGACGTAGTCCTCCCTGTTCGTCGAGGAGGGCGAGAGGTAGGTGCTCGGCTGCGCCTCGATCCCCTGGTCGGAGGCGCGCATGATGAACTCCTGGGAGGCCACCAGCGCGTCCACCGCGAATCCGGGAGTCATGTCGGTCGACGCGAACATCACGTCGTTCCCGTTGATCCCCGTGACCGTCACCGTCTTCAGGGTCGTCCCGTTGGAGATGGTGAGGATCTGCCCGACCCGGACCGACGCCACGTTCCGCAGCGTCATCTGGGTCTGCGATCCGGTCGGGATGGCGACCGTGTTCTGGGTGATCACCCGGTGCTGGGAGGGGGTGGCGACTCGCGCATCGTCGGCGATCTCGGCGGCCGCCGTGACCGACGCGGCGAAGGTGATCGTCTTCGTCGACGGGTCGATGCTCTGGATGAGGGCGGTGATCGAGTCGACGCCATCGCTGATGAAGAGGATGTCGCCTCTCTCCAGGCCCTCGACGCTGTCCACCACGCAGGTGGTGCGCGCGCCTGCCGGGATCGCGCCGTTCAGGACGGTCTCGAACTTCGTGGTGGAATACTTGATGTAGTTGCCGTAGGCCCCGATCCACCTGGCGTTGATGTCGTAGGCAGTCGCGTCTCCACCGAAGTCGGCCGCGTCGGCGTCGGCCACGGCTCCAGCGGTCGCATTCATCGCCCGGACGACGTAGCAGCGGCTGCCGCCGTTGTCGAAGAAGCCCTTGACCGCGTAGGTCAGGTAGCTGTCCGAACGATAGCCGCCGAAGGTGTTCCAGTAGGTGGTGAAGCTGTCGCAGAGGACAGCCTCATCTACCGGCCCGCGCTCGGCGACTCCCAAGAAGGCCCCTGTCGACACAGCAACGACCGGCACGCCTGGCGGCGACTGCGATTCCTCGACATAGACGTCCGGGCGAAGCAGCTCCATGTTTCCCCTCCCTTATGAGCGTGAGCGGCTACTTCTTCACCGGGGCACTGCCCGGCGTCGCCACGGGCGTCACTTCCGTCGCCAGCTTCTTGTCCTTGAGGACCTTCACCGTGTGGAGGACGTTGACCGCCTTGGCCAACTCCTTCGACTTCAGCTCCGCTTCGGTCACTTCGGCCTCCCCGTGCCCGGGGAGGTGCAGCGATCTGGCGGGCAGATTGAACGTCTGCAGCGTCTTCTGGAGGCTCCTGATCTTCATTCTGGGTCCCCCTCCCCGAGGGCGTGAACGGCGTCCGATTACTCTACCACGGCACTTCTTCCAGTAAACACCTCTTTTGTCCAACTACGACTTCGAGTCGTCCGACTTCTCCAGCGGATCGAGCGCCGCCATCGACAACTTGAAGGCATCGAAATCGGTCCCCTGGGAGGCGGCCTTGATGTCCTGCAGGTTGTCCGCCAGCTTGTTCAGGACGTCGGCCAGGGCCTTGTTGTCCATGCTCGGAGAGTTGACCCGGGAGATACCCCGGCGGCGCTCTCCCATCCCGTGCGGGACCTTCACCCGCACCACCACCCCCAGGCTCGGGATGGTGTAGAGAATCTCGTCGGCTCCGATGCTGTACTCGGTCCCTCCGGGCTTCGAGGGGCGGGGGTTGTTGCGGATGCTGGTCGTGTTCCCCGCGATGGTCGGGGCCTGGCCCACCGCCCTGATCGGGGCGTCGGCCTTGATGCGTCCGCAATCCGCGCTGGTGCGGGTGGTCGACACGAAGTTGTTGACCAGCACGATGCCGGTGACGTTCCCAGTCCCCGCGCCGCCGCTCCAGTTCGCGTTGGCGGCCGTGGAGTCGACCGACGCGTTGTTCCGGCCGACGCAGTTGTTATGGCCGAAGAAGGCCGCAGTCCCGCCCTGAGCCACGCAGTTGCGGACCGTGGCAGCCTGGTTGTTCATGTTGAATCCGTACTGACATCCGAACACCGAGCAGTTCTCGTAGACGACCGTCGCCGAATAGGCATTCTGGTTGCTGATCCCCTGCTGGACCATCCCGGAAACCATGACGTTCCAGACGTAGAGCTGCGCGCCCGACGAGTTGGTGGGCTGGCAGTAGACGCCAAACCCGCCGTATCCCGTATTGGCCGAAGTGCAGATGAGGTCGTGCAGCCTCACGACGCTCGTCGCGGAGTATCTGATCCAGAACATCATTACCGAATTGGTTCCGACATAATTGCTCTTCGCGTGGAGGTTCTTGATCTCCAATGTTCCGCCAGTCGTCGTGCTGACCGTGAAGTAGAAGAGCTGGCTGGTCGCGTTCGGAAGATTGATCTTGTATCCTGCCGTCGGATTTCCGTAGTGCGGGCCGTTCGAGTTGAGCGTGACGGTCTTCCCGTTGAGCGACATCGTAATCCCCGACGGATTGCCGCTCTCGGTCGTGTCACTGATCTGGTTGTAGGTGTAGTTCCCGGACAGCGCGGACCCGGACGGGAAGTCGGCGATGGCGGCCGTCCAGTTGGTGTAGTTGCCGCCCGTGCCGACCGTATAGGTGCCGGGTACGGCCGAGTTCCAGTCGATGTCCGCCCACTCGACGCCCTCGGTCGTGGCGAAGATGCTCTCGGTGAGACCCGTGCCGTCGATGACGTCGACCGACTCCGCACCGCGCCACGCCCCCACGAGTTCCATGTTCCCGAGCGCGGCCGCGAGCAGCTCGATGTTGATGTACTCCTTGCGGATCAGCGCCATCTCATCCTCGATGATGAGAGGATCGAGAGACGCTTCCGCGCGAGCCCGGAGAGACTCGGGGAGGTCGATGATGGCGTACACCTTCCGCATGGTGTCGCTCATCATCTCCGTGGTCGGGAAGATCGCGACGATCATGCCTTCCTTCATGCCCAGCGCGCCGGTCTGGCTCCCGACCTTCAGGACTGCACGGAACATGCGTTAGCCTCCCTCGCGATGAAGCCTCTCAGGAATCGTTCATCGGTTCGCATCCACACGCTGAGCCGATGATGGATGGCATAGGCTCGCTCCACGAGCCCTGGCAGATCGTCCGGGGAGATGTTCAGAGTGGTGTACGGAAGCCTCGGAACATCCGGGAACGACTCCCGGGCCAGCCGCCAGGGTCCGTCGATGTCGAGGACCCGGTTGATTCTCGCTCTCGCCTCCTGGACCTTCTTGATGGCGCAGGCCAGCCACGGGTGCCCGGGCTCGGCACCGAACCCGGCATTCTCGTCCCACTCGGGATCGAGGTTCCTCATGCTGGTGAAGGCCCTCTTCCCTTCGAGCAGCGTGTCGAGGGGCCTCCGGCACTGCATGTCGCAGTCCAGGTAGACCCCT
>Ga0316626_10001164_pt1 | contig 11497 bp, 13 predicted proteins | sample OWC_Aug_T1_C1_D5_FD_207656 | JGI IMG/M metagenome (GOLD analysis project Ga0316626, IMG submission 207656) | Wetland soil microbial communities from Old Woman Creek delta, Ohio, United States - OWC_Aug_T1_C1_D5_A | ecosystem: Environmental > Terrestrial > Soil > Wetlands | place: USA: Ohio...
ACGAAGACCTGCTGAACCAGTTCGTCAACCGCAAGGCGCGCGCCCTCAAGGACGACCGCTTCCTCGGCACCTGGAACAACCCCAAGGACAGCAAGCTCTACCTCGACGTGTCGGAAGCCGTGCCCCGTGCAGAGGGCATCCGGCGTGGCCTGGCGCGCGGCGAGAAGGCAGTCTTCGACCTCCAGAACTTCGAAGACATCAACATGAACGAGCTGCCTGCTGCCGACATGCAGGCGCTCATCGACGACCTGCTCGGGCCGCAGCGCATGCTGTCGGAGCAGTCGGCCGTCCGGGGTGTGCCCCGCCTGCTGACCGACGAGGCGGGCGCGGTCGGACCCAACATCAAGGCCAAACCGCCGCTTGCCAAGTCCACGCGCCCGGACGACCAGGCGCTGGCAGAGCTGCTTCGGGAGCCCCGACCGCTCGGGGGCGCACAGCGTGAGGGGCGGTTCACGCCACCCATCCGATGGCAGCCCGGCTTCAAGCCCCGCCTGACCTATGCCAAGACGGGCGGGCCGGAGGCTCTCTTGGCCCGGCTGCAGCTGGAACGGGCGAACCTGGGGCAACTACTCGGGATGCCTGAAGTGGGCAAGCTCATGCCCAGCGAGGGCGGGATTCGCACGGCTCTCGCGCGGGGCAGCCTGGGTGCAGGCGGCGAGGTGTCTACCGTAGCCCTACCCGACTTCGCAGCTGGCGTCCGGCAGAACGTCAAGCGGCCTCTCGAAGAGGTTCTCCGGGTCAGCGAACGCGGTGGTGCCCGGCTGTCCCCGCAGACCGTCAAGCGGCTGGAAGCGATCCGCCAGTACGCGGAAGGCACGCTCGACCCCCGCGAGATCGACTGGACCGACCCGGCCTGGAAGCAGCTGTTTGAGTCGCCCGCATCAGCCGACGAGTTTGCGGGCGTCTTCTCGGCGCTCTCCCCGCAGGTCATGGTGCGGCCCAACATGCGGGACACCATGAGCAACCTGTTCCAGCATCGCATGGGCATCCCCGACGAGCAGACCTTCCTGCCGTTCGGCCGCCGTGGGACGGGCTTCGGCATCGGCCTGGAACACACCAAGCTCGGCAACCTGAAGCGGGCGCGCGCCGGCCAGCCCATCGGGAGCGCCTTCCCGGCCAAGACGGAAGAGCTGCGCCAGGGCCTGCTCGGCAACCCCGATGCCCTGCCCTGGGACATGCACATTTCCCGCGCCATGGGCCTGGCAAGCGACGAGCCCGGCACGCCTCTCCAGTACTTCCTGATGAAGAACGCGTGGCGCAAGTACGCGGGCGACATCGGGGAGGAGAAGGGCATCTTCCCGCTGATGGCGAAGATCTGGTCCGGCCAGAAGCACGCCACGGCCCAGCACGAGCCCGGCTTCACGGAGCTGCTTCGGACCATCGGCACGAAGGAGCCGGACTTCCTGAAGGGGTACACGCCCCGGAACGAGCAGGAGTTCTTCGAGGCCCTGTACCGGGTCAACGAGCTGCTCAAGATGCAGGCCGCCCCCAGATACGCCCGCCAGTACGCGAACCTCACCACCCCCACCCTTTTCTAGGGGGGCTTGACAACGCCCTGCCTCCTATGCTAGACTTGCATAGGAGACAAAAGGACACATGAACTATATCCAGGTGAAGTTTCCCGGTGAGCGGGCCTACGGGCTACCCATCGGGGACATCCACTTCGGTGATCGCGCATTCGCAAACGAGGGCCGCACCAAGCTCCAGGGCAACCTGGACTGGCTCAAGGAACATCAGCACGAGGCGTTCGGCCTGCTGATGGGCGACGTGTTCAACATCGCCGGGCGCGACACCAAGACGAGCCCCTTCGAGACGGACCCAGGCGAGATCATCGCGGCCACCAAGTTCTTCGAGCCCTACGCCCACCTGTTCATCGGGGCCATCCGGGGCAACCACGAGCGGCGCATCGTTGACCGCTTCGGCTTCGACCCGCTGGAGCTGTTCTGCGAGCGGCTGAAGATCCCCTACCTCGGGATCTCGGCGCTCATCCGGGTCCAGGTCGGCAAGCGGCCCGACTCGGACTGGTACTGGCAGTCGTACTACATGGGTGTACACCACACCACGGGCGGTGGGAAGACCCTCGGCTCGGCCATCAATGCAGTCAGCCAGATCGACAAGCTCATCTCTGGCTGCGACGTGTACGCGGGCGGGCACAACCACCAGCTCGTGACAGGGGTCCGGCAGGTGTACACGCCCACCCCGACCGGGCCGAAGCTGCAGAAGGTCCACTACGTTTCCTGCGGTTCCTACCTCGACTACGCAGACAGCTACGCAGAGGAGGCGCTGTACGCGCCCTCCAAACTCGGTTCCCCGCGCATTCGGTTCTCGGGCCTGCGCGACAAGCACGACGTGCATGTGAGCCTCTGATGCCTGCCGTTTCCGCCAAGCAGTACCGCCTGATGCAGGCCATCTTGCACGGGCGTGTACACGGCAAGAACAAGCCCAGCAAGAAGGTCGCCCGCGAGTTCGTCAACGCCACGTCCGCCGAGAAGCGCAGCGCGTGGAGCAAGGACCACAAGTGAACCCCCTCATACTCGCCATCCTCGGGCGCCTCGGGCAGCAAGCGGCCGATGCCATGCAGCAGCCAGCGGCCCCGCCGGAGGCGTCCCCTCTCGACGCCCTCGCCCGCGCGCAGGGCCGACAGCGACCGGTGCAGGACGCCATTGTCATGCGTGGCAACACCAAGGCCCGTGACAAGGCCGGGCGCGCCGACGGTGACCCACACCCGACCAACCCCGGCTTCTTCTGGTCGGCCGCCCTCAAGCAGTACGTGAAGCGGTAGGCCCCATGCCCGCCGCAGTCTCGAATCGGTTTCCCGGCCAGCACCAGGGCGAGAACGCCGACTGCGCCATCGTGGCCCTGTCCATGTACCTGGGCGTGTCCTACGAAGACGTGCTTCGTGAGGTCGCCCTGGTAGACAAGCGCAACAAGGGGCGCGCCGGCCTCTGGACACGGCAGATCAAGCAGGTCGCGCGTCGGCTCGGCCACGAGCTGGTCATCAAGCGCAAGGTCGAGTTGGACGAGGACTACGGAATCCTCCTCCTGTCCGACCACGTCGCCGTCCTCCGCAACGGACTGCTGCTCGACACCAACGGTGTGGTCTGGGACATCCACGACTACATCGCCGCGCTGGAGTCCGTTTGCATCGAAGGCGTCCTCGTCGTTCCTGAGTAGTTCCACATGCCTACTGTCATGCGTCAGCCCGAGAGATCGGGCTGGGTACCGGACTGGCTCGAAGACTTCCTGGCACGAAGTCCCGACCTGCTCCTGGCTACCACGAACATCCAGACCGCACCTGGTGCTGCCGCCAAGGCAGTCGCTGCGCCCCTGGCGCGCGCCATTCTGCCCAAGGTTTCGTGGCGCACCTTCAACGCCCCGCGCATGGCGAACTTTCTCGAACGGCAGGGTGTCAGCAAGGACATGACGCAGGCGATCCTCAAGAAGTACCCGCGCACCCTCGGGCGCGCCGGGCACGTCGAGATCCACGAAGCACCACGAGGAAGCGGAACGTACGAAACACCACGAGCCACTTCTAGCAGATTTGGCGATGTCATCATCAGCACGCCTGAAGGACTCACCCCCCAAGCACGGCAGGCAGAGATCGAGCACACGCTCGGCCACGAGTTGTTCGGTCATGGGCCACAGGATGTGCTCGGCCACCTGAAGACGGGCATTGCTTCGGGCTTCGATAACCGGGCACTCCGGGGAGACTACCTGCCGCCCTGGGTGGCCCAAACCATCACGCGCTTCAAGCACACGCCATACTTCCGGCGCCAGTCGGTTCCTGACGTGAATGCGCGTGGGATCATTCGCGCCAACCTCGACCAGCTGCGCTACGAGTCCAACCCCCTGGAGCTGGCTGCCAACATGCGCGCGCTGAAGCTGAAGGACCTGGCTCGCCAGGAGGCAATGGAGCGCACAGGCGAGCCCTACATCCCCGGCCTGGGGCCGCGCGAGAACATCACCAAGGTCAACCAGCACCGGACGGACCTGCTCCGCAACCGGCTCAGCCAGTTCCGCGTTTCCAACCCGATGGACGACGACTTCGCAAGGGCCATCGAGGGCGAGCAGGAGCTGGATGACTTCTTTTTCCGCCTGCAGGAAGGGCTCCACAAGATGCAGCAGCCTGGGCTGCCCCTGAGATAGCCATGCCTACCGTCATGCGCCGCCCTCAGATGGCGGGGTCCAAGTACATCCCCGACTGGCTGAGCGACCTCATCACGACCAACCCGGTGACGACCAGCGTACCGGCTGCTGGCATTCCTGCAGCTGCCATCGGCCTCGTGTCCCGTGCTGCTGCCCCTCGGGCTGCCCGGATCGTACGGGAGCTACCCCACGCCCAGGAGGCATTCGACTGGCTGTCCAAGCAGTACCCGCGCCTGTTCAACCACGCCCTCGTGTCTTCCTCGGGCCGGAACACGGGTGCGGTGGCTCGCCTGAGTGATCGCCCGCTGTCATTCCTGAACGCACAGATGGCGCGAGTTCGTGGCGAGGTGCTTCCCGACGACCCCATCGCTGACATCACCCTCTTCGACAGGTATCTCAAGGGCGGGTCTGTGGGTGAAGCCGTCAGCTCGCTGGCCCACGAGGGGCAGCACCTGGCCGACCTGCTGCGGCAGCCCAACAAGTACTGGGACCTCTACAAGGGCATGTCCAAGGCGCGCGGCTACGAGGGCAACCCCTACGAGTTCCTTGCCAACCTGCAGGGCGCGCTGCAGCGCCAACGCTACCAAACCGGGCAGCGGGTGGGCATCGAAGCGGTTCCAGACGAGTTGGCGTACCCGTTTCTAAACGACAATGGCGACGTGAGTGTGATGATGCGGCGCGGGCTGTCTGGCGCACGAGACTTCGCCCACCAGCTGATTCGCGGCGCCTCTGAGTTCGACACTGTTGACGACATAGCCGGGTACGCCGACAAGGCAGCCCGAAAGATTCGAGCGGCCATCCTGCGAGGAAAGCGGTAATGCCACGAGACAACGTGATGTCCGCCCTGCGTGGGGCCGAGAGCATCGGGGCGGCCCCGTCGCCCTTGTGGGCGATCCTCAAGCAGGCGTTGACCGACCCCTTCGGCATGGGCGCCGGCATCAACAAGCTCAACGAGAAGCGCAAGACGCTGGCGAAGGCGATTCTGCCCGACGTGGTCGAGGAGCCGCTGCAGCAGTTCGCAGACATGGCGGTCGCTACGCCTGGGATGCCCATGCTGGGCACCACCTACGCCCCGATCCCGCGCAACCTCGCTGACATCGACGCCCTCAAGCAACGACTTGCTCCAAAGCGCGGCATGGGCACCAAGCCGCCTCGGACTCCCATGCCCGAGACGACGGCGATGATCGAGAAGTACGTCGACAAGTACCCTCGCACGCTGTCCCAGGTCCGGCGCACCGTGGCCCTGAACCCGGCCGCTTCTGGTGGACCAGGTGGGCACGGTACCGGCATCCTGGGCTCGGCTGGGTTCGCGCAGGAGACGAACGAGCTGCTCCAGCAGCTGCACAGGCAGCGCAAGCTGGATGACTTCGAGGGCATCCTGAAGCAGCGCAAGGAACCGTTCCTTGCCCTCAACTTTGCCGAAGACCTGGAGCAGGCCACACCCGTCGAGCGCGGCCTCGTGCTGGCCGAAGAGATGGACCATATCGGGCAGTGGATGCAGAAGCCGCTCGAACAGCTGGCCCGCCAGAACGCATACACCCGCTACCTCGACTACGACCTGAACCCGCTAGAGATGCGCGCCAAGTCCGCCGCCGTGAACCGGGTTGCGGCCGGTCCCACGAAGGTGGTCCCCGCCGGCCAGCGCGGCAATCTCGTGAAGCGGTACGATGAGCGGGTGAACAGGATCATCGAGGAGATGACGCAACCGCCAGGTCGCAGGACCATGCTCCCGGTGATCGCCTTGCGCGAGCTAATGCACAATCCTCAAGGGGAAATCTACCGGGGCAGGGACTTCATCGACGCCATGGACAACATCGCCGGCACCATGGTGAGCAACCCGGTCATAGCCAACGAGTTCGACATGATGGAGCGGCTGTCGAAGTCACGCCGCCCAGCAGAACGGCTCATGGCGCAGCAGATGATGGAAGACTTCAATGCGCGCGGTGGCCGGTTCCAGGGCCAGATGCCCGGCATACAGCAACTGATCCAGCAGATCCTAGGCATAACCAGACCCTAACGCGCGGCTCCAGCGGAAACACGAAACCCCCCTTCCCTTTGCAGGGTTGGGGGGTTTTTCTTTTGCGGCGGGAGCCGGACTACTTCTTCTTGCTGGACTTCGCCGCTCTGTACTCCTCCACCTCCAGCTCGTGGGCCAGCTGCTCCAGGTGGTTGGCTCCGACCAACCGGCGCGCGGCGCGGCGGGCCGCCTCGTCCTCGACCTCCCAGTGCTCCTCGGTCGGCCCCTTCAGAATGAAGCTGACGCCCGCTTCCTTGGCGAGCAGGTCCACCTTGGAGCGCAGGTCGTAGATGGCGCGCTGGGTGATCGCCTCATTCTCCTGCACGATCTCCTCCAGCTGGGTGACCCGATAGGTGGCCTGCTCTACCTCCTCTTCCAGGTGACCAACCTGAATCTGCAGAGCCTCTACTTCTTCTACCAGACGCTCCAGCTCGGTCAACCTTTCGGCTTCCGCCTGCTTCACGTCTCCCAACGAACCAAACAAACTTCCTAGTGTCATGCGGCCTCGTCTTTGCGAGTGTGGAGCAAAGCCAGGTACTGCTCCGCTGGTACCTCGTGTACACCACACTGTGGGCAGGTGTACACAATGCAAGCCGTGTCCGCTTCATCACGGTCTACGGCCACCTCAGTGAACTTGAGGATGAGGGTGGCCCACATGCGCTTGTTGCAGCGTGGGCACAACCCAGTGAACTTCCACAGTGCCTCAAGCGGCTGGGTCATCACCTTCGGCCCAACGCTTGACGTACGCCGAGAGCATCTCGTCGCCCCTGGTGGTCGCCCGCACACCCTGCACCTGAATGACCTGGGACGCTGCTGATGGCCGGACGACGCGCAGCTCCTCGTAGAGGTAGCCCATCACGTTGAACAGGAGGGCACACAACGCCTCTTCCAGCCGGCGCTGCTCCACGGGGCTCAGGACGTGGCCCGCCACCTGACGGCGGTGCAGCGTCCACCAGTCCATGAAGTGGCGGTACCCGCTCTTCATGTACTCACTCTGCGGGATGCCCTTCTGCCAGTTGTCGGAGGACCGCAGGTTGCCGTCCGCCTGCTTCCGGTGGTAGTGCATGTACTCCGCGAACGCCTTGAGAACCGACGGGTGCAGGAACCCCTCGTAGTCCAACTTGCCATCGGCGCTGTCACGCGTGGCGCCCGTCTCGAACTCCCTCATTGAAACATCTCCTCCATCCGACGAATGCGCTTGACGAACGGCCAGTAGATCTCCTCGTTCCACGGCGCGTCCCAAATGAAACACTTGGTGTGCAGCGTGGCGTTCAGCACGTCATGGATGTTCTCCGGCCGGTCGTCCACGAGGGCGTCCAGGTGCAACCCGGCGGCCACGGGTCCTTTGTCTGGAGTCATCAGCACGGTCGGCCGGTAGATGCCATTCGAGATGAGCCAGCTCTCGGTCGCTTCCTTCACGCCAGGTCCGGGGCGCTGCGTCAGGAAGTACAGCTCGTGGCCCTGCAGGGACGCCTGCTGCAGCGGGTGGAAGCGGCTGGGCTCGTAGGGCTGGAGCTGCCGCCACCAGTCAGGATTGCCTCGGATGACCACCCATGCCTTGTCGATGTCCGCCTTCGGCCAGTACTTGTTCGGCCAATCCCAACAGTCCAGCTTCGGGTTGGTGACGCGCGTGCCGGCGACCTGGTTCATCAGGATGGTGAACCCCCGGTTGAAGTCGGCCAGCACGCCGTCGAGGTCGATGCCGTACTTCATGTCAGGATCGCCGTCTCGGGGCTGTCCTGCATGACAGCCTCGAAGCTCAGTACCTCGACGCCCGTCACGAGGTCCGGCTCGTCGCGCCGGTAGTAAGCGATCAGCTTCCGTGTGGCCTCGGTACTGGACGACGCCAGGATCAGGAAGTTCATCGGTTCCCGTGGCGGCAGCGCCGCGTCGGGCTTGTGGGTTGGAAATGCGACCGCTCGATACAGTGTCATGGTGTCCCCTCCTCAGAGGTCATCGTCCGCAATAACCGGCTTCAGGGGGGCGGCCTTGCCCCCCGCTACCGCTTCCTCGGTCTTGTCTGGTGACAAGAACCCGATCTTGTTGCCCTTCTTGTCCACGCACAGGTTCCAGGCAATCTGCTGCATGTTCCACAGGTCGGGCTGGTTGGCGGCCTTGTACGCGTTGCACTCCCGCACCGGAAAGCGCATACGCTGGCGCAGGGCATGGCAGTAGATCACGTCCTGCCCTTGGTTCTCGCCTTGTGCGCGTGTACACGACGAGCAGCTTTTGCAGAGCGTCTCTGAACAGCCGCCTTTGCTGGTGCCGCCTCTGACCTTGAAGTACATGAATCCATCCAATCGAGCAGCTTGTTCGCTATGTGCCCGGCCTCGCGCGCCCGTTCGAGCAGGATCGTGGGGCGGTCACCTTCCAACCACACCGGGTGCCCGGCCCGCGCCAAGGTCTTGCCGTACTCATCCAGCTTGACCACGAGCTGCATCAGGAGCTGAGGACTCACCGGCCGTTCTTCCAGCGCAGGTAGTCGAACACCACCCGTAGGGCAGTCGCTACCGCGCAGACCATGGCCGATACCTCGATCCCCGTCACTTCGCTCTCCACGCGATTGCGTGGCGCCCCGAACGGGTGGGGTACTTCACGCCGGTCGGCTCGATCTTGTCAGCCTCTTCCAACTCACGACGGCGCGGCCGTTCCGTGTTTCCCGCCATGCCCAACGCCACCTGGATCTCGTCGTCCGTCAGCCCTCTCATCCCGGCAGCCTGAATGATTCGGTAGACTTCCATACGCAAGGTTGCGGCAACAGGCTTGATTGCCTCGGCAGCCTCCCGACTCGTCTCCCGCGTTTCCTCGCTATTTCCTGTCCACGGTGCCTCGTACATCTGAAGCCTCACACTGTGACCGTCCTGGTCTTCGTCATCGCGCCCCAGTTGGGGCCGACCTCGACCTCGCACCCGACACGCAGCCCGCCCATCTCCTCGATGGGCCGCGTGAGGATGTCGACGAGGATCTCCGTTGCCAACTCGATCTTGTTCTCGGGCACATCGAGGCAGTACCCGTCGTGAACGGAAACGTTGGCGGGCATCCACAGGCGCGCTTCTGTCTTACCTAGGAGGAGTAGGTTGTCGCGCATGAACATGCCCGCCGAGTGCTGGGGCAGGAACGCGATGGCACGCTTGGCGTCCTTGCCCAACCTGATGCAGGGCTGACCGTCGGGCCGCATCCGAACGCGACCGTCGATCATTTCGTAGGTGAACACGTCGTAGAAGTAGTGCTTGATGCCCCACGGGCTCGTGAGGTAGCCATGCTTCTTGGCGAAGAGGCGCACCTCGTGATGCCACTGCCGCAGGCCGGGGAACAGATCGAACAGGAAGTCCTGCATCTCCTTCGCGGCCTTGCGCGTGGGGAACACCTCGGGCGCCGCCTGCACCATCATGTAAGGCGTGCCCCCGTAGTTGGTCAGGTGGATCGTGCGCTTCATGCGCTCGTAGAGCTGCGCCTGCTCCCCCTTGACCTTCTGCACGTTCTCGGGTGTGAACTCCCAGCCCAGCTTCCGGCACGCGGCGTATGCGTGGATGGACTTGCGGGCCAGGTCGATGAAGCCGGGGTCGCCCATGAAGTAGCCGACCATCACAGCCTCGATGGCGGACGAGTCGGCTTGCACGAACTGGCAGCCGGGGCTGGCGATGATGGTCTTGCGCGCCGCCTTCGCGTAGGGGTTGGCCTCCCGCTTGCCTTGGTTCTGCATGTTCACGTTGCGCGAGGCGAGGCGCCAGGTCGAGGTCGCGTTGACGTACTCGGTGTGTACACGCCCCGACGCGTCCGGCTTCAAGCCGATGACGTAGGTCGAGAGCGCCTTCTGGACCTTGTGGATCTCCAGCGTCTGCGCGTAGATCGGATGCTTCTTCCCGTAGTGCGCCACCAGCTTCCGCAGGTGCAGGGCGTCGGCGCTGTCCTGGTCGGTCTTGTGGTTGTAGCCCACCGGGTGCTTGTTCGCCCGCATGTAGGCCATCAGCTGCTGCGTCGAGTTGGGGTTGAAGCCGTTGGCCTTGAGCCAGACCTTCAGCTCCTCCAGCGTGCAGTCCCGGCTGGGCGCCGCTTCGACGTACATGGTGGTCGGCACGTCGATCTTCTGGATCTCGAAGCCGGGGCCGTCCTTGCAGGCGTGGCGGACGTTGATGTTCAGCCTGCCACACCGGCTGCACTGCCGGACGGGCGCCATCTGCTCGACCTCGATCCAGTGCCCCTTGCCCTTGCCCTTGCGGCGGTAGAGCTTGGCCTGCCGCGACTCAGCCGGCACCAGCAGCTGGGCGTCGAGCAGCAGCTGTCGGAGCTTCTCTTCCAGCTCGACCTGCAGCTTCTGCTGGGCCTCGATGTCGATGATGTTGCCCCGCCGGCCCGCCTCTTGGAGCAGCGCCTTCAGCTCCATCTCCTTGCGGAAGCGATCCCACAGGGCCGCCTTCTTCAGGTCGGCGGTGATGCCCTCGGCGTTCCGCAGGGCCGCGTCGGCGTCGATGCAGGAGTAGAGCTTCAGGTCGCTATCGGACAGGTGCTTCCACGGTGGCAGGTCGCTGTAGAACGCGCTGACGAACTCCAGCCCCTTGTCGAGGTCGGAGTGCAGCAGGTGCCACCCGTCCATCATGTCGAGAACTTCCCCACCTACTTCGACTCCATTAGCCTCGACAAGAGGAACGTCGAATCCCACAATGTTCCAACCGACGTGTGGTCCGGTATAGGCCAGTAGCCGTCCGATGTCTTCGAGGTAGGGACCTTGCCACGGGATCGAGACGCCCGTGCGCGCTTCGATGGAGAACGAAATGCGGAGGATCGTGGTGTCCTTTTCGCGCTCGCCTTCGTCGTAGGTTTCTTCGTCGCTGACCTTGAGCTTGTACGGGGTTTCGATGTCCCAGCTGAGGTAGCCAAACGTCTCTCCCAACCGGGTCAGCGCCCGGTCGACATACGCCTTGAACTGCGACGGGCTCGGGTCCGTCAGATAGGTGGCCGTGTACACGGGGTACTCCCCACCGGCCGCCAGCTCCTGCGCCAACGCGTAGGCACGGGACAGGGCGAACGCTGCCACGCCCTGGAACCGGTGGGGGTTACGGATGCCCTTCTTCTTGCGGGGCGCGTCCTCTTCCTCGTAGTACGCGTCCAGGTCGCTGCGGTGTGGCAGCAGGGCGGCGGGCGCGAAGTTGGGCATGACTGCGATCCGGCCGAACTCCAGGTCCTTCCAGATCAGCCGCCCGAACCAGCGCAGCACCTCACTGTCGCCCAGCAGCTCACGAATGGGGGCCTCGCCAAGGGGCATGACCACGCGCACCCCGACCTCTTGAATGCGCGCGAACAGACGAGGCCCAAGAATCTCGATGTGGAAGTTGT
>Ga0316626_10001165_pt1 | contig 11489 bp, 3 predicted proteins | sample OWC_Aug_T1_C1_D5_FD_207656 | JGI IMG/M metagenome (GOLD analysis project Ga0316626, IMG submission 207656) | Wetland soil microbial communities from Old Woman Creek delta, Ohio, United States - OWC_Aug_T1_C1_D5_A | ecosystem: Environmental > Terrestrial > Soil > Wetlands | place: USA: Ohio...
GCACCTCCTCCGGCAGGCGCTCGCGCAGCTCGTCGACGCTGCACATGCGGTCCGGGTCGAACGCGTTGACCCACCCCGTGAGCGTCTGCGCGTTGACGGTCTCCTTCACCAGCGGGTCGAGCCCGAGAGCCTTGAGCTTCTCGATGAGCATCGGCATGGAGTGGGCGCTCGCCCGCATGGTACGCCGTGGCGACAGGGTGGCGCCACGCACGCTGATCTTGCCGGCGCCCTCTGCGGACAGCATCGAGTGGATCTTCGCCGCCATGTCCTTCTTGGCGTCCTTCAGGTCCTGGAGCGACGCCTCCGTTGAGTCGATCTTGTCGAGGATGTCGAGGTAGTCGGTGAGCAACGCTGTGTCAATCATGCTGCACTCCTTTCGGTAGAACGTAGTCGTAGTACTCCTGCTCTGCGTTGATCAGTCTGACGATGAGGTCGGTGTTGTGAGCGTCGGTCTTCCCCGACGTTACGTTGACCATGGGGCTTTTTCTGATCCTCTCTCTGATCTTGACACCGGCCCCGAAGTCCAGCCCGACGGTCACCTTCATGAAGTCGTTCCTGAGGTCCATCATGTCGAGCAGCACGGTTGCTCCCTGCAACGTGGCCACGGTGCTGCGGCTGTACCACCCGGCCATCTTCGCGAGGTACTCCGTGAGCAGCTCGTCAAGAGAGGCATTCGGATCACCGAGCGACTTCAAGCAACCGAGGTAGGCGTACTCCGTGTCATGAAGCCACCGCTTCACACCGTTGACGCTCCTGTCCTTGAGGTACGAGCGCTGCTTGAGGTACGAGTGGACTGACTTGAACCACGGGTACGGCGCCCTCGCAACGGCGAAGCTCGGGAGCATCGTTTCACGACCAGAGTGTCGGCTGCCGATCTGCTGTATGTGCCCCTCGCAGCACGACTCGATCCACCGCCCGCCGGTCTTCGGGATATGGATGAACTCGATGCGATCGTCGATGATGAAGCTCATCTCCTCACCTTCCGAGCTGCCTCTCGCTTCGCTGCGTGGAGCGCCATGTGGCACTGGTGACACAGCCACGTGACGTCGTACGGCTTGTTGTAGTCTTCGTGGTGCATCTCCGACTCCTTACACCCGCACAACTCACACGGCTTCCACTCGATCTCTCCTCTGGCAAACGCCTTATGTGCCTTGTCCTTGACGGCAAACTTGATCTTGTAGCGCTGGTACGTTCTCCTCTGGTACAGCCTCCTTTTCTCTATGTTGTCCACTCCCCACTCTGCGGCCTGCGCTGTGTTGCAGTCCTTGCAGTAGGCCTGCCGGCCGTCCTTGCTGCGTGCTCGGTAGTGGAACTCATCGAGCGTCTTCTCCTGACCACACCTCTGACACGTCTTCTTCTCCATCTTTTTCTCCAAGTTCTGCCAACAGGGCCTCCACGGTATCCTTGCGCTTCGCGAGCGCTTTGTTGATGGTCTCGTCGATCGTCCCCTTCGCAATGAGGTGGATGTAGGTCACGTTCTCGTCCTGGCCGGGGCGGTGGACGCGGGCCAGGGACTGCTCGTAGCTGCCGAGGTTGAAGTCCTTCGACATGTAGATGCAGTACCGCGCCTGCACCATGCTGATGCCGACGCCACCGGCCTGGATCTGCACCGCGATGATCGGCTTGGCCCCCTTCTCACACTGTGACTTCCACTCCCCCAGCTCGTTCTTGCTGCCGGATAGCTCGTAGTGCAGTCGGTTCAACCCATCGCAGGCCTTGGCGACGTTGGCCAAGTCGCACTTGAACCGGCAGAACACAACGGCCGGCTCGTCGATGTCGGACAGCACGTCCTTCAGCAGCTCCATCTTCGAGGTGCCGACCTCGCGCACGTTGCCCATCTCGTCGTTGACCGTACCCTGCACGATCTGGGCGAGACGCAGCAGCTTCACCAACGCGTTCGATGCGGTGATGGTGCCGCCCTTGATCTCGGCGACCATGAGGTCCTTCATCTCCAGGTAGGCGTTGCGCTCCTCCGGGTCCAGCTCCGTGTACCTGTTGACGTGGATGACGTCCGGCAGGTCGAGGGTGTCTTCGGCCTTCACCTGGATTGCGAGGTTGTGGAACTTGGCGTTCCAGTCTTCGGTGTTCTTGTACCCGACCACCTGATAGTTCCCGTACCCTCCCATCATCATGTACTTGCTCTTGTAGATCTGGTGGTTGGTGCCGTGCAGCGACTGGTCGAGGAACCGGGCCTGACCGTAGAGGTCGTCGATCGAGTGCGGGCACGGGGTACCGGTGAGAGCGAGGCGGTAGGGGATGACATCATGCAGGCGAGCCAGGAACCGGCTCAGCTTGCCGCCTGGGCTCTTCGCCCTGTGGCTCTCGTCGACGATGAGCATGCCGAACGGGTGCTTGATCAGCCACTCGCCGAACGGCTTGCGCCAGAGCGCCTCGTGGTTGATGACCACGGCGTTGGTGGTGATCGGGTTCAGCTCCATGAACTGCTCGACCTTCGCGAGTCTGGTCTCGACGCTGTCCGTGCGCTTGCACACGTGGACGCGCCAAGGCCAACAACTGTGGACCTCGAACTCGTCGCGCCACACCTCGAGCACCGACGACGGACACGTGATGATGGCCGACGTGACCCTGAGCGCGTTCGCGAGGTCGATGGCCACCTTGGTCTTCCCGCAGCCCATGTCGAGCGCCAGCATGGCGCCGCCCTGAGCCTGGAGCCGGTGGTAGGCGAACCAGAAGGCCTGCCTCTGGTGGACCCACGATGGTGTCAGCGACGCCGGCTCAGGCAGGTCCGTGGCCTTCTTCGCCTTCTCGGAGCGCTCGAGCGCAGCTATCAGCTCCTCGAGCTGCTTGAAGTCGTCGTTGACCTCAGCCTCTGGGAAGGCCAGACGCAGCATGCGGTAGGTCTCGGCCGTGAACGGGAACGTCCAGGCCTGCTTCTCTGCCTCCCACAGGCGACCGGGCAGGGCCTTGATCAGCTCAAGGAACCTGTACGTGTCGCCGGCGAGCGCAATCCTCTGACCACTCCTCCACATCTTCATGCGCACCTCCTTTCCGACTTAGGCTATCACTGGACTTAGGCTTGTGTCAAGAAGCGGCCCCCGCCGGAGTGTGTTCTCGACGGCGGGGGCCAAGGAAGGAGGTGTGCAGGTCAAGTATGGGTCAAGGCTTCTCGGATTGCAAGTATCTCTTCACGAAAGCTCTCTGCACGTCAAGCGCTCTCTTCCGCACCTCGATGGAGTCAGCGTCTTCACGGTTGCGGAGATCCTTCAGCGTCTTCGCTGTGGTCCTGGCCTGCTTCTCGAGGCCCAGCTTCCAGCCGTGGCGGTCCATGAAGCGCTTGATGTCCTCGGACTCTCCGTTCTTCTTGAGGTAGTCGTACTCGTCTGCCGCACGCTGCACGTCGTCGACCGCGTCGTAGTACTCGCCGGGGACGTAGTACTCGGGCGCCGTCTCCGACACGAACCTGCGCAGGATGATCCAGTCGTTCCACAGCGAGTCCTCTCCGGCCTTCATCTTCATGGCCAGCTCGAACGGACGCTTCATGAACTGGCCCGTAGGGCCGATGTAGCTGTCGAGGACGTACGACAGTGCGTTGGCGTTGATGTCCAGTGCGCCTGACCTGTACTCGCTGCCACCGGTCAGGTGGTTCAGCTTCTCGGTGGCTGCGACGAGCAGCTTCTCGGACGCCGTCTTCGGCGCGTAGTGTCTGGCGCTGATCGACCTGCGGTCCCACGATGTCTTCGCCGGGTAGATCTTTCCACCCCAGTATGTCTCGTTTGCCAAGACATCCGTGATCGGTTCGATCAACGTCGGGATGAGCGGCCTCGACATGGCGTACCAGCCCTTGTTGAAGCTGGTCTCCCCGAGCGGCGAGAAGTGGGTCGTGAGTCCGCTGAGCAGCCGCACAGCGGCCTCCGAGACGGCCTCGCTCCTGTCCTGCCCGGTCGCCGTCATGTGCTCCAGCTCCTTCCCGACCTGCGCCCAGAACCCGAACCCGTACGAGAGCGGGACGGTGAAGAAGTCGTCGCGCCTGTCGGTGAAGATGTTGGGGATGATCCAGTGGCGCATCTTCGTGAAGTCGCTGATCTTGTTGTACCTGTCTTCGCCGTCGTCGTCGTCGCCCATCGCCGCCCTGGCGAACATGGCGCTCATGTAGCCGAGCCCGATGTAGAACGCGGCCAGCTTCTTCCCGGCCGGCGTCTGCATCGACTTCCAGAACCTGTCGATGCCCTGCACGCCGGCGTTGAAGAACAGCCAGCCGACCCCGATGGCGCCGCCGATGTCTCCCCTACGGTTGAAGTTGACCGTGACGTTCTTGGCCAGCGACGCGGCCTTGGCCTTGCTCGCCCCGTTCTTCCTGGCGACGACGTAGGTCGCGAGACGGATGCCGTTCTCTGTGGCTTCGTTGAGCGTGGCGACCCACGTCCCCAGCCTGCGGCCGGCGCGTATCGTGGACACGAGGTAGCCACTCCTCATCTCGTCGAGGATCGCCTTCTGCATGTCCTCGACCCCACGCATGCCGAAGAAGCCGATGTTCCCGCCCTCCTCCTTCAGCTCGTGGTAGGCGTCGGTGTAGTCGTTCTTCAGGAAGCCGAGGGTGTCGGGGAAGTTCGCGGCGAGGATCCCACGTACGGCCTTCCTGGACTCGTTGGCCACCTCGAGCGCCGCCTTCTTGCCCATGTCCGTGGTCGACGTCACGAGCGCCTGCTGCCAGTCACGCGCGAAGTTGGTTAGGATGAACTCAGGGCTGAAGGTCGTGAAGAGCTGAGCCAGCGTGCGCATCATGGTGCGCAGCACGTGGACCCACTTCCACAGGTTCTCGACGCCGAGGCCCTTCATGGCTTCGACGAGACCTCGGTCCTTCAGGTAGATGTAGAACGTCTCGCCTCCACGCTTGGCGCCGATGACGTTCGCTTGGTTGCGCGCCCACCAGTCTTCAACGTCCTTGACGGTGCCGGACCTCTTGTCGTAGATGCGCTTGCGGACGCTCTTGTTGATCTCCCACAGCTTGTCGTTGGGGTACGCCTCGACGAGGTCGAGCAGGGCCACGGCGACGCGATTGCGCTCGATCCTGTCGGCCGCAGCGAGAGAGTCGACGATCGCCTGGGCCAGGATCGGGTTGATCTTGGAGTCGGACTGCCGGCCGGTGACGAACGGAAGCTCGGCGCCACGGATGTCGAACCCGCTCGACGAGGTGAACCCGGTGTACATGTTCAGCAGGTCGTCGATGTCGCCCTCGACAGCCTTCCCCTTGAGGGGAACGTAGTGCTTGTACTGGTTGACGGCGTCGTACTCCTGCTGCGAGATGAGCCCCTCACGGAGCAGGTTGTTGAGCCGCTCGTTGAGCATGGGGTAGACGTACAGCGCAGCCAGCCTCCCGAACGGCTTGTCGAGCTTGTCCTGTCTGAGCTGGTCGAGGATGCCGCGCGCCTTGCCGTCGGACATGCCGGAGTCGAGCACCGGCTGGTTCTTGACCTTGTCGATGTTCTGCTCGATCTGGACGAGCTTCATCTCGTAGAACCGGATCGAGTTCTTGATGCGGTCCTGCTCCGTAGCGCTGGTGGCTGCGGCGAGTGCGTTCTTCTCGATGTCGATCTTGTCCTGGAGCTGCGTCCTCTTGGTCTGGAGGTCGTCGAGCTTCTTCGTGAACCACACGTACTGGAGGTACTTGTTGCGCTCGGGCGCGTGTACCGCATGCAGGTAATCGTCGAAGTCAGCGAGCAGCTTCTCGTAGTCCAGGTTCTTGTCCTTCGCCAGCACGCGCAGCTCGGCCAGGATTGGCCGGATGTACTTGTTCTCCAGCCGGCGCGTCATTTCCTGCGCCTTGCCGTGGTAACGCTCCTCTGCCAGCCTCACGTCAATGTTCTCGGTGACGGCCATGCCGTGGGCCTGGATGATCTCGTGCAGGCGCTTGAACTGAATGAAGCTGTCCTGGAACCACTTGACGAACTGGGTCCACGGGTCCATGTGAGAGAGGCTCCAGCCGGAGCCAGACCTCGCCGAGTACTGTGTGCCGAACGCCACGGAGTCTTCGACCACGTCTTCCCTGCCGACCGGTGGGCGCGTCTCCTCCCCGATGCGGACCGAGAACGAGGCCACCCGAGGCTGCGTCGCTACGAGGCCAACAGATGTTGACCTCACCTCGCCAAAGTGCTGAGCCACCATCTCTTCTCTCGTGCCGAGCGGGAACCAAGCGGTGCCGTCCGGCCGCAGTGACGCCGCCACGTGGGCTACGTCGCCCTGCGTCAGCTCCACATTCTTGGGCACGACGATGCCCTCGTACCTCTGCTCGCCGTCGAGGTCCTCGAGCTTGATGGCGCCCTTCCAGGCGCGACGCTCGTCGGGTGTCAGCTCGTGGCCTTCCACCAGCTCCGAGGTGTCGATGTCGCGGTTGACCTGCACCATCCCGCGCTCCTCGTCGACGATCCCGTCGTACCCGTAGCTGCGGAGGGCGTTGATCATTGCCATGAGATCGCCGCCCTTGCTGTCGAGGATCTCCTTGAGGACGGGGGCTGTGGTCGGGATGAGCTTCAGGTCTGCGATGACCTTGTTGATGAAGTTGGCCTTGGTGACCACCATGTACTCGGCCTTGCCGGTGTTGACGTACATGTGTACGACAGCCGACTCTGGGTCGAGCTTACCGTCCACGTAGCGGAAGCGGGCGCGCTCCTGTCCAGCGGCCCCGGTACCAGCGTACTCGCGCTTGATGCCTGTCTCACGGACATCCTCTACCGAGAAGTGCCAGAAGTGGCTGTACGATCGCGCAGCAGCTCCCAGAGCCTGTCCTTGTCTGACTCGGTCAACTGCCCACCTTGGGGCTTCTCCGAACCCTCGCTCGGCCCACTTGACGTAGACTGACGCGAGTTTATCGGCGACACGAGATTCCACTTCCCTGAGCTGTTCTTCTCGTCCTGCGGTGACGTCTTCATAGAGGTCAACTCCTTCTCCTTCTCTTGCAACGTAGATGGTATCAGCCCTGAACGTCTTCACGTCGAACTTCTTCTTGAACCCGAGCTGCTTGGCGACCTCACGGACCAGGGCATGGAACTCGAGGTTGGTCAACCCGGACTGCTTCAGGTTCATGAACCCCATGCCGTTGCCGCCGGGGTTCGGGTACAGGGCGATCTCCCAGCCCTCGAGCTTCTCGCTGCGCGCGCGGAGCGCGGCTCCGATGGCCTCCGAGAACTGACCCACCTCGACGTCCGTGAAGGCTCGTCCAGGGAGGATCTCTGCCATGTTGCGGTCGGCTTCCTTCCCTGCGGTATCGAACCTGCGGTAGCCGGCGACTGAGTTTTGCCCGGTGAGCATGCCGCGAATCACGGCGTAGAGCTTGAACATCTCCCTGCTCGCCGCGTCGAACTTGAACGTGCTCTCGGCTCCGCGCTCGGCTGCGGTCGGGAGCGCCATCTGGCGCGCCGGGTTGAACTGCATCCTGCCGTCCTGGTAGTACGCGCTCACCCCGAGGAACATGGTGTCGAGGTCGCCGATCGGGCCGTACCCGAGCACCTGTGCGATGACGTCACCGACGGTGTCGCGGAGCGCCTCCTCGATGTCTCTGTGGTACTCGATCTTGGTGGCGAGGTCGGCGTCGTGCTTCAGGCCGGCGAGCGTGCCGTCTCCAGGCACTGCCTCCATGGACAGGAAGGCTACGCGGCGCCGCAACGCAGTGGCGAACGTCGTCAGGGCCTCGGCGCTGATCGGGTACTTGGTCGTGTCGGCCTTGAGGTCTCTCTTGACCTCGGCCTGGAACATCTTCCGGTACAGGGCCTCGTACTCCGGGGTCTGCTTCATGATGGCCTTGCCGTTGTCGTCGACCTTGACGTTGCCGTTCTTGTCGACCAGTGGGACGTGCGTCGTCATGTCCTGGCGAGCCGCCTCGGCCTTGACGTCGGACTCCATCCCCTCCCACACGGACTTGGCGTAGACCCACGCCATGGCCTGCGCCTGCCACGGCTCGACGTTCATGGCCGTCGCCAGCCGCTGCATCTCCTTCTCCATGGCCTTGTACTGGGCGTCGGTCGGGGCGTCGCCGGAGAACCCGAACAGACGCATCATCCACATGTCGATCGTGACAGTCTTCGGGAGCGTCGGGTCGAGCAGCGAGAACAGGTTGTTGAAGAAGCTGTTGGTCTTCTCGCCGGACCACGGGGCGTTATCGTAAATGATAGCGGCGGCTTGCTCGTGCCGCTCGCGGTTCCCGAGGTTCTCCCGAAGGAACTCGGCCTTGGTGTACCCGACCTTGTACCGGAGCCACGCCGTGATCGCCTGATGCCAGTTGGTGATCACTTTCTGCTGTGGAGAGTAGACGGCCACCACGCGGGCGAACTTCCTCGCCTCCTCCAGGTTGCCACCGGTCATGGCCAGGATCGCCGCCGCAGAGTCCTCGTACCACGTCTGCCCCTGCACGCCGCGCCAGACGGCCTTGCGCAGGCGCTCGCGCCAGGGAGCGAGCTGCTGCGGGGTCTGCGCCGCCGGCGGGTATCCGGTGCGCTTGGAGAAGAGCGGGAGCTGCTCTCCCGGCGCCGGCTCCACGCGGGGTGCGTTGACCTCGGTCGACAGCCGCTGCATCGTCGGAGACTTGACGCTCTGGTCCTGGAGGTAGGTCTTGATGGCGATGTTGCCGGTCCAGTCGAGCGTCGAGTACGCGCCGCCCTCCGGCATTGCCAGCTCGTGGAACGCGTTCGCCCACGCCATGGCAACCACGTCTGCCGGATCCTTGGCGCTGATCTTGAGCCCGAGGACGTTGTAGAGGTCGTTCCTGAATACCTCGCTGAAGCGGCTGTTGATCCGCACCATGAGGTCCACAAGCCAGTCGTAGAACGCCTTGAACGGAGCCTTCGCCCCCTTCTCGAGACCGCGAGCCGACACAGCGTTCCAGAACGCGTCGGAGTTGAGGTGGACTACCCACGCGACGATCTCGTTCTCAAGCTCGTCTGCCATCTCGGGCTCAGCGTAGTTGGGGTAGGTGTCTTGCTCCGAGAGGACAAGCCGCTTCGCGTTCTCCCACTGCTTCGGCATGGTGTCACGGATGAGGTCCCGCACTTCGTGCCACCCTTTGAGGTTGCGCTCGTGCAGGTCGTGTGTTATCTCGTGCGCCACAATCTGCGGGAGCGAGAGAGCGGTCCCGTTGTTCGCGGAGGTCACAGGAATCCAGACCTGCCCCTTCAACGACGAGAACCCTCCCAGCCCTTCCCGCTCGCCCTCGTAGTAGTTGATCTGAATCCCGAGCCCTCTCGCGAACTCTGCGAACTTGGCCTGGGCCTCGGACAGCTCCTTCGGCTCCAGCACCTTCAGGTTCTCTCGCACCCAGCGGTCGGCCTTCTCTTCGGCCTTCTTCATCAGCTCGGCGCGACGGTTGGGGGTGACGTCTCCTGTCTCGCTGGCGCCCTGAGCTGTCGTCAGCAGCAGGGTGTACTCGTCGTCTCTGATCTGCCGGTATCGGATCCACTCGGCCTGCGCACTCACCATGGACCTCGGCGACTCCGGTCCCTCGAGCTGCCGCAGGCGCTCGAAGCTGATCGAGTACTTCGTGCCGGCCACGCTGTTGACGTAGGCCTTCGCTGCCTTGAGGTTAGGGAACGGCTTCGACGCGATGACCTTTCCGGTCTTTGCGTAGCGCTTCACCACGTACCCGCGCTCCGCGCGCTGGACGGTGAGCTTGGCGCCGTCCTCGCCGTACGGGATCTCGACCGGCTCTTCGCCGATCTCGGCGGCAAGGAGGCGCTCCGGCGCCTGAGGCTGGCCAGCATCTTGTGCTGTGGGCTCAGCAACAGCAGGCGCCGGAGTCTCTGTTACCGCTTCTTGCGCTTCTTGCCCTTGCACGGCATTGGGCACCGTCCCTTCCGCTGTGAGCATGTCGTGGAGAGCGAGCACGGCGCGGGCCGCGTTGCGCTTGATCTCCGGGTCTGCCCTCAGCGCACCAATCTTCTCCATGACAGCGAGCGGAGCACCCTCGATGTTCTTCCCGAGGCCGATCTTTTCGACCACGGCTCGGAACGCCTTCGCCATCCACTCGGCGAGCGCGCGCACACGGCTCGGAGCCTTGGCCATGTCCTGCACGTTCGTGTAGTTCGCGAGCGCGTACATGACGTCTGTGGCGACGCCCTCCAGCTCAGCGATGTGGGCCATGATCTCCTTGTCGTTGACGGTGGCCCTGGCGTCCTTCCGCAGGTCGGCCTCGGACTTCGTCCACAGGTCGGTCCCGCGCAGCGCGTCGACGGCGCCCTGGTAGGCCTCCGGCGACATCTGCTCCTGGTTGTGGGTCATCTCGTGGAGCAGCGTCCCGAGGATCACCTTGGGGGCGACCTTTCCGTCTGTGACGTCCACAGCGACGAGCCCCTTGCGGACGAACACACCGGCGTGGTACGGCTCGTTGGCGCCGGCCGGTGGCTGCGTGTAGAACACCAACTTCGGCTTGCTACCGAGCTGGGCGATGCCCTGGAGCCCTCGCTCCCATAGGGTGCGCGGCTCCACTACCTCGACCTTCCCCTTCCTCTCTCTGCGTGCAGCAGCCAGCTCGGGGAGCCCGTCGGACTCGGCCTGCACCGCGAGCTGCTCGATCCCGTCCTGGATCGCTGTCACAACGTCTGCGCCCTCTTGCGAAGGCTGAGCCGGCATGCGCTGCGGGGTGAGAAGGCCAGTGACCTTCTGCTCCGCTGCATCGAGGTCCGCAAGGACCTGCTCTGGTGTCTTCTTCACTTCTGGACGCGTCGCGACCTCTTCGGCGAGGCCCTCGTAGTCCTTGTTGACGAACCGAGTAGCCTCTGCCGATGTCAGGTAGTCCGGCGCTGCGCGGTTGCGTGCCTCGTTCTCCTCGATGGCCCTCTCCGGCCGGAGCGAGATGAGCCCCTTCTTCGCTGCCTCCTCGGGGCTGGCGAGAATCTCCAGCGCTGACTTCGCGCCCTTCTCCTTCGCCGCCTCGATGGCTCCACCAACTGCCTGACCTGGAGCTTCCGCAAGGCCGATCGCCGTGCCTCCGACGGCCGGCGCCATTCCGAAGTACTTGGAGATCAGCTTGCCGATGCGGAACGCTTCCTTCTGCTCCTCACTGTTCTCGAACAGCCCACCGGTACCGGTGATGGCTTGGTTGATGCCTTCCTGGAACCACTCTTGGGCTCCCTCGAAGTACTTGTTTATCTCCCATGCTCCAAGACCGCCGCCGACCACCTTGGCACCCTCAACAACAAGGCGCTTGCCGGCGTGCTCACCGGCTGCGGTCAACATCTTCCCAAGCACCTTGCCACCGATTTTACCCAGTCCACCGAGAGCGCCGGCCTGAATCGCGTTGCTCGCCACGAGCCACGCCACCTGAGCACCAAGGTCCTTCGCGGCTATCCTAAGAGCCTCGTCCTTGCTCTTCCCACTGTCCAGAAGCTGCCGGTATACACCAGCCGCCTCCATGGTCCCTTCGACGAAGCCTGACATTCCTCCGGCGGCAGTGATGCCAGCGACTCCAAGTCCAGGAACAGCCATAAGCGGGGCCGCGACTGCGCCCATGAACGCCGACTGCGGCATGTTGCGGACGAAATCGT
>Ga0316626_10001167_pt1 | contig 11488 bp, 8 predicted proteins | sample OWC_Aug_T1_C1_D5_FD_207656 | JGI IMG/M metagenome (GOLD analysis project Ga0316626, IMG submission 207656) | Wetland soil microbial communities from Old Woman Creek delta, Ohio, United States - OWC_Aug_T1_C1_D5_A | ecosystem: Environmental > Terrestrial > Soil > Wetlands | place: USA: Ohio...
ATGTTCGGGGCAGTGGTGCTTGCCGCTGGCGAGTCGCAGCGCATGGGTGGGCGTCCGAAACCGCTGATCGAGCGCGACGGAGTGCCGCTGGTCCGTCGCGCGGTGCAGGCGCTGCTGGGTGCGGGGATCGGCGAGATCGTCGTCGTGGTCGGCTACCGGGCCGACGAGGTCGCCTGGGCCGTCAACGACTTGCCGGTCCGGGTGGCGGTGAACGAGGCATACCCGGCGGGCCACGTCACGTCGCTGCGCAAGGGGCTCCTGGAGTTGCCGGACTCGGTGGCCGCCACGCTGGTGGTACTGGCCGACCAGCCGCTGCTCGAGGTGGCTGACGTGAGCGCGGTGATCGCAGCCTACGAGGGGCGCGGCTCTGCGCGCGCCGTCGTGCCGCGGGTGCAGCAGCGGCGCGGTCACCCGGTGGCGCTCGAGGCCAGCGCCTGCAGCGAGATCCTGAGGGGCGACGCCGGTTACGGGGCGCGCGAGTGGCTGGACGAGCATCCGGACGAAGTGTCCTGGTTCGACAGCGACAACCTGCACTATGTGGAGGACCTCGACTATCCCGAGGACCTCGAGCGCATCGCACAGCGCCACGGCTGCGCGCTGCGCTGATCAGGATCAGGTGTCAGGTTTGCAAGATATGCAAGATTCACCTCGAGGCAATCTTGCACATCCTGCAAACCTGACACCCTTTTGCCGCGTCACCAGCGGCGATACGGCCTGTCGGTCACCACGTAACCACGGGCGCGCGGATTCCACACGTAATACACCGGGCCGGAGCGGTAGTGCGGTACGCCGCCGAAATACAGCGTCGTGCCGAATTGCGGCAGGAATGACACGACCAGACCCACCGGCGGGTCGGTGACGACGTAGCGCGGGCCGTACGGCCGGTACCAGTAGCCACCGGCGTAATAGTAAGGATGGCCGTGGTGGTACGCCACCCGATGCCGGGGCGGCAGGTGATGCACGACGTAGTCGCGATGCCGCGGGTGGCGGTGCGCGTCCCAGTCGCGACGGTCGTGATCCCAGGAGCGATCGTCTCCGCGGTAGCCGCGGCGTTCGTCGCGATCGTCCCAGCGTTCGTTGTAGTGCCGTTCGCCGCCGCTCGAGTAGCCACGGTGCTGTGCGGAGTTCTCGTTGCGCGCGTGTGCGGGCGGATCGGCCATCGTGGTGACCGGCTGCAGCAGCAGCACCCCGAGCGCGGTCGCGCCGAGTGCCTGGGCCAGGTGTCGGTTCATGGTCGCCTCCTGCACGCGCCGGAATGGCCGTGCTCCTGCGACGTAGAACGCCCGCCCGCGACGGCGGTTGACGGAGGTGACGGAGGTGTCAGGTTTGCAAGATGCGCAAGATCACAACGCCGTGAATCTTGCACATCTTGCAAACCTGACACCCATCAGACGCCCATCAGACGACCTCGAAGGTGAGGCCGGCGTGCGCGACCAGCCGCTTGACCAGCACCTCGCCGAACATCGTAGCGGGAGTCCAGAAACCGCCCTTGCGGCCGGAGTCGGCGAAGTCCTGCGCCAGGCACGCACCCGCCTGGCCGATCATCTTGGCGGTCGAGCCGTAGCCCGGATCGCGGTCGCCGGTGACCTTGACCCGCAGCGAGCGGCCGTCGTCGGTGGTGCCGAACAAGCGCAGGTCGAAGAAGCCCTTGCGCTGCTCCTCGGCGCTGGGCCCCTCGCCCGGCGCCGGCAGCACGAAGCGCTCGAGGGCCCAGCGCGTCGGTGGCAACGCGCTCGCGACCATGATCCCGCCGAGTCCGGCGGTGACGCCCAGCGCGGACGCCCGACCCGTCAGCCCGCGTCCCGTCAGCATGGCTTCGTCGTAACGGAAATCCTCGCCATAGGCCTGCTTCGACAGGGCATTGCTCCGCTGCACCACGCGCGTATTGATCGCGGCCATCGCGAATGGCGCCACCCACGACTCGAAATCCGCGTCGTACTGCGCTGACTTCACGTTCGGCTGGCGTACCGAAGGCGCATAGCCCTCCGGGCAGATGGAGTAGGGATTGGCGAGTTCCTTGCGCAGGGCGGGGCTCGCGGCCGCCTCCTTGACCGCGTTCAGCAGGCTCGCCACGGTGCCGCCCGAGATGCCGCCGCGCATGACTTTCACGCGCATCTTCACGGTGGTGCACGGCGCACCGAACTGCCTGCGCGCCTGCTGCTGCAGGAAGTGCACGCCGAGGTCCGACGGAATGGAATCGAAGCCGCAGCAGTGCACGATGCGCGCGCCTGACTGGCGCGCCGCGGGCTCGTAGTTGCGGATCATGCGCCGGATCCACTGCACCTCCCCGGTGAGGTCACAGTAGTCGGTGCCCGTCTCCGCGCACACCTTCACCAGCGGCTCGCCGTAGAGCGCGTACGGCCCCACCGTCGAGACCACCACGCGCGTGCTCTCGCACAGGCGGCGCAGGGCGGCCTCGTCTGCCGCATCGGCGACGACCAGCGGCACCTTGCCCGCGGCGAGGCCGAGCGAGTTGCGCAGTGCCGCGAGCTTCTGCTCGGAGCGCCCGGCGATCGCCCACTTGAGCGAGCCCTGCGTGCCGAATTGCTCGGCGAGATAACGCGCGAGGATCTGGCCGACGAAGCTGGTGGCGCCGAAGACGATCAGGTCGTGGGACGGGGTGCTCATGGGGTCCTCGTTCTGCGGGAACCTTCAGCATGGCATAGAATCATGGCTTGCGCCCCGTCCGGCGGGGCCCCGACCAGGACGCGAGCGAATGAACGCAGATGCAGTGTACCTCGACCTCAAGCGCAAGCTCGGCGACGTCATGCCCGAGGCCGAGCTGATCCTGAAGGCCGAGGTGGCCGCCGAGGTGCTGCGCCTGAAGGAAGAGCGCAACGCGGTGATCCTCGGCCACAACTACATGGAGCCGGCGCTGTTCCACACGGTGCCCGACTTCCAGGGCGACTCGCTCGAGCTCTCGCGCCGCGCCGCCGAGACCGACAAGCCCTACATCGTGTTCTGTGGCGTGCGCTTCATGGCCGAGACGGCCAAGATCCTCAATCCCTCGAAGACCGTGCTGCTGCCGACCGAGAAGGGTGGCTGCTCGCTGGCCGAGAGCATCACCGCCGCCGACGTGCGCGCCCTGCGCGCTGCCTACCCGGGCGTGCCGATCGTCACCTACATCAACACCTACGCCGACGTGAAGGCCGAGTGCGACATCTGCTGCACCTCGAGCAACGCGGTGGCCGTGGTCGAGTCGCTCAAGAGCGACACGGTGATCTTCCTGCCCGACGAGTACCTGGCGAGGAACGTGGCGCGCGAGACCGGGCTGCACGTGATCGTGCCGTCGGTGCTGCCGAAAGCGGGCGCCGGCAAGGCGAGCACCGAGGTCGAGCACACCATGATCGCGTGGAAGGGGCGCTGCGAGGTGCACGAGCTGTTCACGCCCGACGACGTCGATTCGGTGCGCAAGCAGTTCCCCGACGTGATGATCCTGGCGCACCCCGAGTGCAGCCCCGAGGTGGTCGCGAAGGCCGACTTCTCCGGCAGCACCACGGCGATGATCAAGGCCGTCGAGAAGTCCAGCGCCAGGCGCTACCTGCTGCTCACCGAGTGCTCGATGGGCGACAACATCGTGGCCGCGCATCCCGAGAAAGAAATGCTGCGGCTGTGCAGCCACCGCTGCCCGCACATGGGCGAGATCACGCTCGAGCAGACGCGCGACTCGCTCAAGTACCTGCGGTGGGTGATCGACGTGCCGGAGGACATCCGGGTGCGCGCCCTGCGCTCGGTCGAGCGCATGCTGGCAGTGGGGCCCAAGGTCGATTGAACGGTCCGATCCACACCGACGTCCTGGTCCTTGGCTGCGGCATCGCCGGCGGCACGGCCGCGCTCGAGCTGGCCGAGGCCGGCCTCGAGGTGCTGGTCGTCACCCGTGCCGATCGTCCTCAGGAGTCGAACACCTACTGGGCGCAGGGCGGCATCATCTTCAAGGGCGATGACGACTCGCCCGAGCTGCTGGCGAAGGACATCCAGCATGCGGGTGACGGCCTGTGCCACGACCAGGCAGTGGCGATCCTGGCACGGAGCGGCCCGGAGCTGGTGCAGTCGATCCTGCTCGACAAGCTCGGAGTGCCGTTCGACCGCAAGCCCGACGGCCGCCTGGCGCTCGGCCGCGAGGGCGGCCACTCGCTGCCGCGCATCCTGCACGCCACCGACACCACGGGCCGCGCCATCGAGGACTCGCTGATCGCGGCGCTCGAGAAGCACCCACGCGTCAGGTTCCTGATCGGTCATACGGCGGTCGACCTGCTCACGCCGGCGCACCACGGCCGCGACCGGCGCGCCATCTACGACCCGTTGTCGTGCGTCGGCGCCTACGTGCTCGACCAGGCGACCGGCGCGATCACCCGCTGCTTCGCGCGCGCCACCGTGCTCGCCACCGGTGGCCTCGGGCAGATCTTCCTGCGCACCACGAACCCCGTGGGTTCGCGCGGCGACGGGCTCGCGATGGCCTATCGTGCCGGCGCACGCGTGATCAACACCGAGTACGTGCAGTTCCATCCCACGGCGTTCTACCACCGCAACGCGCCGTGTTTCCTCATCACCGAGGCGGTGCGCGGTGCGGGCGCGCGGCTGGTGGACGAGCGCGGCACGCCGTTCATGGACCGTTACGATCCGGAGTGGAAGGACCTCGCGCCGCGCGACGTCGTGGCCCGCAGCATCCACTCCGAGATCCTGAAGCGCGGCGTGAAGAACGTGTACCTCGACCTGCGCTCGTACATCCCGGCCGAACGCATCCGCACCGAGTTCCCGGGCATGTACCAGGGCTGCCTGGAGTACGGCATCGACATCACGCGCGACTTGCTGCCCGTGGTGCCCGCGGCGCATTACTCCTGCGGCGGCGTGTGGGTGGACGAGCACGGCCGCAGCACCGTCGAGCGTCTCTACGCGGTCGGCGAGGTCTCGTGCACGGGGTTGCACGGCGCCAACCGCCTCGCCAGCACGTCGCTGCTCGAAGGGCTGGTGTGGGGCCATCGCTCGGCGCGGCACATCGCCGCCGCGCTGCGCGCCCACGACGGCGTGCGCTTCGAGGACATCCCGCCGTGGCAGCCGACCGGGCAGGAGGTGCCCGACCCGGCCCTCATCGCGCAGGACATGGTCTCGATCAAGCACATCATGTGGAACTACGTGGGCCTGGTGCGCACCACGGCGCGCCTCGCGCGCGCGATCCAGGACCTGCGCAACCTCGAGGTCGAGATCGAGCGCTTCTACCGCAAGGCGGCGCTGACCGACGAACTGCTCGGACTGCGCAACGCGGTGCGCGTCGCGCTGATCGTCACGCTCGCGGCGTGGGAGAACCACGAGAGCCGCGGCGCGCACTACCGCGAGTGACGGCCGCCGGCCGCGCGGCCGGCGGCGCCCGTGTTCCTCAGTCGAACACGCGCAGTATCTCGCGCACCGTGATCGTCATCAGGCACAGCGTGGCGAGCGAGAACACGCTGAAGCGCACGATCACCCGGTTGAAGGTGGATTGCACCAGCGAGTGCACGATGCGCAGTGCCACATAGGCCCAGGCGAGCTTGAGCGCCATGGCGTCGCCGCCGCCCGTCAGCGCGGCGAAGAACATCACCGCGTAGAAGATCGTCGGCTGCTCGTGCAGGTGGTTGTAGTTGTCGGCCACCGAGCGCACCTCGGGGCGCTTGAGCCGGTGCGACCACGTGCCGGGGTAGGCCGCGTCCTGCGGTTCGATGCCCGCTTCCTTCATGGCGGGCAGGCGGGTGGCGTACATCCACACCCACATCACCAGCGTCCAGGCGACCAGCACGAGGACGGGCGAAAGGAACTCGGTCGAGGTCGGCACGTGGGATCCCCCGGTAGTCATTGGCAGCGCGCAGGGTAGCAGCTCCCGAGCTTCACGATGACCTGCGACGCTGCGGTGGTCGATGAGGCCGACGTCGCAGTTCGACGGCAGCCAGCAGCACCAGGCAGGCCAGTCCTGCCCACATCAGCAGCCGGGTCCAGCGTGGCGGGCGATAGGTCATGGCCACCGTGTGCTCGCCCGCGGGAGCCGGGATGCCGACGTACCCCGGCGAGAGCATGATCGTGTCGACGGCCACGCCGTCCAGTTCCGCCTGCCAGTTCGGGTGGTAGGTCATCCGGAACAGGACGATGCCCGGATCCTCGAGCAGTACGCGGGCCTGGTAGCGGTCGCCCTGGCCGCCGCTCGAGAGCACCCGGCCGCGCGGCGCCCGCCAGCCATCCGGCGCGACGTCCTCGAACGTCGAGCCCGTCGTCAGCAGTCGTTCGCCTGCGGCAGGCGAGTCGTGCTCGCGCAAGCCGATTCGGACGAAGCGGCCGTCCCGGTGCCAGCGGCCCTCGATGAACGCCCGGTTGAACGCGCCGAGTTCGCGGCCCTTGCCCTCCGCGTAATGCACGAAGCCCGCGCTGCCGACCACGCCGAAGTAGCCTTCCGTCGCCACGACACCGGAGATGAGTCCGGGCGCCACGGGTTGGGGCTCGACGAACGATGGCAGGCGTCGCAGGTGGTCGGCCAGTACGTAACGCACGTTGAACAGCTCGAAGTGATCGCGCCGCATCGGGTTGAATGAAGGCTCGAGATCCGACAAGAGACCCATCGTGTGGTACATGTAGCTGATCGCCGGCAGCCCGTATTCCGACCAGCGGTGATACACGTGGGCGCCGCCGAGCTTGAACTGCTGGCCCCAGTCCCAGCTCGTCCCGGCATAGCCACGTCCTGGAACCTGCGCGTCGAGTGCCGTGAACTCGGCGAACGCCTGATCGAGCGCCGGTGCCGCCGCAACGTCGGCGTCGGCCGCTGCGCGACGCCAGGCCGCGTTCCGCTGGGCAGCGCCGGCGGTCCCGGCGACGGCCGGGCCCAGCACGACGAGCAGCGCGCAGACGACGAGCGCAGCGCGTCCGGCGTGCCGCGACCAGTCGAGCCGCTGCGCGAGTCGCCCGAGCGCGATGCCCGCGAGCAGCACTCCGCCGAACTGCACGGCGCAGATGAACCGGTGCATCGGCAGCTGGCCGGAGAACGGCAGCACACCGAGCAACGCGCCCCAGGTCGGCCGCCCGAAGAACAGCAGCAGGCCAACCAGGAACATGCCCAGCGCGGCCACCAGGAAGCCCCGCTCGGGATCAGCTGGACGCGCGAGCCAGGAGCGCGCGGCCAGCACGCCACCGATGCCCGCCAGGATGGTCAGCACCGGGATCCGGTTGCCGTCGAGCAGGCCGCCGCTCACCAGCGCCTCGAGCACTTGGCGCGCACCGTAGGAGTCCCAGTATTCAACCGGCTCCCAGACGGAACGCGACAGCCACCGGCCCTCGAGCAGCGTCGGCAGCAGCAGGTACGCCGCGACGATGGCCACACCGGCGTAGATGGCCGCGAGACGCAGTGCGACGCGTCCAGCCTGGCCGCGCGCCTCGGGACGCAGCAACACGACGGCGCCCAGCAGGCAGGCGATGTAGCCGAGCACGAGGTGGCTGAGCCACGTCGCACCGAGCCAGGCAATCGCCGGTGCGAAGCGCGAGCCCCGCAACGCGGCCTGCGATACCGTGCCCACGGCCATGGGGAACAGGACGATTGCCGCGAGCTGGGTGAACAGGCCACCGCCGGACCATAGGAACGACTGGGCCTGGAAGCCGAGGAAGTGGCGCTGCGCTGCATCCACTGCGAGCAGCGGCACGCACAGCGCGACGCAGCCGGCCGTGATTGGAGTCGCCCCGAGGCGCCGGCTGCCGGCGTAGAACGTCAGCGGCATCAGTGCCAGCAGCAGCCAGGTCACGCCGTCGAAGACCGCATGCAGCGGGATCGTGCCGCCGAGCGCCCGGTACGCGAGCACCACCGCGAAGTGGGGCAGGTGCTGGTAATAGCGCAGCACCGGGAAGCCCTGTCCCCAGTCGGCGATCCAGGTGTCCAGCGGGTGACCGCCCGCGTCCCACGCGGCGTTCATCCGCGAGACCAGGCCGAAATGGAACACGTCGTCGTTGATGTCGGGCGCTGCGTCCTGCAGCTCGCTCAGGTACGCGAGGGCGTTGAACAGGCAGGCCGCGACGACCAGCAGTGCCGGCAAGCTGCGCTCGATCCGCGTGGCTTGCGCCGACGACGGGCGTGGCGTCATTCGCATGGTCGTGGCATATCGGATGCGAGGGATCATGGCACGCCCGGCCTCGCGTCCGCCACCGCCGCGGCGTCGTCGAGCGAAATGGCGGCGGTGGCTGCGCACGAGCAGTTTGCGGTAATTTACCCGTTGGTCCCAGCAGCACCACGCATCCCATCTTCCGATGGCAAACCACCTCGAGCTGTCCGTCGTCGTGCCGACCTTCAACGAGTCGGCCAACGTGCACGAGTTGCTCGAGCGCCTGCAGTCCGTGCTGGGTGAAACGGGCTGGGAAGTCGTCTTCGTCGACGACGATTCGCCCGACGACACGGCGGCCCTGGTGCGTTCGATCGCGCGCAGCGACCCGCGGGTGCGCTGCGTGCAGCGAATCGGCCGGCGTGGGCTTTCGTCCGCGTGCATCGAAGGCATGCTCGCCTCGGCTGCGCCGTACGTCGCGGTGATGGATGCCGACCTGCAGCACGATGAAACCATCCTGCCGGCGATGCTCGAGCTGTTGCGTGCAGACCGTGCCGACCTGGTCGTGGGTACGCGCTACGCGCAGGGTGGCAGCACGGGTGACTGGGACAGCCACCGCGCGGGGATGAGCCGGCTGGCGACCCGCGCCAGCCGCCTGATCGTGCGCCAGGCGGTGTCGGACCCGATGAGCGGCTACTTCATGCTGCGCCGGGAAGTGCTGGATGCCTCGGTGCGCCGCCTGTCAGCGCTCGGCTTCAAGATCCTGCTCGACATCCTGGCGAGCGCGCCATCGACACTGCGCGTGGCCGAGGTGCCGTTCACCTTCCGCCAGCGCCACGGCGGCGAGAGCAAGCTCGACGAACTGGTCATCTGGGAGTACGGGATGCTGCTCGCCGACAAGACCGTCGGCCGCTTCGTTCCAGTGCGCTTCGTCTCCTTTGCGTTCGTGGGCGGGCTCGGTGTGTTCGTCCACATGGTGGTGCTGGCGGTCCTGCTCAAGCTGCTCGGCCTCGACTTCGGCCTCGCCCAGTCGGGGGCGACCGGCGTTGCGATGGTGTTCAACTACGCCGTGAACAACCTGCTGACTTACCGTGACCGGCGCCTTTCGGGCTGGGCCTGGTGGCGGGGACTCGCCAGCTTCATGGCGGCCTGCTCGGTCGGTGCGCTGGCCAACGTCGGCGTCGCGACGTACCTGTTCGAGTCGCGCACGACCTGGTTCCTGGCGGCGCTGGCCGGCGTGCTGGTGGGCGCCGTGTGGAACTATGCGATCACGCAGCTCTACACCTGGGGTCGGAGCGCCCGGTCGGGCTCGCCTAGAACCCGTACTGCCGCATGACGTGATCAGCTTCGGTGGCCGGGTGGCGTCGACAACGGCCCGCTCTCTGCCAGTAGCAGAGATACTCGAATCCGTGCGCGTTCTGTATCGAGCAGCCGCGCAGCTCGAACGTGGCTGCCAACGGCAGTCGTTCCAGCCAGCCTGCCGGCGCAATCCACACGTCGAACGACGCAACGTTCCATTCCGCGCGGTTGGCGGAATACAGCAGGTGCAGCGGTATGTCCCGGTGGATCGACGAATAGCCCCCGGTCATGTCCCAGCCCGCGCCGAGCAGGGCCACTCCGCATTGGGCTTCCTTGCCGGCACGCCGCATGAGCTCAAGACCCGCCTTGCCTCGTGACCATTCCACGGCATTCGGGGCGGAGGCGGCCAGGGTGAAGCTGCCTGCGACCCACGCCGCGCCGAGCACGGCCGGCAGCACCCGCCGGGCCCATGGCTGGCCCAGGCGCTCCGCGACCAGCCGAGCGAGTTCCGCGGCGCCGATGCCGGCGGAAAGAATGAGCAGCGGAATCGCAGGGTAGAGGAAGCGGTACTCCTTGTGCGCGATGGCGCTGTGCGCAACGACGATGGTCAGTGCGACGAGCAACGGCAACGGCTGCCGGCGCGCACCGAGCAATGCCAGTGGACCCACCAGCGCGGCGGCCGCGCCCCAGCGCGAGACCCACTCCGTGCCGTACCAGTACCAGGGGCTGACGCCATAGATGTGGCTGCGGCCCTCGATGATGTTGACGCGGAAGTTCTCGATGATCGAGCCGAAAGGCACGGACCAGGTGAGCCAGTCGACGATGCCGAGCAGCGCGAGTGGCAACGCACCCGCCGCGACCATGGGCAGCCACTTCGCCCGCCAGTCGCCGCGGGCCAGCCAGACGGCCGCCAGTGCGATGGCAGGGGCGAGGTGGAAGCGGAACACGAACGCCGCTCCCAGGCTCAGGCCCGCGAGAACCAGCCGTCGGCGCGACGGTGCGCCGGAGTCGTCGGCGCACAGCAGCACCCCGGCGAACAGGAACGCGCCGGCGACGACCTCACTGAGGGTCTTGGCGCCGAAGTAGATCAGCTCGAACCAGGCGAGGAGCCCGATTCCAGTCAGCAGTCCGTGGGCCGTGCCGAACCGACGGGCCCACCAATAGCCGATCGCTGGAATCGTCGCGGAGATGGCTGCGACCAGCGCGTGCGCCGATTGGCGGTGCAATGCTGATCCCGGCGCCAGCTGCTCGGCGACCCACATCGGCAACGCCAGGATGCCCGGCATCAGCCAGGATCGCGCGCCGTCGCGGAACTCCCACGGCACCAGGCCGAAGCCGAAGACCAGGCGATGCGCCTGCTCGAGCGACTGGTACACTTCGTCGGGATGATGAATGCTGGGAAACCAGAGCGCCGCCGCCAGGCGCGAGGCGAACGCGGCGAGCAGGAATGCCGCGAGGATCGTCCAGTGTCGTTCCATGTTCATCTGCATCGTGCCCGGCCCGGTCCGCGAGCAAGGTGACTCCCGCGTGCAAGCGGATCGCCTGGTGGCCGCCGACCGGACAAAGGGTACCTGATGAAGCGTTTCCGCAAAATCCTCGGCTGGTCACTGCTCGTGCTGCTCGTGGTCGGCGCCTATGCCGGCTACCGCATGGTCTGGGGTCACCCGTTCACGATCAACCAGCTTGCGAACCGGCAGGCGATGTTCTTCCTGGTCCGCAACCCGGAGCTCTTCACCACCATCGGGCTGCTCGACGGCACGCCGCTCGACAGGCACTCCGGCAGGCTCGCCCCGGTCGGTGTCGGCAAACGCGATGCCGACTACGCCTTTGCGACCGAGGCGCTCGCCGAGGTGCGGGAGTTCGATCGCGCGAAGCTCGAGCCGCAGGAGCAGGTCACCTACGACATCCTGCTCGACTTCTACGGACAGCGGGCGAAGTTCCGCCAGTTCGAGTGGCTGTCGTCCGAGGGCCTGTACCCGATCAGCCCGATGTTCGGCACCCAGGTGCGGCTCGCGAGCTTCATGCAGACGCTGCACGTGGTGAAGAACGAGAAGACCGCGCGCAACTACGTGGCGCGGCTGCGCGCCATGGGCGCAAAGCTCGATGCCTTGACGGCTGAGATGCAGCGGCAGTCGGCCGCCGGCGTC
>Ga0316626_10001169_pt1 | contig 11485 bp, 10 predicted proteins | sample OWC_Aug_T1_C1_D5_FD_207656 | JGI IMG/M metagenome (GOLD analysis project Ga0316626, IMG submission 207656) | Wetland soil microbial communities from Old Woman Creek delta, Ohio, United States - OWC_Aug_T1_C1_D5_A | ecosystem: Environmental > Terrestrial > Soil > Wetlands | place: USA: Ohio...
ACCGTCGGCAAGTGACTCGAGGAGCTCGGTTGACGCACCCGCGGCGGCGAGGAGACTGCTGGCGCAGATAGCCGAGCCGACGAACGGCAGGGGAACGAGCCGCTTACCGAGCTCCTCGGCGGCCAGAACTACCTCGACCCCCGAGAGCGGCATCCCCCCGGCAGACTCGGGAATCCGCATTCCCAGCAACCCCATCTCGCTGAGCTGTGACCACTCGGTTGTGCCCGGACCCTGCGGCGGCAGCGCCGCGGGCGACGGCGGCGCGAGGTCCGCAGCCAACCGCGCGACGCTCTCGCGCAGCGCGTGCTGTTCATCGGTCAGTGTGGCGTCCATGTCAGAGGAGCGGATTCAACGAGCGCTCACTTACAATAGCTGCGTTGCATGTGCCAGTATCGGGAAGTTAGACGGGATGAACGAACGATACCCAGCCGGGACAGAGGGAGGAGGTGGCATCCCTTGACTTGATGGCTCAACCGGACGGAGAGTGGGTAGCGTTAAGTGCGGGCAGTCCCACGGGCCCGCCGGGCACGGCATTCACGGTGCTGCTGGTGCAGTTGAACGCAGGCGGGGGTTTTGCGGGGCACGCCGACTGGCGGCTACCGACGCTTGGCGAGTTGCAGGGCCTCGTGGACTATGCGGACACGTTCCCCCCGGTGGTGAACGCGGCCTTCGACACCGGCTGCACCGGTTCGTGCACAATCACGACCTGCAGCTGCACGGAGCTGTTCCGCCACTGGACATCCACTACTCTCCCCCCCACGATCGGTGCGGGCTTCGCGTGGATTGTGGACTTCAACATCGGTGAGCTGACCTATGACACGAAGGACACTTACTACTCCGCTCGCGCCGTGCGTCCGTGATCTGGTCGCCAACCCGGCGCGCCGGGTTGTGTTGGGCGAATGAACCGTACCTTGGCCGAAAGGACACGCAGCATCGGCCGGTGGTGAAAAGCTGGCATCGGGGTATCCAGTTCACGTGAGTAACGTGCGGGCAACCCCAACCTATTGTGGGGGCTTCTGCGAGTCCACGAGCGCCCGGTACGTTGTGCGCTCGGTGGCAACCACCTGTTGGGCGAGACGAAAGAGCGGGCTGGCTGCCTGGCGGGAATTCTACCGGTGAGCAAAGAGATCGCCGAACTCAACCGGCAGATCCTGGCTGCCGAGTTTTCCAGCAAGACGCGGCGAAAACGAAGATGACACCGATACCACTCGTCGTCCGCTTCGCTGCCTTGCTGGTGGCAACGCTGGTGGTGGGACTCTCTCGGCTCGCAGCAGCGGTTGCGGGCGCGGTGGCTTGCTGGCCGTCCCTGGCGCCCCCGAGCACGGCGCGGCGTGAACTGGGCCACCACGGCCACGCTGGCGCAGTCACCGCGCCGCGTCCCGCGATGTGTCGTTCAGCGAGAGCGACAACGCGCCGCTGGCTCGCACCCGTGGTAGGCGCGGCGCTCGGACCGCCGAGGCGAGGAGTTTTGCACGGGCTGTTTCGGTCCGCACCTTCGGGGACCGTGGGAATCGGAGGTGACTTTGACACGATCTGGACGACTCTGGGAGCCCTATAGGGAAGAAATCAGCGTCCAGCAGCTGTGTTTTGCACAAGTCATCAGCTGGGTGAGAACGAACGGGCTCGCCGACTCGAGGGTGGTGGCGTTGAAGTAGAAGCGCGGCAGTTTACCTTTCCGAGTCTGTTCGGCTATGTCGGAAAAGCGGATCCGCTCCTGCTGCGGCCTGAGCCCGAAGCCCTCGCAGTAGCCGCCGAAGTCGAGTCCGCGAACGAGGTGGTCCCGATAGCTGGTGTCGGTGAACAGATCTTTGATCCAGCTGACGGGCCACAATAACGGCACGGGGCCTTGCCCGCCGAAGTCACCGCCCAGGTAGGAGAAGAAGGTCCAGCGTCCTATATTCTCGATCGGGGTCTTGTGGTTCTCGGAGTGCTTTTGAAAAGGTCGGCGGAGGCTTCCCATCGAGGGCGCTGCTGTTGCAGCTGTCGGACTATATAGAACGCGTAGAGGGAAATGTTGACAACAGCGAGCGTATCCTCCGACCCGCCGTGAAAGTCGCAGAAGTCGTCGACCTCATTCCTTGCGCTCTGGTCAGTGGGCGACGGCGGAGCAATGCTAGCAAGTTTGTCGTAATCCGCGGTCCCCAGCGAGGAGCCGTATCCCTCGCGCTCCCACTGCCTGACGACGATGGGCGACTTGATGTTCGAGAGCGGGATGCCCGAGAAGCCGGTGACACTGTTGCACGCTGCCAGGACGAGCACTGCGAAGAAGAGAACGTTCAGCCTAGTCTGCACGGGCCCTCCTCATTCGGCTGTTCCACTGCTGTTTCACGACCAGGTTGGCGAGAAGGCCATCAATGCGAATCGCACCACTGCCCGCGTTCTTTGAGGCGCCTTACGCACGGCCGCTCTCGTCGTATTGCGCCACCCGTCTCTTGAGCCACCCATTGATCGAGCACGGCGGCGACAGCGCAGGGGCGGTCTGTCATGATGCCGTCGACGCCGCGCCGCAGAAGATCGCGGATGTGATCCGCCTTGACGCAGGGCGTCTCATCCCACCCCGGGTAACAGAAGAAGGGCGTGACAAACACGTGGACGGCGCCGCCGTTGCGGTGCATCTGGCGCACGACTGTTTCCCCGGAGACCAGCTCCGAATAGACGGTCTGGAGCGCCCGGCCCTGCTTTGGGAAGAGGTTCGGCAGTCGAAACAACCGCGGCAAGTGCATCAGCCCGGGGAGATTGGTCGGCAGGTGCCGGCGGTCGAGGGCTTGGAAGTGCCACAGGACGGAATCCCACCCGGTTGCCACGAGCAAGGTTCGCTCCGGTGCGTCGCGACGCGGACAGGAGGGTGCCTGATCGAGGATCTCCGCGAATCGCGCGACTTCGTCTTTCCCGATGCAGTCCTTTATCTCGATGTTCAGCGATTCGCACGGGAACTCGGTGAGGAACTCGTTCAGCAGCATCAGAGTACGCCCGGGTTCCATGGGTACGGTGCTGAGGTTATTGCGCTCGCCGTGCTCGCGGTCGACGTTCCACGGGTCTGCCACCCACGCGCGGCCGTCCAGCTCCTCCCACCGATATTGGCCTATGTTGCGACGTGTCCTGTCGGCAGGAACGTAGGCTTGCCCTTCGATCCTGACGTTGTCGAGCGAAGGACCGTGCCAGACGACAAACTGCCCGTCGGCCGTGACTCGGACGTCGGTCTCCAGGACATCGGCGCCGACCTCGTCACGCGCGTAGAAAAACGCGAGACGCGTGCTCTCAGGCGCCTCGGCGGCGCCTCCGCGGTGCGCGAACAGCAGTGGTGTGGGGCGACCAAAGATCGGGTCGCTGGGCAGTGACGACCTACCCGACTCGACTGCGCTCTGCAGGCACGCCACTCCGCAGCCATGACCTGCCCACGCAGTCACCGCGATCAGCAGACTCCACCTCCGAAACAGAGTGCCCACGTTCGTCTCCTTGCCCGCGCGCACGGGTTGGCGATCAATTCGGGGGCTCCCTCTCAGCGGAGCGGTCGTCTCATCTTGACAACGCGCGGGGCGGGCCCGACGTAACCTTGGGCGCGAGTCGGTTGTGCGTCCTGCCGAAACCCAGCCTCGCGGTACATCTGCACCAAGTCCGAGAACTCCTTGCGGCCGGCGTCGTCCCTCACCGCCGGCTCGCTCACTTCCACCTCTGCCTGGTCGAATCCTTTCGTTGCCAGGACAGGTACCAGCTGCTTCAGGAAGCCGCTACCGACGCCCGCGGCCCACAAGCTCGGCGGCACGAAGAAGTCGCCCGCCCCCCAGCTGACCTTGTCACCACCATCCGTCACGAAAACCACCGCAAGCTCGACGACCGGTCCGCCAGGCAACGTAACGCAGTAGACGAAGCGGGTTTTGCCGGGCGGCATCGTCTTCCCCATGTCTCGCCACAGGGTCGTCGCCAGCCCTCTGTCGTCGACGGGCTCGACGACAGAGGGCTGGAGATCGGTGATCGCGGGCAAACCGAAGTGCCGTTCTGCGAACTGGACAGCTTTGCGATTGTACATCGGGCTCAGGACTGGCCACCATGTCCGCACGACCGGCGTGGTGAACCAGCGCCCGAAGTAGTTCATCCATCCCATGTTGAGGGGGTGGTTCCAGTGTTGCTCGAACTCGCAGCTGATGAAGACGTCGTCGAGCAGCTGCATCATCTGCACCAGGACGGGCAACAGCCTCGCAAGGGCCATGGCATCCGAGGGTCCCGCGCGGGAAGTGCCGACTGGCCAGGGAAGCTCCGGGTACAGGCCGCTCAGAAGGCCGGTATGGCGAACCGCGGTCATCTGGCGCTCGATGTCGCAGACCTGTGCGCCGCGCGCGATCGAGTTGTCGCGTAGCGCTGCCGGGGCGGCATACCACTCGAACCGCGCCTGACCGAAGGCGTGCTGGACATCCCACGGCCGGCTCTGGGCGAAACGGAAGATCGTCCGGGCGGCGTGAAGACCTAGGCGCCGATACGACTCCCATTGCGACTCGTCGTAGAACTGGTCGCCGGTCGATTCGTGCGGGAACGCCGTGTTGCGCGTGCGGTACTGCAGCACATCGTCGGGCTCGTTGCCGACGAGAGTGGGCTTGACGAGAAGGATGATGCCGCGGTCGCCGCTGGCGTAGAGGATGTCGCCGACGGCCACGTGCTGCCGCGAGAAGCCGTTGGTGCCCGGCCGCAGCGGATTGAGGTCGATCTCGACCTCGACACCGAAGTCTGCCCGCGCCCTGCGTAGCGCGTTGCCGAGATCATCGAAGGCACACTCCGTGTCCGCCCCGCAATCGGCGACCAGGATGTACCGGCAGCGGCGCCGCAGCAACTCGTACAGCGCCAAATTCTCGAAATGTCCGCCGTCCGACAGGTGAAAAGTCGAGCCGTCTTCGTGCGCCGTAGTCGCCCCGAACAACTCGCGGAAGAACAGCACGCCCGGAAGCGCCGCCGTCCAGGAATCGCGCGTGCGCAACCAGTAGCCAAGGCGGATGTTGAGCATCGCCAGCAGGAAGGTCACTGCTTTCCCGAGCTGCGTGGAGTAGGAGCCCATATTCGGGTTGAGTGCCGCCGCCGCCGCCGTCATGGCGGAGCCCAGGCTCACCTGGGAATCCGCCAGATCGTTCCAGTCCCACGAGCGGTTCCCGACGGCGAAACCGAAGCGCGACAGCACGGCGCTGCGCCCGCCGCGATTGAAGTTGGCGAGACTATCACCCGCCAAGTCGTTGGCGGTGAGACAGAGGAGGTGCAGTGGGGCGACGGTCGTCAGATCTGCAAGCGGTGGGTCGTCCTCGGGATGAACGGTTACCTGCCGATTCGCAGGCGCCAGGGAATTCGAGGCGCCGAGATACGCACGGGTCAGCCGACTTCGATAGAACGAGTGCAGGCCGACCTCGTTCGGATTGAAGAACACAGCCGTGAGGCCGACCACGGCAAGGCAGGCAGCCAAAATCACCCAACCGGACGCACCATCGCCGAGCGTTTTCAGTACCGCCGTGGCGATACCAGCTACGATGAGGGCAACCGCCAAGTAAGAGAGGATCTGAGGCGTCAACACTCGAAGGACCGCCTGCATTCCCCCCGCCTGCCCACGCCCCGGCGCCTGCGCCGCAAACTTGCGGAGGAGAAAGACTGCGACCCCTCCCCCGCTTACGCCCGAGGCGGTGATCCACACTGGCGATTGCAGGTACAAAGCGGCGTTCAGCGTCGTCAGGCCGACTGCCCACACGACGCCGAGTCCAACGATGCGTCCGATGACCCGGTCCAGCGTCGACACCCATTGCGAAGCCGTCGCCGGCACACGGTAGCGCACAATCAGGAGTCGCGCCGCGATCAATGACGCGAGTGCCCCACCCCAGGCCGCCAGAGGGTGCGACAGCCGCTGGACGGTTTCGAACCAACAGCCCAACGCAGCGCAGAGTCTCCGGGAGCCGTCGTCGACCAGGATGGGAGACCAAAGCACCCGGTCCCGCAGCGCCAAGACCACAGCCACCGTAACGAGGACCGCTACCGCCGCCCAGACGCAGTACTTGCCCCAGGGGTACTTCAACCCCTCAACCCGCTCGACTCGAGCCGTATCCATTTCGTACTTGACGAGGATGCCAGCCGTGACCAGTCCGAGAACGAGAGCCCCGCCGTCTCGCCACCCAATTACGGCCCACACCACCCCGAGAAAGACGAGCAGGGCTAGAATAAGGACGGCGACCGCAGCCAAGAGGGACGGGAGCACCGCAACCAGCACCGAGCTGATGAACTGCCAGGTCTCGATCTCGAAGAAGCCGAGCCGCGGCGCCAGGAAGTTGCTGAATTCCCGCAGGTGGCGAATCTCCTTGGGTTCCTCGCCGTTCGCCCCGAAGCTGGGGAAGTAGGCTGTCGTGCTGCGACGCGAGCGGAACGCGGTCCACCAACCACCGATGTAGCCGCCGCCCGAGACCGTCGCGAGGTAGTGGAACTGCCGTAGAAGGCCGAAGCGATCCAGGCCGTCGAGCAGCCCGAGGCTGAACGTAGCGCTTCGGATTCCGCCACCCGACAGCGCGAGCCCCACCAAGGGGTCGTCGACGCGGGTTACGTACGGCTCGGCGCCGCCGGTGACGACGTCCGCCTTCTCCTCGACCTGGAGCGCCTTCAACTCCGCTGCAAACCGCGTCTTGAAGTCGGGCATGCGATCCGTGCCTCCAAGCTGTGGGTCGCGCCACTTAACGCCTCCCTAGACTCTTCGTCAAGGCTTCAGAGTCCAGGCTTCAGAGTCCAGACTTCAGAGTCCGACTCCAGAGTGCGCAGACCAGCGCGAGGCTTTAGCTCGAGCCTCTCAATGCATGATCGAGGTCATTCATGCTCATCGTGCTCATCATACTCCTCGGGCTGCGTTTCATTCTTTGGCCGCTTGCAGGTCTCCCAAACTTCTGGTACCCGCACCCCACCATTCTGCTCGCGGCTCAACGAAACGGTAGGTAGACACACTGGATCGGCACGCGGCAGCAGGTCGGATTTCGGGGATCATTGACAGAGCGAGCGTCGCGAACAAGCGCTCAAAGCAGCCGCCAAGACGAAGGCGAGCGCCGATGCAGTGGCCGCGGGTGCGATCACCCACCACACCGGGGAGGCGGCGATCAAGGTCGCAGAAGCGCTTCGGCAGATGCAGGATGATTACATCAACAACGCGAACCTCGACGCAGCCATGGTCGGCTGTATCTCGTTCCTGGGATCATCGCGGGAGCTCCCCGGGCAAGAGAGGGAGACGAAGGTTATAGAACTTTGCGCGGAACTAATGAATATGATCCGGACATTGGAGGAGATGAGGCTCGAAGCGAAGCTCGCGGCAAAGCGGGACAAGCCATAACCGGTCGCCGCTCGTCGAGAGCGACGCGCGCCTGCCTCACGGGCCGACGAGGTCCTCGAGATGTCAGACCACCGGACCCCGTTCGAAGCTCGGGACACGGCCTAGAAGTTCAAGACGAAATCGGGTGGCGCGTGCGCCCGAGTGATCAGCGGGTCAACGGGCAGAAGCCCCTCCCGGTACTGTCGGATCGTGGCGATATCGTGGCCGAGCCGGCAGAGTTTGCCCACGACGGGCCGCGAGCGCAGCGGGGCGGTGAACCTGCCCCCGCCGCTCACGGTGCGAGGAAGTCCAGATCCGATCCCAGGTGGGCGGGCAGGACGTGCTCGCAATACAGCCGGCGCCAGCCGCGCGCCGGGAGCGCCGGGGAACGGAAGTCGAGGGAGTTCGCGGACGCGGCGAACATTCGGAACATGTCGGCCGGAGACCGACGACGGCGGGAGGAAACGGAGCGGGGTTGCTAGCGGGACCGGCGCCCCGCGCGCGACAGCAGATCACGGGCGAGTCGCCGAGTTGGGGCAGAGCCTATGCGCCAGAAGCGGCTGCTTCCAGAAATGATGGCGGGGCGTAGGGTCACCGAATGCAATAAAGACACGTACCAGGAGTCGGGGCAGCCGGGGGCGAATGGGCGAAATGTTCGCCTCGCCCCCGCTTCGAGGTTAGCCGGCCAGCGCGCGAACGTCGATCGAATCGACGCTGGCGAGAAGCTTCGATTCTGTCCCCTGCCGCTGTACGGCGAGTGCGAGCGAGATGGACAGCGGCGGGAGCGGCGGTAGGGGCGGCGCGCCCTCGGGGCGCTCGTCCTCCGAAGGCCGTCGCACGAGCGTCACGAGAGACGTTGTGCACTCGCCTCGGCTCGCCTGGCACGCGTCCGAGAGCGCCAGCGTGTGGACCGCGGATCCCGCGATGCAGATCGGGCTGCTGGAGCAACCCTCGGCCAGCTCCGCGGATCCGCGGACATCGACCACGAATGCCTCGAGCCCCGCGCCCTTGGAGAGCGCGAAAGGCGCACGGAGGTGCACGGCGCGCAGTGCGTCGAGCGGATCCGCGGGAGTCTGGAGGCTCAGGACGAAATCGTCGAACAGGACCGTCAGCACCGCGCCGTTCCGTGTCGATGAGACGTGGGTCGGATCAATCGCGTCCAAACCGGCAACCTCGGTCGTGCCCCACTGTCCCATACTCGCGTTCCTCCCTCCCGTGCGCCCGATGAGGGCGCACGCCGCGCTCGTGCCAGCTGACGCGGCGACGGCGATCGTTCCCGTGAGCACGGTTCTGCGCGTGATGTTCGGCGACACGCTACGGGCTCGGCGGTATGCGGCGACGCGGCGTCTCGCTGCACGCGGCGGCTCTTCGTCGCATCAGCGTCTGCCAGATCGGGTTACGCGCGGCGCGGCGCGCGATCTCACGCGCCTGCTCCTCAGGCGTCTTTCCTTCCAGCGCCCCCCGCAGTTCCCGCTGCGCCTGCCGCTTCATTTCGACGCAGTCGAACTCCTTTTTCATGCCACCTCCAACGGAGATCGGACGAACGTGCCTCGGACCATCACCGGCGCCGCGGCGATTTCATCCGCCGTGGCAGGACTTACGAGAACGACAATGCGGCCGGCGCGCACGGCGGCGAAAAAGCGCTCGGTGGCTGTGCGGAACTCGTCATCATGGAGGCCGCCGAACACCGAGGTGTCGACATAGCTTCTGAGGGGCCTCCCAATTCGACGTCGTGCGAGCGGACTCATTGCGCTGGAACATATCGAACCGATCTCCTAGCGTCCATGTCAATTTCACGCGGCAACGCAAACAGCTGCGTTGCATGTGCCAGGGGCGGTAGGTTAGACGAAGGAGGAACGAAGCGTGCCCGGCCAGGAGGGGCAGAGACGATGCGAATCGAGACGACGATGTTGAGCCCGGAGACGGCGCAGTACGCCGGAACCGTCGCGGGGGGAATGCGGATCGAGGCCATCGCCGCCGCGGCGCGCCGCGTGGAGGAGTTGGGCTTCGATGGGGCCACGGTGCCGGAGGCCGGCCACGATCCCTTCGTGCCCCTGGCGATCGCGGCGGAGCACACCCGGCGCATCAGCCTCGGGACCAACGTGGCGATATCGTTTCCGCGCAGCCCGCTGGCCACGGCGCAGGTTGCCTGGGATCTGCAGGCGCTTTCCGGTGGGCGATTCCAGCTGGGACTGGGCACGCAGGTCAAGGGCCACAACGAGCGCCGCTATGCCGCGCCGTGGACGGGACCGCCGGGCCCACGCATGCGCGACTACGTCCTCTGCGTCAAGGCAATGTTCGAGAGCTTCCAGGAGCCGAAGAAGCCGACCTATTTCACCGGCAAGTACTACCAGTTCAGCATGATGACGCCGTTCTTCAATCCGGGACCCATCGACCATCCGCATGTCCCGATCTACCTTGCGGCCGTCAATCCGTACATGTGCCGTTTGGCGGGCGAGCTGTGCGACGGCATCCGCTTGCACCCGCTGTCCACCTTCCGGCACACACGCGATGTGGTCCTGCCCGCGATCGCCGAAGGCGCGGCGAAATCCGGCCGCCAGCGCACAGACATCGACGTCGTCGGCTGTCCGTTCCTGGCCGTCAGCAAGAACAAGGACGGGCTGGAGGCGGCGAAAGCGGCGGTCAAACAGCGCATCGCCTTCTACGCGTCGACGCGGACCTATCATTCGGTGCTGAAGTTCCACGGCTGGGCGGATCTCGGGATGCAGCTCCACCAGCTCTCGCTAGAGGGCAAGTGGCGAGAGATGCCGCGGCTGATCACCGACGAAATCATGGAAGAGTTCGCCATCGTCGCCGTCGGCGACGAGTTCGCGCCGACAGCGAAGGAACGCTGCAAAGGCATCTTCTCCACCTTTCTCATCGACGGCGCGCCCGAGTTGCAACGGGACGAAGGTTGGCTGCGGAAGTCGATCGAGGATCTGCAGCGGTCGTGACCCGCCGCGGGACACGCAGGGACGCTGGAAGATGAGTTCGGCACTTGACGGTATCAAAGTGGTGGACCTGACCAACGTGGGACCGGGAGCGCACTGCGTCCGGATCCTGGCTGACCTCGGGGCGGACGTGATTCGCATCGTCGAGGCGCGCTCGGTGATGGCCAAGCGCGGCCGCACGCAGTGGAAGGCGCCGTTCTGGGCGTACGGGATGCGGCGCAATACGAAGGTGCTGGGGATCGACCTCAAGAGCGAACCGGGTCTCGAGGTGTTCCGCAAGCTGGCGGAGTCGGCCGATGTCCTCATGGTCGGGCTCAGGCCGGCCGCCGCGGAACGGCTCGGCGTGCACTACGGCGCGCTGCGCGCGGCAAACCCTCGGCTCATCTATTGTTGCCTCACCGGCTATGGCGCGGACGGCCCGTACCGCGACGTGGTCGGCCACGACCTCAACTATCAGTCGATCGGCGGTACGGTGGCGATGACCGGCGCGCAGGACGGCCCACCGGTGATCCCGGGCGCGACCGCGGCGGACAGCGCCGGCGGCGGCATGCATGCCGCGATTGCCATCCTCGCGGCCATCGTCGCCAGGCAGCGCACCGGGCAGGGGCAGTTCCTCGACGTGGCGGCCACCGACGGCATCGTGAGCATGATGTCGGTGGCGATCGACGAGTACCTCAGCACCGGCGTCGAGCAAACCAGAGGAGCAACTCTGCTCACCGGCCAGTATCCCTGGTACAACCTGTATGAAACCAAGGACGGCAAGTACATCAGCGTGGGCGCGATCGAGTCCTGGTTCTATCAGAACCTGTGCCGTCTCATCGGTCTGGAGGACCTCATCCCCCATCAGTTTGCCGATGGCGAGAAGCGAGCGGAGATGTTTGGGCGGTTCCGGGAGACGTTCCGAACCAAGACCCGAGACGAGTGGGTCGCGCTGCTCATGACCGCCGACACCTGCACTGCCCCCGTGTATTCCATTGCCGAGCTCGTCCGCGATCCCCATCTGCGGCAGCGGGGGATGATCTGCGATGTGGAGCACCCGACCCGCGGCTCGGTGGCGCAGACGGGGATCATGGTCCGCATGTCCGAGACCCCCGGGACCATTCGCAACGTCGACCCGCAGCCGGGGGAGTTCACCGAGGCCATCTTGAGCGAGGTCGGCTACACGCAGCAGCAGATCGGGGAGTTGCGCGCCGCCGGAGTCGTCGACTAGCCCTCGTCCAAGAGT
>Ga0316626_10001171_pt1 | contig 11467 bp, 2 predicted proteins | sample OWC_Aug_T1_C1_D5_FD_207656 | JGI IMG/M metagenome (GOLD analysis project Ga0316626, IMG submission 207656) | Wetland soil microbial communities from Old Woman Creek delta, Ohio, United States - OWC_Aug_T1_C1_D5_A | ecosystem: Environmental > Terrestrial > Soil > Wetlands | place: USA: Ohio...
CGAAGCTTCCTTATTGCCCCCAGAAGCAGCACGGCCCCTATGGCCGCCATGGCGAACATGCCCTCGAAGCCCGGCGTGCTCGCCGGCGGCGGCGGCGCCCACACGATTATGGTCACCGTCTGGAAGGTGCCGGCCTTGCTGTCGTTCGTTTCCAGCGTTATCGTCTGGGTGCCCTTGGGCAGCCTGTCCGTCTGGAGCGTCGGCCCGCGGCCGAGCTCCGCCCCGTTGGCGTCCCGCCAGATGAATGTCAGAACGTCGTCCGTGTCCGGGTCCGAGCCCTCGGCGGTGAACGCCACCGTCGTTCCCTTCTTGAACTTGGTCATGTTCAGCGGGGTCTTTATGTAGCCGGAGGGGAGGCGGTTGACGTCCACGACGGTCACTTCCCACTCCTTGGTCACCGTGGTGGTGCCGTCGAAGACGTCCACCTTGATGGTGTAGACGTTGCCGCCCATGTCGAAGTCCGCCGGGAACGAGAACTCGTAGTCCTTGGCGGTCTTGTCCTTCTTCCCGTTGACGTACCAGGTGTACTGCAGCTTGTCCTGGGAGTCGTCGTCCTGGGCGGTCACCTTGAAGAGCTTCCGGGTGTTCTCGTATATCTCGAAAGAGTCCTCGACCGGCATCGAGTTCACGATGCGGGGCGGGTCGTTCACCGGGTCGACGAACACCGTGATGTTGAGCGTGGACTTGAGCCCGGCGCGGTCCTTGGCCGTCACGATGAGCTTCTCCTCGTAGTGGTTGCCGGGGATGTACTGCTCCTTGCCGGTGTCGATGACAAGGTAGCCGTCGTCGGTTATGGAAACGAGGAGCTTCTGCTCGCCGGTGTAGGTGTAGGTGAGGGCGTCGTTGGCATAGTCCTCGGGCGTGTCCACGTCGACGAACAGGTCGGCCAGCGCCAGGTGGTCGTCCTTTTCGTGCTCCTTGATGGTGAGCTCCATCGGGTCCTGGATGTTCTCGCGCAATGTGGGCCTGTGGTTCACGTGGGCCACGTTCACCTTGAATGTGGTGGGCACCGGCACCGTGCCGGTAACGCCGTCGGTGCAGGTCACCTGCACATCGTAGGTCCCGTAGAACAGGTTGCACGGCCCGAGCTTGTAGGAGCGGCTCAGGGAATCGTACTGGGAGGGCAGGAGGCTCGCCGGCGGGTGCGTGTTGGAGGCGATGACCTTCAGGTTGAACTTCAGGTCGGTCAGCTGGTTGTCGATGTCCCTGAAGATGGTGGTCAGGTCCGGCGTGTAGGCCAGGTCGTTCTCCTTTATGCTGACGTCGGGGATGGACGAGACGAGGAAGGGCTGGTCGTTGACGGGCTCCACGACCACGCTCACGTTGGCCTCGACCCACTTGTTGCCCGGGCCGTCGTCCGTGACCCTGAAGCGGACCGTCTCCGTCCCGGACCAGTTGGCCGCGGGGGTGAACTTGACCAGGCCGGTCTGGTTGTCCACGGTGGGCCGGCTGCTGTAGGTGCTTCCCACCACGGCATAGCTGAGGGCGTCGCCGTCGGAGTCGGAGAAGTAGTTGGCCAGAACGAGCGTCTCGAGGGAGCCGTCCTCCTGCATCCTCTGCTCCGGCATGCCGCCGGCGTAGACCGGCTGGGCGTTGGGCAATGTGAAGGTAAGCTTGTAGTCGCCCTTGGCCGGGATGAAGGCCCCACCCTCGCCGACGCCGTACCAGTGGGCGATGGCCTGGATGCATATGTAGATGGGCCCGTCGTAGGCGACGACGGTGTTCTTGACGCTGATGGTGTTCTGTATCGGGTTGGGGGGATCGCCGAAGGCGGGCCAGCCGCCGCTCTGGGTGTTGTACTTGCAGGACATGAAGTTGAGGTCCTTGTTGAAGAGTATCATGGCGAAGAGGTTATTGCTGGCGGAGGTCGTCAGCGTGAAGAATATCTCGGGGATCTCACGTCCGGCCTTGGCGTTGACCTTCCACCAGTCGACCGGGTCGGTGCCCTGGTCGGCGTTCTGGTTGTGCGGGTAGTTGTCCCGCACCAGTTCCGCCTTGGTCGGTATGTTGTTTCCGTCCGCGGCGGCGTTGGCGGTCTGGTCCCAGTTGAGCGTGTAGGTGCCGGCGCCGTCGTAGGCCCGGACCTCGATGTAGCAGGCAGTGCTCTCCGAGCCGCCTATTTTGATCTCCTCGATGTTGCCCAGGCTGGCGTTGGTCCAGGCCGCGCTGACCTGCCACATGGGCCCTATCTGAGTGTGCTCGAACCGGGGCCAGAGGTTGTAGGCGTAGATGTCGAAGTCGCCGTTCACCGGGCACTGGAGCCGGCCCAGGCCCATCTTGGTGTCGGCGATGGGCGTGGTGAGCTTGTAGAAGTAGCCGCCGTTCGGGCCGTTCCTTCTGTCCATGTAGCCGGAGACCTGTCCGTCCGCGAGGGTCTTGGGCTCCTGAACGGTGACGCTGAGCGTGTAGTTGCCCTTCTCGGATGTAACCACACCTTGCTGGGTATGGTTGACGCGGACCTCGACCCAGATGTCCATGGGATTTTGGCTGTACACTTGCAGGAAGATGAGACTGTCCCACAGGTTCTCCGTGTACGAGGAAGTGATAGCAGAGAGCGTGCCGCCGGAGTTAAACCAGAAGATGATCTGGAAGTTCACCCTCCAGGGGATGCTCGGATCCCTGTCGAGGGTGCAAAGGCTCGCATTGATGACCTGTCCGTAATTCACCGTCGTGATATAGTAGTCCTGGAAATCGTTGTCCAGGGTGGTCCTCATGCTTCCGTAGATGACCTCGTCATTGGTCAGCTCGACCGCATAGGCCGGGTCGTTGTTGTTGGGCTCCAGGTCGGTCGCGCGCGCCGAGGCGCCCCCCTCGGGCTTTTCGGCTTGCACGCCGGCAAGCAGGCTGCCCAAAAACAGCAGTGTTGTCATCCATGCGACCAGGGTCCGAGTCATCGACCTATTCGCCATTTCATCACCTACATATGACGTGATTGGTGAGGCTATCATCGATATTCCTATATTTGCTTTGTGGTACTCTCCGAGAGCGGACATAAATGCGCGGGCCCCGACGGGTCCTGGTGGCGGCCGCCCGAACGCGCTGGTCTGGCAGAGGGCGAATGCCGCGCTCGTCGGTCCTCGCTCCGTGGCCCTTGAGCCCTGCCCCTCAAGCCTTGCGCCCTGCGCCCTAATCCTTGCGCCTTCGAGCCAGCCCGACCCCGATAATCACAAATGCGGCAGCCGCCGCAGCGACCGCCGAAAAGCCCGGTATGATTCCGCCGCCGCCTCCGCCGCCATTGGCCTTGGGCTTGTAGATTATGACCATGCACTCGGCGGTGGCGCTCGCCTTCCCGTCCGTTATCTCGAGCCTCACGGTCCGGGTGCCCTCCGGCAACTTGTCGGTCGAGAAGGTCTGGCCGCGGCCCAGCTCCACGCCGGTCTCGTTGCGCCAGATGTAGGTCAGGTTGTCGTCCGTGTCCGGGTCCGAGCCCTCGGCGATGAATGTGATGAACGTGCCCACCTTGGCCTTGGTGAAGTTGACGGGGGACCTTATCGAGCCTGTGGGCGCCCGGTTGAGGTCGTCGACGGCAAGGTTCCACTGCACCGTCCTCTCGGCGTAGCCGTCGGACAGCACGACCTTGATGACGTGGACGGAGCCCCCCATCGTGAAGTCCGGCTGGTACATGAACACGGTTCCGCCGCGGCCCGGCTCCCGGACGCCGTCGACGTACCAGGCGTAGGTGAGGTCGGCCGTGTCGTTGTCCGTGGCGGTGACCCGGAAGGAGACCTTGGAGTTCTCGGTGGTCGTGATGTCGGATTCCTCGGGCGAATAGGAAACGATAACAGGCTCGTCGTTGACGGGCACGACGCGGGCCGTGATGTTCAGGGTGGCGGTCCGGCCGAACCGGTCCTTGGCGGTGAGGACCAGCCGCTCCTCGTAGACCGACCCGGGCAGGAACTGTTCCGTGCCGGTGTCGATGACCAGGAGGCCGTCGATGATCCTCGCGGAGAGCCGGAGCATCCCGGCCACGGTGATGTTGAGGCTGTCGTTGGCGTAGTCCCCGGGCAGGTCGGGGTCGGTGAAGAGCTCCGAGACCGAAAGCTGGGAGTTCTTCTCGTGCTCGCGGACCTCGAGCACGATGGGGTCGTCCGTCCCCTCGACCAGCGACGGGTCGTGGTTGCGGTGGGTGATGGTGAGGTTGAACCGGACCGTCGCCGGGACGGTGGCGGGGTGGCCGTCCGTGCAGAAGACCTCCAGGGTGCGGGAGCCCCATTGCAGGCGCGCCGGGCCCAGCCGGAACAGGTTGCGCAGGCCGTCCCACACCATGGAGAGGTTGGCCCCCGCCGGGTGCGTGTCCTGGCTGACGACCCTGATGCCGTATGTGAGGCTTTCCGGCGGGTCGTCGATGTCCCCGAAGAGCAGGCTGATATCGGCCGTGCGCCCCTCGGCATCCTCGGCGAGATATATGTCCTCGAGCATGCCCTTCAGGTAGGGCGGGTCGTTGACGGGCTCCACGGTGACGGTGGTGTTGATCTCGATGTTCTTGTTCCCGGGGCCGTCGTCGGTGACCCTGAAGCGGAGCCTCTCGGTCCCGGACCAGTCCTTCTCCGGCGTGAGGACCACCTGGCCGTTGGAGGAGTTCATCTTGGGCCGGGTGTGGTAGCTCGAGCCCACCATGGCGTAGGTGAGGTTGTCGCCTTCCGGGTCGGTGACGACCGTCGAGAGGTTGATGCTCTCATCGACGGTGTCCTCGGGCATCACCACGATCGGCAGGCCGCCCGAGTACTGCGGGGGGTCGTTGGGCAAGGTCATGGTTATCTTGTACCAGCCCCTCGACGGGACGAAATCGGTGGCGCCGGAGGGATAGCAGACCATCGCCCGCACCGCGATGTAGACCGGCCCGTCGTAGCCGACCGTGATGTCCGGGACCCGGGCGTAGTACCCCCCGCCCTGCTGGGGCATCCAGTCGTCGGCGAGGTAGGCCAGGTTCTTGTCCCACACCGAGAGGTGGAAGTAGCTGCCCGACTCGTAGTAGCCCGGGTTGAAAGTGAGGTACGCCTCCGTTATGGCCTTGCCGGCCTTCGCCTCCACCTTCCACCAGTCCACCCAGTCGACGCCCTGGTCGCAGAACCCGATGTGCGGGTTGAGGTCCCGTATCAGCGCCGCGTTGGGCGGGAAGTTGTCGCTGTCGGGGGCCTGGCTGACGTACTCCGTGGAGATCGTGTAGGTGCCGTAGCCCAGCATGGCCGAGGCGATGAAGTACCAGGCGCCTCCCAGGCCCGAGAAGCGGCACTCCTGGAGGGCCCCCAGCGTCCGCTTCTGCGAGGAGTTGCGCAGCGCCCAGTCCCCGTCGTAGGGCCAGACATGGTACGCCGAGATGGAGAAGGCGCCGGTGGAGGGCGACTGGAGCTTGACCTTGTTGACCTGGTCGTTGCCGGGGGGTGTGTTCACTATGTAGAGCTCCTCGGCGTGGGAGCTCTGGACATCGATGTTGCCGTTGATGTTGACGCCGCTGTAGACAAGGGGGTCGCTGAACGAGGCGCTGAGCGTGTATCGCCCGGGCTCGGTGTGGGGCGTGAAGGGCTGGTCGGTGTAGTTGATGATGACGCGCAGGTAGAAAGACGCCGGCGACGTGGACCAGTACTGGACGCCGATGACGTTCTCCCATCGGTTCATGGTATATGATGAATCGTAGTTGACGAGCTCGAGGTTGAAGTTGTACTCGCCCGGGTCGGCGTCGTTGTAGTCCACATGGTACAGGCTGGCGTTGATGACCTTGTTTTGGGGCACGGAGATGATGTACCAGTCCTGGATGTCGGCGCCCGGGTTCATGCGGAGCGTTCCTTCTATGATCTCGTTCTCCGCTATTGAAACAGCGTCCTCCCACCTGTCGTTGGGCTCCATGTCGCCGCCGCGGGGCGATGCCCCGCCCTCGCGAGCGCCGGCGGCCGCCGCGAGCGCCTGCACGGACAACAGCGTGACCAACATCACCGCGAAGATACGGGGCGCCTTGCTCTTGTGCATCGTTCTCACCTATTGGTAGGAATCGTTTTGATAGATAAGGCTCAGCCTATATAATTATTGGTTCACCCGGCGGGGGGTATTAATATGCCCTGCCGGTCCTAGTTCCTCCGTCTCCGCGGGCGGCCCTCAGGCCGCCCAGGATAGGAGGACCGTGCAACTATGGCCCTGAGGTCCTCCGCCTTCTCGCCACCCCGATCGCGACGATTGCGAAAACGGCGGCCGCGACAGCGGCCGCCGTCTCGAACCCGGGTATGAACCCCTTGCTCGTGGGCGGGGTCGTCGGCTTGGCGATGGCCACATTGACATCGCAGTACACGCTGCCCTTGCCGTCGTTGACCTCGAGCCGCACGGTCTGGGTGCCGGCCTCCAGCTTGTCGGTGGAGATGCTCAGCCCGGTGCCCAGTAGCACCCCGGCGCCGTCGCGCCAGGTGTATGTCAGGGCGTCGCCGTCATCGTCCCGGGCGTCCGCGGTGAAGGTGATGAACTCGCCCCTCTTGAACTTGGTGAAGTTCACCGGTGCGGTTATCGTCACGGACGGGAGGCGGTTGACGTCGATGACGGTGATGGTCCACTCCGTGGACGCCTCGGTGGTGCCGTCGCCTGCGACCGCCTTGAGCTTGTGGACGGTGCCGCCCATCTTGTAGTCGGGGTAGAAGTTGTACACCGTCCCGGTCTGGGTCTTGTCCTTGACGCCGTCGAGGTACCAGGCGTACAGGAGGTCGGCGGTGTCGTTGTCCTGGGCGGTGAAGCGGAAGGCCTCCTTCTTGCCCTCGGTGGCCTTGAAGTCGGTGTTCTCCGGCAGCGCGGAGGTGATGGACGGCGGGTCGTCTATCGGGTTGACGGTGACCGTGATGTTGATGGTCGCCTTCAGGCCGGCCTTGTCCTTGGCCGTCACCAGTATGGTCTCCATCACGGGCTTCAGAGGATAGTACTGGACCGTGCCGGTGTCGACGGTAAGCCGCCCGTCGGTGCCCAGCCTCACCAAAAGCTCCTTGTTCCCGGAGAAGTTGAAGGTGAGCTTGTCGTTGGCGTAGTCCTCCGGTGTGTCAACGTCCGTGAACAGGTCCGGGATCACCAGCGAGGAGTTGCTGCCGCGCTCTTCGATGGTCATCCTTATCGGGTCCGTGACGCCCGACGAACGCGCAGGGGCGTGGTTGCGATGGTTGACGGTCAGGTTGAACCCTATGGTCGGCGCGACCGTCCCGACATGGCGGTCGGTGCAGCTGACCTCGAGCCTGAAGCTCCCGAAGCCCCCGAACACGGGCCCCAGCATGAACGCCTTGGCGGCGGTATCGTAGCGGTAGGTCAGCGAGGTCCCCGGGGGATGCGTGTCCTGGCTCACAATGCGCAGGGAGTAGCTCAGGTTCTCCGCCGGATCGTCTATGTCCGAGAAGAGGCTGACCAGGTTGGGCGTCTGGCCGGCCTGCTCCTCGACGAGCAGCATGTCGTCCAGGGCGCCCAGAAGCCGCGGCGGGTCGTTGACCGACTCGACGACCAAGGTGACGTTCCCCTCGGCCCACTTGCTGCCGGGGCCGTTGTCGGTGGCGCGGAACCGGATGAGCTCCGTCCCGTACCAATTCGCCTCCGGAGTGAAGTTGATTCGCCCGGTGGTGGTATTGATGCGGGGCTTGGTCTTGAAGTTGCTGCCCAGTATGGCATAGGTCATCGTGTCGTTCTCGGGGTCCGCAAAGTAGCTCGAGAGCACGAGGCTGTCATCGGTGGCGTCCTCGAGCAGGCGCAGGCTGGGAATGGGGCCCTTGAAGATGGGCGCATCGTTGAGCAGGGTGAAGGTCAGCGAGTACCAGCCGTTGGCGCCCCGGAACTGGGCGGTGGTGTTCCCGTCGAAGCGGTTGGCCCGGACGGCGAAATATACCGGACCGTCGTAGCCGACCACGGTGTTCTGTATGAATGCGTAGTCGGCCCAGTTGTAGCCGCCCAGCCAGCGCGGGATGCTGGTGCCGTTGATGTAATTGAGGTCCTTGTCGTAGACCCTGAGGTCGAAGTAGCTGTCGTCGAGGAACAGGCCGGCGACGAACGTTATGTACGCCTCGGGTATCGGCCGGCCGGCCTGGGCGTCGACGCGGTACCAGTCGACGAAGTTGACGCCCTGGTCGAGGAACGCGGTGTGGGGGTTGTTGTCGCGGATGAGCTGTGCCTTCGACGGTATGTTGTTCTCGTCCAGGGAGCGGCCCTCGTTGTTCACGGTCAGGGTGTAGGTGCCGTTGCCCTTGAGACCGTCGATGCGAACGTAATAAGTGCCGCCGCACCCGTTGAAGACGATGTTCTGGTAGATCCCCATGGTGTCTATCCACGAGGCGTTCTGGCGCCACCACCCGCCATCGATGTTCCAGACCTGGTAGGCGCTTAATGCGAAGACCCCGGTCGCAGGGCAGATGAGCCGCCCCCTCATTACCTGGTAGTCCGCCGGCCCGGGGTTGAGCTTGTAGAATGCGCGCCCGTTCGGCCCGGTGCCGCCGTCGAGGTAGGCCTTGACCTCCGGGCCGTCGCACTGGAACTCGGGCACGTCGCTCAATGATGCGCTAACCGTATAGTGGCCGGGATCCGTCCGGGTCTCCGGGTTCCAGCCGCCGCTCTGGTTCACGCGGACCCGGATGTACATCGTCTTGGCCACGGAGGCGTTCCAGAACTGGACGCCGGCGACGCACTCCCAGCGGTTCTTGGTCTCCGAGCGGTCGAGCTCCTGGAGGTCATTGCCCGATTGCGGGCCGTAGAGCCTCAGATGGAAGTTGTAACGGCCGATGTTGTTGACATCGTAGTCCACCATGTAAAGGCTGACGTTGAGCATCTTGCCGGGCGGGACGTCCATCTTGTACCAGTCCGTGGTGTCCCACTGTGAGTACCTCAATGCGCCGTCGAATACCTCCCCGGCGACGAGCGTGTTCGCCTGGCCCGATTCGTCGTTGGGCTCGGCCTCCGTGCCCCGGGCCCGGGCGCTCCCCTCGTCCGTCAGGGCCTGCGCGGCGGCCCCCAGGGCCCCCACCAGGAATAGCGCCACCATCAGGAACGACCCGACCTTCGATAGATAATGCTGCGTCATCATGACCACACTCCGGTCCACCAGAGAAGTATTTAATTCATATATATATACTTAGATTGGTGCAGGATTCTAAAAGCTATCCTGGATCGGCCAGGGGGACAAAAATCGAACCAATGAGTTTAATATCAACATTCCTCCTCGTATATCGGGACAACGAAGAATGCCGGCATCCGGTGGTGGTCCCCCAGGCGGGGAAAGACGGGGGTCGAATCATGAATCGCACTGCGAAACGTATATATGGTAAAAAGCGCAGTTACCTGAACAAGGCTGAGATTATGGGTGTTCGGCCAGCGAAGCGAGCGGGCGTGCTAGGGGCAATGCTCGTCGTCCTACTCCTTGTGTCCATGACCTTGCTGCCCGCCGTGTCGGCCCTCCCACAGGTGCCGCGGGCGCGGCCCCAGCCCGGGCCGGAGCCGGCATCCTCGCGCGCCGTCGCGGCCGTGGAGGACAAGATGTACCTCCGCACCAACGGTACAGGGGGTGCGCTCACCCTGAGCACCGTCGCCGGGACCGGCGGGTCGTTGCGCGCGCTGCCCGTGGAAGCGGTCCTCCCCAACGGCCTCAACGCCAGCGTGGAGGTCGTCGGCAAGGACATGATCCAGGGTGCGGTCAAGGGCATGTGGCTCTGGTTCGAGCTCAGGGGGGTGCCCCTGGGCAACACCATCCGAATCGAGATACTCGAGGACGATCTGGTCATCGCCAACGGCTCGATGGCGCTGAGCAGCGCCACCGGCGTCAAGAGGTGGGACGTGCCCTTCGTTTCCGGCGAGAGCCACACTTTCGCCAAGGGGTCCGTCATCAAGGTCAAGGTCTCGTCCAGCCTGCTCGGGACGACGATGCAGGTCAACTCGGCGGACTGCTACCTCCTGATGCCCATGACCTCCGCGCCCATCTCGCCCGGCGTCGGGACTTACTACGCCCCGAACAAGGCCACCACCGAGTTCCACCCCTACTGGCCAGACAGCGTCCGCAAGGTCATCACCGAGGGCGACATCGTGTCGCTCTTCGGGCCCTCGGACATACAAAGCGTCCAGGTCACGATACGCAACCCGTCGGGCGACATCGCGAGCAACGGCACGGGGACCCTCACCGCCGCGCACTACACGAACACCTGGAACTACGCGCGCGGCCAGGTGCCCGGGAACTACAACCTCACGGTGCGGGTGCTGGACCAGCAGGGCCACGAGTACCTGGTCTCGATGATGATAACGATGCTACGGTACGCCGTCCATCTCAGCTCCCCCCAGCAGGACGCAGACGAGATAGTCAAGGGGGCCGCCTCCCCGGCAAAGGGCGGCAGCCAGGGCAAGGACGCCGTCTACTCGCTGCTCGTGCTCAACTCAGGCTACTCCGACACCACGGTCACGATGCGCGTTTCCTCGAACCCGCCGCCGGGCTGGACGGCAACGCTGTCCACCACGAGCCTGGCCTCCATCGCCCCCGGCGCCACGGCCAACGTGACCTTCACCGTGGTACCCGACGCCGACGTCGAGTACGGCAACCGGGCGGTGATCTACGTCGAGGCCATCGCCGACTCGGACACCAAGACGCCGAAGGCCTCCTGGACCATCCAGACCGTCACCAACGCCACCATGTCCCGCACCCTCGACTTCAGCCTCAACGGCCCGTCGGACGTCTCGGTCGACATATCCCAGAAGGCGACCTTCCAGATGCTCGCCCGGAACAAGGGCGTGCTGGACATGAACGTCACGTTCTCGCCATCAGGAGCCCCCGTCGGCTGGTCGGCCCGGCTCATCGACGTGAGCGGCATGGTCCACCTCGACACCGGGGCGAACTCGGAAAAGACGGTCACGCTCGAGGTGACGGCGCCGTCGGAGGAGGTGGCCAACATAAGCCGCGTCGCCCAGATCACGGTGACGGCCCAGGTGCTCGAGGACGCCTCGCTGGAGAAAAGGATAACGACCGTCACCCGGCTGATAACGATACTGGGCCTCACCGTCGACAAGGCCGTCCAGACCTGCGACCCCGGTGGCAAGGTCGACTTCAAGGCCACCATATCCAACATGGACCCGGCCGCCTCGCACCCCATCAAGATAACCGTCACCCCGCCGGAGGGGTGGCTCGCGACCTCGGTGAGCTTCTCGCCCCGGGAGACCCAGCTCGGGGCCAACACCACCACGACCATAATCATCTCGGTCATCCCGCCGGCCACGGCCGAGGCCAATCTCGACAGCGGCTACACCCTGGGCATAAAGGTCGAGCCGACGGACCAGCCCACGCGCTCCAACAGCACCAACATAGTCGTGAAGCTTAGGGCGAACGTGGCCTTCGAGATGGCCCTCTCGTCGGACAACCGGGACGCCACGCCGGGCCAGAAGATAACGCTCCAGCTGACCGTGAAGAACCTGGGCAACAGCTACATTACCGTCGTGGTGTTCGTGGCGGCCGACATCCCGCAGGACTGGAAGGTCCACCTCAACGACG
>Ga0316626_10001172_pt1 | contig 11465 bp, 13 predicted proteins | sample OWC_Aug_T1_C1_D5_FD_207656 | JGI IMG/M metagenome (GOLD analysis project Ga0316626, IMG submission 207656) | Wetland soil microbial communities from Old Woman Creek delta, Ohio, United States - OWC_Aug_T1_C1_D5_A | ecosystem: Environmental > Terrestrial > Soil > Wetlands | place: USA: Ohio...
ACGCGCTAATTTTTCAGATTTCTATCCATTAGGCGAAAAAATGAAAAAAAGTGAACAATCTAAGATGGTTAGGGGACAAATATCGAGAATTTCAACGACGGCTGATCAGTGTATCCGGTTGACCGTAGATATTCCAACCGAAATTGCCCCTGCCGACCTCATAAAATGGCTTTATTCCACAGTCGAACTGGTGAAGATTGATGAATAGGCCTAAACCCACGGCGCTTCTGAAATTTAGGAAGGGCAAACTTTATGGGGACCAGGCAGCCCGGGAAGAAAATGAGCCCAAAGCGAAAAGAGAAATCATCCCTCAATGCCCGGAAGTTTTGCGGGAAGATGAGCGGCAAGAATGGAATTATTTTGCCTTGATTTTGGATAACTACGGGCTTCTGACAATCGCAAACGCCCCGATGCTTGAATTGTTGGCGGCGAATATGGCCCAATACAAAGAGTGCATGAAGAGCATTCGTCAGGATGGAATAATCATAAAAGACAAACTTGGAAGAGCAAATCAAAGCATTTATTGGAGGACGGCGAATAAATTGGAAGAGAAGATTTTAAAAATACTTACTGAACTCGGACTCAGTTCTGTTGCTTTGTGTCGGATTGGAGGCTTTGTTGCTAAAAAGAAAAAAGAAAAAAACGAATTCTTCGCAGACTGAAAATCATTTTGATCTTAAAAAAGCCGAGCGGGTGAAGAGATTTATTGAAACCTATTGCACCTATTCAAAGGGAATATGGGCCGGGCAATCATTCAAGCTCATGTCTTGGCAATGGGAAGAAATAATAAGGCCATTATTCGGAACAATGAACGATAATGGATATCGGCAATATCGCACTTGCTATGTAGAAATTCCCAAAAAATCTGGAAAGTCCGAGTGTTGTGCTGCGATTTCTCTTTATATGCTGACCAATGACGGTGAGGATGGGGCCGAAGTGTATCTTGCCGCTTCTGATAGGGAGCAAGCTGGGATAATTTATCATGCGGCGGCTACCATGGTGAGCAACTCGCCACAAATGAGCCAATTAATCAAGCGACTCGATTCTCGAAAGAGATTAATATATCCCAAGAAAAATGGATTCCTTCAAGTTCTTTCAAGCGAAACCTACACGAAGCATGGGTTGAGTCCATCCGCGGTTTTCATAGATGAAATTCATGCCCACCCGAATGGCGATCTTTATGAGGTTTTGACTGCTGGAACAGATTACGCACGACAGCAGCAAATAGTTTTGGTAATCACAACTGCCGGAATTTACGACAAGGAATCAATCTGGTGGAGGTTGAGGACTAAAGCTCAGCAAGTCAAGGCCGGGATAATCGAGGACCCCCGGTTCCTCCCGGTGCTTTACATCGCGGACCCCGAAAAGGATGATCCCGAGGACGAGGAATTGTGGAAGCGCGTCAATCCATCCCTGGGACAGATATTCACCATTGATAAAATCAGGCAGGACTACCAGGAGGCAAAAAATAACCCGGTTGATTTCCAGAATTTCAAGAGGTTCAGGCTTAACATCCCGATCAGACAGCTCTCAAAGTGGATGCCCATGGATTCCTGGGATTCATGCTCCGGTGCGGTTGACGTTGAATCCCTGGCCGGCCGGCGGGCATACGGGGGCCTGGACCTTTCAAGTAAGACGGACTTGGCTGCGTTCGTGATGGTTTTCCCGCCCGATGAGGCCGATGGGATTTTTGATGTTACCTGGCATCTCTACTGCCCGGAGGAAGGAATCCTGAAGCGGTCCCAGGTTGACCGCGTGAATTATGACATTTGGAACCAGAAGGGATTCCTTACCGCGACCCCCGGGAACGTGATCGACTATGCCTGGATCGAGAAGGACATATTCGACGCCGCGGAAAAATACAAACTGGAATCAATCGCCTTCGATTCCTGGAATGCGACGGCGACCGCCACGAGGATCATGGAAAAATTGAATCCGACGAATTATGAGAATGGATTTCAGATGATTGAATTTAGGCAGGGGCCGAAGAGTTTCAATGAACCCGCAAAGGATCTATTGACCCACATCATGACGGGTAAGGTACGGCATGGGGGAAATCCGGTGGCGCGGTGGTGTGCTGATAATCTGGTAATGAGACAGGACGCAAACGGGAATTTTAGCCCAGACAAACAAAAAGCCATGGAAAAGATTGACCCGATTGTGGCCCTCATGATGGGTTGGAGCCGGGCCATGTTCTCGGTTCAGGAACGATCGATTTATGAAACCCGCGGCGTAGTTGTGATGTAATTTTCAATAATCATAATTCCCAAAGGAGGTGAAATGGAAAACCTTCCGAAGAAAGACCTTTTTCGGATAGAGGAAGTGGCGGATTATTTTTCGGTGACTGAAAGGACGATATATCTTTGGATCGAGCATGGGCATTTGAAACCGGAAAAAATACTTGGCATTACCAGAATTTCGCGAGAATCAATCCTTAACTGCCGTTTTAACTGTCTGCGTAAAACTTCATAACATTTCTGTTTACTACATTACATTTCATCCTTTTTTAATCCTCTCCCCAGTTTTTCCTTTACAAACAATAACTTATTGAACTAATAATCGGGGTACATGGCGAATGTCCTTACCCGGATATGGAATTATCTCAAGCGCGACCTTTCCCTTAATGATCCCAAGGCATGGGATTCCACCCTCTGGAATCTGGCCGGATCACAATCCCTCTCCGGTGAAACCGTTACCGAATCAACCGCCCTCACCTATTCCGCTGTTTACAACGCCGTCAGCCTTATCTCCGGGACAATCGGAAGCCTTCCCCTCCACCTGATGCAAAAGAAGGGTACCAAGAAAAGATTGGCCGACAATCGGGATACTTATTGGCTGATGCACGACCAGTGGAATCCCTACATGACGGCGATGGACGGGCGTGAAACGATGATGGCCCACATCCTATTGTGGGGAAACGGGTATGCCGAAAAGATCCCGAATACCTACGGGGAAACCGTTGAACTTTGGCCTATCGCGCCGAATAGAGTTACCCCAGAGATGAGGGATAATGAACTGGTTTACCGGATCAGGATTGAGGGGGAGGGCGATCGCTACTTTAGCCGGAATAAGATTCTCCATATTCCCGGCCTTGGGTTTGATGGATTCGTCGGATATTCGGTCGTATCTCAGGCCCGCAAATCGTTCGGTCTGGGAATGGCCCTTGAGTCATTCGGGAGCCTCTACTTCGGGCAGGGGACCCACCCCGGAACCATCGTGACCCATCCGGGAAAACTCTCCCAACCTGCCCACGACAATCTTAAGAAATCATTGACTGACGCTTACAGCGGACTCGGAAAGGCCCACCGCCTCCTGCTTTTGGAAGAGGGCATGAAGATGGAGGCATTGGGCGTACCGCCGAACGATTCCCAGTTCCTGGAAAGCCGGCAATTTCAAATCCCCGAGGTAGCCCGATGGTTCAACCTCCCGCCCCATAAGCTAAAGGACCTGACCCGATCATCGTTCTCGAATATAGAGTCGGAGCAAATATCCTTTGTTACCGACTCGATACTCCCATGGCTCGTACGATTGGAACAGAATTACAATCTTCAGCTCCTGACCAAATCGGACAAGGAACTTTCGGGGTACGGACGCCTTTATTTTAAGCATTCCGTTGAGGGGCTCTTGCGGTCAGACGCGAAATCAAGGGCGGAGTTCTACGCGAAGATGTTTAATATCGGGGTATTCAGCGTCAATGAAATTAGGGCCTTTGAGGACCTCGATCCCATACCGGACGGGGACGGGCATTTCGTTCCCCTGAATATGGTTGACCTGGAGAATGCCGGGGAAGAGCCGGAACCAAAGGTAAAACTTCCATCGATGAAACAACCCGCATTCTTACCCGCGGACAAATCGAACGGAGGCGGTAAAGAGAATGAACTTGAGTGAGGCCATTTACTCCCTGATCAAGAGTAGCGGGGCGACGAAGATCGAGGCGTTGAAGGCGATCAAGGAAGCGAAGGGGATGGTGTTTTCCGATCAGGATTTTGGAGAAATTCTTATAGATAAACTGAAATATAAAACCAATTACGAAAAACAAATCCTCTCGGAATATGAAACGAGGTGATTATGCCTACTCCTAATAAAGGTGAGAGTAAAGACGATTTCATTCAACGGTGTATTCCCATTGTCATCGATGATGGAACGGCAGAGGAAAACAAGAAAGAGGGGGAAAATTCCATGTACTTCAAACAAGATAACATTGAGAGGAGATACCTTCCAAAGGAAAAGTTGGAAGTACGGACGGCGGAATTAGGTAGTAAGATCGTCGGTTATGCGGCGATGTTCAATGTCTGGACGACCATTGAGACATGGTGGGGAAGTTTCAAGGAAAGAATCGCGAAGGGAAGTTTTGCTAAGACGATCAAGGAAAATGACATTCGAGGACTGTTTAATCACAAAGAAGATTTCGTCCTCGGTCGCAACAAGGCGGGAACTCTTAGACTCAACGAGGACGAAAAGGGATTATCGACGGAGATAGACATTCCTCCTACTACATGGGCGAACGATTTAGCCGCTTCAATGAAGCGTGGGGATATTACTCAAATGAGTTTTGGATTCCGCGTCAACAAAGAGGAAATCAATTATGAGCAGAATGAGCGCACATTAGTTGATGTGACCCTCTTTGATGTCTCCGTCGTAACTTTTCCGGCCTATCCCACTACCACAGCAGAAGTCAGGAACGCATTCGGCAAAAAGCCAGAAGAGCATAAGCCTGATTTTACGGAATTAGCCCGCTTGATTGCTAAGATTAAATCTGGACAAGCCCTGACGGATGATGAGATCAGGGCATTAAATGCCCTTTGTCCTTCCATCCCCCCTGTACCGCCTACAAAGCATACAGAAGCAGATCCCGAACCGCCTACAAAGCATTCGGAACCTGATATCAGGATCGCGAAAGACAAAGTGAGTCAACTATTGATAAGGGCTGAAAAACTGGCCCCGTCGAAATCCATTTAACCAAGAGGTTTTCGAGAGGAGGAATCATGAAAACCATTACTCAGTACCGAGAAGAAGTAAAATCCCTGATGAAGAAAATCGGGGACATTGACGCCAAGGCAACAACGGAAAACCGCGACTTGGCATCCGACGAGATCAAGCTGAAGGAAGACATCATGGACGAGGTGGATCACCTGCGGTCCCTCATCTCCAACATGGAGCGCACGGAGCGGATCAGCGCCGAATTGAAGGCCCCGGTCAGCGAGCCCCAGACCAGACCAAGGCCTCAGGAACAGAGGAAGGAAGAGCGGTCTCAGGACCAGTTCCGGTCACTCGGCGAGCAGATGGTAGCCGTTGTCCGTGCGGGCCGTCCGGGAGGTCCGGTGGACCCACGCCTTTTCAATGTCCGTACCGCCGCATCCGGGCTAAACGAGACCGTGCCAAGCGAAGGGGGATTCCTGGTCCAGCAGGATTTCGTGGCCGATCTCCTACAGGATACATTTGAAACCGGCCTCCTAGCCCGCAGATGCAGACAGCAGCCGATCTCGGGAACGAGCAATTCCATCAAGATCAACGGGGTTGACGAGACTTCCCGGGCATCGACGCGCTATGGCGGAATCGTCGGTTACTGGGAGGAAGAGGCGGCCCTGAAGCAAGGCTCCATGCCCAAATTCCGCAAGATCGAATTGAACCTGAAAAAGCTCATCGGGCTATGCTATGCGACCGATGAACTGCTCGACGACGCCGCAGCCCTAGAGGGGTTTATCCGATCGGCGTTCCCTGGGGAATTCGGCTTCCTGACCGACGATGCCATCATCAACGGAACGGGGGCGGGACAGCCCCTTGGGATCCTTAACTCCGGGTCTCTGGTCAGCGTGGCTAAACAGACCGGGCAGGCGGCCGCCACCGTGGTCTACGAGAATGTCCTAAAGATGTACTCCCGGATGTTCGCCAGTTCCCTGAACCGCGCCGAATGGTTCATCAATCAGAGCGTATGGGTTCAGTTGGCCCAGATGTCACTTGCCGTGGGCACAGGGGGAGTCCCCGTATTCATGCCCGCGAATGGAGCGGCCGGCCAGCCCTACGCCACCCTGTTCGGGCGCCCGATCGTACCCCTGGAACAGTGCGCGGCTCTCGGGACCGTGGGAGACATCATCTTCGGAGACTTCGGCGGGGGCTACATCCTTGCCACCAAGGGCGGAATCAAGGCTGATATGAGCATCCATATCCGGTTCCTGTACGACGAGTCAGTTTTCCGGTTTGTTCTGAGAATCGACGGGCAACCAGTAAGAGCAAGCGCGCTTACCCCATACAAGGGTAGCGATACGCTTGGGCACTTCATCGTTCTCGCGACGCGTGCATGAGGAATTGTATTTGTCGCCGTCCCAATTAGCATCGGGATGAGAGTTTAACCATCATACCGGGGGAGCAATCCCCCGGAATCTCCCGAAGGAGGGAAACAACCATGTTGGCAGAAAGATTCAAATTCATTCCGGTGATGAACTCCGCGAACGTATCCACCGGACTGGATACGGACAGCATCGATATTTCCAAGTCCAGAAAATCGACTTGGATGTTCACGTTCGGCGCGGTCACGACCGATGTCACCATTACGCCGACCACAGGGGCGACGGAGGGGGCCAAGACTACGGCCATCACCTGTAAGTCCGCCATCGGCGGGGCGGTGATCGGTACGGCGGTCGCCGCGAGCACGGCCTCCTGTGACGTTCTATCGGCATGGACTGAAAACGCAACGGCTGTTGCGGTAACGGCGGCCTCCAATAAGTTCGTTGTTGTCGAGGTCGATCATGCGGGAGTGGCAACGGCTGGACACAAATGGCTCACCATGACGGTGGCGGCAGGGACCAATGGGATATGCCACGCCGTGGTCGCCGTGCAGCCCAGGTTTACCGGGAATAGGTCTGAGACGCACCTAAAGTAGAAGTGAAGGCCCAATGGTGGGGAAATAAAAATGTGGAGGGGCTTCGCTCAGTATGGCCCCTCCCATAAACAGGGCGAGATCCGAACAGGGTCAGCCCGAAGGAGAAAAAGATGTCACATTACAGCCCATCGACTTTGGCTAAGGTAGGAGATCTCAATCGCAACCGCGGAATCGTCTGCCGAACGGGGACCGTGAACAACACGGACGTTTTTAAAACGACGGCGGTGAATATCTTCCACGTCACGGGACGGATTAGGATTGTCTCCCTCGATTTCGAGGCCGTGACCCAATTCGGAGCCCAGGCCTCCGTCCCCCGTTGGCAGTTTGTGAGCGTGACTCCCGTCGTAGCCCTCACTGATATTTCGGCGGCTAGCGCAAGCGTATCGGCCCTCGCCGTGGGGAAGCGGGTCACAATGGCGGGGACGGCCCTCAATACCGCCCAGGTGGTTGACGGTGTGGCCGGAATCACCATCAAGCCCGCGAACCTTATGGACATCGGATGGGACGGAGGGGAGCTTTACCTGGCCCTTGACTCCGACGTTGCCCAGACCAGCGGGACCAGCGTCTTTACCCTTTGCTATCTTCCCTTGTCCGATGGGGCCGGGGTTGAGGCCGTGGTATAGGAGGGAAGAAAATGAGCACGAACGTAGCTGGCTACAATCCATCGACGATGGCCCGGATCGGGGACATCACCGGGGGAGTCCATGTAAAAACCGGAACCATCGAAAATACCGTTGCACTACCATCCGGGGCCTATGATATTTTCACGGTCTATGGGCGAGTTCGGATTCTCGGCCTGGACATCGAGGCCGTCACGGCCTTCGCTGCGGATGCCACTCTTGTCAAATTTCGATTCACGTCCACTACTCCGTCAGTGGGAATATCCGATATTTCGGCCGCATCCTTGAGTATCGCATCCATTCCCATCGGAGCGAAGGTGGTTTGGCGGGGTACGGCGGTGGCCACCGCCCCGGATGTCATGGCAACCCAGGCGGGAATCGCCTGGCCTACCGACTGGATGGACGTAGGGCATACCGCGGGAGTGGGGATAATCACTGCGACTTCCAGCATCGCCGCGCAGACTAGCGGGAGTTGTCGTTTCAATATTTACTACCTTCCAATTTCGGAGGGTGCATACGTAGTGGCTCTGGTCTAACAATCAACGGGACGAATAAACCGTCCCTCATAACCTATACCGGAGGGTCGAACCATGGCTGTCATAATGATCACCAGCAAGAAAAATTACATCGGGCTATCGACCGATACGAAACCCACAGCGGATACCCCGCCTGGTTCGACCTTCAAGGAGAGCGACACATCCAGCGAATATATCACCTATGATGGGACGAACTGGGTTCCCGATGAGAAGGTGAACCGCTACCGGATCACCAATCCTTACCATTGGCTCGGCCAGCCGGCCACGGCCTACAATGTGATTCCCTCATCCGCCGGAATTACGGTGGTTCCCGGGAAGTCCCGGATCATGCGGGCATATCTACAGAATCGCTCGGCGTCAACGGTAAGCGCCTGTATCGCCGGATTTTTTCCCGACACAGAATGGATTGCGGGGCAGTGGACGGACGCGACTACGACCCTGGCTGATGACACAACCGATGCCCAGGATGCCGGGACGGATGACTTCCCCATCAACACCACGACGATCAGCGACGGGCATATCATTGGATGTAATTACCCATTCGGTTTGGTTTCCTACGATATGACCACGGCAACCATTGGGGCAGCCCTTGAGGGGGTTATCGAATATTGGAATGGGACGGCATGGACGGCTATCCCAGCAATCGGAATGGCTGTTGATATTCCCCGCGTCGCCGGGGTCCAGTGGGCCACGGGGGAGCTTATCATCATGTTCGATCCACCGATTGATTGGTCTATGGCAGGATCGGGAACGAACGTGAGCGCCACGAAATACAACTTGCGGTATAGGTCGAGCGCGGCGGGGACCACGGCAGGACTTGCAAGGAGAATCTACGTGGGTGTCCCAATATCCAGTTGGGTCAGCCTGGCCACCAATACCGAGGCTTCCGTGCGCGACTACTCCCCATACGGACTTTCTATTCCCGACGGGGTGACTCGGCTTGGCGTGGCCGCCAACCTGGCCGTAGGGACGGTATCGACCGTCGTTTCGACAAACCTGGAAGTGATTTATTAGGCAAAAGGTAAATTTTAAATGGCGATAGCGGTTAGAAACGCGAAACACTTTGCATCTGCTCCAGTTACGATTACGGCGACGGCTGCCGGAAGTGTCCTAATGGCGTGTTATTGTTCATATGGAGATCCAACTGGAAGTATATCTGCTACCGGAGCTTCATTTACTCAAGTAGGCGAAATCAATCTTGGGGATGGATATTATTATTCCTGTCACTATGCCTACAATGTTTCGGCAGGGATAACGAGCGTCGCCATATCGACGGGGAGTGCATACGGGTGCATCGTAGAACTTTCCGGATGCTTAACGGCTTCAAATCCCTATGACGCAAGCAATAGTTACGATAGTACATACGGTGTAACCAATTTGGGCACTGGCGTAATCACGGCAGGCGGAAACGGGATGGCCACCGCTATTTTCGTTGATTATTATGGGGCTGTAACTGGATTTACTGCCGGAACTGGCTGGACCGGTGGCGTTTTCGGCACTTATTCCTACTATGAAACCCGAGTTACCACATCGGGGAATAATTATGGGGGTACAAGCGGGCAGGCCACGGCGGCCGCAGGAGAAATTAGAATAGCAGGATCCATCGTCAATTTTTTAGAATTGGGAGCAACCGCGTTATCGATACATCGATCTGAATGCGTCGGAACTATTAGCAACCTTGGATAAGGAGGATGAAATGGTAACCAGAAAAAAAGTGAAGAGTGAAGGCCCGGGAACCGTCATGGGGATTTCTGGATTCTACCGGGTAAACATCGTCGATCCGGACGGCCGGGTGAGAGGCGATTCCGGGTACAAGAAAAACGTGATTAGCAACCTGGGGCTGGCGAACTACATCGCCTATGCGTTCGCGTCTTCGGGCGGCTCCACGGCCATCACCCCCAAATATATGCACTTGGGATCGCTTCAATCGACCCAGGCATCCAGTTTGGTAAACGTGACCGGGGCGTTTCCCCTTTCGGCAGCGGCCTCCATCTCATCGACCCAGCACACGACCCGGGCCTCACAGTCGAGCGGCCACACGGTCCGTTTCCTGGCGACCTTCGTGAGTAATACCATCGCCACGGACACGATCACCATCGCGGCTATCGGTCTTTTCCATACGACCAACGCTACGAGTGCGATGTGTGCAGGCACTTTCGCATCGAGCACTTTGGGGAGTGCCCAAGCGATCAACTGTACATACGATTTAGTCTTCAGCGCGACCGCAACCGACTAAGGGTAAAGATATTGGTTGACTATAAGCGAATGATTTCTCTTTATGAGAATGAAAAATTATCTTGTAGGCAAATTGCGAAAGCCTTGAATCTCACGAGAGGAATGGTCAATCAATATCTAAAACGGAATGGCATCCAAATGCGTAGCCATAAAGAAGGATTGCAAATAAGATTTCCCAATGGTCGATTTGGAAAAGACGCTTCCAATTGGAAAGGCGGAAGGATCGGAGCAAGTACAGGACGGGTTTACGTTCAAGTTTACAGACCCGATCATCCTTCCGCCACAAGACATGGTTATGTGATGGAGCATCGCCTCGTGATGGAAGAAAAACTGGGAAGGTATCTGAAGCCGAGTGAAATCGTCCATCATGTCAATGGCGATCAAAAGGATAACCGTCCCGAAAATCTAGAAGTGGTTTCCCGCTCTGCTCATGTGCATAACCATTTTGCACATGGGAAATATGTAATGAGATTAGAGGAAAGGATAAGAGAACTTGAGAGAGAAGTCAGCGAACTCAAAGCAAGACTTTCCTAAAGGCATCCTCCTGGACCTGGGCTGTCGGGACCGGAAGGAAAAGAACTTTGTGGGCATGGATTCAAGGGAATTTCCGGGGGTGGACATTCTCCAAGACCTCCAGAAATTCCCCTATCCCCTGGATGATGAGAGCTGCCTGACTATTAAGGCCGCCCATGTCATCGAACATATCAAACCATGCCTGATCCTTAAATTCATGGATGAGCTTTGGCGGATTCTAAAACCTAACGGGCAACTGGCGATCTCGGCGCCTTACGCGGGATCGCCGGGCTACTTCCAGGACCCGACCCACTGCACCATGATCACCGAGCGGACGTTCCAGCACTTCGATCCGGCCTATCCGCTTTATTCCCAGTACAACCCGAAGCCATGGAAGGTGGAGCATTCCGCCTATAAGCCGGATGGAAATATCGAGGCCATTCTTCGGAAGGTGATTCCGGTGGATATGAGCGATTCCATGAGGCTGGCAGCCAAGGCCATTGAATTGGGCGCGATTCAGAAACCTACTGAGTTACTTCTCTTCCTGGAATCCCTGAAGGGGAAAAGCCTGAAAACGGTGGTGGAGATCGGAACGGCCAAGGGTGGTCTTTTTTATGCTCTATGTCAGAGGGCCGATGAGGACGCCCGGATTATAAGCATCGACCTTCCCGGGGGGGCCTT
>Ga0316626_10001176_pt1 | contig 11448 bp, 10 predicted proteins | sample OWC_Aug_T1_C1_D5_FD_207656 | JGI IMG/M metagenome (GOLD analysis project Ga0316626, IMG submission 207656) | Wetland soil microbial communities from Old Woman Creek delta, Ohio, United States - OWC_Aug_T1_C1_D5_A | ecosystem: Environmental > Terrestrial > Soil > Wetlands | place: USA: Ohio...
TGCAGCAGCTTCTGGTGCTGGCTGCTCGCCCAGCCCGGAATGCTGCTGTACTCGACTGGAAGTTGTTTCAGGACCCGGCTAACCGCTTCATTTCGTTGGGTCCGGATAGCGAGCTCACGGTAAGACCGTAGGTACTCCCTTGGCCGTTTCCGCCGTTTCCAGCTAGGTGCCCGTTTAGGAAGAACCATGGTCTGCAAATGTAGGGTCTTCAAACACGTTCCAGTCACCCCGACGACAAGAATGGCCCCGGGCCGGGCTCGTCTCCCACGAGTCGGGGAACCGCCTTCGTCAAGCAGCGCTGGATGTCTTCCCGGCACCGACGGAAGATGTCCTCACCACATCCTGCTGGATCATCGACGTTCCCCGCCTCGCCGGCGAACTCCCGTAACGTGAACATCGGTTTCCCCCTGGCTTCAGGGTACGCTTCGAGCATGCGGCGTTGCTCATCGGTCATAACCAAAATGAGGTCCGCCTCGACCAGCAGGTGACGCTGTGCCTTGAGATCCGTCGCCACAGCATTGGGTGGCACGTCGATGCCGATCTCACCGAGCACCAGCCGCGCGTCCATCGAGACGAGCATGCCGTCCCGGGCGTAAGGTGCGATTCCCCCTGAGCGCACCCTGATATCCGTGCGGCCCTCGGCCGCCAGCAACCGGCGCAGCAGGTGGTCCGCCATCACGCTGCGGCTCGTGTTCGCGTGACACACGAAGAGAACGCTATGGTAACCAAGGCCGTCGGCTGACATGTACCCGTACGGCGCGGCGGGATCGCCGGTGACCGCCACTCGAAATGATCTCTATCGAGGCTCCGCCTCGGGCCGACGATGTGTATGGCGAAAGCCCGGCGAACAAGACTCGACTCATCTGCAACAAGTTTCGCCCGGTCAAGAACTCCACAGGCGCGTCTCGGCGCTGTCTACCAGTTGCTGCCGCGCGGCGGTGAGGCATCACGAGCGCTCCCCACCGCCGCGCAGAACGAGCACTCCTTCTCAGAGCCCACCGGAGAAGATGTCGGCTATCGCTTCCTTCTTGGTGACGCCCTTCGCGATCTCCGCCTTTATCTGCTTGCCCAGATTCTGCGGATCCCAGACCCTCCCCTTGTCCTGGAGACGCGCGCCCGAGTGCCAGCCACGCATCGGCCAGACGGTGCTCCCGCCGACACGAAAGACCTCGCCGTTCACGTCAGCCGCTTCGTCGCTCACCAGCCAGCAGACGAGCGGAGCAACGTTGACCGGGCTAAATACGTCGAACTCACCCTCTTTCACCGGCCCCCCCATGAGCGCCGCGGTGGACGGGGTGGCATCCACGGTCAGGCGCGTACGCGCGATGGGAGCAATCACGTTCGCCGTCACGCCGTACTTCTTCATCTCCTGGCCTATGATAATAGCCATTACGGCAAGCCCGGCCTTCGCGGCGCCGTAGTTGAGCTGTCCGACGTTGCCGAGCAGTCCCGCATCGGAGGACGTGTTGATGATACGACCGTTGAGGGCGTTGCCGGCCTTGTGCTGCTCGCGCCAATACTCGCACGCGTGGCGACTCATGTTGAAGCTGCCCTTCAGGTGGACGGCGATCACGGCGTCCCAGTCCTCCTCGGCCATGTTGAAGATCATCCGGTCGCGCAGGATACCCGCGTTGTTCACCAGGATGTTGAGCTTTCCGAAGTTGTCGAGCGCGCACTCGATGATCCGCTTGGCAGCCTTGAAATCGGTCACGCTCTCGCCATTCGCCACCGCGCGGCCACCTGCCTTCTTGATCTCATTGACGACCTCCTGCGCGGGGCTCGTGCTCCCACCAGTCCCGTCGAAGTGGGCACCTAGGTCGTTGACCACGACCGCTGCGCCATGCTTCGCCATCAGTAAAGCTTCCTCCCGGCCTATACCGCGTCCCGAACCCGTGACTATTGCAACCTTGCCCTCGAGTAACATGCTGTCCTCCTTATCGTCTCACATTGCCCGCATGGCATCGAAATCCCTGTGATTTCGCGGCCCTCTGCGCGCACACGCTGCCTGGGCAGCAACACGAACCGTGTCCGGAGACCTAGACCAGCTCTAAACCTCGCAGAGAGCCATGTTGATTGCCCTTCCGTGGAGGAATGTCAAGGCGACTTCAAAGCCGGCGCCGCCAAAGCCGGGAAGCGCCTGTCGGGCCCGGCTCAACCCATGTTTCAGGCCCGGGAGCCGGCTCCGTGGTATGTTGGCAAACCTCCGCCTCTAGTCGCTCGAGGGCCAGCCGTAACGTCGGGCACTCCGCAGCTACGAACACCAGCAGGACGCGTCCCGAGGCTGAGATCTCTGCGAGCGTGACGGGTTGGCCGGTCGTGGACTGCAAAGGGAACCCGGGCGCCTTGTGGCCGGGGTTGATCATGGGCTACAGCTGACTCGCCGGTGTTTCCACGATGACCGTCGGGAGCCCCGTGAGCAGCCCCCAGCCATCAACGTGCGTTCGTCAGGTCACAATACAACCGGGGTTCTTGGAATGGTCTCCACGCGCCTCGCCGGACTTGCTATGATGGCCCGACGGGAGGTAGAGAACTCAATGTAGAATCGCCCATTATGTGCAGCACAGAATTCATGAATGATCCGGGCTCGCGCGAGCGAAACGAGAGGAGAGCTTCGCAATGAGGACCAAGCAGCAGTACATCCAAGGTCTAAGCAAGATGCGCCGCAACCTCTACGTGAACGGCGAGAAGATAGACCGCACGGACGAGCGTCAGATGCCGTGCATCAACACGATTGGAATGACGTTCGACGAGGCAGAAAAGCCCGAAAATGCGGAACTGATGACTGCAAAGTCCCATCTAACCGGTGAAACGATCAACCGCTTCACCCACATACACCAGAACAAAGACGATTTGCACAGGAAGCAGGACATGACCCGGTTCCTCTGCCGCAAGGTCGGTGGGTGCATCCAGCGCTGCATGGGAATCGACGCGACGAACGCTTTATACGCCGTCTCTTACGAAGCAGACAAATCGAACAACGGCTCCACCGAGTATCACAAGAACTTCACAAAATGGCTCACTCGGTTTCAGAAACAAGACCTCGTGGGCTGCTGTGCTCAGACCGATGTGAAAGGCAACCGAGTAGTGCGCCCCGCCGACCAAGCCGATCCGGACCTCTACACGAGGGTGGTGGAGCGCAAGAGTGACGGCATCGTGGTCCGCGGCTGCAAGCTTCACATTTCGGAGGCGTCGGTGGCCGATGAGGTGCTTGTCGTGCCGACCAGAGCACTGAGGTCCGAGGACAAGGACTACGCCGTGGCCTTCGCCATTCCCGGCGACTGGGAAGGCTTGAAGCAGGTGGTCACGATTCACAACTACCGAAGGCGGGAGCATTTTCCCCGTGGCTTCATGCCCGGAGCGACTGACTCGTACATGATCTTCGACGAAATGTTCGTGCCCTGGGAACGGGTCTTCCTGTGCGGGGAGCATCAACACGGCGGAGCGCTGGCCCTCCTCTTCGCTCTCTTTCACCGTCACAGCTACTCGGGATGCAAGCCGGCCATAGGGGATATCCTGCTCGGCACGGCGGCGCTCGCGGCCGAATACAACGGCATCCACAAGACCTCACACGTGAGGGACAAGCTAGCGGAAGTAATAAAGGTGACCGAGCTGGGATACGCGGCGGGCTATACCGCTTCCGACCTGGGGAAACCAGAGGTCTACATACCGGGTGTAGGGTTCATGCCCTATGGCCCCGGCAACTTCATTCCAAACTCGATCTACTGCAACGTCGGTCGCTGCTTGACTGGAGAAGCGGTCTACCACGAAGCCGAGCTCCTGACAGACATCTCGGGAGGCATGCCCGCAACTTTTCCCTATGAGGGCGATTTCGTGAACCCGGAGACGAAAGACCTCCTCAACAAGTACATCATGCGCAACCCAGAGATCAGTCCGGAGAATCAGGCACAGTTCTGGCGTTACGTGGGCGATCTGCTCTGCTCGGCTACAGGTGGTATCAACAGCATAGGGAGCTATCACGGCGGCGGCTCCCCCATAATGGAGAGCATCGCCATAACCACCCAGTACGACATCGAGGAGAGGAAACGGCTGGTAAGGTACCTCGCCGGCATCAAGGACTGACGGAACGTTTTGTCGACATCCCTGCCCAACGTGCCGATCACCACCGACGTGCCGCCCGCTGCCGACGTCACGACCGTGCGGGCGGGTGAAGAGATCGACCGTGCGTCGGTTGCCACCTACCTCGAGGGCAAGCTGCCCGGAGCCCGGGGCGAGCCAGCGATCTGGCAGTTCGCCGGGGGGCACGCCAACCTGACGTATCTGCTCCACTACCCGGAATCGGATGGGGAAGGGACGGATTTCGTACTTCGCAGGCCACCGCTCGGCCCAGTTGCGGCGACCGCGCATGACATGGGGCGCGAATACCGGGTCCTCTCGGTGCTCTACAGGGTCTTCCCCCTCGCGCCGAGAGCATATGTCTACTGCGATGACCCGTCGGTCATCGGCGCCCCGTTCTTCATCATGGAGCGGCGCCGCGGAATCGTCGTGCGCGGAGCGATCCCGCCCGAGTTCGGGGAAGGGCGGGACCCGGTGGCGAACCGCAAGCTGAGTCGAGTGGTGATAGACACCCTTGCGGATTTGCACCGCGTCGATCCGGCCGCGGTCGGCCTCGAAAGACTAGGCAAGCCCGAGGGATTCATGCAGCGGCAGGTGAGCGGAGCGACCGAGCGGTGGGAACGGGCCAAGACACGGGAGCTGCCGCTCGCGACGGAGGTATCTCGGTGGCTCAAAGACAACCTGCCTCCCTCGCCACGACCGGTCCTGCTCCACAACGACTGGAGACTGGACAACATGATGGTCAGCCCGGCTGACCCCGGGCGCGCCGTGGCGGTGTTCGACTGGGACATGTGCACCATGGGCGACCCGCTCGCGGACCTGGGCACGCTCCTCACCTCGTGGATCGAGGCGAACGAGGAATCAACGCTGTGGATGCCGATACCGTCACAGATGCCCGGGTCCATGACCCGCCGGGAGGTCGTCGCCCGCTACGCCGATCTCACCGGTACCCCGGTGGACAAGATAGGTTATTACCGGGTGTTCGGTATCTTCAAGATTGCGGTGACCATACAGCAGATTTACCAGCGCTACGATCGCGGACAGACGAAGGACGAACGGTTCAAGCAATTCGGGGCACTGGTCGAACGAATGCTAGAACACGCAGCCAAGCTCGCCGAGCACCCAGACGTGTGAGGTGCTGATCAACTGCTGCTCAATTCTACCCTCTCTCAATCCAAGTAGCCCTCCCTCCTGGGAGGCCGCCGACGGGGCTCAGAGCCATTGTTCGAAGCGCTGGAAGAAGCGCCTGTAAGGCAGCACGCGTGCATCGCCGACCCGGTACTCTTCTGGCACCAACGCCAGCACGACGCAGGGAACCCGGGGATGTGCCTCGGCGAACGAGCGCAAGCCAGAGAGATCCGCGCTCACCACGCGCTTCTTGGCTTTGATCTCCAGGGCCAGGATGAGCCGGCCATGCCGCTCCATGAGCAGATCCACCTCTGCACCCTGGTTGGTGCGCCAGTAGTACAGCTTCACCTCCACATTGAGGTAGTCGACCATGCGCGCACACTCCAACACAGCCCACTGCTCGAAGAGACGCCCGCGCGTGGCCGCATCCAAACCCGCCGTGAGCCGTTGATTGAGCGCGTTGGTAACACCCGTATCGAAAAGATAGAAGCGCGGATGGGCGACGAGGCGGGCGCGCGGGCTCCTTCGCCACGCGTCCAGACGGAAGCCGATCAGGGTATCCTCGAGAATCTGGTAATACTCCTGGACCGTGCGGGTCCCGAGGGAGGCATCACGGCCGACAGCCGTGTAGTTAAGAATGTCACCGCACTGAGCCGCGGCCACGTCGAGAAATCGCCCGAACCCGCCTAGGTTGCGTACCACCGCTTCGGCTTGAATCTCTTCGCGCAGGTACGTCTGCGCATAGGCCGCAAGCAACTCGCGCGCCTCCTCATCCGAGCCCGTGACGACGGCAGGAAGGGCACCGAACCGGAGGGTACGGTCGAGCTCAAACCGATCCTCCACCTCTCGTAACGTGAGCGGATGGAGACGCCGCATCAGCGCACGGCCGGCCAGCAGGTTCGCCCCTGTACGCTTGATCTTCCGTGCGCTCGACCCCGTGAGGATGAAGCGTGCGCCGGTGCGCTCGATCAGACCATGCACCTCGTCGAGGAGTGCCGGCACCTTCTGAATCTCGTCGATGAAGATGGTGCGATGCCCTGCCCGGACTTGTTCTTCGGCCTCCAGCCTGAACTGTGCCGGATCCTTGGAGTAGCGCAGGAACGTATCGTGCTGGAGCAGGTCGACCGTCCATGACCTAGCCGGCAAGAGCGACCGCACGAGGGTGCTCTTGCCCGTCTGGCGCGGGCCGAGAAGAAAGCACGAGCCCCGACCGGGGAGGCGGCAGATCCTGGGAATCATATTATTGCAGGAATGTACGGCTTTCCTGCACCATATTCAACGGGCTTTGGGGTGGACCTATGCGCTCGTGGTCGATGGCGCCACCAGCCATGACGAAGCTCCGGGACAGGAACTCGCGCACGAGATCCATCACACCCCCAGCTCGTTTCGGAATAGGGCCTCGTCGAAGGTCTTCACGTTCTCGTATCGTTCTCGCGCTGCCGCCAGGGCGTCGGCTATGCGTCCAAAGGCGTGCTCGCGGCTCCCGGCCTCGGGGTCGGCAAAGGCATCCAGGACGAGGTCGGGAAAATCGCGATCCTCTTCGAGATAGCCGAGAATCATCTCGACCTCTCCGACCACCAGCTCGAACAGGTTTATCCGCTTGTTCAGGATGCGAAGGATCTGCTCCTCGATCGACCCGGCGAGGCAGAGGTTCACCACGTCCACCGGCTGCTCCTGGCCGATGCGCTGGACTCCGTCGGTCACTCGAGGGCGCTGGCGGTCCCGACGGTGGCCACGGTGCCGTCCGCCTTCTCACACCACACATCGAGGAAAACGCGACGGCGTGTTCCCTCCCGCACCTGCTCACGCACCTTGCCGTGTGGCGTGAGGCTCTCGTTCACCCACACCACGTTGACGAGCCTTACGTCGAGCTTGCCGCCGTGGTACCAGCCGAGCCCGTAGTGCTGCGTCAGCATGTCGCTCAGAAAGCAGATCGACATCATGCCCTGCACCACGATGTCGGGGAAGCCGAGCACCCGCGCCATTTCACGGTCGTTATGGTAGTTCTTGCCCGGACCGGAGAATGCCTCGCACATGGCGAGGGTGATCGTGCGCGGCAACGTGGGGATTTTCTCCCCGTCACCCTCGCCCACGCGAAAACGTCGGTCCTGTCGCTGCTCCCGCGCCCGGTCGACCACGACCTCACCCGCCGGGTTCTCGGCCAGGAAGCTCTGGTGCGTGCGGCTTCGCTGGAGCCAGCGACCACCCGCATCCGTGAAGAGTACCTCGTTGACCACGTAGAGCCGGTCACGCTTTCGGTAGCGATCGACAACCGTCGAGTGCGACCGCACGATGTCACCGACGCTCATGGGAAAGAACAAGTCCCACTCCTGGCGGGTGTGGAGGTTCCCCACGATGTTCGGGAGGTACCAGTCGAGGGACCGATATACCTCGGAGTGGTAGACCAGCGCGGGAGCGTACCCGCCCGGGATGTCCACCGTTCCGGTGCCCGCGACATACTCGGCAACGTGTTCCGTCGACACGACGAACTCACGCCCGCCGACATCTATTCCAACGTGCACCTCACGACCATCGAAAAAGTCATCCGTCGCCATATGCACACCATCTCCGAGCTCCGCAAGCGTGAACGCCGCAACCCGTCCCTAACTCAGTGGTTCTCGACTGTCCAGGCCGATGACCTTTACATGAGCGTGCTCGCCGTCGGCGAGATCCGCCGCGGCATCGAGTTGCTGCGGCGGCGTGACACACGGGGCGCGACCGCCTTGGATCGCTGGTTGAGCGAGTTCTTCTCGGCAGAAGCACAACCCGGTCTGCCAACACCGTGCCGGAGAGGCGTTTCCTGGCGATGCCGTCGATGGTATGCTGGCCGGGATGAGCGATCGGCCACTACGCGGCGATGAGGGTACGGCCGTCATTACCGACACCCGCACCCGCAGCGAGCGAAAGCTCAGGAAGCCGAGGATGTACAAGATCCTGCTACACAACGACGACTACACAACGATGGAATTCGTCGTGTACATCCTGAGGCACGTGTTCCATCGGTCCGAAACGGATGCAGTCCGAATCATGCTTCACGTTCACCGCAACGGTATCGGCGTGGCAGGCGTGTACGCGAGAGAGTTCGCGGAGACTCGCGTGGCACAGACGGAAGAGCTTGCCCGTCAGCACGAGTTCCCGCTCAGGTGCACCATGGAAGAGGCCTAGGGATGCGGATCAGCCGTGAACTGGAGATCGTCTTCACCCTGGCCCTCAACGAGGCACGAGGCTGGCGCCACGCTTTCTTCTCCATCGAACATCTCCTCCACGCGCTGCTACACGACCGTGACGTGGCCGAAATAGTGCGCCATTGCGGCGGTCAGGTAGCGGCTCTCACCCGTGCTCTCGAGCGGTTTTTCGACGAGCACGTAGAGCGGCTGCCAGAGGACAGCGGCCCGGACCCCAAGCAGACGCTGGGCTTTCAGCGCGTGATCCAGCGCGCCGCTGCGCACGTGCAGTCCGCTGGCAAAGACGAGATCCTCTGCCGTGACGTCTTCGTCGCGATCTTCCGCGAGCAGGACTCCCACGCGGCCTTGCTTCTCGAAGAGCAAGGCATTACGCGCCTTGACGTGGTGAGCTACATATCGCACGGCGTCTCGAAGCTCGGAGAGGAATCCGTCGAGGCGGGTGACGCTGACCTGGCCGATCTGGATGCCGAAGCGGAGGACGCACCCTGCAACAAACCGGATCCGCTCAGCCTCTTCGCCGTGGACCTCGTGGCGCGCGCCGCTGACGGAAAGATAGACCCCCTCATAGGGCGGGAAATGGAGCTCGGTCGGGCTGTCCGGGTCCTGTGTCGACGCCGCAAGAACAACCCCGTGTTCGTCGGGGAGGTCGGCGTCGGTAAGACCGCCCTCGCCGAAGGCCTGGCGCTGCAAATCCATCAGGAAAAGGTCCCGGAGCAGCTCAAGCACGCAAGGATCTATGCCCTCGACATGGGCGCCCTGCTTGCAGGCACGCGCTATCGGGGCGATTTCGAGGAGCGCCTCAAGGGAGTCCTCGCCAGCCTTCGGAAGCAAAAAGGGGCAATCCTTTTCATCGACGAAATCCACAGCGTCGTCGGGGCCGGCGCAACCAGTGGGGGGTCACTGGACGCGTCAAATATTCTTAAGCCCGAGCTCTCGACGGGCGAGCTGCGCTGCATCGGGGCGACGACGTACCATGACTACAAGAGCTACTTCGAGCGAGACCGGGCGCTCGCTCGTAGGTTCCAGAAGGTCGAAGTGCCCGAGCCGACAACAGACGAGACCCACGAGATCCTGAAGGGCTTGAAGCCTCACTACGAGCGCCACCACGCCGTGACCTACACACGTGGTGCAGTCCGGGCAGCGGCGGAGCTCTCCGCGAGATACATCAACGACCGATTCTTGCCTGACAAGGCCATCGATGTGCTCGACGAGGCCGGCGCAATCGTTCAGATACAGTCGCCCAGTCAACGGAGGAAGACCGTTCGAACGAAGGACATCGAGAACGTCGTCGGAACCATCGCTCGCATCCCGCCACGCAGCGTCTCGGTCTCCGACCGCGAACGGCTCGAACGGCTCGAACGCGACCTCAAACTCTCCGTCTTCGGCCAGGATGAGGCGATCCGGACCCTGGCTTCAACCATCAAGCTGGCCCGGGCCGGTCTCGCCCACCCCGAGAAGCCCGTGGGGTCGTTCCTCTTCACCGGGCCCACGGGAGTGGGCAAGACGGAGGTTGCGAAGCAGCTCGCGTCGGTGCTCGGCATCGCGTTCGTACGCTTCGACATGAGCGAGTACATGGAGGCGCACACGGTCTCACGGCTCATTGGCGCTCCGCCTGGGTACGTGGGTTTCGATCAGGGCGGGCTGCTCACGGATGCGATCCGGACGACGCCGCATGCGGTACTGCTGCTCGACGAGATCGAGAAGGCACACCCGAACCTTTTCAACATCCTGCTCCAGGTCATGGACCATGCGACGCTCACCGACAACAACGGCCGCAAGGCGGATTTCCGGAACGTGGTCGTTATCATGACGAGCAATGCGGGGGCACAAGAAATGGCGGCGGCGGCGATCGGTTTCGGGGGCCGCTCGAATGCCGACAAAGGAGCCAAGGCGCTCGAACGTCTTTTCAATCCGGAGTTCAGAAACCGCCTTGACGCCATCATCACCTTCGCGTCCCTGCCGCCCCCCGTGGTAGAGCGCGTCGTAGACAAGTTCATACTGGAACTCGACGCTCAGCTGAACGAGAAGAAAGTCTTTCTCCAGCTCACCTCGGCTGCACGGCACTACCTGGCAGAAAAGGGCTACGACGAGACGTTCGGGGCCCGGCCCATGGCACGCCTGATCCAGGCCGAGATCAAGCGCATTCTCGCGGAGGAGATTCTCTTCGGCCGCCTGAGCGAAGGTGGTCGCGTGGAGATCGACGCTCGTGATGGCGCGCTCGCGTTCGACTACGGGACACTTCCGTACAAGGATCCGAAAGCAACGGGCAAGACGAGAGAGGCCGCCGATGACACGCCTAGCCCGTCCGAGGCAACCGGGGCAGCAACAGAGCCTGATACCACGGAAGGTTGAAACCGCCTAACCCGGACTAGCCGGAACCAAGGAGTTGATGTCAGACTGCGTCATGCATCTAGCCTCTGTGTCGCAAGGCTTTCCCAAGGTGACCTAAAATTTTCTTGCAGCGCCGTTCAAGACTTGACCCGTGAGAAACTATCCCCCTATACCTGTGATCAGCCGAAACGCGAAGGTCACCGGCCAGGAGAGCATGTAGCCGCCGAAGAAATACAGGAGGCCAATCACGATGATCAAACCGAAGGCCTCAAGTCGCGCGTACGCCCGGATGTACCTGACCGGGAGCAGCGCATAGACGAGCTTCGAGCCATCCAGGGGAGGAATCGGAATGAGATTGAACAGTGCAAGTACCAGGTTGATGAAGACGATCAGCACGAACACGCTTCCCAGCGCCTCGAGAAACGGTCCGTGAACATCCCCCCACCGAATCACGAGCCCGAACATCACTGCCAGGCCCACGTTCGACAGCGGCCCCGCCAGGCCCACTACAGCCGGACCCCACCGCCGGTCACTCAGATTGTAGGGGTTGTACGGCACCGGCTTCGCCCATCCGAAAACGAATGGCGCACCTAACACGACGAGACTCAATGGGAGCAGAATGGACCCTACGGGGTCGATATGCTTGAGCGGGTTGAGTGTCAGGCGTCCTGCATACCGTGCCGTAGGGTCTCCAAGCCTATCGGCCACGATACCATGCGACAGCTCGTGG
>Ga0316626_10001178_pt1 | contig 11438 bp, 13 predicted proteins | sample OWC_Aug_T1_C1_D5_FD_207656 | JGI IMG/M metagenome (GOLD analysis project Ga0316626, IMG submission 207656) | Wetland soil microbial communities from Old Woman Creek delta, Ohio, United States - OWC_Aug_T1_C1_D5_A | ecosystem: Environmental > Terrestrial > Soil > Wetlands | place: USA: Ohio...
CGTCGACCAACTGCGCGACGAAGTACTTGGCCGGTGGCGCCAGGCGCACGGGGACAAGGTGGTGCCCCTGGATGTGCAGGATGCGGACATCCTCTATGTGGCGCTGGCCGGAAAGCATTCCATGGTGCCGGCAGCGGCCATCATGAACGCCGCCGGGGAAAAATGGTCCCTGAGCTACTACGAGGCGGTGAACTTCGGCGCCTTCGTGGGGAACCCGGAAAAGACGAAACTGATCGCCCAGCGTATCATCGATGAGGCGGTGCGCCTGCGGGTCAAAGAAGTTTCGATCTGTGAGTGCGGGACAGCCTACCGCGTCATGCGCCACATGATGGGCAAATTGCCGTTCAAGGTGACCAGCTTCATCGAGGTTGTTGCCCGGTATCTCGAACAGGGCCGGATCAAGCTGGAACAGGGGCGCATCAAGGGCCGCGTTACCTATCATGACCCCTGCCAGCTCGGCCGCAACGGCGGCGTGCTGGAGGAGCCGCGCTTCATCCTCTCGCGTCTGACCAGCAATTTCGTCGATCTCACCCCTAACCGCGCCGAGAACTGGTGCTGCGGCGGGGGAGGCGGCCTCGTGGCCATCGGGGAGAAGGACTTCCGCATGCGTTCGGCCAGGGTCAAAGCGGACCAGATCAAAGCGGTCTCGCCGGACATCGTCTGCACGGCCTGCGAGAATTGCCACACGCAGCTGTCGGACCTCATCGGACATTACAAGATCAACGCCAGCGTCCGCTTCCTGACGGACATGGTCGCGGAATCGCTCCAGGCATGATGCTGAGAGCGTTCTTCGTACGCCTGCCAACGTGCTACACGTCTCGGTCATTGACATTCTTCCCTCCTCCTGATAACCTCGGTCATGGTCAGCACTCTGCGGCGTGATCCCGGTCGGTCACGGGAAATTATCTTATCGAACACAAATGCCTGCGCGCGGTATGGACACGTGTAAGGATGCGGATATGACCGCATCTTCCTCCTCCATTGTGCTCATCGGAATGCCCGGCGCAGGCAAGAGCACGATTGGCGTGCTGCTGGCCAGGCTGACGTGCCGGAGCTTTGTCGACACCGATGTGCTGATCCAGACGCAGGAGGGGCGGCCGCTCCAGGAGATCGTCGACAGGGCCGGCCACCTGGCCCTGCGCGCCATCGAGGAACAGGTCATCGTCGGACACGGCTGCATGGGCTGCGTCATCGCCACAGGCGGGAGCGCTGTGTACAGTCCCGTAGCCATGGCACATCTGAAAAAGCACGGTACCGTCGTCTACCTCGATGTGGATCTACCGACGCTGGAAGAGCGCGTGCGTGACCTCGACACGCGGGGCCTCGCAAAGCGGCCGGACCAGAGCTTTTGCGACCTCTACGACGAACGGACACCCCTGTACCGGAAATATGCCGACATAACGATCGACTGTGGAGGGCTCACTCATGAAGCAGTCTGTGCAAGGATCATCGCAGCGCTGGGAGAACGTGTGCGCCGTTGCTGACGGTGATATGCGGCTTACGACCATCTTGCAGAAGAACTCATCTCCTCTTAATTATAGCGATCCCATTACCATGAACGATGCCGCAACCCGCTGCATCGGAAAGGATCGGATCCGTAGTCTTGTTGCGTGAGACCATGACCTCATTCTTTTCAGACAGGACAGCGATCATCACCGGCGCGGCCTCGGGCATCGGCCTCGCCCTGTCGCGAGAGCTCTGCGCGCGGGGTGCCGTGGTGGTCATGGCGGACAAGGACGCCGCCGGGCTCGCAGCAGCGATGACGTCCCTGGGCGCTCCTGGTCTGCGTGCGGCCTCTGCCGTCGTCGACGTGACCGACGCTGCGGCGGTCAAAAGGCTCGTTGACGATGTCGCTGCCCGGCACGGAAGGCTTGACTATCTCTTTAACAATGCCGGTATCAGCGTGGTCGGCGATGCCCGGGACCTATCGCTCGAAGACTGGCGCGTGGTCATCAACATAAACCTCTTCGGCACGGTCCACGGCGTGGTCGCCGCCTACCCCGTTATGGCGAAGCAGGGCTTCGGCCACATCGTGAACACCGCGTCCCTGGCTGGCCTGGTCCCGTCTCCGGGCCAGATCACCTACACGGCGAGCAAGTATGCTGTCGTGGGCCTTTCGGACACGCTGCGCGTCGAGGGTAAAGACCTCGGCGTGAAGGTCAGCGTCGTCTGCCCGGGTCTGCTCGATACGCCGCTCGTCAGGAACATCAGGCCGATCAGGATCGACCGGCAGGAGCTGCTGCGGCTGCTGCCCGGGCTCATGGATCCCGAGCGCTGCGCCCGCGAGATACTGCGCGGTGTGGAGCGGAACAAGGCGCTGATCCTCGTGACGCCCATGGCCAAGTGGTTCTGGTGGATCAACCGGATCAGCCCCGAATTCATGCGCCGGATCCTGCTGGGATACGCGAGGAAGATGAGAAAGCTCCGGAAAGAAGCGTGAATACGGGAGCGAGCGATTGGAATAAAGGACCTTGAGGACCGAAACTCCCTGCAGCCTGCTGCAGGGAGTTTCAATACAGGGAACCGGAGCATGAACACCGGGGCAGGGGTATGATACGATCGGTTGAAAGAAGCGGTGTTCGTGTTATTGCCGGCTTTGAAGCGGCAAAAGGCCTGCTGGTCCTGCTTGCCGGCTTCGAGCTGCTGGCGTTCATCCACCAGGACCTGCACCGCGCCGCCGAACAGCTCGTCCGGCAGTTCCACCTGAATCCTGCCAGCCGCTTTCCGCGCATTTTCCTCGACCTGGCCGATCACGTGAACGACGGACAGCTCTGGCTCCTTGCAGCCTTCGCGCTGCTCTACGCTGCTGTCCGGTTCGTCGAGGCCTTCGGCCTCTGGCGCGGGAGTGCATGGGCGCAATGGTTCGGCATGATCACCGGCGCAATGTATATCCCGATCGAAGTGTTCGAACTCCTGCGCGGCGTAACCTGGCCGAAGGCTACGGTCCTGGTCGTGAACACGGTCATCGCGGGATACCTGGCCTCGATCGTGTTCCACGCGAAGCGGAAGCGGATCGGGTAGCGAATCAGGCCGGGAGTCCCGGGTCCTTGACGAAGGCCTTTTTTTCTCGTACTATCTCAGTATCAAGAGGGCTGTATCGCAGGTCCAACGGCGGTCCACCCACGTTCCTGCAACGTACAAAGAATGATGATCGATCAAGCCGCGGCGCGGCACGTCGATATCCCAAGGAGAGGAAAGGAGGTGACAAGGGCATGAAAAAGTATTGCATCATGGCGGTCATCGTGGCGGCTGCGCTCGTCCTGTCCGTTGAAGCCTTTGCGGTCCCGACGGGCAGGACCGTTGTGCTCGAGCCGAAGGGGGCAGGCAAGGTTGTGTTCGACGGCAAACTGCACGCGGAAAAAGGATTCAAGTGCGCGGACTGCCACCAGGGTGTTTTCATGATGAAGAAGGGCGGGGACAAGATCACCATGAAGGACATCCGGGAAGGAAAGTTCTGCGGGACCTGCCACAACAACACCAAGGCATTCGGGACTACGGACGCCGTCAGCTGCAGCAAGTGCCACAAGAATTAAGCTGCCTGGGAATCCGGCAGGACCCCTCATGGACATCCATGAGGGTTTTTTTGACTTTGCCGGGGCGCCTCCGGGAACGCACGGTATGCACGAGCGTATTGACAGCGCCCGGCCTATTTGGTACTATGTTGCGTTGTTTTGCAACTATTTCTGCTGGAGGTCCTCATGCGTAGATCCATGGTGTTCGTTGTGTTGATCCTGGTGCTGGTCGTTGCCGGCCTCGCCCTTGCCGCAAATCCCGACGCTCCCAAGAGCACGCCCGAGTTGAAGCAGACCATCGGCGCGGGAAAGAAGACCGTGGTGTTCTTCCTGAACCCGCAGGGCGGGCCCTGTAGGGCGCAGAACGAGATCGTGCAAAAGCTCCAAAAGGACCGGAAGGGGAATTTCAGCGTCGCTTACGTGAGCACGATGAACCCCGGGGACCAGAAGGCCTTCTACGAGTATGGCGTCCGGAACCTTCCGCAGCTGGTGCTCGTGGACAGCAAGGGGAAGATCGCGCAATTTTTCCCGCCGGGCATCCAGAGCTATGAGACGCTGGCAGTTACCCTGGACGGTACGAAGTAATGGACCTCGGCTTCACGAACATCGCCCTGGCTGCGGGCGCGGGGTTGGCGAGCGTGCTGTCGCCCTGCGTCCTGCCCGTGGTGCCGGTCATCATGGCGGGGGCGGAGCGGGAGGACCGGCTCCGGCCGTTCCTCGTGGTGCTGGGACTGATGCTCTCGTTCATGGCCATGGGCGCCGTATCCTCGCTCTTCGGCGCGTACCTGGTGGGACGCACGCGCTACCTTGAGGCTGCGGGCGCAGCGATGATCACGGCCCTCGGCTTTATGGTGCTCCTCGATGTAAGCATCTTCAAGCGCTTCTACCGGCTTTCGAACATTCAGGTGAAGGGCGAGGGCAGGCTAAGCGGCCTGCTCCTGGGCATGGCGCTGGGCGTGGTTTGGGTCCCCTGTATCGGGCCGTTCCTGTCGAGCATCCTCACCATGGTGGGGACGAGCGGCCAGTTGGTGCAGGGCGTCGTGCTGCTCGGATGCTACTCCCTCGGCCTGGCGATCCCCATGCTTGCGGTCGCCTATTCCTCCCAGGCGATCCAGCGCAGACTCAGGGCAGTGGCGCAGCAGGAAGCCCTCTTCCGGTACGTCACCGGCGGCATCCTCGTCGCCTTCGGCCTTTACTCCCTCGTCCACGGCAACGTCGCTTTTTAAACCGGCCTCCGGTCGCGGCCATGCCGGACCATCCTGTCTGCCCCCCGATCATTGACTTTCCTCACCCCTCCTGTTCCCCTTGTCCCACGGACGACAGCGGTACCTGCGCACCGCGATCGGGGGCCGAGGAACAAGACCATGACGAAGAAAAACGAGTTTTCCTGCGGGCTCTGCGGTGCGGTGTGGCAGAAGGCGGGGGACGGTAGCGCGGAGGGACGGTCCCCTATCAGTCTTGGTAAGACAGAACATGCGGCAGGACCCGGGTCGTGCCGCATGTTGTCTTTATGCAGCAGCGCGCTGCGGCGTTGGATCAGCGTTTGTCGTGCGGGGTGATGCCGGGGTTGACATTCTCCCGGATATAGGTCTGGATCACGTCCTTGTCGATGGGCGACAGGTTCAGGAACTTCATGCCCATGCCGGGCTCCTTGCTCGGGTTCTCTTCGAAGCGATACGCGTACAGCACGAAGGCATCGGAGCGGATGATCCGCTCGTCGAGAAGGAAGGTCACGGTATGCTTCGTGCCGTTCGGCCGGGGCTCAAGAGTTCTTATAAAGAGTCCTGCGTCGGACAGAACAGTGACGAACTCGGCGCCCGTCGATATGCCGTCGATCGAAGCCAGCAGGGAGGTGGTGACCCTGATGTTCTGACGCGGCGTGGGCTCCAGGGCCTGCTGGACAGCCCGGTAGAGGTCGACGGCCTGCACCGGCTTGTTCAGGCAGCCGGCGCATCCTACCCTGCGGCAGCGGTCCTCGCTCTCGAGGTCCGTGATCCGGGTCGCGATGATCACGGGGGCGGAGGGTATCGCGGGGTTCCTCGTGATGTGATCGAACAGGTCGCTGCCGTTCATCCCCGGAAGCACCATCTCCGTGATCACAAGGGCGGGGGCTGCGATGGAGATGACCTCCAGGGCTTCCTCGCCGGACCTCGCCACAGTTGAGTTGTAGCCGAGGTTCTGGAGCAGGATGCCCATATAAGTGGCGTCCCGCTGGTTATTGTCCACGACGAGGACGAAATGCTTCTTTCGTGCCGCCCTGACCAGTACTTCCTTTTTTGGCTGTTCCGCCATGATCGCGCAGGCTCCTTTTCCCCGGCAACACGATTTTTTGCATTATAGCATACTTCGCACCCGTGAGGAGAGGAGGGACCCGCCGTGAAGTTGGGTTCGTTCTTTGCCGCAGATGGCGCTCCCAGGCCTTTCCTATCAAAACTGTGTACATATTTTCCACATCACTGTATAATACGATAAACGATCAGAGCACGCGCCGGGTCCGGCAGCCCCCGGTCCGATAATTTCTTTCCAACAAGGAGCAGCCTGATGGGGAAACCGAATTTCAATTTTCAAAAGCGGCAGAGAGAGATCGCAAAACAGAAGAAGAACGAGGAAAAGAGGCAGCGAAAGCTGGAGAAGAACGCCGTTAAGCCCGAGGAGGGTGAGGCCCAGGTACCCGGGCAGTCTCCGGAAACGGAAGAGACCAAGCACGAATGACAGGTTGGGCGAACCGGTCCAGCCGATTGTATCGGTGCGAAAACATCATAAACGAAAGGGGTGATGATCGATGGCAGCTTCACGGCAGGGTCAGAAAAAGGAAGTCAAGAAACCGAAGAGCAAGAAGAAATAGTTCAAAAAGTGATCCGGGAAATACGCAGGGTCCTTTCTGTTGTTGTTGACGCCTGGGGTCAGCAATGACAGGGTGGACCCTTTTTGCATTTTCTCAAGAGATGTTGGTCCTGCACGCAGATGCAGATTGTTTCCGTTGGTGCTGCCACGATTGCCGTTGTGCTCCTTTCGACCGCTAAGCGGTGCACTTTATCGGCCGGGATGCTGGTCCTTCTGCAGGGGGGCGGGATTTTGCATCTGGATGGGGTTCATGCTCCAAGAGATAGGGAGCGTTCCTGCTTGCCGCGGTACTTGGAGGAAGGCCGTGTTCAATTTCCCTTTTATTGCTAGTTGCTTGACTTGATGACCGTATGGTTTTTTCTTTTCTCATCCGGTAAAAAGGTGTAAATTGCTACCCATTGTTACACATCCAGCCTGCATCACTCCGAGCACAGCATACACGAAAGGGCCACGCTATCGGCAAGAGGGATCTGCGACCTGCTGATCCGGATCGTCGACATCTATCAGGGAAGGATATACACATGGCTCGGATTCTCGAAAAGAAACAACTCAGGAAGCCGGACGTATTCTATTTCAAGGTCGCAGCGGCGCTGATTTCGAAGAAAGCGATGCCGGGCCAGTTCGTCATTCTGAGGCTCCATGCAAAAGGAGAGCGTATTCCGATCTCACTTGCGGACATCAATCCGGTTGAGGGTACCATCAGTCTGATCGTCATGGCCGTCGGCAAGACCACCACGGAGATGTCGGTCATGAAAGAGGGTGATGATATCCTCGATCTCTGCGGTCCTCTCGGAAACGGTACACATATCGAAAAGGTCGACAAGGTCATTGTGGTCGGCGGCGGTTTCGGCGTTGCCCCGCTCTATCCCATCGCTCGCTCGTTCAAGGCCGCGGGCAGCGAGGTCGTCTGCGTCATGGGAGCCCGTTCCAAGGACCTCCTGATCTATGAGAAGGAAATGGAAGCCGTTTGCAGCGAGGTACTCGTCACCACCGATGATGGGAGCAGGGGCATGAAGGGCGTGGTGACGGAAGCCTTGCGCAGGGAGCTTGAGAAAGGCGGCACCGGCCTTGTGGTGACCGTGGGGCCGGCGATCATGATGAAGTTCGTCTCAGAGACGACCCGCCCCTTCGGGGTCAAGACGGTCGTGAGCCTCAACCCCATCATGGTGGACGGCACCGGGATGTGCGGCGGGTGCCGGGTCACCGTGGCGGGCCAGACCCAATTCGCATGCACCGACGGCCCCGAGTTCGACGGACACCAGGTGGACTGGGACATTCTGTTGAACCGGCAAAAGACGTTCAACAAGGAACAGCGGGTATCTTTTGACTCCTGGAGACAGAGGCACGCAGGCGTGCTCTGCGAATGAAAGGCGAACCCATGGCCGGCGAAGCGACGACACGGAAAACGATCGTCCCCAAGAAAACACCAATTCCTGAACAGCCGCCTCAGATAAGACGCTCCAATTTTGAAGAGGTCTCCCTCGGGTATACTCCGGAGCAGGCGAAGCAGGAGGCCGAGCGGTGCCTCCAGTGCAAGAAGCCGGCATGTGTCAAGGGATGCCCTGTCAACGTGCCGATCCCCCGGTTCATCAAGGCGGTCCAGGAAGGCGACTTCCGGCAGGCGATCGACATCATCAAGGAGGCAAACCTCCTGCCCGCTGTCTGCGGCAGGGTTTGCCCCCAGGAAAGCCAGTGTGAGAAGAACTGCGTTCTGGGAAAGAAGTTCGAACCCGTGGGCATCGGCCGCCTTGAGCGGTTTGCCGCGGACCAGTCGCTGAAGAACGGCGGACTCCGGCCGCCCCAGGTGGCGCAGAAGAGCGGCAAGAAGGTCGCGGTCGTCGGGAGCGGACCGTCGGGTCTCACGGTCGCGTACGAGCTGGCGCGGCAGGGCCACAGCGTCGTCATCTACGAAGCGCTCCACGAACCGGGCGGCGTCCTGGTCTACGGCATCCCCGAGTTCCGGCTTCCGAAGAGTATCGTGTACAGCGAGATCGAGGTGCTCAAGAAGATGGGCGTCGAGATCATGACGAACGCCGTTGTCGGGAAGCTCATGACCATTGACGAGATCATGCAGGAGAACGATGCTTGCTTCATTGGGAGCGGCGCCGGTCTGCCGAAGTTCATGGGCATCGAGGGCGAGAACCTGAACGGCGTCTATTCCGCCAACGAGTTCCTGACCCGGGTCAACCTGATGCGCGCTTACCAGTTCCCGGAGTACGACACGCCGGTCACGCGCGGCGACCGGGTGGCGGTCTTTGGAGGCGGCAACGTCGCCATGGACGCGGCGCGGACCGCCCTCCGCATAGGCGCCGAAGAGGTCATCCTCGTCTACCGCCGATCGCTCACTGAGCTGCCGGCGCGGAAGGAAGAGGTCCACCACGCCCAGGAGGAGGGGATCCGGTTCGAGCTGTGCACGAACCCGGTGAGGATCCTCGGCAATGACCAGGGCCAGGTCCGGGCGATCGAATGCATCAGGATGGACCTCTGCGAGCTCGACGAATCCGGCAGGCGATCGCCAAAACCGGTCAAGGGATCGGAGTTCGAGATCCCGGTGAACGTCGCAATTATAGCACTCGGAACAGGGGCCAATCCGTTGATCCCGCAGAGCGCGAAGAACCTGCAGGTCAACAAACGGCTCTACATCATCGCGGACGAGGAAACGGGCAAAACGAGCATCGAAGGCGTTTATGCAGGCGGCGACATCGTCACGGGCTCCGCGACCGTCATCTCGGCCATGGGCGCCGGGAGGAAGGCCGCCAAGGCCATGAACGAATATCTCAAGAAAAAGCCGGTACGATCGCGAACATAGACGGCATTTCGTTGCTGTATCCGGTCCCCGCCGCCGCATCGTCACCTGTCCATGAATGCGCCGGAGTCTTCAGATTTCTGAGGCCCCTTTTTTGCTTGTACGGGGTGATCGCGGGACAGTGTTTGCACTTACCATCATGATGCTGCGGAGCACAGCGTAGTGGAGAAGAACGATCAGGACCGGTCCCTTTTCAGAATTTTGACTTGATTTTTAATTTGACAATTGTTAATATCCAATCTCTCGAAGATAGAGAAGCCAATTGCAGAGTTGAGCAGTTTCGTAACCTTGGTGGTTATTTCCGGAACATTGTTCTTTTGAAAGCACCTCTATTTTTAATGGAAAGACTTTTTCTTACCATTATTTCCAGCATCTCATTTCACTATCAATAGTACTATCGTCGTGACGAGCAACGCTCACTGATGTCGTCCCCGGAATCGCTGTTGCTCGACCGGGAGAGAGGGAGGTTCCTACCGTGCTTCAGCAGGAAGAGATAAAATCCATTGATACCATTTTGAGCGACGTACGGGGCCAGCGCGGCATCCTGATCGCGGTGCTTCAACGGTCCCAGGAGAAGCTCGGCTATCTTCCCGAGGACGCCATGAAGATGATCGCCGACCAGCTCAAGCTGTCCCTGTCCCAGGTCTACGGCGTCGCCTCCTTTTACAAGCATTTCCACTTCAAGCCACGGGGCAAGAAGATCGTCAAGGTCTGCGCCGGGACCGCCTGCCACGTGCGCGGCGGCAAGGCCGTGCTGACCGAGATGGAGAACAAGCTCGGCATCAAGGAAGGCGAGACCACGGCGGACCGGGCCGTGACCCTCGAGACCGTGGGCTGCGTGGGGTGCTGCGCCCTGGCGCCGGTGCTCACGGTCAACGATCAGGACCTGTACGGCGAACTGACGCCCAAGATGGTGGACGATATCATCGCCTCAGTGAGGAGCGAACATGGAACTCACGTTTAAGCGGCTCGAGAACGTCACGGAGCTCAGGGCCCTCAGGGCAAAGCTGAAGAAAGAACATCAGGAGAAGGATACGCATCGCGTCCGGGTCTGCTGCGGCACTGCCTGCCAGGCAACGGGCTCGAACAAGCTGATCAAACAGTTCGAGGAGGAGGCCGCGAAGAAGCAGGTGCCCCTTGAGATCGTGAAGACCGGTTGCCAGGGCTTTTGCCAGCGCGGCCCGGTGGTGATCCAGGACCCCCAGGAGATCTTCTACCAGAAGGTGAAGGTCCCCGATGTATCGGGGATATTCTCGGAATCGGTACTTCGGGGCATGCCTTACCGCAAACAGCTTTATCGGGAGGATTCCCTGGCTGATCCCAACGTTGCGGTGACCGATATCCCGTTCTATAAGAAGCAGAAGCGTCTGGCGCTGCACCGGAACGGCGTGGTGGACCCCTGCAACATCTACGACGCGGTGCGCGAGGACGGGTACGAGGGCCTGGCCAAGGTTCTGACCGAGCACAAGCCCGACGAGGTCATCGACATCGTCAAGAAGTCGGGCCTCCGCGGCCGCGGCGGCGCGGGCTTCCCTGCCGGCCTCAAGTGGGAGCATACGAAGAAATCGGGCGCCAAGATCAAGGCCGTGGTCTGCAACGGCGATGAAGGCGACCCGGGCGCGTTCATGGACCGTTCGCTCATGGAAGGCGATCCCCATTCGGTGCTCGAGGGCATGATCATCAACGCCTATGCCATCGGCGCACAGCACGGCTACCTCTACGTGCGGCACGAATATCCCCTTGCGGTAAAGAACCTGGGTGTGGCCATCAGCCAGGCCCGAGCCCTCGGCCTTCTCGGCAAGAACATCCTGGGCAGCGGTCTCGACTTCGACTGTGAGATCAAGGAGGGCGCCGGCGCGTTCGTCTGCGGCGAGTCCACGGCGCTGGTCGCGTCCATCGAGGGTGAGCGCGGCATGCCGCGCCCCCGTCCACCACGCCTCTCCGAGGCGGCAGGCGGCCTCTGGGGAATGCCCACGAACCTGAACAACGTCGAGACCTTCGCGAACGTGCCGACCATATTCACCAAGGGCCTTGATTACTACGTCAACATCGGCACGGAAAAATCGAAAGGCACGAAGGTCTTCGCCCTCACCGGCAAGATCAAGAACACCGGCCTCATCGAGGTCCCCATGGGCATCACGCTCCGGGAGATCATCTTCGACATCGGCGGCGGCATGCTGAACCCCGAGAAGGAGTTCAAGGCGGTCCAGACCGGGGGCCCGTCGGGCGGCTGCATCCCGGCGCAGTTCCTCGACCTGAAGGTGGACTTCGATACC
>Ga0316626_10001179_pt1 | contig 11435 bp, 13 predicted proteins | sample OWC_Aug_T1_C1_D5_FD_207656 | JGI IMG/M metagenome (GOLD analysis project Ga0316626, IMG submission 207656) | Wetland soil microbial communities from Old Woman Creek delta, Ohio, United States - OWC_Aug_T1_C1_D5_A | ecosystem: Environmental > Terrestrial > Soil > Wetlands | place: USA: Ohio...
CAGCGGCTATGAGCCTCGACCCCGTGGTGGGTGCTGCGAGCGTCGATCAGCCCCTGGCGAGCGGGTCGGCATCGGTCACGCCCACCACCGTCGCGGCACTCGCTCAGGTCCCCGTGCCGACGGCCGCGCAGGACAGCGGGGTCACCCCGGATGCCGTCGCCGCTTCGGTATCGGTCCCCGGCGGGACCGTGGCTGCGGGTGCATCCGTCACCGCCGCGACGAGCGCCCAGGCGTACATCCCCACACCGACGGCCTTCGGGGAGGGACAGGCCGATGTGGCCCCAGACACGGTGGTCGGGACCACCTCGGTCCCGGTTCCCACCGTCGAAGCCGATGCGGCGATCTCGCTCGATCCGGTGGTGGCCTCTGCGACCGTCCCGCCCCCGACCGCATATGTGGTCGAGCATCTCAACCTGTTCTTGCAGCAGACGATGGCCGGGACCACCTACGTCCCCGCACCGACCGCAGCGGGTACGTCACAGGTCACCCCGTCGTCGGTGCCAGCAGAAGCCTCGCTCCCCACGCCCACGGTTGCGGCGGCGGTATCGACCACGGCGGGGACCTCTGCCCAGACCTACATCCCGGCTCCGTCCATCGCGACGGACCAGAAGCTCACGGTCGGGAACGTAGAGGTCGTCGCGTCGGTCCCGCTTCCAACGATCCAGATCGAGGGAACCGTCGTCTTGCAGACCTCCACGGTCGTGGCGGCGGCATCGGTACCGGCTCCGCTCGTCACGGCATCTGCATCCATCGTCCCCACCACCGTTGCAGCGGCTGTCTCGGTGGGGATCCCGGCGACCGGGGGTGGGGCCGCCCTCACCCCTACCCCGGTCGCGGGTGTCGCCACGGTCGAAGGGGCGACGGCAGCCGCAGGCGCGGGAGTCGTCGCTCCGACCGTGGTGGCCCAAGCCTACGTTCCCACGGCGGCGGGAGCAGGCAGCGTAGCGATAACCGTCGGGATCGGAGTGGCAGCTTCCGTACCCACCCCGACGGTCGGCACGAGCGCGAGCGCGAATCCCGTACCCGGCTCCGTGGCCGGGGCGGCCGTCGTCCCCGTTCCGACCCTGTCTGTCGGGGGGAACGTCGCCATCGTCGTCAGCCCCGTCGTCGCTTCCGCCTCGATCCCGGTCCCGATGGTCGTCGCTTCTGCCCCGGTCGTTCCCACGACGTGTGTCGCGAGCATCGCCGTCCCGACGCCGTCGGTCGTACCCATCATCGGAGCGTTCCCGGGTGCCGTGGCCGCGACCACGGTCGTTCCTACGCCCGTCGTCCATGCATCCGCTTCGGTCGTCCCTTCGTGCATCGTCCTCGTCGCCGGGATCCCCGTCGCGGCGATGGGGGAGGGGGCCGCCGTCGTCGTGCCTGCCGTCACCGCAGCGGTCGCTTTCCCGACCCCGGCTATCGACGCCGGTGCCGCCCCGGAACCCATGACGGTAGTGCCGCGCGCCACCGTTCTCGTCCCGACGGTCGGCGCGGCGACGGCGGTCATCCCCGCGCCCCTGGTCGCGGCTGTGGTCCTCCCGCGACCCACGATCCATATGGGGGTCGTGCTGGCGCTCGACGGAGACACGGACGAGGACCCCTTGCACGGAGGGGTTCATGCACACCCGGCGCTACCCGGCTCCCGTGTCGGCACGCTCACTTTCCAGGGTTCGAGGGGAGGGTAGGATTCAGACATGGCCGTCAGAAGCCCGATCACCGAAGCCCACCATTGGTTCGTGGGCGAAGACCGGTTCTTGGAGTTCCTCATCACCGAGGCGGGGGCTGCCTTGGATTGCAGCACCTTCGCGATGGAGTGGGCATTGAAGCGCAACGTCAACGACTCCACCGTGGTGCTGACGAAGACGACGGGCGGGGCGACGATCTCGACCGATGACGGGGATGGCACGGACGACCTCGTCCGGGTCGCCATCTACGACACGGACACCGACGGGTTGCTCCCCGGCTGGTATTCATACGTCCTGCGGCGCACCGACCCGGGAGCGGAGGTCGTCCTGGCCTACGGACCCGCCTATCTCGCGAAAGCAGCCAGCCCATGAACGACTACTTCACCGTCGATGAGTTCCGCGCAGCGGCCGGTGCGCTGAAGGGCGCGCGGTTCGATGAGCAGCAGATCGCGGACGCGCAGGGACAGGTCACCCAGATCCTCGAGCGATGGGCACACTCGGCATGGCCGAACGTGACCGCGCGCGGGACGGGCGCGATGACGTTGGCCGACACGACGCTCACCCTGACCGGTGGTGTCTTCTCGGCCGCTGACGTGGGCAGGGCCGTCCGGGTGGTCGGGGCCGGGACAGCCGGGGCGGACCTGCTCACGACCGTTGCGAGCATGACCGACACCGCACACGTCGAGCTTGTCGATGACGCCGGAACCGCCGTCACCGCCGGGAACGTGTACCTCGACGGGGACGGGACGGCGGCCTCGCCGCGCTCGTCCACCGAGGTGTTCGACGGCGGCACCGCGACCCTGTTCTTCAGGTACCGGCCCGTGATCGCGGTCACCTCGATGCTGCTGGACGATGACGTGTTGGATCCCGACGACTACTACCTGTATCCCGACGAGGGGTACCTGCGGCTCGGAGTGGACCCCTCTCGCTTCGGCTACCGCAGGTACACGCTGTCGTACACCTATGGGGCGACGACCTGTCCCCTCGCGGTGAAGGGACCGGCGATGCTCGCGACGAGGTCGCTGCTCATGCAGAACCTCCCTACCCAGGTGCCCTCCAACGTGAGCCAACTGACGACAGAGGCGACGACGATGCTCTTCGGGCAGTTCGGCACCAGGGACAAGAAGCCCTGGCCGTGGGATCAGGAAGCGAGCGATCAGATCAAGGCGTACTGGCGAACGACAGGACGATTCGCCGCCGTCTGAGACAGCTTGGGAAGGAATCGGATGGTGGCACTCAGCACGGGGCACGAAGATATCTTGATCGCCATCATCGGCGCGTTCGGCCTGGTGCTGGTTGCCCTCGTTCCGGTTCTAGTGTCGATACGCAGGGCCAGCGACCGTTCCACCGTGCGGTTCGATGAGATGGCGATGCACCTGCCCCCCAATGGGACTCGGCTGTACCAGATGGTTGAAGCTACCAACATGACGGTTCAGGAGTTGCAGCAGCAGGCGACGAAGACCGAAACCGTCCTGTTGGAACACCTCGCATGGTCGCATCGACAGATGGACCGGCTGAAAGATGAAGGGACATGATGGGGGTGAGGATTGAACGGCCGTGAAGATGGTCACGACCACCAGCATCTGCCCAACCCGTGTCCACCGGACCATAGCGTGTCCGAACGCGACTTCTTCGAGCGGATCCTGGCAGAGCGCAGACGGGCACACGACTCGGAACACTTCGCTCACGATGAGGGACACAAGTCCGACGCCCATGCGATGGAGTTCGCCCGTCGGACGCTGGAAACGGCCTTGCAGGAAGCCAAGGCGAACGTCGCGGAAACGCATGAAGCTGTGACGAGGAGGCTCGACATCCTCGAATCGGGCGGCGCACCGTTCGCGTCCCGACTGGACGACAGTCTCAACCGGCTGAAGTCCGACGTGGATATCCTCAAGGCCGAGTCCGTGAAGGTGGGGGTGCTGGAGCAGGAGCGTCACGCGAACACCCTGTTGTTGGAGCAGCAGCGCCGACAGATCCGTGGAATCTTCATAGCGGCCTCGGCGTCGTTCATCTTCTCTCTCGTCCTGCTCCTCGTAGAGATCATCACAAGGGGGCGGATCTGATGGTTGCAGACATCGCCACGGGCGGGTGGTTGGGGGTTCTCGTCATCGTCCTCGTCATCCTGCTCATCGTTTATCTCGTTCGGCGGATGTGAAGGAGGACCGGATGGACAAGATCTGGCAGTTCCTGGCGAACCCGTTCGGATCGTTCCTGCGGGTGTTCGTGTCGGCGGTCCTCGTGCTGTGGCTTGCGGACCTGGCCGACGTGCGTTACTTGCACTTCGACGCGACCGAATGGTCGAACTGGCTGGCGCTCGGACTCGTCGCCGCCGTGCCCATCCTGATCGCATGGATCAACCCCGCCGACCCGAGATTCGGGATAGGGAAGGAGTAGCTTGCCCGTCGGCTCCAGCGTCACCGTGGCTTGGTACAAGCAGGTGGAGAACAAGTACATCCGCACCGGTCCCGCCCGCGCCCACTCCCTCGCGTCCCAGGCTGCCGCGAAGGAAGCTGCGGCGACGATCCACTCGAACTACTCGGGCAAGCTCGCCGCGCAACTCGCCGTCGCGCACCGGGTGACATCCCTGCACTCCTGGGTGGGGTCGAACCTGCCCTATGCCGGGGTCGAGGACAAGGGTGGGGCGGATGAGGGCTACATCACCTCGGCCACGAAGATGTACATCCGGGGTCGGGGTATCTCCGCGAACCCGTTCACCCGCAGCGGGAGCCTGCGCTCCTCGGCCTACCTGCTCCGGCGCAAGGCCGCGCGCGGGCAGCCCGGATGGAACTGGCAGAGCGAAACCATCTCGCTGTCCGGCATCACCGCGACCGCTTATAGGGTGAAGCATGAAGGCAAGGACTGGTCGGGGCGGGCGATGCGTCTGTACCCCGATGCCTTCTACCGTCTGTACCTCGCGGAGGTGGGGGCATGAGCCTGGACACCGAACTCATCGACCTGATCGCGGATGCCCTCGAAACGGCCGATCTGCCGGACCACACGCTGGTGAAGTACCGGCGACCCAAGGCCATCCTGCCGGAGATGTGCCCGATGCTGGTGGTCTGGGTCCGCTACAAGGAACCCCGGCCCGGGACGACGCAATGGTATGACGCCGTCGTCACTGTCGGGGTGTCGTGGCATGAAGAGGCCATCGAGGAGGCCGAGACACTCACGCCGGACGAGATCCTGTCCACGTCGCTGCTCGACAACCTCGACATCATCCAGACGGCGATCCGCGACCTGTGCAACATCGGGAACTCCATCACCGAGGCGTGGCAGATGCTGCCGTCCACCGTGACCTACATGGAGCCACGTCGCGAAACGGGGCTGACCGAGGGATACACTTGCGACGTGGTCATCAATGTGACCGAGGAGTAGTTCGCCGTGGCGTATAAGGACGCCCCTGAGAAGGAGTAGGAGCGATGGCAGGGATCAGCCGCAAGAAGGGACTCCTCGCATTCGGCAAGCAAAGCGGCGCGGGTGTTCCGAACACGTCCCCCGCCTGGACCGTGCCCATCGTGTCCGGCGGCGTCGGCATCGTGCGCGAGTCCGACGAGCTTCAGGTCACCTCGCAGAACACGGGACACCGTGTGCGCGCGATCAAGAACGCGCACCTGGAAGGGGACATCACCATCCTCGCCCACGAGGACGTGCTGCCCTTCCTCCTGTACCACGCCATGGGGGACCTGACGACAACCGGGGTGGGGGATCCGTACACCCACGAACTCGTCATGGCCGACACGATCCCCACCGTGGGGATGACCGTGTACTCGCTCGTCGGTGATTCGTGGGAGCAGTACATCGACACGCGCATCCAGAAGGCGGTCATCAGCGGGGCATCCGGCGAGCAGATCACCATCGCCCTGACGCTCCAGGCTGGATCGATGTCCTCGGACGTAGCCGCCCCGACGTTCTCCGAGGAGGACGTGGAGCCGCGCTACAAGTTCATGACCTCGGTCCTCAAGGCCAAGGCCGTGGGCGCAAGCCCCACCGTGAAGACGAACATCGAGAGCTTCGAGGTCACCATCGACCGGAACCTCGAAGTCATCTACGGGACCTGCCTGACGCCGTCCCTGATGGTGCCGGAGCGGATCGTGGAAACCTCGATGACGATGCGGTACGACGACGCGAGCGAGGGCTGGGACTACTACCTGAACTCGATCTCCGGCGACACCTCCTCCCCAGCCACCCCGTCGCAGGACGTGGCCCTCGGGTCGTTCGACGTGACGTTCGGGCGGCACCCGGCGGGAGGCGGTCACTCGTTCCAGATTCAGTCCGGTGACGGTTCGACCGGAGCGGACTGCTGGGACTACGACGTGGCGCGGCCCACGGCCGATCCTGGCGGCGGCTCGCTGTCGATGGACGCTGCCGGACGCTGTGTTACCGATGCGACCGGTACCACCGAACTGACGGTCACCGTGGTCAACGGGACGGCGGGGACGGCCTACGAGTGATGGCCGAAGACGCGACCGACGCGCAGGAGGAAGTTCCTGAAGCGCAGGCTGAACCCACATGGGCGACGGCAGACTCGATCCCGACGGACGACTACGAGGATGTCCTGCTGCCGAGGATGGGTCGCATGGTCCGGGTCCGCTACCTCGATACGCCGGAGATCATCAGGCTCCAGTTCCTACCGGACTACGCCGGGTACATCGAGTTGGTACGGAAGCTCGTCGCCGGTGAGGTCGATCAGGAGGAGTGGGATGCGGGGTCGGCCTCGGCCGAAACCGTGTCGTACCAGGCCCTGGTGACGCATCGGTCCGTCATCGACCCGATGCACGACGACGAGGTTCTCTGCCTGGACTGCGGCTACCGGCACCGCCGGAGCCTGTGGACGATGAACCAGACGCGCAGGCTCCCGGCAGCAGACCTTGAGTTCGTGACCTCCGTGGCGCTCCGCGCGATGGAGGTGGTGGCCGCCGCCCCTTTCTCCGAGGCAGCCACGCAGAGCGATTCGGACGAGCCTGCCAGTACTGGGGAGTCGATCCAGCCGACGAACTCTGCGCCGACGACGCCAGCGTCCTGACCCGTCACGCCGTGAGGGAGTACCTCATGGGGGTGCTGTTGCTGGGCGACAAGCGGGCGCAGGAGCGCGCCAAGAGCGAGCAGGCCGGAACCGACGGCGTGCCCGACCACCCGTTCTTCACCGACCCTGACCGGGTGGCGTGGCGGCGGGAAGTATCGTTGCGACAGAGGAGGTAAGCCTTGCCCGACATCTCTGATGTCCGCATCCACCTGATGGTGGACAACGCTCAGGCCATCTCCGCGATGCGGACCACCGAGACTGCCGTGCGCTCCTCCGCCGCGCGGATGTCCACGACCATCGCCGGGTGGGCCACCTCGATGAACCGGGTCGGCGTCCAGATGCAATCGATAGGACGCTACATGACCACGTTCGTCACGCTGCCGGTGGCCGCGCTCGGGGTGGTGGCGACGAAGTCGGCGCTCGATATGGAGCGCACGTTCCTCAAGATCCAGACGCTGGCGACCGGCGTCGGGATGAGCATGGACGAGGCTCGCGAGAAGGTCACGGAGTTGTCCCATGCCCTGGCGGTCGATCCGCAGGAACTCGCGGAGGGCCTGTACTTCGTCGCGTCGGCTGGATTGGAGAACGCTGAAGACGTGTTCCCGGTCCTTGAGGCTGCCGCCAAGGCCGCCGCCGTCGGGATGGGCGACACGGCCACCGTCGCGCAGTTGTTGACGGGCGTGATGAATAACTACGCGAAGTCGGGGATGGATGCCGCGACGGCGACCGAGATCCTGACCGAGGCCGTCGCACAGGGCAAGGCTGAACCGGCGGAGTTCGCCGCGTATCTCGGGTCGGCGCTCGCGGTTGCCGCCCAGATGGGCGTGTCGTTCGATGAGGTCGCCGCCGCCGTCGCGAACGCGACCGTGTACCAGATCGACGCCGCCCGTGCGGCCACCGGTCTGCGCTACGCGCTGTCGGCGCTCGCGAACCCCAGCGATGAGGCCATCGCCACCCTGAAGGACTACGGACTGACGGTGGCCGGGGTGCAGGATTCCCTCGCAGGACCGGCGGGATTGCTCGGGACCTACCAGATGCTCGCGGATACCTTCGACATCACCAGCACGGCGGGCAAGGCTGCGTGGCAGACCGTCATCGGTGGAGCGCGAGCGGCCATCCTCGTGAACACGCTCGTCGGGGAGAACGCGAAGAAGACGGAGGACATCTTCGATTCGCTCGCGAGTGCGGCCGAGGGTAGCACCGACCGCATGGAGAAGGCGTGGAAGAAGTACGAGAGGAGCGATGCCTTCAAGTTCGACCAGATGAAGGCCGACCTCAAGGCCGCCATGATCGACCTTGGGGAATCCATCATCCCGGTTCTGATCGAGGATGTACTGCCCGTGATCCAAGAACTCATCGACGGTTGGAACGGTCTGTCCGACGCCACGAAGCGCACCATCATCATCTGGGGTGGGGTCGCCGCTGCGGCAGGGCCGATCATCATGACGTTCGGGACCCTGCTGCGATTGATGTCGGGCATCATCCGGCTCGGAGCAGGGGCGGCTGGGGCTATCGCGACCGCACTCGGGGCTGGGTCGGCGGCGACGGGTGGAGCCGGAGGGGTAGCCGCGCTCACCGGTTCGGCGGCGAGCCTCACGGCCATCGGAACGGGACTCGCCTACGTTGCGACGGGACTCGCGGCCGTGTACACGGCCCACAAGATACTGACCGGGGCCGACCCCACGTTCGTGCCGGAGTTGGGCGCGGCTCTCGCTGGGATCGCACAAGACATCCCTGAGATCGACCGTGGGTTGAGGGGCCTCGCCGGAACAGCGGCCCCAGCCGCAGCCCTCAACGAACTGATGGAGTCGGTCAGGTTCCCTGAGGGCTACACCAACGAAGCAGCGACCTACGAGCGCAAGGTGAGAGACATCGTTGATGCGATCTACGCAGCAGGGGGGGCCGTCACAGAGCTTGATCGGGCGCAGTTCCACAACCTACAGAGCGTCGGTGACATGACGGCGGCCTTCCAGATCCTGAAGGACCGGCTGCGTGAATCGCGCAGCGAGATGGAAGACTTGAAGGTGAGCATCGAAGACCTGCCCTCTAGCAAGTACATCGAGATCATCGCGGACACGAAGGATGCGATGGCCTCGGTTCAAACCTTCTACGACTGGGTACAAGCGATGCCCGCTGCGAGCCTCACGATCAACGCTCGTCTGTACCGCACCGACTGGGCGGAAGGTTGGATCCCCCCACCGCAGGGCAAGAACACGGCGATGGGGGGCATCGTCACCGGCCCCGTGCTGACCGGGGAGGGCGCGTACTCGACGTTCGCGGGCCGGGGGGCCGAGGCCGTGATCCCGCTGGACGGACGTGGGCTGGGGATCCTGGCCGAGGCACTCGCACGGGCGGGAGCGCGTCAGCGCGGGGGGAACCGGACGGTGGTCGTGAACGTCGCGGGCAAGGTCGAGCGCCCGGAGGACATCAAGCGAGAACTGATGTGGTGGGAGAAGACCAGGGGATGGTGAGGTGACCGACTATACCGTCAGCGTCTACGACATGGGGGGCAGCACGGTCGTGGCAGACCTCCCTGTGTCCACGCTCACCGTGAGCAAGACGCTCAACGCCCCGGGGTCGGTGGAGTTCTCCCTTCCGATGCGTCACTCGGACTGCACCTACGCCAACCTCCAGCCCCTCGCTCGTCGTGTCAAGGTCTTCCGTGGCGGAGGGCCGATCTGGGGCGGCGACCTGTGGGCGGCTTCGGTGGATGCGTACAGCCAGACGGTGCGCTTCGCCTGCGAGGGGTACTTCAAACGGTTGAGGTACCGGCGGTTCGCGGAGAACCTGTTCTACAAGAACGTCGATCAACTCGCCATCGCCTGGGGGCTGATCGAGTACACGCAGGCGCAGTCCAACCTGGGCATCACGGGCAGCGCCGGTTCCTCCGGGGTCACGCGGAGCCGCCACTACTGCGCCTGGGAGTCCGGCACCGTGGCAGACGCCATCGAGGATCTCGCCACGGCAGACGACGGGTTCGACTTCGAGATCGCCCCGAACCTCGCTTGGACGGTCTGGCACGAGCGCCGAGGTACCACCTCGCCCTCCAAGACGTTCACGTTCGGCACCGGGCCGACGAACGAAACAGACATCTGGAGCCTGCGCCTGGACGACGATGGTTCCTCGGTGGCGAATCAGATCGCCGGTCGCCCGGACGACGACTGCCTGGATGTGAGCGACTTCGTCGTGGTCGAGGATGCCTCGTCCATCGCGGACTTCGGCTTGATGCAAGACCTCATCGACCTGCCGAACATCGATGAGCGGGACGACCGGCGGGCATTCCTCAAGGAGGAACTGCGGATCCGCAAGGTGACCCGCAAGCAGGTCGAGCTTCTGTCCCCCTCGCTGCCGTGGGACGACGGGTACGAGGTCGGGGACGTGGTCGGTCTGACCGCCGACATGGGGTACATCAGCTATTCGTCTGAGCCGTTCCGGGTCATCTCGTGGTCGGTCGAGGTGGCCGAGGGGAACGAGACTGCGAGCGTCCTGTTGGACTCGGTGACCACCTGATGGGTGATAAGCAGCTTCCGTACCAGCAGCAGCGGGGCAAGAAGAACCCGTGCCACTCCAGCCCCGCCGCTCCCGAGAACGTCCGCATGACGTTCAAGGTGGAGGAAGCTCGGACACACCTGCGGTTCACCGGCCGCATCCGCTGGGACGAGGTCGAGGAGGATCAGGACGGGTTCCCCGCGAACATCCAAAGGTACGGCATCACCTGGATCGCCTGCGACGTTGATGGTGTCCCGGTCGATCAGGAAGACGACCCGATCCTGCTGGCGACGAAGACTCGGTTCCACGCCAAGCGCAAGGACCCGGTGGCCCACGTCGGTATCAAGGAGGCCACGGCGGCCGGAGGGATCGCGACCTTCACCACAGCGCGAGCGCACAACTGGATCACGGGCGACAAGGTCATCGTCACCGGGATGAAGCCGGAGGCGTACAACGGGACGTGGACGATCATCGATGCTCCGACCGATACCTCGTTCACCGCGAACATCGGAGCCTCCCCGGGGGACGCCACCGACTTCGGTGTGGCGAAGGATGGCGACGACACGCTGCACGTCATCACGAAGACGTTGCCTCGCCCGAAGACGTGGTACTGGAAGGCACGGGTCCGGGCGCAGAACGCACAGGGTTGTTGGGGACCGTGGTCGGACTGGACCGACCCCGGTCTGCCATGGCACGACGCCGATCCGAAACCTCCCGCTCCCGAGAACCTCGACATGGAGTACGACGTGGAGCGCAAGGCCCGTCACGGCCGGTTCCGCGCCATCGTCACCTTCGATGAGGTCGGACCGTGGGACGTGCCCGGTGGCGACACCGAAGACGACATGAAGGCGTACGCGGTGCAGCTACAGCGTGCCGAGGTTGACACCAGGACGGACGTTCTCGGAACCGACGAGAGTGACCCGAACTGGACGGACTGGAAGCGCGACCGGCTACGGACCGCCAAAGATAAGGACGAGAACACCATCGTGAAGACGGTGTTCCACAACGTCCGCAAGCGTTACTGCTACCGAGTCAGGGTCCGCTCGATTGACAGGTTCAACCGGCGCGGAGAATGGTCGAACTGGTACTACGGCGGCTTCCCCGGAGACACGACACTCATCCCAGCGCCCACGGGTGTGACCCTAGACGTGGATCAGCACAAGTTCCATGTGACGTGGGATGTGCCCGAGGAATCTGCCGGTGGCCCGGGAGGTACGAACGACCACATCCCGTCCTACGACGTGGACTACTCCCAG
>Ga0316626_10001181_pt1 | contig 11424 bp, 9 predicted proteins | sample OWC_Aug_T1_C1_D5_FD_207656 | JGI IMG/M metagenome (GOLD analysis project Ga0316626, IMG submission 207656) | Wetland soil microbial communities from Old Woman Creek delta, Ohio, United States - OWC_Aug_T1_C1_D5_A | ecosystem: Environmental > Terrestrial > Soil > Wetlands | place: USA: Ohio...
CGACGTCGTTCGGTTTCAGGAACTGGTCGATGCGCTTGTCCCCTTCCAGGAGCAGGCGCCGGAGATCGACCGTGAGGATCTCCGTCACGCCGGCCGCGGATCGGATGACGGCCGCCTGATCGTAGCGAGCGGCATCCGTCCATCCGCCGACCTGCGCGATCAGTTGGCCCAGCGTGAGGTTGGGGAAATACGGGGCCGGGCCGGGCGTCTTCACCTCCCCGAGCAAGAAGACCCGTCGCTCCTCGCCCTTCACCTGCTCGGGGACGAAGACGGCGTCGCCGGCGTCCAGGACGAATTCCTGGGAGAGGTCGCCGTCCTGGATGAAGCGAAACACGTTCACCGTGTACGTCTTGCCGGCGGACGGCCGGCTGACCCGGACACGGTCGAGGCTGGCGTTCTGGTGAAAGCCGCCGGCCTTGGCGACGGCGTCCATGAGCGTTACCCGACCGGTAAGCGGAATGGTGCTGGCCGACGCTCTGGCCTGTGCCCCCACGGCTCCGAACACGGCGACTTTCTTGCTGTTGTATTCCTTGACCTGGACGTCCACCGTCGGGCTGCGAAAGAAGACGGACAGCTCTTTGTCGATTGCCGCGGCAGCCTGGTCTGTCGTCAGGCCATCCACCTTGGCTTCGGCGAGAAGGACTTTGATGATTCCAGTGGGCCGAACCACCGTCTGGAGTTTTTCCTGCGTCGGTCCTCGCGTCACGCTGACCTCGAGAAGATCGCCCGGACCGATCCGGTACTGCGGGACGCCGGCAGTCGTCACGAATGCGCTGTTCTCGCTGGGCGGCGGGGGAAGCTCCATCGGGGGCTCGGTGGGAGACGGGGCCGGTGCCGACTGTGGCTGCGGAAAGGTCGGCGCGTTCACGGTGGTGGAATAGGACGGCTTCTCGAGGCCGCCGCAGCCGCCCATGAAGAAGAGGGAGAGCAGAATCGCGCAGGTCCACCACGACGTGGGCTTCACCGGTCTACCTCCCTGTTTGAGCCACTCTGCGGGCGAATCGTATAGAACGGTTTTAGCTAGGTCAAGTATTTGCTGACCATCAACGCGTTTTAGTTCCGTCTGCCCGGGGCCGCCAGAAAAATAGACCCGCGTGGGGGATCTGCGCCGGTTCACTCCGGCCGACCGCCAAAGCCCTGGTGCGTCACGAGCTGCGCAAGATTTCTCCAGTGCGCTATCCACGCGTGTCGGGGAATCGACCACGCGTCGGCGAATCCCGTCGAATACGGGGCACCCCGCGGGATCAACAATTGCCGCAGAAACGCGGCCTTGGTTGACGAACCGGGCAAGCAAGCGAGCGTGAAGGCATAACGGATATGGCTGGAGCACTCCGTTTTCGCGGCCAGGGAGAGGATGTGGCGCTCTCCTGGAAGCAGCCATCGCGGCCGGAGCGCCGCACGCACCGCGGGGGCCGGGTCGTGCCGGTTGGTCGCCAGAACTTCCAGGCAGTACCACACGCTCCGCCGCACGCCGACCGGCGCCCTGTGCACGGCATGGACTGCGTCGGGCCAGGTCTGCAACGCCGCGAGGAGATCGGCCATCCACGAGGCGCCTTGCATCCCGTGGTGATGGACGGCGTGGACCGCGAGATGCTGAATGGTGTCCGCCGGACCGAGTGCCCAGGCTGCGGCCCCGCCCAGAGCGAACGGCTGCCTGCGCCGCCATATTTCCTGGAATGGCTCGGCCCACAACGCCCCCCGGGCGGGGAGTCGTGTCGTGTTCACGAGGCCGGTGTGGAGATCGATGCTGTGCGACAGATCGGGCGCAAAGAAATCCTCCTCGCCCCGAAGGTCGTTCCGGTATCCGCGATCTCGAAGCAACCGGCCGAGCCGTAGGCTGTCGGTCGGGGAGACCAGGAGGTCCACGTCGTCCATCGCGCGAACGATTCCTGCGGGGTAGGCTAGTTTCTGTAGGGCCAATCCCTTCAGGACCAGCACGGGGATTCCGTCTGCGGACGCGGCCGCGATCACTGCCGCCGCGGCCTGCTCCAGGCGCGCGGAGCGGGCGCCCAGCGCCAGGGTCGTCCGGCGCAGCGCGTCCAGGACGGAAGGCGGGACCCCGATCACCGCCGCGGACCGCAGGCCGGCGTACACGAGAGGCGCCACACGCAGCCGGTGCGCTTCCGCCGGGAGGTTTGGCCACGCCAACGACTCCGCGAGGCACGCGGCAAGACGATTGGCGACCTCCGGCCGGCCCAGGCCTGCCAGGACCCCCGCCCAGATCGCCGGTGCGACACTTTGCTTTTGACTTCCCGTGTGCTCGGGACTATGTTCCCCTGCCATGACGCGCCAGTCCCCGGACGTACGTTATCAGCGCACGGAAGAGTTTGTCGCCAGAGTCATCGCCGGCGAGACCGTCCTGGTGCCGATCCGCCGTCAGATCGGCGACCTGGAATCCATCTACACGCTGAACGAGGTGGCGACGTTCATCTGGGAGCGACTCGCCGAGCCTTCCACCGCCGCCGAGATCGCGCTTGCCCTCGACGGCGCGTTCGCGGGCGATCCCGCCGAGATGTGCAGCGACCTCGGTATATTCCTGGCCGAACTCCTCGACCTCGGCGCCATTCGGCCCGCAGAGGGCCACGGCCCCGCAGCTTCGCCGTAACCGCCTTCGTCGCATCCTTCACCCTTGCGCCTGGACCCACTCCACGGCACGCGCGTCCCTCGGGACGGTCAGCCACCCGCACGGGACCCGCTGGCAGACACGCCCCAGCGTTGCGAGGGTCTTCTCCATCCGCTCGGGATCCCACAGCGGGGGAAAGGACTTGGCGAACACGAGCGCGGCGGCGGTCGCGGGTCGCAGTCCTTCGAACGACACATCGTCGCCCTGCCGCAGGAGATAGATGGCGCGAAGAGGCGCCGCCTCGCCGCCCACCTCTGGACACTCGCCGAACCAGGGGGTCGGGTGGATACGAAGCCCGTCCGGACTCGCCTCCAGGACGGTACGGTCGTCGTTCAGGATTGTGGCTCCGGCGCTGCGCCATAGGCGCGCCGTGGTGCTCTTGCCGGCCCCGGATGATCCGACGAACAAGTAACCCGCGCCGTGCCAGGCGACGCCGCAGGCATGAACCAGGACCGCGTCGTGCTCCGCCATGAGATGGCGGAACAGCAGGTCCTCCAGGGGGTATTCTAGAGGGTACCGTGTTGCGGGGTCGGGGAATCGGTCCGGGTCCATCACAACGAACCCGGTGGCGCCGGAGGCGTCCAGCGACAGCACCCGATCCGCCGGGAAGGATCCGTTGCACTCCCCGAGCCGGATGGACCAGCGGTCGGCGTCCCGATAAAAGCTGGCCACCGGCCCGACTTGAAAGGCCAGCCGCCCGCCTCGGCGTTCTGTGGGACCCCACTCGATTTGCAGCGTGACCTGAGGAAGTGTTGTTGGTGAGAAGAATCTGTGGTGGCCGCCGTCGAGAGTCCATCGGCTCGGATCGAGTTCCCCACGAATCGCCACACAAACGGGGCCGATCCGGAGAGCGAATCGCTCAGACATTACTTCGCGTGCAATCGGGGACGTCAGCCATCTCCTTGCCGATGAATAGGGCAGTGTCGAAAGACCGCGTAACCAGGGAACACCTCGTGCCCTTGGGGTTCACAAGCTGGCCGCCTCTTATCGGCGCCCTGCGAGCCTCGATGTTGCTTACTCAGGAACCGAGAGAATCGAAACACCGAACCCCCGCGCCCCCCGTGGTCCGGCATGGATTGGGGAAGGATCGATTCTTCCCGCCCCCGTTGTTCCGCTTACAATTCGGGACGGCGGCCGTCTCCTCACCGACCAGGCTAATCCGCTCGAGCGCCGGCTTCACATAATCCCGCTTCGTCGCTTTAGTGGTCATGGCACATCACCTTTACAGATGGCGAAGGACGGCATCGTCGGAGCAGTCGACTGCCGTCATGATCCCCGCACTTCCCTGCGACATGGGGCCGAAGGCGCCGGCGCGGAGAGACGTCAGGTCGCACAGGAACGGCACTCGGGCTTCGGGGTCCCCCGTCTCGAGCAGAGCCCAGCCAACACACTGGTCACAGGCGGAATGCACGTCGCAGCCGTCACAGGTCATGACCTTCGTGCGCGCGCGTTTTCGCATTGCCGGGAAATGCTCGTCCCATCCCTCGCGAAACGATCCTTCCCGTAGACTGTACGCCGGCTCGCGAAGCAACATGCACGGAACCAGGCGTCCGTACGGATCGATGTGGAAGGCGTGGAGGTAGGCCCCGCACGTGATGAGATCGGCACGAGGGTCGATGCGCGACGCTTTTCCAAATTCCAACCGGAAGGCGGCCGCCCGCTTTGGCTCGCCCTGCTCCATGGCCAGGATCTGCTCGGGCCGAAGCCGCACGGCGGCGGGCTTGGCCGAGCCGTCCACCCGGCAGTTCACGAGGGGGTCCCACTCGAAGTCCAGCCCGTACCCGGCGGCCAGGGCGCGCATGCCGTCCATGTCGGCGTAATTCAGGGTGGTGGGCACGGTCTTCAGGCGCATGCGCACTTTCCGGTCCAGGAGGAGCTCGATGCCGCGGATGCACCGGCGGAACGAGCCGGGAACTCCGGTGACTCGCTCGTACACGTCGGGTGAGCTGCCGTAGATCGAGACCTCCAGGACGAGCGGAGGCCATTCGGCCAAGAGATCGGCGATGCGGGGCGTGACGGCGGTGCCGTTGGTGAACAGCGTGACCAGAAGCCCGCGGCGCTTCATGTGGAGATAGATGTCGGGCAGGTCAGGTCGGAGAAGGGGCTCGCCTCCCGTGAGGAGCATCCAGAGACACCCACGGTCCACCACCTCGTCGGTGATGCGGCGGATCTCGGCGGCGGTGAGCTCCCGCGCCCTGGCGTCACGCCGGCCCGGAGGCTCGTTCACGTAGCAATGCGTGCAACGTAGGTTGCAGCGGAACGTCAACTCCAGGCTGCCGTCGAGCGGCGTCCGCTCGGACGAGACACGCTCTCCGATGCGGCGCGCAAATGCCGAGTAGGAAATGTCACGAATGGTCTTGCAGCCGGCGTCTCCGATCATGCTACCCCGCAGGAAGACGCGCCTCGCCGGTGTCTCGGCCACACGCTATCGTGGTGGAGATCGGAGCCGACGCGGCCTGCCTGAAGCGGACGGCCCGACCTCCCGTCCCAATTGTTCTACCGCAGGATCTTTCCGGAACACGCCTCCGTGACGTACAGGAGCGTGTTGGTGGAGAGATCTATCCGGCGGGGCGAAGCGAGTCGCTCGCCCCGGGGCCCGGCAACGATCTGGATGACCGGCCGCAGCGGGAAGGCGGGATTGGTCGCCACGATCCGGGCGATCTCCATCGAATTCAGCCGAACGTGGCTTCCCACCGGGAAGGTGGACAGGCCCCGGATGAGGCCTTTGAGCGCACTGTCGGGGAATCTCGTCCGTTGCGTCGTGATGAGATCTTTGACTGCGTCGAAGGCGCTACGCTTGGCCCGGTACGGCCGGAAGTGGGTGAGGGACTCGTACGCATCGGCGAGGCTGACGATCTTCGCGTACTCGTGGATTTCGTCCTCCCGCAACGCCTTGGGGTAACCGCTGCCGTCCTCGCGTTCGTGCTCTTGCAGGGCGACGTTCGCAAGCCACTCGAAGGCGGCCCCGAGGCTCTGCAGGATGCGGAAGCCGCGTTCGGGGTGCTGACGGACCAGGGTCGTCTCGTCGGCCGTCAAGGCGCCCGGTTTGTCGAGTATCTCCTTGGGAACGATCGTCATGCCGACATCGTGCAGGCACGCCGCCAGGCCAAGCCACGGCAACTCCTCGGTCCGGCAGCCGGCCCCGTGTCCGATCTTGATCGCAAACACGGCCGTGTTGGCCATATGTCGCGACAGATCGTACACGGCGTCGTCATCGATCAGGGCGTGGACGAGCAGGTCATCTCCGCTCAGGATGGACTTCGCCATGCCGGCCACGATTCGTTGCAGCGTCCCGATCTCGAATGCGCTGCCGGCGGCCGCCGCCTCCAGGATGCGCCCGACCTCCTGCCGCGCCAAGGCGTGGAAGGAGGCATCGGGCTGATCGAGTGGTTCCGGCGTCGGAAGGTCGCCTGTCGGCTTGCCGGCCGCCAGAGCGGAATCGGCGGCGGGACGCGGTGTGTTAGGCGGAGCGCTCGGATTGCCTGGCGCGGGCTTGCGGAAGAGATCGCTTGGGCGAACGATGGCCAGTCCTCCCTCTCCTCGAACGCGACACGCGTTGCGGTCGTCACCCCTGCTTTCCCGGCGCAGCCGCCCGCGAGGACGATTCAGGGCACAGCACCCCGCCTGAGGCCCTGTGGCCGCCCCGTATCGCGCAGCACCCTATCATACGGTTCGCGGGAATCAAGCGAAAATTCGTCTGTACGGCCGTCGCCGCGTCTGCGTCCGCCCTGCGCCAACCGGTCGGGCGGCCAGCCGGCGACGGCATCGGGCAGGGCCCGCAGAGGCGGCTGCTGAGAGCGCCGCCCGATTCCGGCGGCGAGACGGCAGGGTTTCCTTCCAGCCGGCGACGAGCGGCGGCCTGGACGCCCGACGGCGGAGTGGGCGGCACGCGGGTCGGCCGCGGGCGCACGCACGCCGCTCTTCGCGACCGCGCTCCGGACGCGCGCCGCGGTTTGACGGGGGCGGGCCTTCGGGCGCCGCGGCGCCGCCGGTGAAAAAAAGTTCCGCTCGCCCCTATTTTTCTCTTGCAATCGCGTCAAAATATTCTATAAGCAACTACGAAATTTCCCGAGCTGCGAGCGGTGGCACAGGCGGCCATTGGGCGAAAGGGGGGAGCGAATTGCACGCTTTGGGCAGACACCTGCTGGTCGAACTCCACGGTTGTCACCCAGACTCGCTGAAGAAAGTGGACGCCGTCAAGGATATCCTGGTTGGCGCGGCTCGCGCGTGCGGGGCCACGATCGTCGACGTCGCGTTTCACGAGTTCAACCCCTTCGGCGTCAGCGGGGTCGTGGTCATCGCGGAATCCCACCTCTCCATTCACACCTGGCCGGAATACCGGTACGCGGCGGTGGACATCTTCACCTGCGGCGAGGTCATCAAGCCCGAACGGGCCGTGGCGTACATCGCGTCCCGATTCCGGTGCAAGAGCCCGTCCGTGGTCGAGATGAAGCGCGGCCTCATCCCGGGCGTGGCAGGAAAGCTCGCTCACAAGGTGGCGATCGACGACAAACTGAACGAGGCCGTCCCCGATGCCGCTCAAGAACTATCGCTGGTTCATTGAGTACTTCAGCCCGGAGGAGGGCCATCTCCACGGGATCCGAGAGGTCCTCTTCTCCAAGCAGACTCCCTTTCAATCGATGGATATTCTGCAACTCGGGAGCTACGGCAAGTCCCTCGTGCTGGACGGCCGTATCCAGTCCACCAGCCGCGACGAGTTCATCTACCACGAAGTGCTGGTGCATCCCGCGATGCTCACGCATCCCGACCCTCGCCGCGTCTTCATCGTGGGGGGCGGCGAGGGGGCCACGCTTCGCGAGGTGCTCCGGCACCGGACCGTCGAGCGCGCGCTCATGGTGGATATCGACGAAGAGGTCGTGAACCGCTGTCGCGAACTCCTGCCCGAGTGGCACCAGGGCGCGTTCGAGGATCCGCGCGCCGAGCTGCGGTACCTCGACGCGCGGCGGTACCTGGAAGAGACCTCCGAGAGCTTCGACGTCATCATCATCGACATCTCCGAGCCCATCGAGGAAGGCCCGGCGTACCTGCTCTTCACCAAGGAATTCTACGAGATCGTGCGGGAACGCCTCGCGCCCGCCGGCGTCATCGCGCTGCAGGCGGGCACCGTCAGCCTCAACGATCTCGACTGCTACTCCGCCATCCAGCACACGCTGGCGCAGGTCTTCCCCGTCGTGTGCCCGGCCTGGGCGTCCATCCCGTCCTTCGCTCTGCCGTGGGGATTCTCCGTGGCGTCCAAGCAGCGGGACCCGCGGTTGTTCCCGCCGAAGGACGTGGATGACCTGATCGCCGCCCGCATCCAGGGCAGCCTGCGGTTCTACGATGGGATCACGCACCAGGCGGGTTTTCTCCTCCCGAAGCACACTCGGACCCGCCTGGCGAATGAGACGCGGATTATCGAGGACAATCACCCCCTCTTCGCGTGGACGTGAGTTCAGACTGCCGACGCCGTAAACCTCTCACCCTGCCGCCTCGCCATGGTGCCTGAACGGCAATTTCGCACCCCGCTATTCGACGCCATGGTCAGCCTGGCCGAGGCGAAGAAGGTCTCCTTCCACACTCCGGGCCACAAGAGCGGGAAGGGCATCTCCACGCGCTTCCGCAAATTCGTCGGCAGCAAGATCTTCACCATCGATCTGACCACGCTGGACGAGGTGGACTGTCTCCAGAAGCCCGTGGGCGTCATCAAGGAGGCGCAGGAGCTGGCGGCGGAGGCCCACGGCGCCGATCGATCCTTTTTCCTGGTCAACGGCACGACGGTCGGGAACCACGCCATGATCCTCTCCACGGTGCTTCCCGGGGACGAGGTCCTGGTGGCGCGAAACGCGCACAAGTCCATCCTGGCAGGCATTATCCTGAGCGGGGCCACGCCGCGGTTCTTCCTCCCCCGCTTCGACGCCGATCTCGGCATCGCCGTGAACGTGAGCGTCGACGCCGCGCGGGCCGCCATGCGCGATCACCCGGGGGCGCGGGTCGTGACCGTGACCAGCCCCAACTACTACGGGATCGCCGCCGACATGCCGGGCGTAGCGGCGGCGGCTCGGGAGTACGACCGGCTCCTCCTGGTGGACGAGGCCCACGGCCCGCACCTCCACTTTCATCCTGGGCTGCCGCCCTCGGCCGTGGACGCCGGGGCGGACCTCACGGTGCAGAGCACGCACAAGATCGTCGGCGGGATGACCCAGGCCTCCATGCTCCACCTCCGGGAGGGGCGGGTGGACGGCGCCCGGGTGGCGGCGATTCTCCAGATGCTGCAGAGCACCAGCCCCTCCTACATCCTCATGGCGTCGCTGGACCTGGCGCGGATGCAGATGGCGACGGAAGGCCGCAAGCTGCTGGGGAAGGCGATCGAATTGGCCGAGGAGGCGCGCGCGCGGATCAACCGCATCGCCGGGGTGCGCTGCCTCGGCGCCGGCCAGGTCGAGGCCTGGGGCGGGTTCCGCCTGGATGTCACCAAGCTCACCATCTCGGTCAAGGGGATCGGCCTGACGGGGTACGCGGCCTCCGCGCTCCTGAACACCGAGTTCGGCATCCAGGTGGAGATGGCCGACCTCTACAACGTCCTGGTCATCGTGAGCATCGGCGACCGCCGCGACGACCTTGACCGATTGGTCGGCGGGCTGGAAGGTCTGGCCCGCCGCGGGTCGGACCGCGGCGCCCGCGTCGCGGACATCTCCGCCGTTCCGCCGGTCCAGGAGACGGCGCTGGCCTGCTCGCCTCGGGAGGCCTATTTCGCCCCGCACGCCTCCGTGCCGTTGTCCCAGGCGGCCGGCCGCGTGAGCGCCGACATCGTCACGATCTACCCGCCCGGCATCCCGATTCTCGTTCCCGGGGAGATCGTCTCCCGGACGGCCGTGGAGTACCTGCAGTCCCTGGGCGGGCGCGGCGCGCGTATCGACGGCGTTCTTGATCCTGTGTGCGGGTCGCGCGACGCGGGTCAGGCAGGTGTCCCGGGGCCCCACATCCGGGTGCTCGCGCGCTGACAGAATCCACGCGCTCCGTGCGACCTCCCCGCCGGGCCACGGGAGACGAGCCGGCGACCCCTCGCGAAATGTTCCATCCGCCAGTCCTTTGCGGAAATGGATTGCAATTTCCGTCCACCCTGCTATAGTGCGCCGGCGGTCGAGCCCGGGTGATTGTCGGTTGCGGGCTAAGGCGGGGAAGCCGTGCCCCCAATGCCTTAGCCCGTGTGTCGTTCTTGGAGGCCCTCCGGTGCGAAAGCGGATCCGAGGTCGCGTCATTCTGTTGGTTGTTGCCACACTGCTCACGGGGTATTACATCATCCCCAGCGTCGGTCTTGTCGATAGTCTGCCCTCCCTGTTCCCAGGGATGCTTCCGCGTGCCGAAAAAATCAACCTCGGCCTCGACCTGCAGGGCGGGATGCACCTCGTGCTCGAAGTGCAGGCCGAGAAAGCCGTGGAGAACGCGATTGAGCGGTTGCGCGAGGAGGTCAAGCGGCTGCTCGACAAGGACAAGATCGAGGTCGCGCAGCTCACCCGCGAGGGCGCAACGGCTATCCTTCTGAAGGTCGCGAAGGCGGCGGATCGGGACAAGGCGCAGCGGGCGCTGGGTGACTTGCCGACGCTGGACAAGGTTCCCGGCGCGACTGCGGACGAATTGCGCTTGACCCTGCAGGCGCGGGAAGTCAAGCGGATCGAAGAGCTGGCCCAGCGCCAGAGCCTGGAGACCATCCGGAACCGGGTGGATCAGTTTGGGGTGACCGAGCCGCACATCGTCCCGGAGGGTGACCGGCGAATCGTGGTCCAGCTCCCTGGAATCAAGGACCCGCAGCGCGCCATCAACCTCATCGGGAAGACGGCGCTGCTGGAGCTGAAGGCGGTGGACGACAGCCTCAACCCGGACGATGTCGCGCAGGGCAAGGTGAGCCTGCCGGCGGACCTGCAGCTGCTTTCCTTGCGGGAGGTGGACGACAACCGTCGGGCAATCGGCAAGCGGCCCATCGTCGTTCGGCGGCAGCCGGTGATCACGGGCGCCAATCTCACCAGCGCGGAGGTGCGACCGGACGATCAGGGGGGTTGGCTGGTAGCCTTCTCGCTCGACAGCGAGGGTGCACGCGTCTTCGGGGACTTCACCGGGGCGAACGTCGGCAAGCAACTGGCCATCGTTCTGGACGACACGGTCTTCAGCGCGCCGGTGATTCGATCCAAGATCGGCGAGGGCCGCGGCCAGATCGAGGGCAACTTCACCGCGGAGACGGCCCGGGATCTCGCCATCGTCCTCCGGGCGGGCGCCTTGCCGGCCCCTGTCCAGGTCATCGCCAACCTCACCGTGGGGCCAAGCCTGGGCCAAGATTCCGTTCAGAAAGGCGTGCGGGCGGCCATCTTGGCGGCCATCCTGGTGGCCGCCCTGATGGCGGTCTACTACAAGCTGTCCGGGGTCATCGCCGACTTCGCCCTGGTCCTGAACTCCATCATCCTGGTGGGCATCCTGGTGGCGCTGCGGGCGACGCTCACGCTGCCGGGCATCGCCGGGATCGCCCTGGGCATCGGGATGGCCGTGGACAGCAACGTCCTGATCTTGGAGCGCATCCGCGAGGAGTTACGGCTGGGCAAGACGGTGCGCTCGGCCATTGACGCCGGGTACGACAAGGCCTTCGTGACCATCGTGGACTCCCACGTGACCACGCTCATCACCGCGGCGGCCCTGTTCCTGTTCGGCACGGGGCCCATCAAAGGCTTCGCCGTCACCCTGAGCCTCGGGGTCGCCATCAACCTCTTCTCTGCGCTGGTGGGCACGCGGGTGGTCTACGACTGGATGACGTC
>Ga0316626_10001184_pt1 | contig 11404 bp, 7 predicted proteins | sample OWC_Aug_T1_C1_D5_FD_207656 | JGI IMG/M metagenome (GOLD analysis project Ga0316626, IMG submission 207656) | Wetland soil microbial communities from Old Woman Creek delta, Ohio, United States - OWC_Aug_T1_C1_D5_A | ecosystem: Environmental > Terrestrial > Soil > Wetlands | place: USA: Ohio...
TCATCGAAGGTGGTGATCTCGGTGTGGTTGCCCCGCTGCATGAAGCGGATCTCGCGCTCACCGTCCACCTTGTCCGTGAAGCGGATGCAGCGCGAGCACAGCACGCAGCGCTCGCTGTCGAGGACGATCATCGGGCCGAGGTCGACGACCTTCTGCTTCCGCACCTTGTCTTCGAGGGGCACCCGGGACGCGTAGAGCCCGTAGTTCATGTAGAAGTTCTGCAGGCTGCACTCACCCGCCTGGTCGCAGATCGGGCAGTCGATCGGGTGATTGATCAGGATGAACTCGAGCACGCCGCGCACGGCCTCGTGTACGCGCGGCGTGTCGGTGCGCACCTTCATGCCCGCGGCGGCCTTGAGCGTGCAGGTGGCCACCAGCTTCGGCGCCCCCTCGAGCTCCCCGAGGCACATCCGGCAGTTGCCGTCGACGCCGAGATCGGGGTGGTAACAGAAGTGCGGGATGTGGATCTGGTTATCGAGCGCCGCCTGGATCACCGGGTAGCCGGCCGGAACCTGGAGCTCCCGCCCGTTGACCGTGATCGTGACCAGCTCGCGTGCGTCCGCCAACTTTGCTTCTCCTTGCGCTTGCCGGCGTCCCGCCGCTCGGCTCGAGCGGCGCGGCGCCGGAGCCTCAACCGACCGCGATCGGGATCCGGTCGCCGGCGGTCGGGGCCGCGGCAGTCGATTCCTCGGCGGTGGGATCGAGGAGCCGCTTGCCGCTCCGGATGAACTCCTCCCACTCGCTCCGGTACTTGGTGACAAAGGCGATCATCGGCATCGCATCGGCGTCGGCCAGTGGGCAGATGGTGTTGCCGAGCATCTGCTTCGCGATGCTCGTGATCAGATCGAGATCCGAGAGCCGGCCTTGGCCGGCGAGGATGCGCCGGATGATGCCGGCGATCCAGCCCGTCCCCTCGCGGCAGGGCGAGCACTGCCCGCACGACTCATGGGCGAAGAAGTGCGCAACCGAGTAGGCCGCCTCGATGATCGAGATCGTGTGGTCGATGACGATCATTCCACCCGAGCCGAGGAAGGTCCCGAACTGGGCGATCGATTCGAAATCGAGCGTGGCGCGCGCGACCTCATCCGGGGTGAGGATGTTGGTCGAGGACCCGCCCGGGATCACGCCCTTCAGCTGGTACCCGTCCTGCATGCCCCCGCATTCCTCGGCCAGGAACTCGGGGAGCGGCGTGCCGAGCGGGATCTCGTAGACACCCGGGCGCTTGACCCGGCCCGACACGCTCATGAGCCGCGTCCCGGTCGACTTCTCGGTGCCGATCGCCTTGTAGGCCGCCCCGCCGTGGGCCAGGATCCAGGGCACAGCGGCGAGCGTCTCCACGTTGTTGATGACGGTCGGGCAGCCGTAGAGGCCCACCGCCGCCGGGAACGGCGGCTTCAAGCGCGGGTAACCCTTCTTCCCCTCGAGCGACTCGAGGAGCGCCGTCTCCTCCCCGCAGATGTAGGCGCCGGCGCCGCGCGCGAGCGTGATCTCGAGATCGAACCCCGAGCCGAGGATGTTCCGGCCGTGGAAGCCGGCGGCCCGCGCCTCGTCGAGAGCGGCCGCCACCCGCCGAGCGGGGAAGGCGTACTCGCCGCGGATGTAGATGAAGGCGTGGTGCACGTCGAGCGCGAAGCTCGCGATCACGATCCCCTCGATCATCCGATGCGGCAGGCGCTCGAGGAGGAGCCGGTCCTTGAACGTGCCGGGCTCCGATTCGTCGCCGTTCACGACCAGGTAGATCGGCTTCCCCGCCTTCTTGTCGATGAAGCCCCACTTGACGCCGGCCGGGAAGCCAGCCCCGCCGCGGCCGCGGATCCCCGATTCCTTGACCTCGGCGATCACCTGCTCGGGCGTCTTCCCGGCGAGCACCTGGCGGAGCGTCTCGTAGCCGCCCTCCGCGCGATACGCCGCGAGCGTGTGCGAATCCGCGCGCTCGAGCCCGCTGGTCAGGATCTTCGGCCGCCGCTCGTTCATCGTCCTCCTCCGCTGCCGATCCGCCACTAGCTTGTCCGCCCCGATCCGCCGCTGCTCCGCCCCGATCGTTACCGGTCGAGCTCGCCGGCGATGATGTTCAGGCTCCCGAGGATGGCCACGACGTCGGCGATCACGATCCCGCGCAGCATCTCGTCGAAGGCCTGGAAGACGGCGAAGCAGGGCGGCCGCACCTTGACCCGGTAGGGCTTCCGCGTGCCGTCCGAGATGATCGTGAAGCCGAGCTCGCCGTTCCCGCCCTCGACGCACGAGTACACCTCACCCGGGGGCGGCAGGATCCCGTGCATGATGAGCTTGAAGTGCGCCATCAGGGCTTCGATGTTGGTGTAGACCTCGTTCTTGGGCGGGAGCGCGATCCGCCGGTCATCGACGATCACCGGCCCGCCGGGCAGATGGTCGAGGTACTGCTCGATGATGCGAAGACTCTGCCGCATCTCCTCCATGCGCACCTGGTACCGCGAGAAAACGTCGCCGCCCTGCTCGACCGGCACGATCCAGTCGAACTGGTCGTAGTCGTAATAGGGGATGTCGCGGCGCACGTCGTAGTCGACGCCCGAAGCGCGGGCGCACGGCCCGGTCCAGCCCCAGGCGATCGCCCGCTCGCGCGGCATGACACCGACACCCTGCCCGCGCAGCCGGAAGATGGGGTTCTTCAGGTTGAGCTTGTCGAGCTCACTGATCGCCTGCGGGATGTCCTTGCGGATCAACTTGCGGCAGTGCTCGACCCAGCCCGGGGGCAGGTCGGCAGCCAGCCCGCCGATCCGCACGTAGCTCACGGTCAGTCGCGAGCCGCAACAGGCCTCGAGCAAATCGTAGATCACCTCGCGCGCACGGAAGGAGTACCAGAAGTTGGTGATGGCGCCGAGATCGACGAGGCTCGTGCCGACGCAGACCATGTGATCCATTATCCGCGAGAGCTCGCTCAGGATGACCCGGATGTACTGGGCCCGCTTGGGGATGGTGATGCCGAGGAGCTTCTCGACGGCCATCGCGTAGCCGACTCCGTTGATCATCGGCGAGCAGTAGTTGAGCCGGTCGGTGTACGGGATGACGCCCCAGTAGTCGTGCGTCTCCGACATCTTCTCGAAGCAGCGGTGGAGGTAGCCGATCTCTGTGCGCGACTCGATGATGCGCTCGCCCTCGAGCACGCACTCGATGCGGAAGGTGCCGTGGGTCGCCGGATGCTGCGGCCCGATGTTCACGACCATCCGCTCCGGGGCGGTCGGCGTCATCGGGGGCGTGGTGATGGTCGTCATGGCTCGCTTGGGCTCCATCGGCGCCGCGCCGGGCGCGGGCCTCATGCTTCCTTGACCGGCCGCTACTCGGCGGGCGGCGCTCCCGCCTTTTCCTCGAGGAACAGGTCGTACGTGCGCGACAGGCGGTGGCGCTCGGCGGAATGATAGTCCTTGCGCAGCGCGTGGCCCACGAACTCAGGATGGGTGAGGATCCGCACGAGCCGCGGATGTCCGCGGAACTGGACGCCCATGAGATCCCACGCCTCCCGCTCGAACCAGTCCGCGGCCGGCCACAGCGAGTAGAGCGAATCGAGGACCGGCGCGTCCTCGGGGACGCGCACGCGGATCCGCACCCGGTGCCCATGGCGGAGGGAGTAGAAGTTGTAGAGCACCGCGAAGCGGGGATCCTGGCCGAGGTGGTCGACGGCAGCGATGTCCATCAGGTAGCAGTAGTCGAGCGCGGGGTGCTCCTTGAGGAGCCGCGCCGCGGCCAGGAGCGCCTCCGGGCGGATCTCGACGGCGAGATCCCCGTGGCTCTCGCTCGCGGCGAGCACGCGATCTCCGAGCTCTTCCTTGAGCAGGCGCTCGGTCGGATTGGCAGCCGCCGGGCCCATCGTCTCGCTCACCCCTCACCCCTCCTTGGGCATCGCGCGCGCGGGTGGCGCGGGCGCTCTCCCCGTCTATCCCTGCCGCTCGATCTGGGCAGCGCGCTCGCGCGCCGCGATCTGCGGCTTGGTCTCGCCGCGCTCGATCTTCTTCTTGAGCTCGAGAATGCCGTAGATGAGCCCTTCCGGCGTCGGCGGACAGCCGGGGACGTAGACATCCACGGGGATCACCTCGTCGATCCCTTGCACGACGTGATAGGCGCGATAGAAACCGCCCGAGCTGGCGCAGGCGCCCATCGCGATCACCCATTTGGGATCCGGCATCTGCTGGTAGATGGTCTTCATGACCGGCGCCAGCTTGTCGACGACCGTCCCGGCCACGATCAGGAGATCGGCCTGCCGCGGCGAGAAACGCACCACCTCGAACCCGAAGCGGGCGAGATCGTAGTGCGACGAGAGAACCGACATGACCTCGATGCCGCAGCAGGCGGTGCCGTAGGTCATCGGCCAGATCGAGTTCCCGCGCGCCCAGTTGATGAAATCGTCGACGCGCGTCGTGAGCCACTGGAGCGGCATGCCGCCGCCCGCAACGCCGTCCCGGGCCGGCGCCGGACTTCCGTAGGTGGTGATCGGAATGGCCGACTGGTTGCCGCTCGTTGCTCCCGCCATGATCCTTCTCGACTCCTTTGCGCGGGGGCGCCGCGCCACCGCTAGGCCTGGCGCGCGGTCACTGCCGGCGCTGCAGGCGCCGTTCCGGCGGCCTTCCGGCATGCCATCAAGTAGGCCGTCACGATGATCCCTTCGATGACCAGATAGACGATGAGGAGCAGGGGCAGCTGCACCCCGGCATCGCCGCCCGCGTAGCTGTGCAGGCCGACCAGGAAGTAGTTGACCCCGTAGACGGTGAAGACGAGGAGCTGGAGACCGAGCACCGTGAGAAGCACCATCCCGCGCTCGCGCAGCCAGCCAGCCTGCTTCCCGTGCAGCACGACGAGGAAGCCGATGAGTGTGATGAGCGCCCAGGTCTCCTTCGGATCCCAGCCCCAGTAGCGGCCCCAGGAGGCGTTGGCCCAGATCGCGCCGAAGATGATGCCCGCGGCGAGGCAGAGCACGCCGACCTGGATGGCGCGATACATGATGGTGAGCGCGCTCCGCCGGACCTCGGCCCGCTGCGGCGCGAAGATCTGCGCGAACATGATGAAGTGGGCCACCGCCGCAGCGAGGGTGAGCGCCGAATCGCCGAACAGGATGGTGGTCACGTGATACTGGAGCCAGGTCGCGTTGAGCACGGCGACGAGCGGGCTGATCGCCGAATCGAGCGGCAGGTAGTAGGCGAGCACGAGGACCACGAACCCGGCGAGCCCGGCCACCGCACCGTTGATGCGCGAGCGGCTCATGAGCTCGAGGAACATGGCGAGTCCGACCACGCCCCAGCCGATGAAGATGAGCGCCTCGTACATGTTCCCGACCGGCGCCCGCCCGGTGAGGATGGTGCGGAGCCCGAGGCCGTAGGTCTGGATCACGAACCCGGCGAGGAGGAGGAAGAATGAGAGGAGGTAGAGCCAGCGCTTCTTGATCGCGAAGCCGAGGAAGAAGCCGAGCGCGGCGAGGAGGTACGGGAACTGGGCGATGAGATGCGGCTTGGTCCGGTTGTAGGTGAGCTCGAGCCCGAGGCGCTTCTCGGCGGGGTAGTCGGCGCCGCCGGTCTCGCGCAAACTCGCCCGGAGCTCGGCGCTCGCCTGCTTGAACGCGGCGCCGTCGCCGGCCGCGAACGCGCTCCGCATCGCCTCCCAGGGCCCGGCGATCTGGCCGCCGATGGCGGGGGCCGAGGCCACCTGCGCGACCGACAGCCACTCGGCGCGGCCGCCCGGGGTCGGCACCAGGCGCGGCTCCTCCCCGTTCATGATCATGCTCATCTCGACCAGCCGGCCGTAGACCGCCGACACCTCGCGCTCGAGCCGGTCGAGATCGCCACCTCCATGCTGCTTCTCGCGCACCTGGTCGACGAGGGCCATCAGCCCCTGGTTCCCGACGAGCTCGTTGTAGGAGAAGCGCTGCCGGTTCAGATCGAGACCTGCGCGCTCCTTGAACGGCCGGAAGCCGATCTTGAACATCTGCGTGTCGAGGAGCGACTCGCCCTTGAAGGCGAGCGTGAAGAGCAGGTCGAGCGAGCTCATGCCGCCGAACTTCTCGCGCCCGGTGATCTCCCGCGCGGTCTCGCGGGCATAGGTGTCGAGCGGCTTCAGGCGGCCGCCGCTCTGCACCGCGATCCATTTCGCCTCGGAGTAGTCCATGGTTGCGGATGCTGCGGCGGATGCCGCGCTGGATGCCGCGCCGGCCATGAGCGCGACAAGCATAACGGTCATCGCGGCGCGCGCGATGCGGGCTGTTCCAGCGGGGGCTGGCGACATGATGTGGCAACGAGTGGTCGGCATGAACTAACTACCTCCAAGACCCGGGCCGGCGACCGTACCGAGCGACGCCCCGTCCGCCACCCCCGCCGCGCCGCCCGCATGCGTCGTGCCGCGTCGCTGTCCTCCCGAGCGAATCAAGTAGGGCTTGACGAAGAAGATCAGGATGAGCCCCACGACAAGAATCAGGCTGCCAGTATACACGACGGGCACGCCTGGATCACGAGCCACCGAGAAGATCGAGGTCTCGCGTTCGCCGCGCTGGAAGCTCGACTGGAACAACTTGAACCCACGGAACTTGAGCGGGTTGTTCATCGAGATCATGCGCGAGAACTGCTTGTCCGGGGCGGTCACCACGACATCCGACTCGAACGACTGCGCCATCGAGATGCCTGGATAGTTGATCTCGCGAAAATCCTCCAGCTGGACGCTGAAGCCGAGATCATAGCGCCGCGATCCGTAGTCGATCGTCACCTCGCGGTCGCCGATCGTCACTGGATGCGGCATGCCGGCCGTGACCCACAGTGCGTGCTCTTCCTGGCCCCCGCGCACCGTGACATGCAGCGCCGGATTGACTGCCTCCCGCCCGGCGTTCCAGATCCGCTCCACGAACTCGGCCCGTTCGAGCACGCGCTGGAGCGTGAAGTGAACGCCGGCCTCCGGATACTGAGCCTCGCCGCCCGCGGCGAGCGTTCCCCGCCGCTCGGCGCCGCCGTCACCGCCGGCGCCGTGCGCCACGTAGTGGATCGCGCCATCCGGACCCTTGACCAGCTTGACCACGCCGGCAATGACCGTCACCGCGGGCTCGCGGTGGTAACGCGCGCTCCGCGACAGGTCGCCGCCCTCGCGATGGGCGACACTCGTCTCCGGATGATCGCTGAACAGGAGATGCTGCTCGTGCGCCCCGCCCGGCCCGGTGATCTCGACGACCACCGCCGGATTGGCCATGGCCGGTGACCGGCTCGAGTACTCCTGGCCGCTGATCATGAAGTGCGGATAGAAACCGCGAAGCGTCACCTCGACCGGAGAGCCAGGCACGGGGTGCGGCGCGCCGAGGCCGCCGTCTACCGCGATCTCGGTCTTCGCGCCCGAAACGAGCTCGATCTCGACGACGCCGAGCCGCCGGCTCGTCGTCGGGCCCGCGACGCCCAGCTCCCGCTCGACCGCGGCCTGATCGGGCGCCTCGACCAAGCTGAAGGTGACCGGCGCGACGCCCGGCTGCCGGCTCTTCTCGTCGGCCGCGAAGATGGCGGCCGTCTGCTCGCCGCCGAAGCCGCGCACCAGGAGCTCGACGGCCGGATTCCGCTCCGCGCTCGAATCGGCCAGCACCTCGGCGCTGCGAAACTCCGGGTAGAAACGATCGACGACGATGTCGACCCCTGCCTCGGGCACGTGGAAGACATCGTGCACCTCTGTGCGGCCGCCAAGCTTGTCGTAGTGCGTGTCGTACTCGCGCGCGATCCGCTCGCCACCCTGCTTCGCCGCCGTCACCGTGAGCACGTTCGAGTCGAGGAGGATGTAGCTTCGCTGCTCCCCTTCCGGCACGATGAGCTGGCCCTCGATCTTGAAATTGCGGCTCATCAAGCCGCCGATGAGGATCGTCATCACGCCGATGTGGGTCGTGAGGAAACCGATTTGCGATAGCTTGCGCTTGAAGCGCCGGATGGTGCAGCAGGTGAGGTTGAGGGCGAAGAAGATGAGGAGGGCGTCGAACCAGCGCGAGTTGTAGAAGAGGAACTGCGCCGCCTTGGTGCCCTTGTTGGCCTCGAAGATGGTCCCCGCGATGAGCGTGACGAGGATGATCGCAAGGAGCACCACGGTCAGCTTGACCGAGGTGAGCCACCAGTAGACCTGGTAGAAGGCCGTGTCGCGAAAACGCGCCATGTCAGGTTTCTGCTCGGGTTGGGTGGCAGATTGCGGGAGCGCCGATGGCCGCCGCGGCGGCGAGGCCCGCAGAGTCGGGCCGCCTCCGATGGCCGGTCCGGCGCCGCCGAATCAGGTTAGGACCGCGCCACCGCCCCTCGGGGTTCCCGCATTGATGAATGGTCGAGCGGCCAGGACGACTTCCCCCACCCGCCTGCGAGCACGACCGGATTCGTCACTCCAAGCAATTGTCGAATATGAACTTGGCGGATCGATCCGGAAATGGCCAAATGGGCGAAGCGGGCCAGTATGACGGCTTCCGGGCGACCGGTCAACCGCCCGTCGCCGGGCGACCGGTGAACCGCCCGCCGCCTGTTGCGCCCGCCGCAAGGGCCCCGAGGCGCGCACAGCCAGGACTGCGCGGGGCGCGATCGCCGTTCCCGAGGGGAGCCCGGGCTCTAGCGGGGGCGTTCGCCAAGGGTGATGGCGACCGTGATCGTCCTCCTGTCGCGTACGATCTCGATTTCTACCCGGTCCCCGGGGCGCTGGCTCTTCAGGGCTTGCGCGTAGTCCTGCATGTTGAGGATCGGCCGCCCGTTCCAGCCGACGATCACGTCGCCCCCCTGGATCCCAGCGGCCGCGGCCGGCGAGCCCGCCTTGACTCCCGAGAGCTTGATCCCGCGGTCGACCGGGCTGAAATCGGGCACGGTGCCGAGGTAGGGTCCGTAGCCTCGCCCGCCGTAGCCTTCGCCGCCCGCACTCGGCCCGCCGCGCGGCAACCCACCGTCTGAGCGCACGAACTCGATCGGAGCGCCGCCGTCCGCGAGGTCCGAGACCACTCCCGCGATGAGACGGGTAGCAGCCTCGAGATACCCGACATCGATCTTCTCCCAGTCATCGGTGGGCCGATGGTAGTCCGCGTGCGGAGCGGTGAAAAAGAAGAGGACCGGGATGTTCCGCGCATAGAAGGGAGTCTGATCGCTCGGGCCGTAGCCGCCTTCGTTGATGACGGGCTTGAGCTCGACGGCGCGCGCCCCTTCGTCGATGAGGGAGCGGAAGCGCGGCGAGGTGCCGAGCCCCGCCACCTGGATCTCCTTGTTCGGTCCGCGGCCGATCATGTCGATGTTGAGCATCGCGCGCGTCGCGGCCAGCGGCCAGGCAGGATGCTCGACGTAGCGCGTGGAGCCGAGAAGCCCCACCTCCTCGCCGGTGAACGCGGCGAAGACGAGCGTGCGCGCGGGCGGCGGCGGGCCGGTGGCGGCCGCCGCGGCGATCTCGAGCATGGCGGCGACTCCCGAGGCGTTGTCATCAGCTCCGTTGTGGATCTCGCGGAGGCCCGGGTTCAACGAGCCGCGCCCGCCCCACCCGAGGTGGTCGTAGTGCGCCCCGATCACGATCGCAGTCCGCTGGCTGTCGGGATCGCTGCCCGGCAGGATGCCGATGACATTGAACGCCTCCGCCACCACCGGCTCCACATCGACGGCCAGTTCGGCCGCGAGCGCGAGCGGCGTCGAGCACGGGCGATACGAGCGATCGATCGCCGCCTGCGCGGCGGCCAGGTCAAAGCCCTCGGCCGCTAGCGCACGGGCAAGCGCATCGCGGCCGACCTGAGCGGCAGGGAGGTGTCCGCTCCCCGCGGCGGCCTGATCGTCGAAGGCAAGGAGCGAGTCGGGCTCCGCCGGACCGGTGACGACGAGAAGCCCGGCCGCACCGTGGTCGAAGGCGGTCTTCGCCTTGTTGCGGAGATCGGCATGCACGGTGAGGCGCGTCCCGTCGAACGGGCTCAGCGAATCTCCCGCGCCCGGCTCCAAGCGGAGGACGAGCGCCACCTTGCCACGCACATCGATCCCCGCGTAGTCGTCGTAGGCGGGTTCGCTCGCGGCGATTCCGTATCCGCAGAAGACCACTGGAGCACGCAGTATTCCGCGGGTGGGCGCAGCAAAGGCGAGGGGGCGCCAGTCGCGGTCGGGCACGAGTTCCACGGTGCCGCCGCGGGTCACCAGTGCGAGCCGGCTCCCGGTCCCCGCGCGCGCCCCGAGCGGAGCGCTGAAGCGGGCGAAGTAGGAACCGTGATCACCGCCGGGGAGGAGCGCGAGGCGGCGGAACTCGGCCGCGATGTAGGCCGCCGCACGCTCGGCGCCCGGCTCTCCGGTCCGGCGCCCTTCCATCGCATCGGAGGCGAGCACTTCGACGTGCGCCATGAGATCGGCGCGTGTGATCGGATCCGCCGGCACGGCGCCGGCCAGGGCGGGGCTCGGGCTCGCGCCCGCGAAGGGACTCAGGCGCACGGCGGGAGCGGGCGGAGGATCGAGCGGCGCCCTCGTCAGGGCCAGGAAGGCGGCCAGCAGGACCAGGACAAGGAGCAGAGCAGTGGTTCTCATCTCGGGCGAAGGCCTCCTGCGAGATCGGGCACCGGATCGCATCGCAGCCGGCGCATCTTAGTGAGTGATCGCCGGCTGGCGCAAGCTACCGGCTCCGTGAGCGCCGCGCGCTCCTACCCGAGGCGCGCTCCCGGCGGAGACGCTCTTACCCAACGCGCCCAAGGCGTCCTACCCGAGGCGCACGAGCGACCGGTGAGGCGCATCACCCAGCTGTACCGCGCGGCTCCGGCGCGGCTGATCACTCCGCCGTCAACCGCGGGGCTCCGGCGCGGCGGCCGGGGCGGTCAACGCATCTGAGAGAGCAATCCGAGGGCATGTCGTCAGGCCGCTTTGAGGTGCAGTCCGGCCGGAGCGGCCCCGGCGCGAGCGGCCAGGTCGCCGATCTGGTGTCGATCGTCTGGTCGATGGTCAGGCCCAGGGCGAAGGGAAGGTGACGGAACGAAGTCGGAGCAGCACGGCTTGCCCCGGCCTGGTCACCTGGGCAAGGTGGCAAGGGGCAGGTGCCGGCGCTCAAGCAGGGTCATAGGCGCAGCGGAGACCCGCTTTGCGCTTCCTTCCCGGTAACGATGTTGGCGAAAGTGACAACGGCGTACGCACTCCGCCAGGGTGCATGGGAGGCGCGGGCCTTGAGAAAGCCGGGGAAGCACTTCCTGCGCGGAATCTCTCCCATCGCGGCGGCACGCTTCGTGCAATGCGCGTGTCTTGGCCACGGCGATGCCGTGAGAGCCTCGTTGGCTCGGCAGATGGATGAGGTCAGTGACACTTGCGCATGCTGGTGAGTGGAAGGCGCGTTCCGACGGGAAAGGCGCGACCGCGTCTGCCGCGAGGGGCATGGCGGACAGGGGCCTGCATCTGCGCCGTTGGGTGCTGCGGTCGCCGGGTGGGGCGACAGCGTTTGCTGCGGAAAGGTGCCGTGG
>Ga0316626_10001185_pt1 | contig 11401 bp, 11 predicted proteins | sample OWC_Aug_T1_C1_D5_FD_207656 | JGI IMG/M metagenome (GOLD analysis project Ga0316626, IMG submission 207656) | Wetland soil microbial communities from Old Woman Creek delta, Ohio, United States - OWC_Aug_T1_C1_D5_A | ecosystem: Environmental > Terrestrial > Soil > Wetlands | place: USA: Ohio...
ATCTCCCGGCGATCAAATGACCCAAGGGGGTGAGCCATGCCTTTTTTCCCCAAGATCCCCAAGATCCCCAAGATCCCGAAGATCCCGGTCCTTTTCTTGCGATAATATACCCCCATGGGCGATCCGGTCCCCATCAGCCGAAGGTCGTTCAACGAGAGGCTCCTCGAGACCCTGACCGTCCCGCAGGCCGAGCGGGAAGGGCTGCTCGACCAGGCGCGCAGGGAAGGCGCCGCCTTCGCGCGCGGGCTGGTCTCGCGGGGCCTGCTGACCGCGGAAGCGCTTCGCCGTGCGTATGAAGAGCTGTGCGGCGTTCCTGCGTTCCGCCGGGATCCGGAAACGGAGCGCCCCCTTCCCGGGGTGGCCCTCCCCCTCTCCTTCCTGCGGGCGAGGCTGCTCCTCCCCGTCGCGCTCTCGGACGGCACGCTGACCGTCGCGATGGCCGACCCGCTCGACGCGGACGCAAGGGAAGCGGTGGCGCGGGCGACGGGGAAGCGCGTGGAGGCGCAGGCCGGGACGGAGGAGGAAGTCCGCGAGGCGATCGAGAAGGCGTACGGCGACTCCGGCGCCTCGATGGAGCGGATCGTCGAGCAGGTCTCGGACGAGGTGCCCGAGACCGTCGCCGGCGACGAGCGGGTGGAGCAGCTGATCGGGGTCGCCTCCGAGGCCCCGATCATCCGGCTGGTGAACTTCGTCATGGCCCGCGCCATCGAGCGCGGCGCGAGCGACATCCACCTGGAGCCGTACGAGAAGGCGCTGCGCGTCCGGTACCGCATCGACGGCGTCCTCGAGGACGTGGAGTCCCCCCCCCGCCGCCTCCAGACGGCGATCATCTCCCGCATCAAGATCATGGCGCGCCTGAACATCGCCGAGAGCCGCCTTCCGCAAGACGGGCGCGTGAAGCTGCGGATCGGGGGGAAGGAGATCGACTTCCGCGTCTCCACCATCCCGACGCTGTACGGCGAAAGCGTCGTCATCCGCATCCTGGACCAGTCGTCCGTGCCGCTGAACATGGAGACGCTGGGGTTCGCCCCCGACACCCTGTCGACCTTCCGGCCCATGGTGTCCGCGCCGTACGGCATGGTCCTGGTGACGGGCCCCACGGGGAGCGGGAAGACTACCACCCTGTACGCCGCCCTGCAGGAGATCAAGTCCCCGGAGCGGAAGATCATCACCATCGAGGACCCCGTGGAGTACCAGATCCCGGGGGTCATCCAGATCCAGGTCAAGCCCCAGATCGGGCTGACGTTCGCCTCCGGCCTGCGCTCCATCGTCCGGCAGGACCCCGACGTGATCCTCGTGGGCGAGATCCGCGACCGGGAGACGGCGGAGATCGCCATCCACTCGGCGCTGACCGGCCACATGGTCCTCTCCACCCTCCACACCAACGACGCCCCCGGCGCCGTGACCCGCCTCCTCGAGATGGGGGTGGAGGAGTACCTCCTGCCGTCGTGCCTGATGGGCGTCCTCGCCCAGCGGCTGGTGCGCACGATCTGCGACGCGTGCTCCGCGCCGCGGGAGGTCCCGCAGGCGCTCCGCGAGGAGGTGCTCCGGGAGACCGGTGCCTTCCCGGAAGGGGACCAGCGGGCCGGGCGCGGGTGCGAGGCGTGCGCCGGGACCGGGTACCGCGGCCGCAGCGGCATCTTCGAGCTACTCCCCGTCACGGACGGGGTGAAGGAGCTCATCCTGTCGCGGGCCGACTCCGGGACCATCCGCGAGAAGGCGGTGGGAGAGGGGATGCGGCTGCTGCGCGAGGACGGCTGGGAAAAGGTGCGCCGCGGGGTCACCACCATCGAGGAAGTCCTGCGCGTCACCCGGATCGGGTAGGGGCGGGGGCCACTAGATGGCGGTCTTCGGGTACCGGGTCACCGACGGCTCCGGCAAGGTCACGGAAGGGGTGATCGAGGCGTCCGGGGAGCGGGCCGCGACGGACCGCCTGCGGGAGATGGACCTCGTCCCGATCCGCGTGTGGCCCGCGGCGGCCGGCGCGGAGCGCAAGGGAGAGGCGGCCCGCCCCGGGAGCGGGGCTCGCGCGGCGCGCAGGGACCTCCTCCCGTTCCTCCAGGGGTTCAAGACGCTCCTCTCCGCGGGGATCCCGATGGACCGGGCCCTGGAGATGATGGCGGAACTGTTCCGCGGGGGGCCGATGGGGGCGGTGGCGACGGCCCTCCTGCGGGACGTCCGGGCGGGGAGTTCCCTCTCCGACGCGATGCGCAAGGCCCCCGGGAATCCCTTCAGCCGCTTCCTCGTCCAGATGGTCCAGGCCGGCCAGGCCACCGGCCGCCTCGAGGACGCCCTCGACCAGGCGTACCGCTTCATGGAGCGGTCGCGGGAGTTCCGCGCGAACCTCCTCGGGTCGCTCCTCTATCCGGCGATCCTGCTCGTCGCCTCCCTCCTCTCTGTCGTCCTCCTCGTGGTGTTCGTCGTCCCGCGCTTCGCCGGCGTCTTCGCGGCATCGGGGGTGCTGCTCCCGCTACCCACCCGCGTCCTCCTGGGGGTCAGCACCTTCCTGCGGGAGTACGCGGTCTACCTGGTTGCGGTCGGCGCGGCCGCCTGGTGGCTCGCGCGCAGCGTCCTCTCCCGCCCGGAGGCGCGACGGGACTGGGACCGCGGGAAGATGACCTGGCCCCTGGTGGGGGGAACGCTTTCGGCGATGGAGACTTCCCGCGTCGCCCGGTCGCTCTCCTCGCTGCTCACCGGCGGCGTGCCGATCCTCTCCGCCTTCGTGATCGCCCGCGAGGTGAGCGGGAACGCGGCGGTCCGGGAGGGGATGGAGGCTGCGAGGCTGCGGATCCAGGGGGGCGCCAAGGTGGCGCAGGCCCTCGGGGAGACGACGCTGTTCCCGCCCCTCGCGCTCCAGATGATCGCCGTGGGGGAGGAGACCGGTCGCCTCGAGGCCATGCTCGAATCCGTGGCGGACAGCTACGAGGACACGGCGCGGCGCAGCCTGAAGAACTTCCTCACGCTCCTCGAGCCGGCGGTGATCCTGGGGATGGGGCTGCTCGTGGGGTTCATCGTCCTGTCGATCTTCCTCGCCATCTTCCGGCTCAACGAGGTCCCGTTCTGATGCGCCGGCCCGCGGGCTTCACCCTGGTCGAACTGATCGTCGTGCTGGCCATCCTCGCGGCCCTCGCGGCGCTGGCCGCCCCCTCCTTCTCCCGGACGATCGCCTCCGCGCGGCTGCGCTCCGGCGCCTCGGAGGTCCGCGCCACCCTCGCGCGAGCCCGCTCCCTCGCAGTTGCGGGAGGGCAGGTCCGATCGGTCGCCTTCGACCTCGAGAAGGGGGAGTACGGGATCGACAACGAGGCGTCCCTGCGGCGCCTGCCGGACACGGTCGGTTGGGGGGGGGTGCGGGTCGTCGGCGACCGGAAGGAGCGCGGCGGTGCGCGCGTGCTCTTCTTCCCGGACGGCAGCGCGGAAGAGGCCGAGGTGACGGTGACGCTTCCGGACGGCGGCCGGATCCGGGTGACCGTGGACCCCCTCACGGGGATCGTGGAGGCGGGGACGTGACGGCGCGGCGGGGGGCGGAACGGGGATTCACCCTGCTCGAGGTGATCGTAGCGATGGCCCTCTTCGCCGCGGGGATCGTCGCCGTGTTCCAGCTGTATTCCGGCGCGCTGCGCCTGGCCGCGGGCTCGCGCGACGCCTCGGCGTCCTCCATCTACGCCCGCCAGCGGATGGAGGAGGCGCTTCTGGTCCCCAACCCGGTCGAGGGGGTGGAACGTGGGGCCTTCGGGGACCGGTACCGGTGGGAGGTCGCGACGTCGATCATGCCGCAGGTGGAGGAGACACCGTACGACGAGGTACGGGTCCGCGTCACCGTGTCGTGGAGGGACGGCGCGGACGAGCAGGCGGTGCACCTCTCCGCGACGCGCTGGCACCGGAAGGAGCAGGGCGGTGGAGCGTAACCGGCGCCCGCGGGGCAACGCCCGCGGCTTCACGCTCCTGGAGCTGGTCGCGGCCCTCGCGATCCTCGCGCTGATCGCGGGGAGCATGGCGGTCGGGATCCGGCTCGCCTCGGGGTCGATCGAGCGGGGGGAGGCGGTCGCACGGGATGCGTCCCGCCTGCGCGCCGCGGTGGGGATCGTGGAGCGCGCCATCCGTTCGCTGGATCCCATGCCGCTCGCTGCGGAGGGCAAAGCAGCCGTCTACTTCTCCGGCGAGGGGAGGAAGCTCCGGTTCCTCACCGCGCTCGCCCCCGCCACCTTCGCAGGCGGCGGGATGCGGCTGATCTCCTTCTTCGAGCGTTCCGGCGAGGGCGGCGGGCTCGCGGTGGCGACGGCGTCGCCATTCCGCCCCGGGGGAGCGGAAAACTGGGACGGGACGGAGGGGGCGCGGATCCTGGTCCCGGGGGCGACGGAGGTCTCCTTCACCTACTCCGAGGGGCCCGCGCAGGACGGAACGTGGGAATGGCTTCCCGCGTGGGAGCCGCAGGAGCCCGGCCGCCTCCCCGCAGCCGTGCGGCTTACGTTCACCGCCCCGGGGGATGACGGCCCCCGGGAGAACGCCTTCGTCGTCCCGATCCCCGCGGGGGGAGGGTTCGGCGGATGAGGGGGAAAAGGGGGATCGCCCAACTGCTGGTCCTGTGGGCCCTGCTCCTCCTGGGGACGCTGGCGCTGGGATTTTCCCTCTCCATGCGCACGGAGGCGCAGGCGGCGCGGAACGGGGTGGACGACGTGCGGGCGTATTTCCAGGCGCGCACCGGCGTGATGCGGGCGGTCGCGCTCCTGTCCACCGTCCCGGCGGACAACGTGATGCGGACGGAGATCGCGGGGGAGGAAGGGGACTCCTCCTACGTGGTCCGCGTCGAGAGCGAGAACGGGAAGGTGGACATCAATTTCGTGGCGGAAGGCGTGCTCCTTGAGATGCTGCGGAAAGCGGGCCTGCCGGACGACGGGGCGGAAGGGCTGCGGGACGCCATCCTCGACTGGCGGGACGATGACGACAATCCGCGCGCGCGGGGGGCGGAAGCCCCCGACTACGCGCAACTGCCGGAGCCGCTGCTGCCGAGGAACGGGAAACTCCTCTCGATCGATGAACTGCGGTTCGTGAGGGGGGTGACCCCGGAACTGTTCGACCGGTTCCTCTCCCGCGTGTTCACCGTGAACGGGACCTCACCGCAGGTCAGCTACCTCCTGGCGCCGGAGGTCGTCCTTCGGTCGCTGCCCGGGATCACCCCCGAGGGAGCCGCGCAGATCGTGGAGCGGCGCGCCGCGGACCCCCCGCTCTCTCCCGCGGGGCTCGCCGCGATGGTGGGGGAGGGGCTGCTGACCTCGCAGGGGCTGGCGCTGATCGCGGGGAGAGGGGCGTCGAACCGGTACACGATCACCGCGACGGGCCGCGCCGGGGCCGGGATTTCCCACGCCGTGCGGTGCCTCGCGGAAATTTCCGGCGGGGGGAAAAAAGCGGTTAATATACTGGGATGGCTGGACCAGGCCCCGCGGGAGGTGGAGGGGTGAGACGGTTCCAGGCGGTCGTCGGGATCGACCCGTCCGGAGGGCGCCTCTGCGTCGTCGCGGTCCGTGTCGGGGTGGGCGGCCGCACCGTCGCGCTCCCGCCGCTGTCGCACGACTTCCGCGCCGAGCGGGAGGACGCCCGCTTCGGGGAGGCGGAAGGCGTGCTCGGCGACTTCGTCGCCCGGAACGGCCTCGTCGGCGCCCGGGCGTTCCTGGTCCTCCCCGCGGATCGCGTCCATATGGCCCGCGCCGCGTTTCCCCCCATGCGGGAGAAGGACCTCCGCGAAGCGGTCGGGCTGGAGCTGGAGCGGCTCTTCCCCCTGGCCCCGGCCGCGATGCGCCACGCCTACCGAAGGCTCCCCGAAAAGGCGGTGGACGGCAGGATCCGCCTCGTCGTGGCGGCGGCCCCGTTCGACTGGATCGACCGGTGGGAGGAGACCGTTTCCCGCGTCGGCCTGACCCTGGGTGCGGCGGTCCCCGCCGGCTGGGCAGTCGCGGCCGCCGTGTCGCGCTTCGGCGGTCCCCAGGCGACCGAGGGCGGGGGGCTTTCGGTTGTCCTGCGCTGGGTCGAGGGGCGGGTGGAGGGGACCGTCCTCGCCGGGGGAGAGGCGGTGTTCTGCGGCAGCCGCACGGCCACGCCGGCGTCGGCTCCCCCGGAGGGGCTCTCCCTCGCGCTGTCCGGCCTGACCGACGTTCCCGTCCCCGCGGAAGAGGCGCCCGTGGATCTGTTCGCCCCCGCCGGGTGGTTCCCGCCGGGCGAGTTCCGGCCCGGCGCGGCGGGGTTCTCCTTCCGGGTGCGGGAAGGGATGCCGCAGGCCGTCGCGGCGCTTTCCGTTGCCGGGGGGCAGGAAGGCCCCGCGGATCCGCTCCCGTTCCTCTGCGCCTACGGCGCCGCCGTGGCGGGGAGGAGCATGGACCTCCTCTCGCCGCATCGCGCGGGGGAGCTGTCCCGGCCGGCCAGGGCGGCCGTGGCGGTCTCCGCCGCCGCCGCCGTCGCCCTTGCCATGGCGTGGCCGGCGGCCGTTGCGTGGAAGACGGAGTACGATCTCCGGCGGCTCGACGCGCAGATCGCCGCCCTGCGCCCCTACGCGGAAGCGTACGAGGAGACCGTCGCCGACCTGGACGGCATCCAGGCGAAGGTGGCGGTCCTGAGGGAGGAGACGTCCACCGCCGGGGAGACGCTCCTGATCCTGAAGGAGGTCACGGACCGGGTGCCGAACGGGTCGTGGATCCAGTCGCTGCGCCTGGAGGGGCACAAGGTCGACCTGGAGGGGCATTCCTCCTCCGCCTCCGAGATCTTCCCTGCGCTGACGCGCGACGGCCGTTTCCGTTCCGTGGAGTTCGCGGCCCCCATCACGCGGCAGGCCGACAACATCGAACGGTTCAAGATACGGGGAGAATACGTGCCGCCGCCCGCGGTCCCGCCCGCCCCGGGAGGCGCGAGATGAACCCGCTCGGGGCTCTCACCGCGCGCTTCCACGCCCTTTCCACCCGGGAGAGGGCGCTCGTGGCGGCGTGCCTCCTGTGCGTGGCCGGTTTCGCCGGGGTGAAGTGGGGCGTCCTGCCGGCCCGTGCGGAGTACCTGAGGAACCGCGCGGCCATCCCCCAGCGGCTCGCCACGATCGCGCGCTACGACGCGATCCGCCAGGGCCAGGAGCGGATCGACGAGGAGCTGTTCCTGCAGCTCCAGCAGCTGGAGAAGTGGGAAGACGGGCTTCTCGTGGGGGAAACCGCCTCGGCGGCGGGCGTCTTCCTCCAGGGGCTCCTCAGGCCCCTGACCCAGGGGCTGGACACCCGGGTGACGTCGATCCGCGGGCTGACGCCCGCGCGGAAGGGGGCGTACACCGAGGTGGCGGTCCAGCTGGAGATCCAGACCTCGACCGAGGGGCTCGCGCTCCTTCTCGCCGACATCGCGAGGCAGCAGAAGATCCTGCACGTCCGGAAGCTCACCGCCAACGTCGGGACGTTCTACGCCCCGACGATGCAGCAGCGGAAGGAAGTCGTCTCCGTCTCGATGGTCGTCGCGGGGCTCTCCACGGCCCCCGCCGACGAGAAGGCGGGGGGGGGCGAGGAATGAGGAAACCGTACCTCCTCGCGCTGGCCCTGGCCCTGCTGGCCCTCTTCCTCGGGTGGCGGACGCAACAGGCGCTCGACGCCGCGCCGTCGGCGGGGGACAGCGTCGCGAGGCACGCCGCGACCGGTTGGCAGCCCGGCGCCCCGGCCCCAGATCCTCCTCCTCCCCCGGACACGGCGTCGGCGGTCGCGGCCGTGAAGAACCGCCCGCTGTTCCGGTCGGACCGGCGGCCGTACACCGAGGCGGCGGGCGCCCCGGCGCGGAACTTCGATGCGGAACTGGCCCGGCTCTCCCTGATCGGGATCATGGCGATCGGGGACGACATGAAGGGAATCGTGGTGAGCAAGGGGTCCTCCAACACGGAGCGCTGGGAAGTGAAGGTGGGGGACGACCTCCCCGGATTCAAGGTGAAGGCGATCCGGACCGAAGGCCTGGCCGTGACGGCGGAAGGCCGTGAGTTCCTGTTGCCGCTCTACGCCGGCCCGCCAACCGCCGCGGGAGGCGGCCCCGTGCGGACCGAGGTCACACGGAAGGAGCCGGCCCCGGCGCAGCCGAAGCCGGCCACTGCCCCGGCCGCGACCCCGGCTCTGCAAAGGCCGGTTCCCCAGCCGGCCGTCGCGCCCCCCACGGGTCCGGCACAGCCGGCTCCCGCAGCCCCGCAGTATCCGCGCTACACCCCGAGAAGACGGTGACGTTCATGAAGCGGTACACAGGAGAAGAGGCATGAGACAGATCGCGTGGGGAGTCTTCGTTGCGACATGGACGGCGGGAATCGCCCTGGCGTCTGGCAACAGCCCGTCGCGTTTCCCGGAAGCGGAACGGTGGAGGCCCGCGCCCGTGATCCTGGCGCAGGAATCCGCGCCCGCAACCCCGGCAACGCCGGCCGCAACGGTACCGGTACCGGAACCGGAACCATCCACCGTGCCGGTACCGTCCCCGGAGCCTCCCGCCTTGCCGGAACAAGCGCCGCCGCTGCCGGCCGGCCCGGCTTCGCTCCCGGAACATCCCGACGTTCCGGTCCCGGTTCCTGCGCCGCCCGCCGCTCCTCCCGTGCCGGAATCCGCCCCGGTTCCACCGGCCGCCCCGCCCGTGCCGGGTCCCCCTGGCAGCCGGCCCGCGCCGTTCCCGCCGGGCGCTCCCCCCGTGCCGGCCCCCCCTGCCGGCCGGCCCGCGCCGTTCCCGGCGCCGGCCCCGCCGGCCGTTCCGGCCCCGCCCCCTGCGCGCCCCGCCGTCCCGTTTTCGCCGGCAACCCCGGCCGCTCCGTCCGGCACCGGCTTCTTCGTCAAATTCAACAACGCCGACATCTACGAGGTCATCCACACGCTGGCGCGTACCGCGGGGATCAACTACATCATCGACCCCCGGGTGCGCGGCGTCGTGAACGTGCACACCCAGGGCGTGGTCCGGAAGGACGGCGCGCTCGACCTGCTGTTCGCCATCCTGCGGGTCAACGGCGCGACGGCTGTGAAGGAGGGGGACACGTACCACATCGTCCCCATGTCCGAGGCGAAGATGGAACCGCTGCTCCCCTCGTTCCCGGGGGACAAGGGGGCCAAGGGAGCGCCCAACCAGGTGATCCTGCGCGCCTTCCCGCTCCAGTACATCGGGGTCGCCGAGATGGCGAAGGTCATCAAGCCGTTCCTGTCGCAGGGGGGCGAGGCGGTGGAGATCGCCCGCGCGAACATCCTGCTGGTGGCCGACACCGTCGCGAACACCGAGAAGGTCGCGCGGCTGGTGGAGCTGTTCGACTCCGAGGTGTTCCGCGCGGCGGGGATGAAGCTCTTCAGGCTGAAGGTGCTCGATCCCGAGGAGATGGCGAAAAACCTGGACAACATCTACGGCGCCCTCGACTTCTCCGGCACGCGGGGCGCCAAGCCCGCGGGGATCAATTTCGTCCCCATCCCGCGGCTGAACTCCCTGCTGGTCGTCAGCGCCTCCCCCCGGACGATGGAGGACGTGGAGAAGTGGATCGGCGAACTGGACCGGGAGGGGTTGGCCGCCTCGCGGCAGATCCACCGGTACCCCGTGAGGTACGGGCGGGTGAAGGACCTCGCCGCCGTCCTGGAGAAACTCTACCCGAGGAGGACTTCCCCGGTGGTCACGGACAAGGCGACGGAGTTCAAGCCGATCGTGGGCGTCGGGATGCCCGGACAGGCGTCCTTCCCGTCCCAGGCGCAGCCGTCCGGTCAGGCCGGGCCGGCGGCGGGGCAGGCTGCACAGGCGGCGCAGGCCGGGGCGAAGGCCGCGAAGGGGGAGGCGGAGGGCTCCGCGCAGCCGTTCGACATCATACCGGACGAGGCGACGAATTCCCTCATCCTGCGCGCGAGCCTGTCCGAGTACGCGGACGCGCTGGCGATCCTGAAGACGATCGACGTGTACCCCCAGCAGGTGCTGCTCGAGGTGCTGGTGGGGGAGGTGAACCTCAAGGACGACCTGAAGCTGGGGATCGACTGGAAGTGGCAGGGGACCAACGACGGGGTCGCCCAGACCGCCACCCTCGCACCCGGCTTCCTGCTGAACAACTTCAGCTACCTGATCGAGAAGACGAACCGGCTCACGGCCGCGTTCCGGTCGCTGGCGGAGGACGGCAGGGCGTCGGTCATCTCCTCCCCGAGCGTCATCGCGACGAACGGCAAGAAGTCGAGGATCAACGTCGTGGACCAGATCCCGATCGAGACCTCGACACTGGTTACCAACTCGAATCCGCCCGTGACGACCACCACCGTGGAGTACCGCGACGTGGGCGTCATCCTCACCTTCGTGCCGTACATCAACGACCTCGGACTGGTGACGCTGGAGATCGAGCAGGAGGTGAGCGACGTCAGCACCATCGGCGCGGGATCGAACCCGACGTTCTTCAAGCGGAGCATCTCGACCAACCTCGTGGCCTCCCAGGACCAGAGCATCGTCCTGGGCGGGCTGGTGAAGGAGCGGAAGTCCCTGGACCGGAGCGGCCTGCCGTGGTTCTACAAGATCCCGGTGTTCGGGTGGCTCTTCGGCTCCCGGGAGGACAGCGTCAGCCGGAACGAGCTGCTGATCTTCATCACCCCGCGCGTGATCCGGAGCGTGGAGGAGGGGATCCGCCTCAGCCGGGACTTCGAGGAGCGGGTGTCGCAGTTGAAGGCCCGGATGCGGGAGACGCAGGGAATCCGCCTGAAGGTGGAGCCGGTCCTTCCGGTGCCCGACGCGGCGAAGGACATCCCGCCGGCCAACCCGCCGCCGCAGTGAGCCGAGGGGGACATTCCCGTGCTTTTCGACGAGGAAACCGGGAGTGTCCCCCGCCGTCTACAGGTACCGGGAGATGTCGGGCGGGAGGGCGTGCTCCCGGTAGACCACCTTCCCCTCCCGGCTGATGAGGACGTAGGTGGGGATGCCGACGACGCCGTAGTCGCGCGCCACTTTTCCCTTCTCGTCGAGGAGGACGGGGTACCGGATGTCGCGGGCTTTCACGATGGAGGACACCTTCTCCCGGGACTCCCGGAAGTCCAGCCCCAGGACCTGGAGCTTATCCGAAAGCGGGCCGCCGTGCAGGGAGTTGATCTCCGGGATCGCCGCCTTGCACTCCGGGCACCACGTCGCCCAGAAGACGAGAAGGACCGATTTCTTCCCCAGGTACTGGTTCAGCGACACCGGCTGACCGTCGAGCGCGGGGAGGGTGAAGTTCGACGGCGGCGAAGCCTCCCCCGGGCCGCCGGCGGAGGGCGCGCCCGCCGTCAGCCGTTCCGGCCCCGCGAGCGCGGTGCCGCACGCAAGGAACAGGAGCAGGGCGATGGCGTGACGAGACCGCATCCGGTTTCCTCCCACGTCTCGTTCGATGGCCCCCGGCGAAGGGGCGATTCAGACCAGCCGCCTCCCCGCCTCGAGGAGCAGGTAC
>Ga0316626_10001186_pt1 | contig 11399 bp, 9 predicted proteins | sample OWC_Aug_T1_C1_D5_FD_207656 | JGI IMG/M metagenome (GOLD analysis project Ga0316626, IMG submission 207656) | Wetland soil microbial communities from Old Woman Creek delta, Ohio, United States - OWC_Aug_T1_C1_D5_A | ecosystem: Environmental > Terrestrial > Soil > Wetlands | place: USA: Ohio...
CCATCACCGCCATCCAGGGATTCGCCGAGACCCTGCTGGAGGGCGCGCTGGACGACAAAGAGCACGCTGTCAAGTTCCTCGAGACCATCCGGGCGAACAGCAAGCGCATCAACAGCCTCGTGGACGACCTCATGACCATCTCGAAGATCGAACTGGGCGTCATCGGCGTGGACAAATCCGCGGTTGCCTTCGACGATATCGCCGACGCGGTTCTGCCGATCTTGAAAGAAAAGGCAGCCGCGAAGGGGATCGAACTCAAGACATCCATCGCCCCCGATATCGGCACGATCATGGCCGACCGCGACCGGCTGATCCAGATCGTGACCAACCTCGTTGACAACGCGATCAAGTTCACCGACAAGGGCGGGGTGACCTTCGGCATCGGCGAGGAGAGCGGCAAGACGTTCCTCTTTGTGGAAGATACGGGGATCGGAATATCCGAAAAGCACCTTGCCCGGCTCGGCGAGCGGTTCTACCGTGTCGATACCGCCCGGTCACGCAAGATGGGCGGCACCGGCCTCGGCCTGGCCATCGTGAAGCATCTCGTCAAGGCGCATGGATGGGATATGAAGATAGAAAGTATTCCGGAGAAAGGGACGAAGGTGAGGATCCTTATCGCATAACGAAGAGAGCCGTCAGGCCAGAACAAGCATCGCGCAACCGGGATGGCAAGTATCAGCGTCGTAAATATCCACCTCTCTGAACCGGCTTCACCTTTCACCCTGCCCTTCAAAGCCATACCAGCCGCGCCCAAGCCCGCCAACCCGCTCACGAACGCTCTCGACAATGCGATGAGCCCCCGCGTTTTGCAACCCAGCAGTTCCACCGGCGATAAGGCCACGGTAAAGAAGAGGATCGGCATGAGGGATAGCGGCCAACGGCGTGCCGTATCACCTGGGAGGTAGCAATTACATTCATAACCGCTCGATCGTCACCAGCCCGAGCGGCAGCGCCGCCGTGCAGGACATCATCGCCGCCTCCAACATACAAGTTCTACATTCCGCAGAACCCGAGCAACGACGCCAGGTATAACGTTCCCGCTTTCGGATTCACCCGGGAGCCCCCCATCGCCCAGGAGCTCTTCACCGTCGGCTACTACATCTTCACGGTGGATGGCCCGCGGGTGACCGTTGAACATTACGCGTCACCGAACGGCTGCGACGGCGACTGCGATCTCGTCACCACGCCGACAGAGGGGAGGGAGTAAAATTCTCTGATGTACACAAAGAGTGTCGTGGAGAGCACGGGGAACACACGCCTGACCGGCAACAGCATCACGAAGGCCGCGACTAAACCGCTACACGCTCACGGCGGCCTCACGGGCCCCCTCTTTTTTCCCTGGTCCCGGCCGGAATCACGTCTCTTTAACCTTACATCACGAGCATCAGGTCTACATCCCCTTCTTCAGCCTTTCTGCGAAATAGGGCGATCAGAGTACCGCTCGCCCCCCCCGTTCGCGAGGCCACGGGGGAACGCCGTTGCGAGGGGATTGACGTGTAGCAGAATATTAACAATCTTGTAACACAATTGTAACATTGCTCTGGTATAACCATGCAGCTAATAAAATTCAACCAAATCCCTTAAGGAGGATCCACCCTATGAAAACAGCAGCAACCCTAGTTCTCGCACTATTTCTGTCAACCCTCGCCGTGACCGCTCATGCCGAAGAGACCCTGAACGGCGCCGGCGCCACCTTCCCGGCCCCCCTGTACTCCGCCTGGGCATACGAGTACTACAGGGTCACGGGGACCAAGCTCAACTATCAGTCCATCGGTTCCGGCGGCGGCCAGCGCCAGATCGTGGAGCGGACCGTTGATTTCGGCGCTTCCGATGACACGCTCTCCTCGGAAAAGCTTTCCAAGGACAAGCTGCTCCAGTTCCCGGCCGTGATCGGCGGCATCACCCCGGTCGTCAATGTCCCGGGGATCAAGACCAACGAACTCCAGCTCGATGCGGCCGTCCACTGCAAGATATTCATGGGCGAGATCAAGTTCTGGGACGACGCGCAGATCAAGGCCCTCAACCCCAAGGCCAGCCTGCCGCACAATGAGATCACCGTTGTCCATCGTTCGGACGGTTCCGGCACGACCGCCATCTTCACCCATTACCTGGCGGAGACCTGCCCGGCTTGGAAAGAGAAGGTCGGCGAAGGAAAAGCGGTGTCCTGGCCCGTCGGGATCGGCGGCAAGGGCAATGAGGGTGTGGCCAACTATGTCAAGCAGACCGCGAATTCCATCGGCTATGTCGAGTTCGCCTATGCCAAGCAGAACAACCTTGTGTACACGAAAATGAAGAATGCGGCGGGCAATTTCGTCGAACCGAACTTCGAGAACCTTGAGGACGCCGCCGAAACAGGCGTGTTCGACCCCAAAAAGGATTTCCAGACATGGCTTACCAACTCGCCCGGAAAAACCTCGTGGCCCATCGCCGGCGCCACGTTCATCCTCCTCGCGAAGGACAAGAAGGATTCCAATATCAGGACGGTGAAATTCTTTGACTGGGCCTTTATCAACGGCGACGCGAAGGCAAAGGAACTGATCTACATCCCGCTCCCGAAGACCCTGAAGGACAAGGTCAGGGCATACTGGAAAGCGAACAGCGTCCAGTAGGCGCTCGATTCCACGTTCGTACAGTTACAAATTGACACCGAAGGGTCAGATAGGTATAATCGCGTATCTGGTCCTTCGGCTTTTTCTTTGAACGTCATTGTTCGCTGTCCTCCGGCATCAAGGAGCATGCATCTTGGCAACGGCCCAGAAAAAAAACATACTCGATCTCTCCTTTTCCCTGATCACCGCGCTCGCTTCTCTCTCGATCATCTTCATTATTATCGGCATTTTCTGGATCCTCGTCCGCGAATCCTCGCTTGCCATCAATAAATTCGGCATCATTGACTTTCTTTTTTCCACGGAATGGAATCCCGTCAAGGAACTGTTCGGCGCGGCCACGAACATCTACGGGACCTTTATCACGACCGCGCTCGCGTTGCTCTTCGCCGTACCCACCGCGATCGGCATCGCCATATTCGTGACCGAAGTGGCGCCCAATTTCCTGAAGGGCCCCATCGGCATCGCCATCGAACTGCTGGCCGCCATCCCGAGCATCATCTACGGCATGTGGGGACTCTTCACCCTGGCCCCGATCATGAGCAGGCACATCGAACCTTTCCTGCAAAGGACCTTCGGGAAGCTTCCGGTGCTGGAGGTCCTTTTCCGCGGCACGCCGCTCGGCATCGACATCCTGACGGCCAGCGTGATCCTCTCGATCATGATCATCCCTTTCACGGCGAGCATCGCCCGGGACTCCTTCAACCTCACGCCTGCGGTGGTAAAGGAATCCGCCTACGCCCTCGGCGCCACGCAGTGGGAGGTGGTGAAGAACATCGTCCTCCCCTATTCCAAGCTCGGGGTCTTCGGCGGGATCGTGCTCTCCCTGGGGCGCGCGCTCGGCGAGACCATGGCCGTGGCCTTCGTGCTCGGGAACAACCACAAGATCGCCACCTCCTTCCTCGACGCAGCCGCGACCATTACGGTGACGCTGGCGAACGAGTTCACCGAGGCGGACAGCGACATCTATCTCTCATCGCTCTACTACCTCGCGCTCGTGCTCTTCGTCATGAGCTTCATTGTACTGGCGATAGCCAAGCTGATGCTCATCCGGGCGGAGAAGAAGTACTCACGATAACCATGAAGTTGGGAAGGTGGGAGGGTGGGAAGTTGCGAAACGGCAGGAGCAGAAAACTGGTTCTGTTTTTTCTCAGCTTCCCACCTTCTCATCCTCCCACCTTCGGGAATTTACCATGGACCTCGAAAAGAAACGGAAAATAGAGAGCATTGCCGCCCTTGTCTTCAGCACGCTGGCGGCCTTTGCGGGCCTGTTCTGGCTCGTCTTCATTCTGGGCGACGTCATTATCCACGGCATCGGCGCGCTCAAGCTCAGCCTGTTCTTCAACGATCCCGTTCCCGCGGGCATGGCAGGCGGCGGCCTCAGGCATGCCCTGGTCGGCCAATTGATGACCACCTTCTTCGCGACCCTCATTGGCGTTCCCGTCGGCGTCCTGGGCGGCACGTTCCTTGCCGAGTACGCGCGGCGGACGAAGTACGCGCGGGTGATCAGCGTCCTGGCGGACATCATCGTGAGCGTTCCGTCGATCGTCATCGGAACGTTCATCTACGCCCTCCTGGTGAGACCTCTTGGGCACTTCAGCGGCTGGGCGGGATCGGTCGCGCTCTCCCTGATCATGATCCCGGTGGTCCTGAGGACGACGGAGGACATGCTCTCCATGGTGCCGTGGACCCTGCGGGAGGCGGCCTTCGCCCTTGGCGCGCCTTACTACAAGGTCATCATCCAGGTCGTCTACCGCGGCGCCGCGACCGGCATCCTGACAGGCATCCTGCTCTCCATCGCGCGGGTGGCAGGAGAGACGGCCCCGCTCATGTTCACCTCCTTCAATAACAACTTCTTTTCCTGGGACATGAACAGGCCCATTGCCTCGCTGACCGTCACGATATTCCAGTACGCCATGGGGCCTTACGACGACTGGCACCAGCAGGCCTGGGCCGCTTCCTTCGTCATCACGGTGTTCATCCTCATCCTGACGCTGCTGGGCAGATTCGTTCTCAAGTGGAGGTTCAAGCAGTGACGCTCAACATTGAATTTTCGGTCAAGGACCTGGATTTCTATTACAACGGCAACGTCCATGCGTTGAAGGGCGTTTCCTTGCCCATTCACCGGAACCAGGTCACGGCATTGATCGGCCCATCGGGTTGCGGCAAGACGACCTTGCTCCGGTGCTTCAACCGCATGCACGACCTCTATCCGCGGCACCGCTACGAAGGAGAGATCATCTTCGAGGACAGGAACATCCTGGCCGACGATGTGGACCTCATCAAGCTCCGGAGCCGCATCGGCATGGTATTCCAGAAGCCCACCCCCTTCCCCATGTCCATTGCCGAGAACATCGCCTACGGCCTCCGTCTGAAAGGCGTACGCAACAAGGGCGAACTTACCGGGCGGATCGAGCAGGCGCTCAAGAATGCCGCCCTCTGGGAAGAGGTGCGCAACAAAATGAACGCGAACGCCTTCGACCTCTCGGGAGGCCAGCAGCAGCGCCTCGTCATCGCCCGTGCCCTCGCTGTGGAGCCCGAGGTATTGCTCTTCGACGAGCCAACGTCGGCGCTCGACCCCATCTCGACGGCCAAGATCGAGGAGTTGGTGGTCACCCTGAAGAAGCACATCACGATCATCATCGTGACGCACAACATGCAGCAAGCGGCCCGCGTCTCCGACATGACGGGATTCATGTACCTTGGCGAGCTCATCGAGTTCGGCTCGACGGAAAAGATCTTCACCAACCCCGATAACAAACAGACCGACGATTACATCACGGGAAGGTTTGGTTAGAAGCAGTGCGAAGTGCGGATTGCGAAGTGCGGAATATAGATCCATTGAATCTTGAATTCTTCGAAGGAGTTACCCATGGCACGCAAACTGGAACATGATCTCTCGGACCTGAAGGACCGGGTCCTCAGGATGGGCAGCCTCGTCGAGGACGCCATCCGCAAGTCCATCAAGGCGCTGGTGGAGCGCGACCGGGAGCTGGCGCTCGCCGTCATCGACGGCGATGCGGTCGTCAATACGCACGACGTGGAGATCGAGGAGGAGTGCATCCGGCTGCTCGCCATCTGGCAGCCTACGGGCAGCAACCTTCGGTTCATCACCACGGCCATCAAGATCATCACGGATTTGGAGCGCATGGGCGACCTGGCCGTGGACATCTGCGAGCGCACCATCGAGCTCCTCGAAGAGCCGCAGCTCAAGCCCTACATCGACATCCCGCGCATGGCCGAGGCGTCCCAGAAAATGCTCAAGGACAGCCTCGATGCCTTCGTGGAAAAGGACGCCGACCTGGCGGTCAAGGTCTGCGCGGCCGACGATTTCGTGGACAACCTGAACCAGCAGATCTTCAACGAGCTGCTGGTCTACATGCTGCAGGACCCGAAGAACATCGCCCGCGCCGTACGGCTCACCTATGTAGCGAAGTATCTGGAGCGCGTCGGCGACCACGCGACGAACATCGCCGAGATGGTGGTCTACATGGTGAAAGGCAAGGTCATCCGCCACATGGCCTGTGAAGTGCGGGAACCGGAGAAACACTGACCACAGGCCGCCATCAGGACCTTTGCCATCCTGCCCCACCGCCTGCTCCCCGCGGGCAGACCCTCTGAATGCGTTTGACATCATCTCGATACAGGGATATTATAACGCCGTGATTTGACGCGGCAATATCCTGTCCGTCCATCCTGATCCGATCGCATGCACTCCATGACCTTATTGAACAACGCTAAAAGGCCCGGAACAGAGCCGTCCGAAAGCCCCCGGCTGCGCGATGCCGTCGTCCTGGCGATCGTCATCGGCCTGTTCTTCGCCCTGTTCCTTGGCAGCCGCCCCTTATCCGTTCCCGATGAGGGCCGGTATGTCGAGATCCCGCGCGAGATGACGGTGACAGGCGACTGGCTCACACCGCGCCTGAACGGCGTCAAGTACTTCGAGAAGCCCCCCCTCTTCTACTGGTTCGAGGCGGTCCTCATCAAGCTCTTCGGCCTGGGCGAATGGTCTGTCCGCCTGGGGCCCGCGCTGTTCGCCCTTTTCGGATGCCTCACCGTGTATTATGCCGGAACGCGCCTGTTCGGACGCAGGGCCGGCATTTTGTCCGCTGCGGTCCTTGCCTCGAGCGTCCTCTATTACGCCCTCAGCCGGCTCATCTCCCTTGATATGCCGGTCTCGGTCCTGCTGACAGCCGCGCTCCTGTCCTTCCTGCTCGGGACGCAAGAGCAGGAGAAAAAAGCACGACGCCTTTTCTTCTGGGGATTCTACGCCTTCGCAGCCCTGACCACTCTCACCAAGGGGCTCATCGGCATCGCGTTCCCCGGAATGATCATCTTCCTGTGGATGCTCGTCACGGGCGAATGGCGCGTGCTCCGCACGATGCACCTCCTGTCAGGCCTTGCGCTCTTTCTGATGATCGCCGCGCCCTGGCACATCCTCACCGGCCGCGCCAACCCCGAGTTCTTCGATTTCTATTTCATCCGCGAGCATTTCCAGCGCTACCTGACCAAGGTCCACCATCACTACAAGCCCGCGTGGTTCTATCTTCCCATCCTCATCGGTGGACTGTTCCCCTGGTCGGCCTTCCTCATGCAGGCGGTGCGGCACGCACTTCCGCCGAACTCCTGGAAGGATCGGAAGAATTACCAGGCCGAGATATTCCTCCTGCTCTGGGCGTTGCTCATCTTCCTGTTCTTCTCGGCATCGAGTTCCAAGCTCATACCCTACCTGCTCCCGGTGCTGCCGCCCCTCGCCCTGCTCATCGGCAAGTATCTCGCCGACGGCTGGCACGGGAATGCCCCCTGGGGATTCCGCGCGGGCAAGATCGCCTACTCGGTCATCACCGCCGTTTTCGCCATCGGCCTCTTCATTGTTCACCGCTCTGTGCCGGCACTCAACACATTCGGCATGATCGTCGTCTGCTGGACCGTAGGGGGGTGGCTTGTTCTCGGAATCATTGCTGTCTGGACCGCTCGAGGCAGAGACACGGTCACTCGGGTCGTATCTCATATCGTTCTCGCCTTCTCGGTCTTTTTCATCGCCGGCAGCGCGCTTGCGCCGTCGCTCGACACCCGCTCTCTTAAGCCCCTTGCCATGACCCTGAAGCCGCTCCTCCGGCCCGGCGATGAACTCATGAACTTCCAGAACTACTATCAGGATCTCCCCGTGTATCTGGAACGGCGCATCACCATCGTAAATTGGAAAGGCGAACTGGAGTTCGGCACCACGATCGAGGACGTGAGCAGCTGGATGATCGATGAAGCGGAGCTCTGGAAACGCTGGAACGGCCCGCGCAGGATATTTCTGGCTGCCGGGAAGAAGGACGCAGATGCCCTGCGGAAAACGCCGGGAAAGGCGTTTTTTCTGATTGCAGAGACCCAAAATACCGTTATACTATCCAACAGCGAGGCCACGCCATGAACTATCTTCCGCTCATCATGCTCGGGGTGATGCTGAACGCCGCCGCCCAGCTCTTCCTGAAAGAGGGCATGCGCCGCATCGGCCACTTCGAGTTCGTCTGGGCCAATATCGTCCCCATCGGGATCATGGTCGCCGGGAACCTCTTCATCCTTGCCGGCCTGGTCTGCTACGTCGTGAGCGTCGTGGTATGGCTCCTGGTCCTGTCCCGGGTCGAGGTGAGCTTCGCCTACCCCCTCCTGAGCGTCGGTTACATCGTGAACGCCGTGGCCGGGTACTACCTGTTCCAGGAGAACCTGTCGCTCACGCGCATCACCGGCATCCTGATCATCTGCGTGGGCGTGTACTTCGTGACAAGAAGCTGACCACAAACGTCTTGTTTCACCGCAGAGGACGCAGAGATCGCAGAGTTCATTCGTTGAAATGCCTTCTCTGCGCGCTCCGCGCTCTCTGCGGTAAATATATTTTTTAATGTGTCGTTTTTTTGAGGATCACAATGTCTATTAACCAGAACGAGTTCCTCCCCTTCTCCCGCCCTTCGATCTCCCAGGAGGCGATCGACGAGGTCGTCACCTGCCTCAAGTCCGGCTGGATCACCACGGGCCCGCGGGTCAAGCAGTTCGAGGACGACCTGAAGGCCTACGTGGGCGCCCCGCAGGTGCTTGCCCTCACGTCGGCCACGGCGGGGCTCCATCTTGTATTGACCGCGCTCAAGCTCCAGCCGGGTGATGAAGTCATCACCACGCCCATGACCTTCGCGGCGACCCTGAACACCATCGTCCTTGCCGGCGGGAAACCGGTGCTCGTGGACGTGGAGCCCGGCACGTACAACATGGATGTGGCGAGGATCGAGAAGGCAGTGACCAGGCGCACGCGCGCCATCATGCCGGTGCATTTCGCCGGCCTGCCCGTTGACCTGGACCCGCTGTACGACATAGCGAAGCGGCACAACCTCCGGGTCATCGAGGACGCTGCCCACGCGATCGGCACGCAGTACAAGGGCAGGCGCATCGGCAGCTTCGGCGACATCCAGGTCTTCAGCTTCCACCCCAACAAGAATATGACCACCGGCGAGGGCGGGTGCGTGGCAACGCGCGACGAGAAGCTCGCCGGCGACGTGGCCCTGCTCCGTTTCCACGGCATGGACCGCGAGGCCTGGAACCGCTTCGGCAAAAAGGGCACTCAGCACTACGAGATCATCGCGCCGGGCTACAAGTATAATATGATGGACATCCAGGCCGCCCTGGGGCTCCATCAACTGAAGCAACTGGACGGCTTCATCCGGCGGCGGACCGAGCTCGCGCTCCGCTATCACAAGCTCCTCGCGGACTGGCCGCAGTGGACGCTGACGAAGTCGCCGGCGTATTCGCACCTCCACGCCTGGCACCTCTACACGCCGCTCATCAATCCTGACACCGCAAAGATGGACCGCGACGCCTTCATGCAGGGCATGAAGGACCGGAACATCGGGACGGGACTTCACTACCGCGCCGTGCACCTCTATCCGTATTACCGCGAACAGTTCGGATTCAAGCGCGGCGACTTCCCGGTGGCCGAGACCATCTCGGACCGCATCGTGAGCCTTCCCCTCTTCCCGCTCATGACCGATGCGGATCAGGACCGGGTCATTGAGGCGATGCAGGACCTGTTCGGCAGATAACGTTCACAATGGGAGCAACAAGAAGAACGAACTAAACCATATATCTCACACGAAGCCGCAAAGACACGAAGGACACCGGATCGAAGGATTCCAGCGCTTTTCTTTGTGCCTCCGTGGCTTCGTGTGAGATCGGACTTTGATCGTCGTTTCAGGAGAATCATATCGTGCCTAAACCCTACGTCACCATCGTCATCCCGGTCTACAATGAGCAGGACAACCTGGAGGCCCTGTTCACGCGCCTGGCATCGGCCATGGACAAGACCGGCAAATCCTGGGAAGTGCTCTTCACGAACGACGGAAGCAGGGACCGGTCCCTCGAGCTGCTGAGGGGGTTCCAGAAGCAGCGGCCCAGGCAGGTGCGCGTTATCGACTTTAACGGCAACTTCGGCCAGCATATGGCCATCATGGCTGCTTTCGAGCGCGTTCGCGGCGATGTTGTCGTCACGCTCGACGCCGACCTCCAGAACCCGCCCGAGGAGATCCCCAAGCTGCTCGCCGCCATCGAGGCGGGCCACGATTCCGTGGGAGGCTTTCGGAAGAACCGCCACGACACCTTCTTCCGGAAATACGCGTCGCGGATCATCAACGGCATCCGAGCCAAGATCACCCGGATCCGCATGCGCGACCAGGGCTGCATGCTCCGGGCCTACCGCAGGAACATTATCGAGGCCATCGTTGCCAGCGGCGAGACCTCGACCTTCATCCCCGCGCTGGCCTACAGCTATTCTGCGAACCCCGCGGAGGTGGAAGTGGAGCATGCCGCCCGCGCAGCCGGCGAGTCCAAGTACCGCCTCTACGACCTCGTACGGCTTAATTTCGACCTCATGACCGGGTTCTCCGTAGTCCCGCTGCAGGTCTTCACCCTCTTCGGCATCGTCGTCTCCCTCCTGAGCCTGTTCTTCGTCGCCTTCCTGCTCGTCCGGCGGCTCGTGGTCGGACCCGAGGCCGAGGGTGTGTTCACCCTCTTCGCCGTCCTCTACTTCCTCGTGGGCGTCGGCATCATGGGGCTCGGCATCATCGGCGAGTACATCGGCCGCATCTACAAGGAAGTCCGCAGACGGCCGCGCTTCGTGGTCCGCACGGTTTTTGAGGACCTCAATGACTGACCGTCCGCGGATACTCGTCTTTGCCTATCACAATGTAGGATACGAATGCCTCGACGCGCTCTTCAGGCGCGGGGAGAACATCATCGGCCTGTTCACGCACGTAGACAACCCGAAGGAGGAGATCTGGTTCAGGTCCGTGGCTTCCCTCGCCCGTCAGCACGGCATACCGGTCCTCACGCCGGAGTCGGTGAACACACCGGAATGGACAGTGAAGATCAGGGACATGAAGCCGGACATCATCTTCTCCTTCTACTACCGGAACATGCTCAGGGAGGAGATCCTGGACCTCCCCCGGCTCGGCGCCTTCAACCTGCACGGGTCGCTGCTGCCGAAATACCGCGGCAGGGTGCCGATCAACTGGGCGGTCCTGCACGGGGAGTCACGGTCGGGCGCAACGCTCCATTACATGGTGAAGAAGGCCGATGCAGGAGACATCGTGGACCAGGAGGCGGTGGCCATCGGGCCGGACGACACGGCAGTCGATGTTTTCAACAAGATTACCGCTGCAGCCCGAAAGGTGCTCGAACGGCAGATCGACGCCATCAAGGCGGGTACTGCACCGCGAAGGAAACAGGATGAAGCGCAGGCCACTTATTTCGGCGGCAGGA
>Ga0316626_10001189_pt1 | contig 11380 bp, 12 predicted proteins | sample OWC_Aug_T1_C1_D5_FD_207656 | JGI IMG/M metagenome (GOLD analysis project Ga0316626, IMG submission 207656) | Wetland soil microbial communities from Old Woman Creek delta, Ohio, United States - OWC_Aug_T1_C1_D5_A | ecosystem: Environmental > Terrestrial > Soil > Wetlands | place: USA: Ohio...
CGCAAGGATCACTTCATACCCTTGCTTTTCCAAGTTTTGCTGGAGGGTCCACCGGATCAAATACTCATCGTCTACCACTAAGATACGAGCTTCTGACATCGATCACTCCAAGTGACTAAAGTGCCTACAGTGAACTAAAGTGAGCTAAAGTTCTTTTTACGATTTCTTGCTAATTGAAGTAAAAATGGCAAGTAACTCGCCGCATTCTTTAAATTCAAATTTCACTTCTTCTTTTGACAACCAACCTACTTCGATAATCATCTCTAACCAATATTGAGTTTCGCTTGTCTCGCCCTCGCAAATCCTAATTTTATTTCTAAAATCGGCTTTGCTCCTTGCCCTATTTGCCTTTTACCCTGTTAAATAAGATTTGAGCCTCCTTTTCAGAAACATTTTACCATGATACGTCTTGAAATATTTCTCCCGCCTTATTGCATCCTCGATGTGCAAACAAGCTTCATAGTAAATTAGTTTCAATGGTCTTCTTTCCCATGTAGATTCTACTCGCCCTTTTGAATGATGCTCAAATCTTAGCTTGAGGTTCTCAGTAAAACCGGCGTAAAACTGGTTATCTTTCAAGCTTTGCAAAACGTAAGTGTAATACATATTTCCCTCAAGCTATTTAACAGGGCGAATAATTCGCTCCTATGGAAGTCCCTGATTTGGTAATCTGTCTCCTTATCTCCCTTCCCTCAGGCGTATCAGGCAAGGAAGCTGATAATCGGATAATCCTGATTCCAAAATCCCGAGTCCTCTTCTCAAGTAATTTGGAAAACTCTTTATTATTCATGATACCTTAGGCACTTTTAAGTCTAGGCACTTTAGGCAATTTAGTCACTTTAATATGCGCTATGCGCTTTGCGTGATAGCAGGGAGCGTGATGATAAATTTCGTTCCCACATTGACCTGGCTCTCCACCTCTATCTTGCCCCCCTGTTGCTCTACAATATTTTTGGTGATGGACAGTCCTAACCCGGTTCCATCCGAACGGGTTGAGAAGAAGGGATTGAAAATCTTAGACACGTTCTCCTCCTGAATTCCAACCCCTGTATCCTCAAAAATGATCTGGACCTCTTGAATTTCTTTCCCGTCGTCTCTCCTCTGGGGGAGGGCAACCGTTGAGATGGTAAACGTCCCCCCTTTTGGCATGGCTTTCTGGGCATTAAGGATAATATTTAAAAAAGCCTGCTCCATAGAATTTGGGTCGACCATCGACTTGGGAAGGGAAGAAAAAAATCTCTTCTCAATTTTTAAATCCATGGACCTTCCTCGTTGGGTCATAAAGAAAGAGAGGACTTTATCGACCAATTGATTGATGTCCGTCGGCAAATAATTGGCTGGAACAGGTTTGGCGTAGTTCAAGAGATCCTTCACCAGCCGCTCCAATTTAAAGATCTGTTTTTGAATCTCATCAGCCACTTGGATGCGGGAATCTCCTTTTGGGAATCCATCTGCCAGGATTTGAATGGCTCCTTGTATTCCTGCCAAGGGATTTCTGATTTCATGGGCAATCCCAGACGCCAATTCCCCGATGGAAGCCATCCGATCCGCCCTCTGAATCAGCTCCTGATGATATTGTTCTGCCTCTTGTTTTGCCAAATCAAGCTTCTCAATCATGATGTTGAGATTTTCGGCCAGATTGCCCATCTCGTCTCGGCCCTTCACATTGGCTCTTACACTTAAATCGCCCTCCTCCGCTTTTTTCATTGTCTCAGTCAACTTTTTGATCGGGACGTTGATGAATTTAAAAAAGAGGAAGCCCAGCACAAAAGATAAAAATATAATAATAATGACGGCAAGGATAATCGAGTGGATCTCAATCTTCGAAATCATCGTATCCATTTCTTTCAGGGAGTTGGATACGGTCAGGACACCTACGATCTTTTTTTCTTTGTCATGGCATTGGAAACATTCTGGCCTGTTCAAAATAGGGGTATTGAAATAGTAAACCCTTTCCCTTTCTTTTTTTCCGTCCTTATGCTGAACCATCTCTTCCCGGATAAAATGATGGTCTTTCAGATAGAACTGCACATCCCCAACCTTTTTATTTAATTCGTCATCTTGTGTCGATGCCCTGATCGTCCCATCCATGCTGAAGAGAGCAATCCTCCGGACATCCTTATAGATCGCGTAATTTTTCAAAATGCGGTGCATATCAAAATGTCTTCCCTTTTCCATTGCGCGGATGACATTCTCCTCGATGAACTCTGCAATAATCTTTGTCTTTTCATGGGTTAATTTCTCTATGCTGGCGCTATGAAGGCTCGTATTCCACCAGACATTAAAGGAAATGGCAAAAATCAAAATGAGGCTGGCGACAAAGATAACCTTAAAAAATAAAGAGGTTTTCCGAAGGATGAAATGCATGAAATATCCTCAGAAATATTAAGCTATTTTAAAAAAGTACCATTAACTTATACCTTTTTAACCTCCAAAAATCAATAATAACCTCCTCCCGAGGTTATCCTGCGAGATAATCCTCAGATAATGCCTAAAGGTTTGGAAAATTACACACTGAATCAAGTGTGGCCAGTCCTGCAAAATAGGAAAGCTATTTACAACTTTTTATTATAACTCACTAGAATAAAAAGATTTTGTAAAAAATAAGCTGGAGTAAATTCGGCAGAGTTTAATTTAAGTATGCCCTGGAATGGAAATTGCACGGTTTATAGAAACTAATCGTCAATCAGGGGCTTCCCGGAGAAAACCCAATATCCCCCCAAAACTTTCTCTGGAGTTAGCCCCTTTTTTTCCTTTATTACATGACTTCTCATCCTTCCCTGTTTCAGCCTCTACTTTTTTCCATGGAAGAAAGCTTCTGGCGAACCTTTAGGGAAATTCTGAATAATGTCCTCGCCTCCGGAGTAGAAGGATTTGGAAATTCCAATAGTTCAGCAGGTAGGCATCTTGTTCGGAAACCCAATTTTTCCCCCTATGTTGATAAAGGAGATTCTACCCCGTTAGAAAGCCCCAGCATTTATGTGGGTGATGGTAGAAATATCTGCAAAAGCAGGAGCATCAGCTTCTTATTGAGGACAGGGTCAAAGCCCTGCCCTTTCTAACGGGGTTTACTCAAGTGGGATAGCGAGAACTTACCCTTTAGGAGTTACCCTCCTGAGGACTATATTTCTTCGCTATTAATATAATAATGTCTTTAATCTTTCGGAGAGTGGGTTCTGCCAAAGGAACCTCTCCTTTTCGACTCATCCAACTCTCAACCTCTTTTTGATAGGTTGTCTGGATACCCATCAACACCTCGCTGACAAAACGGTTGACGAATTCATCTTTATCATAATTCCAGACATAGAGTTGGCCATAAACCACCCTCGCCTGATTATCTACAAACATGATGGAGGCCCTCTGTTTGCTTACCGGGACCAAAACAGCGGATATTTCTATTATGATCTTTCTTCCTTCTTGATTTAAAAAAGTTAAAGGTAGCTTTTGCAGTAGCCTTGGATTCATTGCAAGGAGGGTCTGGTATTCACTTTTCAAAAATCTCCCCGGTGCATATTCTGGAAATTTTTTATCCAATTCTCTTAGATAAGTGTTAAATTCCTGAGTCCCTGTCTTTCCTCCGAGAAACAGAGCAAGGGCTGGTCCTCCGAATTTACCAGCTTCGTAAATGGATGCCCATTTTTTCTCCTGGGAGATTCTCTCCTTCACGCTCTTTTCAGGGGTCAAATAAGGCAAGATGCTCTCGCTGTGTTTGAGAAGGACATAGACATTGTCCTCCATGACAGATCGGGTGGCAATGGAAAAGGGGGCTGAAAATTCGAGGTAGAGATTGTCATCGGTATTGATGACTCCACCGTCACTGAAGTTCCTCATGGCTTCTGTCCCCATTACAAAATAACTGAGAAAGTCTGTCGCAGAGCCCATCATGACCTGCTTCAGATCGCTTAAGATAGGGGACTCTGCGATTCTCCGTTCGAGCTCTGATTCATCGATGACAATGGGTGTGTTACTCCCTATGATTTCTGCGTCAGAAAGGGTTAACCAAAGCATCGTATATTTAAAATGCTCATGGAAGGTTCTAACGACCGATCTGAGATCGTCCGGGGTCATCTCATAGATCGGGAGCCATTGGCAGAGGATGCCCCCTGGGTTGAGATGTTCTGAAGCCAGTTTGAAATATTGGGTCGTGTAGAGATAACCGGCTCCCCGAAACCATGGGTGAATGGGATCTGCGGTGATGACATCAAATTTGTTCTTGGTCGTTGTTAAGTAATTGCGGCCATCATTAAAAACAACTTTCAACTTCGGATTATTCAGTACGGAGTGGTTGTATTTCTCAAAGGTCTTTGCCACACCAATGACTTTGGGTTCAAGTTCCACGAGGGTCAGTTCTTCAACACTTGGATGGATCGAAGTGGCACCCAATGTTATTCCGGCTCCAAGCCCTACCACTAAGATTCTCTTAGGGTTTTTATGAAGGAGCATGGGGAGGTGTCCAAGGGCGAATAAGTGCTGTTTCCCTTGTAGATGGGAGGACGCTTCGATCCTCCCATTGGTAATAAACGATTGTTCCCCTCCTTTTATTTTTATGGTGCTGACGATGGTTTCGATCCCTTCTCCATAATAAAGGACGTCCGTATTTTCGATGGCCTCCCGGACCATCTCAGGAGTTCGAAAAGCCTCGGGCTGGTTGCTCCTGAAAATGGCAAAGTATTTCATATCCCATATTCTGAAAGTGCTTTGGTTAAAACCCAAGAAAAGTAAAAGTCCAATGGTCAGGGAGGATACCCCTATATACAATAGCTTGATATTCCTTAAGCTGAAGAGGACAAGCAACCCGAAGCCAATATTGATGATGGCTAACATTTGGAGGGAACGTTCGATTCCGAAAAAGTAGATCATGATGAAACCACTGATCGTTGCCCCCAAAATAGCTCCGACCGTATTATAGGCTAAAACCTCTCCCACGGCGCTCCCCACCTTCTTCTTATACTCCGCGTACACTTTCCCGGCTAAAGGAAAAGCTACTCCCATGAAAAAGGCAGGGACAACCATATAAATGAAAGCGAGGAGGAAATTTAACCATGTCCTCAATCCAAAAGACCTGATCCCTCCACCAATGAGAAAGTTTTGCAGACGAAGGGAATTGAAAGGGATATCCCGAATAAAAAGGGTGACCAGAAGGGCAGTGACTCCGATGGCGATCTGGACGATCCCAAACCATGAGATGGACCTCTCTGGCCTGGTCTCCTTCACCCTGAAAAATTTCGGCAGAAAACCATAGACCTCGCTGCCTAACGCAATTCCTGTGAGGAAGGCAACGAGCATGGTGGTAAAACTATATACACTTGCTCCAACGACAATGGTTAGAATTCTGGACCAGAGCACCTCATATCCCAGTGCACAAAACCCACTGACTCCGATTCCCCATAGAACCAACTTCAACGAGATGATGTTCTTCCCAAAGGACCGACCTAAAGGATGGGTTGACTTCTCAGGGGTTAAACCTTTTTCTTGTTCGATTTTTGTTTCTTTAAAAGAGAGGGCAATGGCAGCCTTATCCTGAATCAAGATGCTTGCAAGACCAATGAATACATTGGTCAGGATGGCAATATAGGTGGTGGTGCTAACAGAATAGAATCTAAGAAAGAAAAAACCGGCAGCTATGGCTCCAAACACTGCTCCAAAAGTATTAAAACCGTAAAGGAAGGAGAGATAACCTCTCAGGTTCTCGGGTTGGCGGGACACAAATTGTGACAAGGATGGAAGAGTCCCTCCCATGAGGGTCGTTGGAATAATTAAAGCAATTACTGAAAATAGAGTGCGAAGGAAGGTAAGATAAATAGGGAATTGGTCCTTCCCCTGGGCGAGGGCGACATAAATCGAGGGATAAAGCTTCATCAGTCCCATGAAAACCAGGGCAAAAAGAGCAATCCCGAGCTCGAGGAAACCGTATAATCTGAGTGGTTTCTGAATGCGATCAACATATTTTCCAAAGAAGTAGCCACCCACGGCAAGACCAGCCATAAAAATGGACAAGACCACCGTAACGGCCAAATGGGAACCACCGAAAATCAGAGTTAAAGATCGAACCCAAACGACCTGATAAACCAGCGCTGCTGCGCCGGATAAAAAAAACATGAAGTAAATGAATCCCAAAAACAGAGTTCGCATCTTTTTTTTCTTCACTAAGAAATATGGAAAATTTCTTTCGTGGCAAAGAATGTTGAAATAGAGGTTTGATGTTTACTTATAACATATGGAACAGATTTGAATCTATGGTCTGCCTGTTAATGGAGACCGGCGGAGGGAAACCTCGACTCATCCTGGGAGCTGGAAGAAATCCCTTATTTTCTAATCTCACTTAGACAAGAGATTATTCCTAAGAGAATGGTCTTGGTGATTTTTACGGGAAGTCTCTTATGAAGAATCTGTTGTAACAGGATGGGGCTTGGAGATATTATAAAGTTTAAAAACCTTGCAGGTTTTACAATCTCTTTTGATGCCGAGCAAGACCTCATTCTGTCTATAGGCACTTTCCCAGCAGGGGCTCTCCGGATTGAGATAGGCTGGGCAACCGGGATAGACATACTTCGGCTAATTAAAAAAACTCCAACAAGGTATTTTCCCTTCCCAGAAGTTTGTCATGCCATTCCTCTCTGAGATCTACCATCCATTTTAGATCCATCTCCAAAAAAATAAAAATGGTTAGCAATTGATTCGTCAAGATCGCTCGGCGAGATAAAGAAATCATCTCTTTGACTCTCTTCAATAAATGCTGGGCTTAACTTGGACCCGAGAATATTCTCACTCCTCGGAGGCATCTACTACGTAATTCCCTATCCTGGTGCACATCACACTAAGGTGGAGGGCTGCCGAGGTCAAAGAGGATCCATGGCGAGAAAAGCAGCGTCCGTACGCCGTGTTCAGAGCTCAGCCGGGAGTAAAATCCAAACCACTGAGGCTTGTTGAGGCCTAGTACATATCGAGCTCCAAAGCGTTGACGTATAGTCAAAGCTAAGCCTGAAGGCGCCTCATGCATGAGCCGATACCAAAGCCGATACAATTCGGGATCCTTCAGATAGAAAAACGTGGGGTCGAGTGCCACCATAAAACGCCGGTCAGGTAGAGTCAGCATCAGCACACCTGTGTCGTCCCAATCAGTGGTAAATATTTGAGATCCCGTTGGAATCTGTTCCTGCAGAATGGAGGCGACGTGCAGTGGCATATTATTCGGCGCCCTTGACATGTTTAGCAGGGTATTGGCCCCGACCCACCCAGTGTAGATTATCGAGGCACCTAAAGTAACATGAAGGAGAAAACGCCATCTGACCGAAGGGGAAATGAGTGCCATCGCTACAGCAGAAAATGGCACAAAATATTCGAGGAAACGCGCCGTCCTGATAGTAAGGGCACAAAACCCAAGTGCAGCAAAGGCGAAGGCAAGTGACATGGTGTCTTTCCGCCGATTGCGCCACGCATAAACGATAGCTGAAATGGTCATGAGTACGCTAACGAGTAAGCCCTGCACCCATGCAGGAATCGGCAAGGGTAAGAATTCCCCACCCATGTCGAAGCCCTCTCTAACATTCAATATGTTACGGAAGAGCACCTCAACCATTTGGTACCAGTTTAAATGTAAGAGGTTCATGGCATTTGGGTGAAGGACCACTCCCAGTGTCAAACCAGCTAAGGTCACTGCGGCGGGTCTCCATTGGAACTGTTTCCCAGATAGGACCAGTGCTGTCTCAAGAGCGAGAAGGAGCAGCAAAGGGATTTGCCAGAAGGCCACATAGGCCCAGGGGTAGATGGCCGATACCACAAAAAGCATTACGAGTCTGCCCCGCGAGGCCGCCCACAAGTAAAGCAGCGCCAAAGTGATAGACAGTAGATGGGGTCTGACAAGCCCAAAACGAAAGATGAACATTACAGAGGCTGATAGAGGAACAAGTGCCCACAACCCGGCCAAGCGAACACCTTCCGAACGTAATATAAGATAGATGGCGAAGAGGAGGGTCGCTCCGGTTAGCGTTCCAATGATTTTCGCGGCTATGATCCAGTTAACGCCTGCCAATGGGACGAAGAGCAAATGGAAGAGGAGTTCCTTGTCTGCATAGTGGTCAGCAAGCCAGCTGAACGGGGTCCAAGGAAATGCATGCAGGATCCCATGTTCCCGAATCAGCTTCCCGATGGCGACGTGATAAGCTGTGTCGTTATCCAAGGGGTAAGAGATGTAAAGCTGGAGAGCACCGGCAATGAGCAGATATAATAGGACCCAACCGAGGGTTGACCAGCGTTTAAACAAGACTTGACTCATGATTAATGTTGAAAACCTAGTTTGAAAAGAATCCGCGTTGAGGTGGGTTGAATATAAGAAAAATCGAGTTGTATGTCAAGCATTGAAGATGATGGATATGGAACGTCTTAAGCCAGTATTCTAAAGGATGATTACCAAATCTTGCGCTAAGGTTGAAATCTGTCACCCAATGACATCAGTCTTTACTTTTCTGCTTTATCATAAAAACGTCTCATTTCATTTGCATTAGCGAGATTGTAGAGTATTCCCAGATGACTTAACCTCATCCTTAAAGCAATCTGATATTGCTCCATTGATCATTCCTTTGTTCTCCCAAGCTATGCCGATATTATGAACCATTACTGCCTAATTTTGTTCTAGTCTTAGAGAAATTTAATGATGCCCGATAGCTCTGTCAGATCAAGCTTTGGCATTATAAGCCTATCGGAGGTTACTATGCGTTTCAGAGGAGAAAAAGAATGGTTTCCTTTGTTTTTTTACTTAGAGTCCTCCCTTGGGGAAATCATCTGACTCAGGAATGGTCTTTACTAGAATAAAGTTTAAAAACCTTACAAGTTTTACAATCTCTTTTGATGCCGAGCAGGACCTCATTCTGTGTATAGGCACTTTCCCAACAGGGGCTCTCCGGATTAAGATAGGCTGAACAACGGGGATAGACATACTTCGAACAATTAAAAATAGTCCAACAAGGTATTTTCCCGTCCCAGAAATTTGACATGTCAATTTCCCCTGATACGACCTATTTACACCCCAATTGAGTCATAATTTTTTGAAAATCCCCTGTAACTCCCCCTGCCTACCGGCAGGCAGCCTTTGCTAAAGGGGGAAACTGCCATTATCCCCCTTTTCCCCTTTGGAAGCGGGACAAAAGGGGGATTGGGGGGTATTTTAAAATAAGGCTTAAAAAACCCCTCATGGCTCAACTATCATGGAAACATTTCACTGAAGGAATTATTTTTCACTCAATTGGGGTTATATTTTAGTTAAATCTTTGAAAAATGCAACACAAAAGATTCACAAAAGATTCGCCTTCGATCTTTATGGTACTTTTCGAAAAAACAGGGGGGCTAAGGAAGTGTATGATGAAAGGAGAAATGATTATTTGGAACCACTAACTTATATTTTAAGGAAAACTTCTTCTATCTTCTTCGATAATTGCGGTGACATCACGGATAGCACCGTATTTCCCTTGAAAGCCCTCTTTCGTTCGCTCCCTGCTAAGATAGGGCCGCTGAATCTTAATCCAATGCTCAGAAGTCGTGATGTCGCCTGCGTTGTCCAAGATAAAATAAGCTTCCCTAAGCTCTTGTCCAGAGGAGAGTTTCATAGGTTTTCCACCACCGGGCATTCTATATTCTCTTGCGTTACCGCGGTAAAAGGAAACGACATTTTCAAAGAAATCATTGGTCGTAAAAATGATTATTTTGAGGGGTTTTGACATTTTGCTATCAACCCCCGATTGTTTTGTTGTGTAAATATCTTCCAGGTTTGCTCCCGGGTAAACCTTAAATGACCCGGCAAGGACCACTGCTGATAAACTAAAGAACATCACAAAGGCTAAAACACAGGCACTTCTCTTCATTTACTCTTTCTCCATGATTTTAAAGTTATCTTGGCCAGAATCTTTTCCGTCATAACCATTAATTTATAGTATACCTTGGTTATGAACTTTCGTCAAAGACTTATGTTCCTCTGTCGGGCAGAATTGATCAATGGTTGATCGTAATGAAGGAAATCTCGGCGGGATCAAGGGAAATATTCCTAACTCTAATATAAAAACCTTTTGGAAGTGCGTAAATATACTCACTCTTCTGTGGGAAAATCCGTAATTCAGGGATTAGAATTTCTTCGCCGATTTTAAAAAATAAAAGGAAAGTAAAATTACTCTTTAATATTAACGGGTTACTGTATAGGTCTAAGAGACCTCTCTGCATCGTTTTTAAGGTATACATTTTGCTTGTAAAATACTGTCAAATTTTAGTTTATTGCCTAAATCGATATGGTTAAACCCCATTCCTTAGAATTTTAAAGAAGATCAGGGAAGGTGAACCAGGATGTTAATGTATGAGGTCTATTATCGGGATTACCAAAAAAGGGAGTCAGATAAAATAGCTACATTGGTTGAAAGAAGAACGGATCCGATTAGACAAGATGGTCTGAAGTGGGCAAGGATTTTTTTCGGGGAGTTGGTCCAAGATAGTCACTCAATTTTTATCAAACCAAAGAAAATGGAGGTTACCATTGAATAGATTCTTAATTCTCTCTTTGTTGGCGATTCTTTTCTTAACCTTTCATACCACTTCTTTTGCTGCCAATGCCTCACTCATGAAGGGGGAGAAACTCCCTGCCATTAACCTCCCGATCCCTCAAAATTCAGATGAGAAAATCTATTTAGGACTCTCTGGGGAAGGCGTTTTCAAAATCTCTCAGGTTAAAGCCCAAGCCGTCCTCATTAAAATTTTTAATCTGTATTGCCCAATATGCCAGAGTACGGCAGGAGTGATGACGGAGATCTATAAGCAGGTTGAGAATAATCCAAACCTCAAAGGTAAGATAAAACTGATTGGGATCGGAGCAGGAAATAATCTTTTGGAAGTGGAGGTATTTAAACAAAACCATAATATCTCTTTTCCCATTTTCCCAGACGAGGATTTCAGAATCCACAAAGCTTTGGGAGAGGTCAGGACCCCGTTTTTTATTGCCGTCAAAATGGAGGAAGGGGGATCTCCTGAGATTATTCACACTCATCTGGGTGGACTCACCGACGCGAGAGCATTTTTAGATTTAATGGTGGAGGCTTATGGAATCAAGAAAGAGGACCTGCTCATCAAAGAAGCTACCTCATCACCCAAAAAGTCTCAATCAGATGTCAATTTGGAATAAAGGCTATTTAAAGGAGTGCACCCATAAATTCTTATAAGATTTTAATTGCTGATGATGAATATCTAATTAGATGGTCACTCGCCCAGGCTCTCTCCCAGGAAGGGTATGAGGTCATTTCGGTTGAGGATGGGAAAAAAGCCATCGAGGCGGCCCGTGCGCAGCACTTTGATTTTATCATCACCGATTTGATCATGCCAGAATTGGATGGATGGAAAGTATTGG
>Ga0316626_10001190_pt1 | contig 11378 bp, 10 predicted proteins | sample OWC_Aug_T1_C1_D5_FD_207656 | JGI IMG/M metagenome (GOLD analysis project Ga0316626, IMG submission 207656) | Wetland soil microbial communities from Old Woman Creek delta, Ohio, United States - OWC_Aug_T1_C1_D5_A | ecosystem: Environmental > Terrestrial > Soil > Wetlands | place: USA: Ohio...
GCGAGGCAACATAACACCTTGCGGAGGGAGAGGAAAATGAAGGTACACGGAAAAGAGGTCCACGCCAATATCAAGAATGCGCGGCTCGTCGATCTGCGGCGCAAGCAGATCATCGAGGGTGCCATGCAGGTCTTCTCCGCTAAAGGGTTCCACGGGGCCACGGTCCGCGAGATCGCCGATGCGGCGGGCCTCACCATGGGCACCATGTACAATTACGTCCGCAGCAAGGAAGACATCCTCTACATCGTTTACGACTTCATGACTACGATCCTGACCGAGGGTCTGAAGAAAGCCATCGACGAGACGGAAGATCCCCGGGAGAAGGTCAGTGCCGCCCTGCGGCACAACATGGAACTGATCTACCAGTACCAGGATGTGATCATGTTCCTCTACCGGGAAGCCGGCAATTACGACCGTGAGAGCGTCCGCACCGTTCTCGCCCAGGAAACCAAATACATCGAGGTTTTCGAGGAGCTTCTGCGCCAGCGATTTGCCGGCCGGAAGATCGACGAGGCCCGCCTGAAGATGTCGGCGGACATCCTGTCCTACCTCAACGTCATCCTGGTCCTCCGGGGCTGGAGCCTCAGGAGGCGCCACAAATCCATGGACGACGTCGTGGACGGCATCCTCGAATTCGTGGAGCACGCCATCGAGATCGTCGAGGATACCGACAGGGACCGTGTGGAATGCACTCATTTCAAGAAATCCGCCAAGTCCCATAGCGAAAGGAGATCGAAATGGGGAAACCGAGCAAAGAAAAAATGATCGATTTCTACCGGCAGATGCTGCGCATCCGCCGGGCTGAAGAAAAGCTCATGGAGGTATTCTCCGCCGGGGAGATCCTGGGCTTCCTCCACGTCAGCATCGGGCAGGAAGCGGCCCCCGTCGGGGTATGCGCCCACCTGAGGGATGACGACTACATCGGGACGACCCACCGGGGCCACGGCTACGCCATCGCGAAGGGGATCGAGCTCAAGCGCGCCATGGCCGAGCTGTTCGGCCGCAAAGACGGCTACTGCATGGGCCGCTCCGGGTCGATGCACCTGGCCGACCTCTCCAAGGGGATCATGGGCGCCAACGGCATCGTCGGCGGCGGCATTCCCATCGTGGCCGGCGCAGGCTTTGCCGCCAAGTACAAAGGCACGGACCAGGTTGCCGTGGCCACCTTCGGCGACGGCGCCACCAACCAGGGCACGTTCCACGAGACCCTCAATATCGCCTCGGTCATGAGCCTCCCCGTCATCTTCCTGTGCGAAAACAACGGCTGGGCCGAATTCTCCCCCCGCCCGGTCCACGCGAAGATCGAAAACCTCGCCGACCGCGCCATCGCCTACGGCATGCCGGGCGTGATCGTGAAAAACGACGTCGCCGAGATCTACGAGGTCTGCGGCGAGGCTGTCGAGAGGGCCCGCAAGGGTGCAGGCCCCACGCTCATCGAGGTCAAGTGCGACCGCTGGTACGGCCACTACGTGGGCGACGCCCAGAAGTACCGGGGCAAGGAAAAGGTCGACGAGGCCATGGCCAAGGACTGCATCAGGGAGTTCGAGACGCGGCTCCTGAAGGAAAAGATCCTCAAGCAGGCCGACATCGAGAAAATCGAGGCCGACATCCGGTCCGAGCTCGAGGAGGCCGTGAACTTCGCCCGCCAGTGCCCCTACCCCGGGCCGGAGGAGATGGCGGCAGGGCTTTACGTGTAAAAATTTTTTCCCGGGGATGTGAGTGTACGCTCACTCAATCTTCTAAAGGAGTCCGATATGAAAGACGTTCGATATATCTTCGCCATCAAGGAAGCCCTGGAGGAGGAAATGGAGAGGGACGAGAGCGTCCTTCTCATCGGCGAGGACGTGGGGCTGGCCGGCGGGTCCTTCGGCGCCAGCCGGGACCTTTTCAAGAAATTCGGCCCCCGGCGCGTCGTCGACACCCCCATCAGCGAGGCGAGCCTGACGTCCATGGCGGCGGGTGCGGCCTCCTGCGGCCTGCGGCCCGTCGTGGAGATCATGTTCATGGACTTCGTGACCTGCGCCATGGACAGCATCGTCAACCAGATCGCCAAGATGCGCTACATGTTCGGCAACCAGTTCACCATGCCCATCGTCGTGAGGATGCCCGAGGGTGCCGGGCTCAACGCCGGCCCCCAGCACTCCCAGTGCCTCGAGGCCTGGTTTGCCCACGTGCCGGGGCTCAAGGTCGTCATGGCCGCCAACCCCTACGACGTGAAAGGCCTGCTCAAATCGGCCATCCGCGACGACAACCCCGTCGTCTTCATCGAGAACAAGACCCTGCACGCCATGAAGGGCCAGGTCCCCGAGGGAGCGGATCACCTGATCCCCCTGGGCAAGGCCGACGTGAAGCGGCAGGGCTCCGACGTGACCGTCGTCGCCGTGTCGCGGCTCGTCAACGAGGCGCTTCGCGCGGCGGCCGACCTCGAGAAGGACGGCGTCAGCGTCGAGGTCGTCGACCTGATGACGGTCCAGCCCTGGGACAGGGAGGCGGTGTTCAACTCCGTCGGCAAGACCCACCGGCTCGTGATCGCCCACGAGGCCGCAAAGCAGTTCGGCATCGGGGCCGAGATCGCGGCCTCCGTCGCCGAGGAGATCCTGGACGAACTCGACGCCCCCGTCATGCGGGTCGGCGCCCCCTTCGTCCCCATCCACTACAGCCTGGAAAAAGCCTACGTGCCCGGTGCGGAAGACGTCAAGAAGGCGATTCGCGCCACCCTGCAGCGGGCGTAAGAAGGAGGAGTGATCATGAAGGCAGCCGTCTGGCACAAGAAAGAAGACATCCGGATCGAGAACGTCCCCGACCCCAAGGCGGGCCCGGGACAGGTGAAAGTCAGAATCAAGACCTGCGGGATCTGCGGCTCCGATCTGCACGAATACAAGAGCGGGCCCTTCATCATCCCCGCCAAGCCCCACCCCTTGACAGGGAGATCAAACGGGCCCATCATCCTGGGCCATGAGTTTTCCGCCGAGGTCGTCGAGGTCGGCGATGGGGTCAAGAGCGTAAAGCCCGGGGACCGCGTGACCGTCAATCCCCTGATCTACTGCGGCAAATGCCACTACTGCAGGCTCGGGCAGTTCGTCATGTGCACCAAGCTGGGCACGGCTGGCTTTGCCTGGGACGGCGCCTTCGCCGAGTTGGGCGTATTCCCCGAGTACAGCATTTTGAAGCTCCCCGAAACCGTCACCGACGACGCAGGCGCCTTTGTGGAGCCTCTGGCCGTGGCCGTCCACGCCGTGAAGCGGGCCCGCCTCAAGATCGGCGCCTCGGTGGCCGTCGTGGGCGCAGGCCCCATTGGTCTTCTCGTCATGCAGGCCTGCCGCGCAGCAGGCGCCGGCAAGATCTTCGTCGTCGAGCCCCTCGAGGGAAGACGTGAACTGGCCGCCAAAACGGGCGCCACGGCCGTCTTCGACCCCACCCAGACCGACGCCGGCAAGGCGATCGGGGAGATGACGGACAACCTCAGGGCCGACTGGGCCTTCGACTGCGTCGGCAACCAGGCCTCCTTCGACACGGCCGTGAAGGTGACCGGGCGCAGGGCCGTGATCTGCGTCGTGGGCCTTTCCCTCAAGCCCATCGAGGTCCCCTTCATCCGCCTCTGGGGCCACGAGAAGGAGATCGTCTTCTCGAGCGGCTACGAGGACGAGTTCCCCGCCGCCATCAGCTACCTCGCCGACGGCCGGGTGAATGTGGAGCCGCTCATCACGGCCCGCATCAAGGTCGATGAACTCGTCGGCAGCGGGATCAAGGAGCTCATCGAGCACGGCAGCGACCATGTAAAAATCCTCGTATACCCCAAGTAATCTGAAGGAGGAGAGATATGAACCTTCCCTATTTCGATCTGAAAGGCAAAGTGGCCGTCATCACCGGCGGCGCCACGGGCATCGGCAGGGGCATTGCCGAAGGCCTGGCCGACGCCGGCGCAAGCATCGTCCTGTGCGCAAGGCGCATGGAAGTCCTGGAACAGGCCTGCAAGGAAATCAACGCCCGGACGGGCGTGAAGACATACCCGCACCGTCTCGACATCACCAGCACCCCCGAGATCAACACGCTCGTGGAAGACGTGGTGAAGGAGTTCGGCCGGATCGACATCCTCGTCAACAATGCCGGTGTCGGCGGCAGCGAGAAACCCATCCTCAAGATGACCGAGGAAGACTGGGACAACACGGTGGCAACGGATTTGCGCGGCATCTTCGTTCTTTCCCAGGCCGTGGCGAAGACCATGGTCGAAAAGGGGGAGGGAGGAAAAGTGATCAACGTGGCCTCCATCGGCGCCCAGATCATCTTCCCCAACATGTCGGCATACTGCTCGAGCAAGGGCGGCGTTCTGCAGCTCACCAAGGTGATGGCCCTGGAGTGGATCCGCCACAACATCCAGGTCAACGCCATCCTGCCCGGCTACTTCGAGACTCCCATGAACACCCATTTCTTTGCCACCGAAGTGGGAAAGAAGATCATCAAGAAGAACATCCCTCAGAACCGGCTCGGCCAGATGGACGACATGCGGGGCCTCGCCGTATACCTGGCCTCGCCGGCCTCGAACTTCATGACCGGTTCGGCCCTCGTCATCGACGGCGGCCAGGTGTGCTGGTAGCAGAAAGGAATCAATATGAAGATCAAGGATTACAAGACCATCATCCTGGAAAAGAACGAAGAGGGCATCGGCACCCTGACGCTGAACCGCCCCGAGGTATTCAACGCCATCAGCGAAGAGCTGACCGCCGAGGTGCTCGACGCCCTGCGCGTCGTCAACGCCGATGCGGACATCAAGGTTCTCATCATCACGGGGGCCGGCAAGGGCTTCCAGGCCGGCGCCGACATCCGGGAACTCAACCGGATGGGGATCGTCGAGATCCTGCGCTGGAACGAGGGATTCCTGCGGGTCAATGCCAACATCGAGAAACTGAGGCAGCCCGTCATCGCCGCCATCAACGGCCTGGCGCTGGGCGGAGGGCTCGAACTGGCGCTCGCCTGCTCGATCCGGATCGCCGCGGAAGGAGCCAGGCTGGGACTGCCCGAGGTAAAGCTCGGCATCATCCCCGGCACGGGCGGCACCCAGAGGCTTCCCCGCATCGTCGGGAAGGGCCGCGCCTATGAGCTCCTGCTCACGGGCGACCCTGTCGACGCCGCCGAGGCCCTCCGGATCGGCCTCGTGAACAAGGTCGTTCCCAAAGGCGAGACCGTGAAGGCCGCCGAGGAAATGGCCCGCCGGATCATCGTCAACGGGCCTTTCGCCGTGGAGATGTGCAAGGACGCCGTCGAGATCGGCATGGAGTGCCCCCTGGAGCAGGCCGTCCAGTACTCCCAGAAGAACTGCATCGCCTGCTTCGGCACGGAGGACATGCAGGAAGGCACGACGGCCTTTATCGAGAAGCGCAAGGCGAATTTCACGGGGAAATAACCCATCGCCCCCGGTTCAATTTCGTCTTGCAATGACCCGGTACTTGATGGAGGATGACAACACGGAAAAGGCCTAAGGCACAGGACGCAGGGCAAACCGTCTTGCGCGCGAAGCGCTCTCAGGCGTGAGACCCTTTGCCTTCGGTCCTGACCCTTTCGCCAAAGAAAAACAGTGGAGGCAAGACATGCCTGTCGAAATCGTGATGCCCAAACTCGGTCTGACCATGACCGAGGGGTTGATTGTGGAATGGAGGAAGAAGGAGGGGGACCCTGTCAAGAAAGGGGACATCCTCTTCGTCCTCGAAACAGAGAAAGTGACCTACGAGGTGGAGGCACCCGAAGACGGCGCCCTCGGCAAGATCCTCGTGAAGGAGCAGGAGACGGTCCCCGTGGGAGCGGTGGTTGCAACCCTGCTCAAGCCCGGCGAGAGCGCCGTCGAGGTGACGGCAGCCCCGGCATCGGCACCCAGGGCGGAGGCGGCCTCCCCTGCCCCCGCCGCGGCGGCGGCCGCTGCGCCGGTCGCGACCGCACCGGCAGGCGTCCGCGTGAAGGCGACCCCGCTGGCGAAAAAAGTCGCGAACGAGTACGGGATCGACCTCTCTGCCGTGTCCGGCACGGGTCCCGGCGGACGGATCCTGCGGGAGGACGTGGAAAAGGCAAAGGCTGCCGGTATTCAGGCGCCCGCGACGGCGGCACCAGCCCCGGCTGCACCGGCGCAGGCAGCGCCGTCGGCCCCCGCGTCTGCGGCGGAAGGACGGCTTGCGGCCTTCACCGGCATGCGCAAAACGATTGCCAAGCGAATGCTCCAGAGCAAGGTCGAGGCGGCCCAGGCCTACATGGGCAACACGGTCGACGCCACCCGCATCCAGGCGCTGCGCAGCGAGCTTCTTCCCTTCATCGAGAAGAAGTCCGGAGTGCGCATCACGATCACCGACCTCATGATGAAGGTAACCGGTGCGGCCCTGCGCGAACACCCCGTCATCAACACCCGCTGGACCGACAAGGGCGTTCTGTTCCTGCCCGAGGTGAACATGGGCATGGCCATGGCTCTCGACGAAGGGCTCATCGTCCCCGTCATCAAGAACATCAACGGCAAGAGCCTGGGCCAGGTGGCCCGGGACCGCGTCGCCTTGATCGAAAAAGGCAAGAAGAACAGCTTCCTGCCCGACGACATCAAAGGGAGCACCTTCACGCTCTCCGCCATGGGGATGTTCGGCCTGGAGACCTTCACGGCCATCATCAACCAGCCGGAAAACGCCATCCTGGCCGTGGGCGCCATCATCGACAAGCCCGTGGCTCTCAAGGGCGAAGTGGTGATCCGGCCCATGATGACCGTCAACCTGACCTACGACCACCGGACCATCGACGGGGCCGAGGCAGGCAAGTTCATGCGGACCCTGAAAGAGATGATCGAGGAGCCGCTCTATATTTTGTAACCCGCCGCACCGGCTGGTGCGCAGCACACAGACACAGTTTCGACAGATGAGGTAATCCAGAGATGCCTGTAGATATCGTCATGCCAAAGCTCGGTCTGACCATGACCGAAGGATTGATCACCGAGTGGAGGAAAAAAGAAGGAGAGCCCGTCAAGAAGGGTGAGATTCTCTTTGTTCTCGAAACGGAAAAGGTGACCTACGAAGTGGAGGCGCCGGAGGACGGAACGCTGGGAAGGATCCTTGTCCCGGCGCAGCAGACCGTTCCCGTGGGCGCCGTCGTGGCCTTGCTGGCCAAACCCGGCGAGACTCTCGCGAGCGCCCCGGCTCCCGCCGCTGCCTCAGCCCCGGCGCCGAAGGCCGCAGCCGCCGGCCAGGCCCCTGCCGGCAAGAAGAAGATCGTCATCGTCGGCGGAGGCGTGGGGGGCTACCCCGCAGCGATCCGCGCGGCCCGCATGGGCGCCGAGGTGACGCTCATCGAGAAGGACGCCCTCGGGGGCACATGCCTCAACTGGGGATGCATCCCCACCAAGTCGCTCCTGCAGTCCGCCGGCGTCGTCCGGACGATGAAGGAGTCCGAGACGTTCGGCGTGAAGTGCAAGGGCTTCGAAGTGGACTTCGGCGCCGTGATGGCCCGCAAGAACACCGTGGTGGCCCAGCTCACACGCGGCGTGGGCGCCCTGCTGAAGGCCAAGAAGGTCAAGGTCATCCAGGGAACGGCGTCCTTTGTGGACGCGAAGACCCTGCAGATCAAGGAAACGGGCGAGAAGGTCCAGGGTGACGCCGTTCTCATCGCCTCGGGCTCCGTCCCCGGCCGGATCCCCATCGAGGGCATCGACGGCCCCGACGTCATGGACTCCAACCAGGTCCTGGCCATGAAAACCCTGCCGAAGAGCGTCGTCGTCATCGGCGGCGGCGTCATCGGCGTGGAGTTCGCCCAGTTCCTGATCGCCCTGGGCACCGAGGTCACGATCATCGAGATGCTGCCCGGGCTCGTCCCCGGCGTGGACAAGGAAATCGCCACGCTGCTCCAGAAGCAGATTACGGCTGCCGGCGTCAAGGTAGTCACCGGCGCCGCCGTGAAGGGCATTGCCCACAAGAAAACGGAAAACACCGTCACCTACGCGATCGGCGACAAGACCGAGACGGTCACTGCGGAAAAGGTATTCCTCACCGTGGGCCGCAAGCCGGACTTCTCGCTGCTCGGCATCGACAAGGTGGGGATCCGGCACGAGCGGGGCGCCCTCGTGGTCAACGAGTTCATGGAGACCAACGTCCCCGGCATCTGGGCCGCAGGCGATGTGGTCGGCGGCATCATGCTCGCCCACCTGGCCTCGGCCGAGGGCGAGTGCGCCGTGCGGAACATCCTCGGGCACCGCGAGGTCATGAACTACAAGGCTGTCCCCTCCTGCATCTACACCTCTCCCGAAGTCTCCTCCGTGGGGCTCACGGAGGAAAAGGCCCGGGAACGGGGCGAGATCCAAATCGGCCGCTTCCCCCTGCGGGGCAACGGCAAGGCCCTGGTCCTCAACGAAACGGAAGGCCTTGTCAAGGTCATCTCGGACAGGAAGTTCGGCGAGGTGCTGGGTGTGCACATCATCGGCCCCCACGCCACGGACATGATCGCCGAGGCGGTCCTGGGGATGACGATGGAGATGACCGCGGAGGAGCTGGCCGGCGCCATCCACCCGCACCCGACGGTGTCGGAGGCGATCATGGAAGCGGCCATGGTCATCGCCGGCGGGGCCATCCACATGCCGTAACCCCCCTTTCGTCCTCTCCTGCAGGGGACGGCCGGGGAAGAAGATTGAGTGATCAATCACTAATAATTGAGTAAGCGCACACTAAGCGCCGCAAACCGGCGCCATCGAAGGGAACCCTGAGAGGAGGTAACACACATGGCTTGGGATTTCGGGTACACAAAGGAAGAGGACGCCTACAAGCAGAAAGTCGCCGCGTTCCTCGACAAGGAGCTGACCGAGGAGATCGCCCGGCAGAACTGGGAAGACCTGGGTCTGGATGCCGAAGGCCGTGCCTTCGGAAAGAAACTTTACGAAGCGGGGCTGCTGGGCTGGAGCTGGCCCGTGGAATACGGCGGCAAGGGGCTGTCGCCCGTTTACGATTTCATCCTCATCGACGAGCTGGGCAAGCGCTGGAGCGCCCATGTGCCCAACGACGTGGCCTACACCATGGTGGGGCACACCATCCTGCGCCGCGGCAACGACGCGATGAAGAAGGAATTCATCCCCCGCATCGTCCGGGGCGAGATCGAATTCGGCCTGGGCTACACGGAACCCGAGGCGGGGTCGGACCTGGCCAACATGAAGATGACGGCGATCGACCAGGGCGACTACTACCTCGTCAACGGCCAGAAGACCTTCAACACGGAGAGCCACTACTCCGACTACCACTGGCTTGCCGCCAAGACGGACCTGAAGGCTTCCCCCTACAAGGGGATCAGCCTCTTCATCGTCGACCAGCGGGCCCCCGGGATCACGATCCGTCCCATGATCACCATGTCGGGCGAGAGGACCAACGAGGTCTTCTACGACGACGTAAAGGTCCCCAAGAACCGTCTCGTGGGCGAGGTCAACAAGGGCTTCTACTACATGATGGAGGCCCTCATGTCCGAGCGCAACTACGTATTCACTCCCTCGCGCTACTACCCCTACCTCAACATGATCATCGACTATGCCAAAAAGACGACCTACCAGGGCAGACCCCTGTCCGAGGACCCCATGGTCCGTCAGAAGATCGCCCAGATCGCCGTCGAGATCGAGACGACACAGTTGCTCTCCGACCACGCCCGCTGGATGGAGTGGAACCACCAGACCATGACCTGCGAGCCGGAGATCACGAAGGTCGTCATCTCCGAGATGGAGCAGCGGATGGTGGACAATGCGATGCAGATCCTCGACCAGTACTGCCAGCTCGAGGAAGGCTCCAGGCACGTGCCCCTCAAGGGCCGTATCGAATGGGAGTTCCTGCACTCCTTCATGACCACGATCGGCGCCGGCACCAGCGAGGTCGGCCGCACCGTCATCGCAACCCGCGGCCTGGGTCTCCCCAGGGGCTGAGTAAACGATAACCCGATATCAGGAGGTTTGTCTCATGGACTTTACATATACCGATGACCAGAAAATGCTCAAGGAGGCGGCGCGAAGGTTCCTCGCCGGCGCCTGCCCGAACGTGGAATGGTATCTCGAGATGGAAAAGGACGAGAAGGGATTCACGCCGGCGCTCTGGAACGGCATGGCCGAGCTCGGCTGGATGGGGATTCTCTTCCCCGAAGAATACGGCGGAATCGGCGGCAGCGTGCTCGACATGGTCACCCTGATGGAAGAGATGGGCTACGCGGCCCTGCCCGGCCCCTACTTCTCCACCGTCATCCTGGGCGGCTGCACGATCCTGACGGCCGGCAGCGAAGCCCAGAAGCAGGAGTTCCTGCCCAAGATCGCCGAAGGCGCCCTGCGCATGACGCTCGCCCTCACCGAGCCGGCCACGACGCAGTACAGCCCCTCGCTGATCACCGTCAAGGCCAGGGCGGAAGGCGACAGCTATGTGATCGACGGGGTCAAGCTCTTCGTGCCCGACGCAAATGTCTCCGACTGGATGGTCGTTGCGGCCCGCACCGCAGGCAAGGACGCCGACCGCGACGGCATCTCGCTGTTCCTCGTGGACTCCAAGTCCCCCGGCATCGGGATCGCGGCGCTCAAGACCGTGGCGGGCGACAAGCAGTGCGAGGTGGTCTTCAAGAAGGTGAAGGTGCCCAAGGGCAATCTGCTGGGCGAGCCGGGCAAGGGATTTGCCGCCATCGAAAGGACCCTCGAGATCGCCGCCGTGGCCAAGTGCGCCGAGATGCTGGGCGGCTCGAACAGGGTCATGGAGCTGGCCGTCGCCTACGCCAAGGAGCGCGTGCAGTTCGGCAAGGCCATCGGAACGTTCCAGGCCGTGCAGCACCTGTGCGCCAACATGAAGATGGCCACCGAGCAGAGCATCTACATCACCTACAAGGCGGCCTGGATGATCGACCAGGGGATGCCCGGGGCGCGCAAGTTCGCCGCCGTGGCCAAGACCTGGGTGAGCGAGGCGTACAAGAAGGTGGTCCTCATCGGCCATCAGATCTTCGGCGGGACGGGCTACATCGTCGAGCACGCCATGCCCATCTACTCGAGGCGGGCCAAGGCGGGCGAATACGCCTTCGGCAGCCCCAACTATCAGCGTGAAATCGTGGCCCGGGAACTGGGCCTGTAGATACACCGACCTACCTCTCTCTGCTTTCCGTATTTTTCGCCGGGGGCTTCCCCCGGCGGAAAATACGGAATCACCGGGAGGCAGGAAACACCGTGAACGAGGCATCCCATGGATCTCAGCAAGCTCGACCGGTACGGCAACAGGGCGGAATTTGTCGAAGCCGTTCAGAAAAAGGCCTACGACTACGACTTCAACTGTCACGGCTGCTCCCAGGCCGTCGTGCAGTGCTTTCTCGACGTATTCCAGGAGGACAATGCCCCCCTCTTCATGGCGGCAAGCCCCTTCGCCGCC
>Ga0316626_10001191_pt1 | contig 11372 bp, 9 predicted proteins | sample OWC_Aug_T1_C1_D5_FD_207656 | JGI IMG/M metagenome (GOLD analysis project Ga0316626, IMG submission 207656) | Wetland soil microbial communities from Old Woman Creek delta, Ohio, United States - OWC_Aug_T1_C1_D5_A | ecosystem: Environmental > Terrestrial > Soil > Wetlands | place: USA: Ohio...
AGCCCTGATAAATTCTCACGGTATCAGGTGTTCTGTCCTGACCAAAGGCAGGTTACCTTCAGACCTTTCTGACCGGAATCGTTTCCCCGCAGATAACCTTCTTGGCATCAGTCTCATTTCACTGAATGAGGAATTTCGCAAACTCTGGGAACCAGGAGCTGCTTCATATCATGAACGTATCAGAGCACTAAAATCACTTCACGACAACGGCTGTCAGACTTTAGTACATATCGAACCTTATCCTACACCTAATATTATTGAACAGGACCTTGTGGATATACTTGAAACTGTTGAGTTCGTTGATCATATTTTCTTCAGCGGCTGGAATTACAATTCACAGACCAGGAGGTATAAAAATTACCATGAGTTCTATAACAACGAGTCCAGCCTCGTACAACAGTTTTGTACAAAACATGGCATCCACCACGGGTATGAATAAAATCGTGGGGTCCGATTCTGTTACCAGAATCCGGGTATATGCCAGATACAGAAGTAAGCAAAGACTGCAACCGCCAGCAGGAGCATCAGAGCGAATATCCAGTGAGGTTTCAGTATTTGCGCAACCTCCTTATTGAATAGACGTTTCTGTACAATAAACAGCCCTGTAAAAACCCATAATGCCTGCAGGGGAGTCAGAAGGAGGCCATCGATGATCGCTCCGGCTTTTACAAGAGCAACGGGCTTTAATCCAAGAGTAAACACAATTGTCATGTTTGTAATAAAGAAAAATCCGGAATTCATCTGACCACGAAACACTAAGGGCAAAAATTGCAACCCCCCATCCGCATATCTTCGGATTGACCAGCAACAGATTACTGAGAAATACACCGGCTGCGTTTGCCAGGGAACCGATAGCGATCACTGCTCCGAAAAACTGGGCGATCATTACTATCCATACCCCCCAGTTCCGCGGACCCGGCACACGTGAGATCATGTCGATCATCCCCTCCCCTGTGGCAACTGTATAACGTGCTCCGCTCAAACCAATCCAGAACTTCAGAAAGACCCCGGATACAACAGCCCAGAGAACGCTTGAACCGAGAATTGCTCCGGTCCTTGTGGCAAGAATTACCTCCCCGGAACCTATAAACTCCGAACACCAGACTAAGGATGGACCAACGATAAGCAGGATAGCAAGTCCTGTGGGAGGTGTTTTCAGGTGGTTCATTTATCAGTCTAATTATTACTTAAATATATAGTCTTTACCTACTCATACCTTGACTAAAGATCGTAAATTGTAGTCATTAATTTATAGAAGCATAAAAAACAAAATTATATGGAGGTTGTAATCTTAGACTCTGGATACAAATCGTATGCTTTTGAAAAAGAACTGTTTGAGAAAAACGGATTCATCCTGAAAATTCATCCGCTTTATAAGGGAGAACCGTCGGAGAAAAAATATTTTGCCAGAAATGCACATGGCGTTCTGGTCAGGCATACAGCAATCGATGAGTCATTCCTTTCAGGTATGAAAAACCTGAAAGCTGTTGTTCGCTACGGAGTGGGATATGATAACATAGATGTTAAAGCATGCACAGAATATAATGTGAAGGTGGCAAACGTTCAGGGATATGCCAGTCATGCAGTTTCCGATCATGCTGTAGCCTTAATGCTTTCATGTACCCGTGCAATGTGGAATGCTGAATCTCAGCTGCTAAAAGGATTTGGCTCTCCTCCTGCCCCTGACATTTTTGAGCTGCATGATAAAATTCTGGGGATTATCGGTATAGGAAGGATTGGCAGTGAATTCTGCAAAAAAGCATCATCCTTCTTCAGTCGGGTTCTTGCATGCGATCCCTATAAACCTGATATTCATTTTAACCAGCTTTCGGCACAACGTGTTGAGCTTGATGAATTACTGGAACGATCAGATGTGATAAGTCTTCACTGCAACCTGACAAACGAGACGAGACATCTGCTGAATAAAGAGAAATTCCTCAAAATGAAGAAAAAGCCTGTAATCATAAACACATCACGGGGGGAAGTGATCAGTGAGAAGGCATTGCTATATGCACTGAATTCCGGTATGATACATAGTGCTGGATTGGATGTATATGAAGATGAACCGATTACCGGCAAACAAAGCAAACTGGTCAGCCATCCCCGGACAATCTGTACAGGGCATTACGCATGGTATTCCGACAAGGCTTCACTGGAACTTCAACGGAGAGCCGCACTCAATCTCCTTAATTTACTCCTTGGTAATAAAGTTGAAGACTGCCTCAACTGCTGACTTTAGCTTATTCAGGTAACAGGTCCGGGACTGAACAGGACCAGGTCATTATACAGGCCTAACCTATCACAGGCAACTGTCTTCTCGCCGCTGGCAACTTCGAGGATCATCCCGAACAATTCCCAGCCCATCTCTTCGATCGTTTTTTGTCCCAGGGCTACCTGGCCTGCATCAAGATCGATAAGGTCATGCCAGTGCCTGCTCATCCTCGAATTTGACCCGACTTTTATGACCGGTACCATGGCCAGTCCATATGGGGTTCCCAGCCCGGTCATGAATACATGAATATTGATACCCGCTGCCAGCTGTAATGTACCGCAGATAAAATCGCTCGCAGGGGTCGCTGCAAATGTCAGTCCTTTGCGACGAATCCTTTCACCTGGAGCCAGAACATCCACGATCGGGCTTGTTCCGGATTTGGCTATTGATCCCAGCGCTTTTTCAACAACATTGCTTAACCCTCCTCTTTTATTCCCCGGAGACGGATTTGCGCTCCTGTCGGCTCCCCACCCGGAAAGGTAATCGTCGTACCACCTCATCTGATCTATCAGGGCTTTGCCAACCGATGAATTGATTGCCCTGGGGACCAGCAGGTGAACTGCATCGCGGACTTCCGTTACTTCGGAGAACATTAAGCTGCCGCCCGCTCTCACAATAAGGTCAGCTGCAAAACCTGCCACCGGATTTGAGGTAATTCCAGAGAAAGCATCACTCCCTCCGCATTGCATGCCGACTACCAGATCTGATGCAGGACAGATCACTCTTTTTCTCCGGTTCAGCCTTTCCAGATGCACTTCTGCTTTCCTCATTATACTGCCGGCCATCTCATTAAACCCGGTGAACGACTCATCCTGCAATATTATCATGTCGGCATCATACCTGCTGTTTTTATGATCCTCTGACAGAAGTCTTTCCGGCACAAGCTTTTCACATCCCAGCCCGGCTATGATTATCTGCCCTCCAAAGTTGGGATTGGCTGCGATGTTTTTAATGGTCCTGATGGGAATATCTGCAGAGGGAACATCAATTGCAACACCGCATCCGTATGCATGGTTCAGTGCCACAACATCATTTACATTCGGGTATTTGGGGAGCAATTCTTCCTTTATTCTTCTGACAATTGAATTTGTAAATCCGGCAACACATTGAACACTTATAGTTATTCCTAAAATATTCCTCGTACCTGCACTGCCGTCTCCATTCCGGTATCCTTTAAATGAATATCCGTCCAGAGGTTCCAACTCAGGTTCCGGATTATCTGAAAGCGGAATAGCATCCAGACCCGGAGCATCGGGAAGTGTAATTGCAGGTTCATGCACAAGCTCTCCGCGATTGATCATCCTGTTTGAATAACCTATTGTCTGGCCATATCTGATGATCCTTCCCCCTGCTGGGATATCTGCCATAGCTACCTTGTAGCCTGAAGGCACGTCATCCTGTAATCTTGTACCATCATCAAGAAGCGTCCCTTTAGGTAATCCCGTGTCGTTAGCCACCACTCCTACATTATCTTCTTTTGATATCCTGATTATTATCGGCTCTTCGGACATTCCTGCAATATTTAATTAATACTATAGCGTTTTTTGTAGTTGAAAGTTTGCTGTTTTAACCTGGTGAATCTTAGTGCCTTTGTGCATTGGCGGCCTTTTCTTTTGTAATTAAGAAACCACACACACCAATTCATCCAATAGCTGGCGTCATTTTGTATAAATATATTAACAAAATGAATCCGGAAAGTAATATTTAGTAAATAGCAGGTAGATTTGATGATGGAATAATACGAGCCTGGAGATTTTTGAAATGATAGGATTAAGACCGGCATCAGATGATTCAAAGCAGACCAGTTTCCGGTGGGTAATAGTAAGTCTGCTCTTCCTGGCGACATCAATAAATTATGCTGACCGCACGGTACTTTCAATTGCCGGTCCGGCGCTCGCAAAGAGCCTTCATCTGAATTCCGTGTCGATGGGATACATTTTCTCGGCTTTTGGCTGGTCGTACGTTCTGGCCCAGCTCCCCGGAGGATGGCTGCTCGATCGTTTCGGATCGAGGAAAGTGTATGCTGTCAGCCTTTTTGCATGGTCCTTTTTTACATTTATTACAGGATTTACAGGCTTCCTGGCCGGTTTTACCGCAGTTGCGATGCTGTTTACCCTGAGGTTTATGCTGGGTATTGCCGAAGCCCCTTCTTTCCCTGCAAACAGCAGGATTTCAGTCGCATGGTTCCCCACCAGGGAAACCGGAACAGCAGCAGCAATATTCAATTCTGCACAATACTTTGCAACAGTGCTGTTTGCTCCCTTGCTGGGATATATCGTTCAGACATACGGGTGGAATTGGTCCTTTATTTTCATGGGGATAACAGGATTTGTTTTTCTGATCTTCTTTGTGAAGTATGTAAATGCACCAAAGAGATCGAGATATATCAATAAAGCTGAACTGGACTATATAACAAAAGGCGGAGCCCTCGTAGAAATGGATCATCCGGTACAGGCCGGTACGAAAAACAATCCTGATCCGAAATGGCGGTTCATATCACAGCTCATGAAAAGCCGGATGCTTATCGGTGTTTATATCGCACAATACTGTATAAATGCCATCACGTTCTTTTTCATTACCTGGTTCCCGGTTTATCTTGTCCAGGCTCGGGGAATGACCATCCTTAAAGCTGGAATTGTGGCTGTACTTCCTGCAATCTTCGGTTTTGTGGGAGGCAACCTGGGAGGGCTCTTCTCGGATCATCTGCTCAAAAAAGGATTATCGCTTTCCTTCTCAAGAAAACTGCCGATAGTTGCCGGGATGCTGTTGTCAATGAGCATGATTTTCTGCAATTTTACTGATGTTGAATGGATGGTGGTAGCGTTTATGTCTTTATCATACTTCGGGAAAGGTATCGGAGCCCTGGGATGGGCCGTGAATGCCGACACTGCACCTAAAGAGATCACAGGACTGAGCGGAGGATTGTTTAACACCTTTGGCAATCTTTCAAGCATTGTCACACCTATAGCCATTGGTTATATAATCAACGTAACAGGATCGTTCAACTGGGCGCTTATATTTGTAAGCATTCATGCATTCACGGCTATTGTAAGTTACCTCCTTATCGTTGGAAAAATACAACGTCTTGAACTTAAAATTAAACCGAAATGAATCGCGAAGAATACAAAGGAGCACCTGTAGTAACCGAAATGAATGTAATTCCGGTTGCCGGTTGCGACAGCATGCTGCTGAACTTAAGTGGTGCCCATGGCCCGTATTTTACACGAAATATAGTTATTCTGAAAGACAACGCAGGTCACACGGGTGTCAGCGAAGTTCCCGGAGGAGAACAGATCCTGCAGGTGCTCGAAGGATCGAAGGCCTTTGTGATTAACAAAGCAATTGGTACCTATAATAACATTCTCAGCCAGGTCCGGCGGAGGTATATAGACAGGGATTCCGGAGGGAGAGGACTGCAAACCTTCGATCTGCGTGTTACGGTTCATGCAATAACTGCAGTTGAAACAGCGCTGCTTGATCTTCTCGGCCAGTACCTTGGTGTACCTGTCGCAGCATTGCTCGGCAAAGGGCAGCAACGACAGGAGGTGAAAATGCTCGGCTACCTGTTTTATATCGGCGACAGGAAGAAAACCGATCTGCCATATACCGACACTTCAGCCTTTAGGGATGACTGGTTCAAATTACGCGGTGAAGAGGCTTTAACACCCGGCGCAATAGTAAGGCTGGCAGAAGCCGCCTTCCAGCGTTATGGATTTCAGGATTTCAAACTGAAAGGTGGTGTGCTGAAGGGCGACGAGGAGATGGAAGCGATTGCGGCTCTTGCATGCCGCTTCAGAGGTGCCGGCATTACCATTGATCCCAACGGGGCATGGTCGCTCGATGAGGCTGTAAGGTTATGCAGGAATAAACATGGTGTCCTTGCCTATGCCGAGGACCCGTGCGGCGCCGAGGATGGTTACTCGGGACGCGAGATAATGGCGGAATTCAAAAAAGCTACAGGAATACCGGCTGCATCGAACATGATAGCCACCGACTGGCGCCAGCTGGGACATGCTATACAGCTGCATGCAATTGATATTCCTCTGGCTGATCCGCACTTCTGGACAATGCAGGGAGCCGTGCGTGTCGCCCTGATATGTAATGAATGGGGACTTACATGGGGTTCACATTCCAATAATCATTTTGATATATCGCTCGCAATGATAGTCCACACAGGAGCAGCAGCGCCGGGTAAAATAACGGCACTGGATACTCACTGGATATGGCAGGAAGGACTGGAACGTCTGACAAAGGAACCCCTGAAAATAAAAAATGGGCTGATCTCTGTGCCTGACAGACCAGGTCTCGGAATTGAAATTGACATGGATCAGATTGAAAAAGCACACAGACTGTATATGAAGAAAGGACTTGGGGTAAGGAACGATGCAATGGCTATGCAATACCTGGTACCCGGCTGGAAATTCGATAATAAACGTCCCAGCCTCGTCCGTTAATCAATAAGACATCAATACGGTAAGAAAAGAATATATAATGGGAAATATTACAGGATTCAAGCCGGAAGGAATAATACCGGCAGTTATAACTCCTCTCACAGGCGATGGAAGGTTCAGCGAAAAAGCCATGCGTAAATTGTTGAATTATCTGATTGAAGGAGGTGTGCATGGTCTGTTCATCGTTGGATCGACAGGTGAATTTTACGGACTGTCGCCAGAAGAAAAACGTGATATTTTCAACATTACAATGGATGAAACAAAAGGAAGGGTCCCGGTTTATGCGGGTACCAGCGGCATCACAACCCGCGAAACCGTTATGCTAACGCAGATAGCCGAAGAATGCGGTGTGGATGCAGTTTCCATCCTTACACCGATGTTTGTTACACCTTCACAGGACCAGCTCATCAGGCACTACCACACTGTCGCACTGAATACGGGTCTTCCCGTTCTGCTTTATAACAATCCACCTAAAACATCTGTTAGCCTTGCTCCTGCTTCAGTAGCAACACTGGCAGAAGTTCCAAATATTGTCGGTATCAAAGACTCTTCCGGAGATATGACAATTACAGCCGAATATATACGTTTAACCCGGCATATGAAAGACTTTTCAGTACTTGCAGGTCGCGATACTCTGATCTTTGGGGCGCTTTGTTACGGGGCTGCCGGTTCTATAGCCGCCTGCGCCAATGTTGCACCCCGCCTATGTGCCGATATCTATGAAAGGTTCATGGCGGGTGATCTGAAAGGATCCCTCGGGGCACAGTTCACACTTGCACCGCTCAGGTTAGCATTCACGCTCGGCACATTCCCTGCAGTTATCAAGGAATCACTCAACATGCTGGGTATCGAAGCCGGACCATGCATGGAACCTGCCGGACCATTAACAGACGAAGAAAGATTAAAGCTCAGGAAAGTGCTGACCGATATGGGATTACTGAAATAAATCACCTGCTGCCTGTCAATTAATTTACCAAATGATCAGGAATCTTATGAACCGTTATCTTACGGATAAAGATCTTTTTAATTTATTATTGGCAGTATTAATTACCTGAACGGCTTTGTCTATTGTTCTCAGTCTGGTCCTGAAAGAAAGGATAGCCATCCGGATAACAAATTTCCTGTTTATTACTGTTGAACTGAAAAATACTCTGCCGTCCTTATGGATCAGTTCCAGCAGTTTCTTGTTATATGCATTCTCATCAAAGGATTCAGACGGATACCAGAAATAACTTATTGACAGATCAGGCTCCGGACCAGTCCTGAAGCCAATTTCGGTCAGTCTTCTTCTGAAATAGGTAGTCAGCACTAGTTTTTCCTCAAGGCAGGCTATAAATGGTTCAATTCCGTGGATCTGTAATGGCAGCCATATCCTCAGGGCACGAAAATGCCTTGTCAGTTCCGGAGAGACATCAGCCGGTTCATAGATATTTACCACACTTTGAATTGAATCCTGCATGTAACTTGCCGAGTACTTATATGATTTCAATACGGGTTCTCTATTTTTGACAAGTACAGCTCCGGTCCCATAAGGTACAAACAACCCTTTATGAGGGTCTGTAACCAGCGAGTCTGCCGTCTCTATTCCACTGAACAGCTCTTTTCTCAGCCCTGACAGGATAAAGAATCCGCCATAGGCTGCATCAATATGATACCAAAGTTTGTGTCTCCTGGCAATCTTTCCTATTTCCATCAACGGATCAACAGCTCCGGTGTCCGTTGTTCCGGCGGTTGCTACAATCAGGAACGGGTTTAATCCACTCGCTTTGTCTTTGATGATCTGCCTGTTCAGGCTGTCTGCATCAATTCTCGAATTCTTATCAAGGTCTGAATAACGAATGATCACGTCTTCAAGCCCGATTATTTTCAGGGCTTTATTAATGCAATGATGTGTTTGCGAACTTAAATAAATAATGCTCCCTGCGATCCTGTCCGACTTTATCCGGTGATGGTCGCGGGCTGCCGTTAAAGCGATCATATTTGCCGTTGAACCGCCTGAAGTCAGGCTCCCTGCCGCATCCTCAGGAAAGCCGAAAATAGATTTCATCCAGTTCAATATCTCATTTTCGATGGTTACAGCACCCGGTGATGCGTAATACAATCCGGCATATTCGTTTGTAACGGCAGCAATATAATCAGCCAGAGCTGAAGTGTAAATTCCTCCGCCAGGAATATATCCGAGATGACCGCCCGAAGCAGCGTTGATTCCTTTGCGAGCCACTTCATCTGAATAGGTTTTTATCAATTCACGTAAAGACTTTTTCTTGCCGTCCAGCGACAGGGCATCCCGTTTTACTTTCCTGCCGGAAAAAGTCTTTGATACATCAATATTATTGATAAAGCTGTTTGCGTAATCCTGAATTTGCCTGAAGTATTCGTTCCTTTCTATCTCTGAAGGCTCAAGCTCCCGGGAAATATTTTCCAGCTCCAGGATCCGCTGTTTCAGTTTTTCCATTGAATTGAATTCAGTTACGAGTACCTGACCTGAATTGATCACCGGAAGTTAGCACTTCTTCTCTGTTTTCTGATTTTATTCAGAAAATAAAATCACAATTTTGATGGGTCCTCTGTACGGGTAAGGACGTGATGGCTACATCAGCACAAATCCACTGTGGTAATCCTGGCTGGTGCTTATTTGATGCCATAAAGGGATCCTCCTCTTTACGCAGGATCCCGTTTCAACTTGATTCAGACTTTCCTTAAAAAAGCAGTACCCGCTTTATACTGTCAGAAATTCCTTGGGTATTTCCTTTATCCGGGCAATATCGGTTATCCGTTTCTTTATATCAAACCGGTTAAGGCATTTTACCTTGCATATTTCGCAGCTGTCACAGGGTTTTAAAGGAAGGTTGGCACCCTCCAGGGTATACCAAGCCTGTGAAGTATTCTTATATCCGTATGCATACATATAGCTTCTCATAATACCAGGTATATCGAGATTATACGGACATTGAGGGATACATTGTTTGCATTGCTGGCAATACAGACCGGGCTCAGAATCAACTGACGCCTGCTTCAGGTCCATCAGCTCTTTTTCGGTAAGTTTAAGGTTTTTGATCATTGCCAGGTTTTTCTGCAGCTGCTCCAGCGATGACATTCCCGAGACGATCGATGCAATATTTTCATTCTGCAGCACCCATTTGAGAGCAGCATCGGAATTAAGGGCCGGTCCCGATTTGTTACGGAAAACACCTGCAGTGGTTTTCATTGCAACAATACCCATGCCGGCTTTGGCAGCATAGGCGATCGCTGCATCCAGCGAATCTTTGTTTTTAATTTTGAAGTTGTAGGAGATCATGGCAACATCATAAATGCCCGAATCAGCAGCAGCCCTGAGAGCCTCTTCCGTATCACTGTGCGATGCAATGCCGGTAAACCTTGTCTTTCCCTGCTTTTTCAGCTGTGTCATGGCTTTCAGAACACCTTCATGCTGAACGGTTCCTTTCTTGCCTGCATAGGGGAAAAGAAAGATATCGACATAATCGAGGCCGAAACGGCTCAGGCTCTCCTCAGCTTTCCTGATATATGCAACAGGATCAAACGTCCTGACAAATAAGCCGGTACGGTTATCCAGCCCGTCGGGCGGTGCAGCTGTGCCAACCACAAATGAATCCCTCGGAAGGTTTTTAAGACCATCACCTACAAGCTTTTCGTTTTTCCCTTCACCATAGTATGTCGCTGAAAAAAAGATTTTGATGCCCTCCCCGTAAGCGGCTTTCACAAATGCCGGTTCTGTGGTCTCAGCAGCCCCAAGGCTGATAAGCGGTGTCTTTATGCCCGTTTTCCCCAGAACACGACCCGGCAATTCCGGTGCCGTAGGGGCATCAGCAAATCCGGTGAGACTATTGTAACTTCCGGGTACCAGCGCTGCACCCGAAACGCCTATCAGGCTCTTTTTAATAAATTCCCTGCGGTTATTTTTCATGGCATTGAATATTGATAGTTGATATCTGTTGCGTTCTCCGTTCAAATTTAATCTAAAGATCCGATTCCCGGTTATGCCTTCAATTTTATTGTTGAATTGCTCCGGGAATAAACACATCAAAATAATTGTCTGAAAAGTAAAGTAAGTACCGGAATCACTACCCCTTGCAGTTTCAAAGGCTTACTAATAATAAATTTATTAGAAAGTAATTTTTGTTTGTAATGTTATGAATACTTTAAAATTCTTTCTGAGCCTGTCACTCACAATAGTGATGCTTTTGCTCATGGATCCGAGATCATTTTATGGCCTTTCATTCCACGAATGGGCTGGTCTTGTTATCGGATTATTTTTTATCCTTCATAAGATCCTTGACTGGGGGTGGATAAAAAAGGTGACTCTTTCGTTTTTCAGGAAAGCGCCCTGGAGAGCCAGGATAAACTATATCCTTGATGTCGTCTTGCTTGCAGGTCTGATACTTATGATCCTGAGCGGAGCTGCCATTGCCAGGACTATCGATTTCTCATGGCTCAGACTCGGCGGTTCGCCAATGTTCTGGAGAGTAATGCATACAAGTTCCTCGCTGATCTCACTGGCGCTGTTTGGTGTCCATCTGGGATTGCACTGGAACTGGGTCATCCGGCGGTTTAACTTTAAAAGAATTTACAATGGTAAAGAAAATTAGCTTTCTGGTACTTTCAGTAGCAATAGTAGCTGTCGGCATAAT
>Ga0316626_10001192_pt1 | contig 11370 bp, 9 predicted proteins | sample OWC_Aug_T1_C1_D5_FD_207656 | JGI IMG/M metagenome (GOLD analysis project Ga0316626, IMG submission 207656) | Wetland soil microbial communities from Old Woman Creek delta, Ohio, United States - OWC_Aug_T1_C1_D5_A | ecosystem: Environmental > Terrestrial > Soil > Wetlands | place: USA: Ohio...
CGCCAACGCCCATCTGAGGAGGCGTCGTCCCTCACGCAGCCGAGCGCCCCTCTTCTCTGCCCACTGCAACTGGGAGGCGAGTCCAGTTGGCGCCCGTCCCTGTGGGTCTCTCTGCGTCTCGCCACGGTTCGGGAGCAGCTGCGATCGACGAAGCACTCGAAAGCCGACGAACCCTTCGACCCCGGGTCTCCACATGATCCATCAAACCACTGACGTCTCCTCGCCACGCGAGCACCGCGCGCCCGACACCCGTTGCACAGTGCGGTGCACAATGAGTGCGCAATGCGCAGCAAGCCCGTCATGCCCGTACACCGGGCGCCAACGTCGTGCCGCGCACTCGCCGCCGTCCCTGCCGCGGCATTCGCTGCGGCAGTTCTGGGCACCCCAACAATTCGGGCTCCTAGAAGGGTCTCCCCCCGGGCGACCCGGCCCGGCACCGAGATTGCTCGGCACGCCTTGTAGGAATATCCAAGGGAAGCCAGCGCCAATGAAACACAGACATCGAGCGGCACGACGCGACGGCGAGGACTTTTCGGGTCCTCGCGGTCGGCGCGGCTTCACTCTGATCGAGCTGCTGGTCACGGTGGCAATCGTGGGCATCCTCGCTGCCGTGGCGTTCCCCCGCTTCATGCAGTACCGTAAGAAAGCGTTCAACGCTCAGGTCAGTTCGGATGCCCGGCTCTGCGCAAACGCCGAGCATGCCTACTTCATCGATGCCGGCTCCTACACGACTGACCTGGGCAGTCTCCAGGTCACTCCGAGTCCCGGCTCACAGGTGTCGATTTCTGCCGGGAACTCGGGAAGCCTTGATAGTTCGTTCAGCGTCACCGTCACACACCCACAAATGTCTTACATGAGCGGGTGCGTATGGACCAGCGACGCCGTCCCCGCCTTGTCGTGCTCCTGATACAGGCGCGCGTGCCATCTCCAGCGCACGCCGCTCCCGCTGCCGAATTCAAAGAGGGGTTTCACATCGGCGTGAGGCACCGCTTGCCCTCGCTATGTGCCTCGCATAAAGCATCCGGTGGCAATGACGGATCGGGAACCGAGGAGCCTACGGGTCACCCCTAGCCGGAGAGAGGCGGAGGACTGGACCCTTGTTCTCGCAGCAGCGGGAATTTCCAGCAAGATCGAAAAGACCCAGAGTGGCTGGGCGCTCGTTGTCGAGTGGCGCGATGAAGAACGTGCCACGAGGGAGATCACTGCCTTTCAGGAAGAGAATCGCGCCGTATCGGAGAGCATAGCTCCGGGGCTGGAATATGGAAGGTCTTACGCCGGATTCACGATCGCGGCGTGCTTTCTAGGTTTCTACTTCATTACTGGTCCCCGGAACCCGGCTATCACCTGGTTCCGCCTGGGGAGCGCATCTGCAGAGGCGATCCTGGCAGGCGAGATCTGGCGGGCGGCAACCGCCCTCACTCTCCACGCAGACCCTCCGCACGTCCTCGGGAACGCCGCAAGCTGCGCCGTGTTCGTCACCGCCCTGTGTCGACAGCTCGGCCCCGGGCTCGGGTCGTCAATGGTCCTTCTGGCGGGAGCGATAGGCAATGTCATGAATGCGTTTGCCCACGGTGGTCATCATACGTCCATCGGAGCTTCGACTGCAGTCTTCGGCGCAATCGGCATCATGGCTGGCCTGCAATTCACGACGCGATGGCGCCGCGTCTCACGCAGGCCGCGGCCCTGGGTTCCGCTTGCCGCAGGCCTCGCTCTGCTCGCAATGCTGGGAACGGGAGAGAACGCCGATGTTGCTGCCCATCTCTTCGGATTTGTTGCCGGCGTTCCCCTCGGGGCGACGGCTGCCGTCGCGCTTCGACGACCCCTCAGGCAGGCTGTGCAGTGGCCTCTTGCGCTCACAGCTGCCATCATAATCGTCGGCAGTTGGCTCATGGCGCTCCGCTGAGAGCCCCTGTAAAGGGTATGGTTACTTCTCCGGCGCCTCGGCCGCTTGAGCGAGCTTGGCATGGGTTTCGAGATCGGGAGCCAAGGCGAGGACGCGTACGCGTGAGTTGGCCGCAACGGTACGTGCTGGACCGTCGATCACGGCCAGAGCATGTATCCCAACCATCGACGAAAGCATCCCGGACCCCTGCTTGCCTAACGGCTCCACGGCGAGAGTCTCACCGGCGCGCCGTGTACGACAGCGCACGATGTGTGTTCGATCGTCATCTTTGAAGTAGGCAGCGGTGAGCGGGGCGGTGAGCTCCCGCCGGAAGGGCCAGCGATAGCCAAGCATACGACGGATCACCGGGCGAACGAAGAGCTCGAATGTGACCATCGAGGAGGCCGGGTTGCCGGGAAGACCGATGACCGGCACCCCCTTGAGCCAGCCCACGCTCAGTGGCTTGCCCGGCTTCATGTTGACTTTCCAGAACGAATTCTCCCATCCCAGATTGTCGAGCACCATCCGGACCAGATCGTAATCGCCGACCGACACACCACCTGAGGTCAAGACGACGTCGCACCGAAGCCCACGCTCCAGTCGCTCTCGAATGCTCGCCTCATTGTCGCGCGCGATTCCCAGCGATACCGGGACACCACCTGCCTCCACGATCTGCGCAGCCAGCGCGTACGAGTTGGAACCTACGATCTCCCCCACCGCAAGTGGCTCGTCGGGCTCTCGCAGTTCGTCACCCGTGGCCAGGACGGCGACCCTCGGGCGCCCAACCACCGCAAGGGCAGTTCGCCCGAGGCCGCAGGCCAGACCGATTGCACCGGCATCGACGACGGTGCCACACCTGAGGGCGACCACCCCGAGGGAAACGTCTTCTCCGGCGCGCCTAACGTTGGCCCCAGGCACGGGCAGCTTGGTCACGACGATCTCATCGCCTTCGCGATCTACCACTTCCTGCATCACCACGGTGTCCGCACCTGGTGGCAGCACGGCACCCGTGAAGATCCGCACCGCCTCGCCGGGACCCACGCGGGGTATCTCTCCGCATCCGGCCCGCGACTCGCCTACCACACGCAAGCGCACCCCAGGCTTCTGTTCCAGGTCAGCGGCCCGCACGGCGTAGCCGTCCATCGCCGAGTTATCGAACGGTGGGAGCATCCGGCCCGCTACGACGTCCTCCGCGAGAATCCGGCCAATTGCCTCGACGATTGACACCCGCTCACCCGCGAGCGGCTCCACACGCTCCAGAATCCGCTGCTGAGCCTCTGATATTGAAAGCATGGCGCCGCATTTATCCGCGGTGCACCGATCCGCGCAACTGCCCCGGAGCCGATCGCGCAGACCATGGCCGGGGTGCAGGCAGACGCCCTTGTCTTCAGGGCTGGCGCAAGAATAAAGGAGAACTGCAGGGTAACGTGCGCCCGCTCACGATCAGGTCCCACCCGACGCGAAGCTCACCCGAACCTCGGCGCCCTTGCGGCTCACCCCCAGCTCAACCGACGCACCGTTCTCGATCTGCTTGGCTCTGGCCTCGAGCTCCACGAGTGTCCGTACAGCCTGCCCGTTAACACTGGTTATGATGTCGCCTCGTCTGACCTCCCCGGCCACGGCGTCGCGCGTCACATCGGAGACCAGGATGCCTTGCCCCTCACGAAGCTCGAAGAATCTCGCGAGCTCGGCTGTCACGTCCTGCAGCGTGAGGCCCCAGAGCCGCCCGACACCACCCGTCGGCCCGCCTGTCCCCAGTTCGACCGCACCATCGCCCAGGAGGAGCGTACCGTTCACGAGAATCGGTTTCCGGAACCGAAGTGCCAGCGCTATCGCGTCGCTAGGCCTGCTGTCGATTCGAAGCTGATTGCCGTGAGAGAGAAGATGGATGCTAGCATAATAGGTCCTATTACGCAGGTCATCGATCACGACGCGCTCGACCTCAGCCTCGAGCTCCTCGATGATCTTCTTCATGAGATCGTGCGTGAGAGGCCGCGGCCCTGATATCCCTTCCATCTCCATCGCGATCGCCTGCGCTTCGAAGGGACCAACCCAGATGGGCAGCGCCTTACCCTGTTCCTCGTTGTGCAGCACTACCACCGGTGAGTTCGAGGTACGGTCGATCGTGACGCTTCGAACCTGCATTACCACCTCGTCGGCTGCCGTCGGAGCGCCCCACAGACGAGTCGGAAACGTCAGCAACAACAGAAGGGCCGCTGCCAACGTCACGCGGCTCCGAGCGATCGGCCACGCCACTTGTGACAGAGGTTGTTCTTTCTCCCCCATAAGAAAGCTGCCGCCTGCTCGCTGGCCCCAACTCTCGGCATTCTACCGCATACCGTCGACCGAGCAAGTCCAAGAATCAGCGGGGCAATGAAAAACCGCCCAAAACCCAGCCCACCGCACGTGGTCTGCCGATGGAGCCGCACGCCTCGGCTCTCGCCTTGCACTCGGTAGCTCTTTTCCTTACCGTGCGTGCGGAGGCCGGAGGGCGCCTGTTCATAGTGACGAACCTGGCGCTGCTTCTCCTCCTACCAGGCGAAGGGCGAACGTGGCGGGGCCAGCACTCCTTCGACACGAAACCAGGCGGGCACGGGCATCATTCCGTCGTTTCGTGTATGTGGCAACCGTTGCGACCGCAGCAATCGCCGTCCTCGCTGTCGTCTTGGCGCTGACGCTATCACCGGACCCATTAATCCGTCTGGGGCTCGATGAGTTGGAGGGTGCGACAGGTATCCGTGCTCGCTACGGCACGGGCCGGTTGAGGCTCAGCGGGATCGTCCTCACCGACGTCGATCTCGAGGTCGGATCACGAACACCGTCGACTGCTCCCACCCCGACCATGCGGATGGACCGCGTCCTTGTGCGCCCATCCTTTGTTGGACTCCTCGCTGGCCGCAGGGGTCTGCCCTGCACCGTGGTTGCCGACCTTAGCGAGGGGTCCGCAACGCTGACCATCGACGGGCAAGCGGACGCGTGGGAGCTTACCCTCGACTGGTCAGCGATCGAGGCGCGCTACGTTCATCCCTGGCTGGGCAAGCCCGATCTCGCGGGGCTGATCGACGGCCGCCTCTCGGTGTCCGCCCGCGTGATCGACGGCCAATCCGCGCAAGAGGGATCGTGGAACATCGCGGGCAAGGAGGTCACAGTGGACGGGCTCAAGAGCGGTGACCTGCTTCTCCCTCGCCTCACGCTCTCGACCCTGCAGACGGCTGGGGCGTGGACCGGACCACGAGCAACCGTGAGCACGCTCGACGCCGAGGGATCGTTTGGGCACGTTGGGCTTTATGGAAAGCTGGTGCTGCGCACACCACTCGAGAAGACCGGGCTGAACATGCGAATGAAGCTCGTAACCTCAGGCGACATGCCTCGGGAGCTCGGGTTTCTCCTGGGAATGCTCCTTCCCCAGGGCTCCTCGACGCTCAGCGAGACCTATCACGTCGGCGGCACGCTCGCGATGCCGACGCTCACACCGACAGCAGACCGATGACGTGGGACTCCGGCGACGCTTGATCGCCCCAGACTGGACCCTCCCCCCACGGCTAATTGAGAACCCGCGGCCAGACTCCCGGCCCTGCCCCAAAATGCGCGCGTAGCTCGCGCACGAGGGCGATGTTGTCGGTGTGGCCAGTCAGCCGTGCCGTCACCTTGCCCCTGAGCGGGCGGCCGAGCAGGTAGAAGTCGCCCATGATGTCCAGAATCTTGTGACGGGCGAACTCGTCCGAAAAGCGAAGCGGCTCGTTGACAATCCTGTCATCGCCTATCAAGACGCAGTTGTTGAGTCGTCCGCCTGCCGCGAGGCCTTTCGCCTCCAGTGCGGCAACCTCCTTGATGAAACCGAAGGTCCGGGCACTAGCTATCTCGACCTTGAATGCCTCTGGGCCGGAGAGACGGAACGTGCAGCGTTGCCGGCCCACGGGGTGCGGGTAGTTGAGCGTGTAATCGACCGAGAACTCGTCGGCGGGCTCGATCGCGAGATACTTCTCCCCTGCTAGATCGTTGCCGACCGAGTAGCAGCGATCTATCACGATCTCCGCAACGTTCGCACCCTGTTCGACTACGCCGGCGCTTTCTATGAGTGCGCAGAACTCCGCGGCCGCCCCATCGAGGATGGGAACCTCGCCTTGCATCTTTACAAAGACGTTGGTGATGCCATACGCGTGCAGCGCTGCCATGAGGTGCTCGACGGTGCGTGCGGTCATCCCGTCGCGGCGAAGCGTCGTCGCGTAGTCCGTCGACTCCACCCAGTCGACGAGCGCCGGCACCGTCTCGCCCGAGGTGATGCTGCCGAAGATTATTCCACTCCCAGGTGGCAAAGGTTCCAAGACCAGGCCGGTCCGAGCCCCGGAGTGCAGCCCGAGGCCGCCCGCGACCACACCCTTGGCGATGGTGCGGTCGGGGCGCGTCGCCACCGTCCCCGTCTCGAAACCCGGAGCCTGGTCGGGCAAGACCGGCGGAATCGCCGTCCGGCGCGAAGCTGCCACTTTTGTCCTGCGGCGTGCCCGCCCGAGCGCCCGAGCAACGCTGTCGAGCAGCGCTTCCAGGCTGAAGGGCTTCTCCAGAAATTGGGAGGCACCGAGCTGAGTCACGCGCAGGGCGGTCTCGATGAGGCCGTGTCCCGACATGACGATCACCGGCAACTCGGGCGCTTTCTTGCGGATCGCCGCGACCAGCTCGATACCGTCCAGCTCGGGCATCCAGATGTCGACGATCGCCAGCCGAGGTTGGGTAAGCTCAATCAGATCGAGCGCCCGGCGTCCGTTTGCAGCCTCGGCAACGGCAAAGCCCTCATCCGTCAGAACACCCCGCAGCGTCCCGCGGATCTTTTCCTCGTCATCCACCACCAGAATGGTGTCCATATCGACCGCTCTCCTCCGCGTCCTCTGCTTTTTACTGCCGCTCTGCCGTGGTCTCTCGCTACGATCGCACGGCTTGCCGACGCCACCTCACATGCTCCTTGATCCGTGCACCCTCAAGCGGTCAGCCACAAGCGCGGCGATCTCCACAACCCATTACGCGGGCCCCGACTCCCCCGTGCTCGCAACGGCCAGTGGCCGTCGTGATTTCCCCGGAAACTCTATCACCAAGCGGCTCCCAGACGGCTGGTTCTCGCGTACGCGAATGAAGCCATGGTGATCGGCAACTATCCCGGAGACGATCGCCAGGCCCAAGCCCGTCCCGCTCTTCTTGGTTGAAAAGTAGGGTTCGAACAACCGTGCCCTCACGGCGGGTGACATCCCCAGGCCGTTGTCCGCGATCTCCAAGACCACCACGTCTGGATCGCCGTCGTAGTGCGTCAGGACCTCGATCCGTCCGGACCACGGCACTGCCGCGCAGGCGGCAACGGCGTTGTCCAGAAGATTGATTATGGCCCGCCTCATCCCTTCCCTGTCGAGCTCGAGTACCGGCAAATCCTCACCGGGAACGAAGCGGAAGTCCACCTCGCGATGGCCTTCGCGAAAGAGAACGAGCGTCTCCTCGACCAGGCGGTTCAGATCCTGCGGGGTGTGCTTGCCCGATGGCATCCGGGCGAACATCGCAAACTCGTTCACGAGCCCCTTTAACTCGCGCACTTGCTGCTCGATCGTCCGCGTGCATTCCTCGAACACCTCGCCGCCTCCCCCCAGAACCTGAGCATAGCGCCGACGGAGCCGTTGTGCAGAGAGAGCTATAGGCGTCAGCGGATTCTTGATCTCGTGGGCGATCCGCCGCGCCACTTCCCGCCACGCCTCCATGCGCTGCACCTTGAGCGTGTATGTCACGTCCTCGAGAAAAACCAGGGCGCCAATCACCCCACCCGCATCATCACGTAGCCGCGCCCCCGACAGATGCAGAGAGCGGACGCCGCCATCGTTAGTGACGGTGATCTGCCGTTCCGCCTCACGCCGCCCGTTAGCACTGGCACTCCCCGTCAGCGGACCAGCGTTTTCCCCGACCTGCTGCTCCGCTCCCGGAAGGAGTTCCGTGAAGAGACTGCCAATCGGGGAGGCCTCATCACCCCGGAACACGTCGGTATACGGGCGCCCGAGAGCATCCCCAGCCTGCAGGCCAAGCATTGCCTCCGCACCCTTGTTGAGGGTGGTCACTATGCCGCTCCGGTCGACCGACACGACCCCGCCCGCTATGTTCGCCAGAACCAGCTCCACGTAGTGGCGCCGCGCCTCCAGCTCTGCGTTCGTCGCTTTGAGATCGGCGGTCATCTGATTGAACGCGCCAACCAAGGTGCCTATGTCGTCCTCGCCTTCACCCTCGATGCGGTGGCTCCAGTCGCCATGCGCTACGGCCCGCGTTCCCTCGGCGAGCCGCTTGATGGGAACCGTGATACCCCGTGCCAGACGAAAGCTCAGCCACATGGCCGCGAAGACAACCAGCACGCTCACTAGCACAAGAGCTATCGTGTAGCTCGTCTTGATGGGATTCTTCTGGATCCTCAGTCTCACATACTCGCCGAATGAGCGATCAATGTTCCGTTTTCGTTGGGCAACCGAAGCGGGCACGAGACGCCCGATGGCGACGACCCCGATCACCTTGGTCCTGTCTTTCGCGGCAAAGATGGGCACGGTAATCCGGACTACCTCCGAGTCCCCCAGTTGATCGACGCCCGTTGCCTGCCGCCCTTCGTACGCGTCTTCGATCAGCTGAGAGCGCGTGTCGACCGCCACCTCGCCGGGAACCCCATCGGCCCTTCCCCGCGCACGGAGCTTGCCGCTCGGATCGAACACTTCGACAATCTCGAAGTGGTTTCCGGCGCGCTCAGCACGTATGAACTCGCGAAGTCTGGCACGCTGGTCTTTTCGCAGGAGATGCGCTGCGCTTATCCCGTCTGCAATTCTCTCGCCGTAGAACACCCCGGTCGACGCCACCTGCTGGTAGTACTCCTGAGCAACCTCGATGGATTCCCGCAGCGACTTCTCGACCTGGACGTTGAACCAACCCTCGATCGAGTTGTCCATGAAGGTCAACGCAACGAGGAGCAGTAGCAGCGCTGGGAAGACTGCGATCGCGACGAAGGCAGCGAGCAGGCGCGTGCCTATGTGCGACCCCAGGATCCGTCGGCGTCGCTCCAGCACGAGTTTTGCAAGGTTCCTGCCAACGAGAAAAACGAGAAGAGCCAGCAGGATGAGTTGAATGTTGATGAGAGCAACCAAGACGACGTCATTGCCGACGGAGCTACGAGCCCCGATCTGGGGTAACCGCGTCCCGAAGGCTGCGAAGAGCAGGACGGCCAGCGCCGTTGCGAGGATGAGGACCACTTCCCGCCGCCGTCGCTGCGTTGCGGCTGGCACACTCCCCGACACGTCCGCTGCGCGTGCGCGCACTCGGATCCCCATAATAGGTAGAACCGCGCAATATTAGGGAAGGGCCCCGGACAACGCAAACGTGGCCCCGGCAACGCCAAGGCACCCCCCGGTGACAAGGCCCCTCAGCGGCGGAATAGGGAGAGAACAAGCGTGAGAACGAGGCTGGCAAGCAAGCATGTGCCGAGCGGAACATAGACCTTGAGATTGGGGCGATCTATGTAGACATCCCCCGGTAGCCGCCCTATCCACGAGGTGCCCGGCACCTTCGGCCAGACCATCAGAAGCAGCCCCAGGGCCCCTAGAAACACACCCATAACCAGGAGGAACCGGCCCAACTCAGCCATCACACCCGCCGAGCCAGCCTGGCTGTCTGTCCGTGGGCCGAGCCCCGGGAAGCTCGAGTGAGGCACCCCATAACCCCATCAGAACAGCCGTCCTTGCGGTCGACCCTGCCCCGGTTCACACCCGAAATGCCGATAGGCCGTTGCCGTCGCCTGGCGCCCCCGAGCCGTACGCTGGAGGTACCCTTCTTGAATCAAAAACGGTTCGTAAACGTCCTCGATCGTGTCGCGCTCTTCACCTACGGCTGCAGCGAGTGTCTCCACTCCCACTGGACCGCCGTCGAACTTGTCGATGATGGTGAGAAGGATCGCGCGGTCCATTCGGTCGAAGCCCGCCTCGTCGACCTCGAGAAGCGCTAGAGCATCCCGGGCCGCCTCCCGCGTCACCTTGCCTTCCCCCCGGACCTGAGCGAAATCACGGACGCGCCGGAGCAGCCGGTTGGCGATGCGTGGGGTTCCACGAGCCCGCCGGGCTATCTCCTCCGCACCCGCCCTGTCCACGGGAATAGCGAGCAGGCCCGCCGAGCGCTCCACGATCCGCACCAACTCCTCTACGCGGTAAAACTCGAGTCTGTAGGTCGAGCCGAAGCGGTCTCGAAGCGGCGAGCTGAGCAGCCCCGTGCGTGTTGTTGCCCCGACTAGGACGAACGGTTTGAGGTCCAGCTTGATCGAACGGGCTGTTGGTCCCTGGCCGATCAGAATGTCGAGCTGGAAGTCCTCCATCGCCGGGTAGAGCGTTTCCTCCACGACACGGTTGAGTCGATGTATCTCATCGATAAAGAACACATCGCCCCTCTCAAGATTCGTGAGCATCGCCGCCAGATCGCCCGGTCGGTCCAGGATTGGTCCTCCCGTCGCCTGGATCTGCACGTTCATCTCCCGTGCGATGATGTGCGCAAGCGAAGTCTTCCCGAGCCCGGGTGGGCCGCAGAACAGCACGTGGTCGAGCACGTCCCCGCGCCCGCGCGCGGCAGCTATGGCAACGCGCAGGTTCTCTTTTATCCCTTCCTGGCCCACGTAGTCGTCGAGCGAGCCCGGGCGCAAGGGCAGCTCGATACGAAACTCCTCCCCCGACTCAGGCGCCGGGCTGATTGCTCGTGTCGGGGTCTTGGTCATCCGGCAATGTTCCGGAGGGCAATACGGATGATCTCCTCGAGCCGATCTCCCGCGCGCGCTGCGGCACCTCTCACCGCCCGGTCGGCCTCGGAACGGCGGTACCCGAGGTTGACCAGGGCTGAGGTGGCCTCGCGCAGCACATCGGCAGCTATCTGACCACCCGCATCCCTGGCTTTACCACCATTCCCGCTGACAAGAGACGCGGCCCGCTCCTTGAGCTCCACCGTGAGACGCTCGGCCAGCTTTCTGCCGACACCAGGGATAGCCATCAACCTGCCCACATTCCCCTGTGTCAGAGCTTCGACCATCTCAGACGCAGGAATGCCAGAGAGCACGTTCGTCGCCAGCCGCGGGCCGATGCCAGAGACTGCGAGCAGGAGCTCGAAGACGCGCTTCTCGTCTCGATCAGCGAACCCGTACAACTGCAACGCATCCTCCCTCACGTGGGTGTGGATGCTGAGAGAGACCTCACCGCCTGTATCAGGCAATTCGTAGAATGTGTTCAGCGAGACGAACACCTGGTATCCCGTTCCGCCGACATCGACGATGATCTCACCCGGGGATTTTGCGGCAAGTGTCCCGCGCAGATGGGCAATCATTGAAGCTTCCCTCGTACCACTCGCGGTCGGCTTCCTAGCCCTGCCGACAGCGCTCCATCGATACCGCCCGCCGCCGCGCTCCCCCGCAATCCATGGCGGCCGAGTGCCCTCCGCCGACGACCGGCGCCCTT
>Ga0316626_10001194_pt1 | contig 11361 bp, 8 predicted proteins | sample OWC_Aug_T1_C1_D5_FD_207656 | JGI IMG/M metagenome (GOLD analysis project Ga0316626, IMG submission 207656) | Wetland soil microbial communities from Old Woman Creek delta, Ohio, United States - OWC_Aug_T1_C1_D5_A | ecosystem: Environmental > Terrestrial > Soil > Wetlands | place: USA: Ohio...
GCCGTTGCTGGCAAAAGCAAGTCGCTCGCGCACCTCCACTGGTGCGGTTCGGTGATTGACACCAACGATGAGAATGTCGCGCCCCATATGGAGCTCAAGAGCCCTCACGTCCCGGGGCCTCGCACGACCTCCCGGCCGACCATCACGAATGTACTCTCGCAACGGTGCTGGCTCAGAGCCTATCTCAAGCCCTGCTGCTAACCGAACGTACCTCCGTGACGGCCCATCACGAACACCTTCTCGCTTATCAGTGAGAGCACCAACGTAGCGAAGCCCAGAATCGTGAGCGCCGCTGCACGACGACCGCGCAGCCCAGCGGTGAGTCGTCCCTGAAGCACAAGCGCATACACGACCCACGTGCCGCCGGCCCAGAGGAGACGGGGCTCACTCGACCAGAAATGCTCCCACGCGAGGTGAGCCCATACCACGCCTGACACAATCGCCAACGTGAACAGGGACAAGCCCCACGTCAGAAACCGATGGTTCAGGCGATCAAGCATCTCGAGCGGCGGCAGGTGGAACTGTGTGCCCATCCGCTTCCCTTTGAGCCGACGCTCCTGGATGAGATACGCGAGGCTCATCGCGAAGGCGAGACTGAAGAGTGCCATTCCAAAAATCGCCAGGCTCGCATGCACCGGCAGGAGGATGCTCTGCAGCTTGGGAGGGAGTTCACCCACTCCTTGGTAGAAGGCATAAGCCCCGAACGTCAATACAAAAGCGAGCGGACCGATCATGACGGCGAGCGTGGCAAGGGGATATCGGAACTGAAGGATCAGGAAGCCCGCGACGACTAAGAAACCCAGAACCGACATGGTCTCGGACCAGTTGGTGATCGGCGTGTAGCCCGCCGCTACCGCGCGCGCCGAGAGCACGCCCACGTGCGCCAGTAGCCCGATCCAAAGCAGCCTGATCGCCGCCCATTTCAGACCCGGTCGTGGCACAGCAAGGTCCGCGACTGCCGCAACAGTGGCCAGCAAGTACGCTGCGACCGTGACCCGAAGGAGACTCAGATCCATCCCCTCTACTCCGTGGCGCAAGTGCAAGCACCCGGCCCTACGCGAGAACCCACAGCCGAGCAGCCCACGGCCGGCCCGTCACGGCCAGGGCACCCACCTTCCCCCTTGCCAGCGTCAGGACGCCATACACCACTCATTGCGCGCCGCGGAGCCGATTGCGGCTCGCACAAGTGATGGATACCCACTCGACAATGTAGGTATGCTAGCACAAATACAGAGTCGGAGTAATGCTGTGGGCTCACACATCCCCCGTGCAGAGCGGGGGACCGGCCCTCCCATATGGATCGCACCAACGCCGAGAAGCTTTCCTCTTGGATCGAGGGCACGGCCGCCCGGCGACGCCAGCGCGAGCCACGCAGATTCGCGCCCCCCGCACTGAGGGTCTAGAATGAATCTTGTCCATGTGCTTGCCATCACGGATACTGGCCTTGCCCGCGGAACCGGCGCTGAGAGCTTTCGTGCGGCGCAGGATCTGCTTTGTGAAAGCTGGCGGGCTTCTGTGGCTCAGCCTGGCGGCGGCATGCACACCGCCAGATTCCCTCGTCCCGCCGGGGAGTCTCGTCATCGCATTCGAGGCTGCACCAACCACCCTCGACCCACGGTATTCAACCGACGAGAAGTCATCCCTGATCGCTGAGCTCCTCTACCACGGGCTCACACGGCTCGACGAACACGGTGAGCCCGTCATGGACCTCGCGGCTTCGGTGCAGATACTCGATCGGACGCGGTACGTCTTCCGCCTCCGCCCGGATTTCAGCTTTCACGATGGCTCGCCGGTCACCGCGGCTGATGTAAAGGCAACTTACGAATCGGTCTTGGACCCGAAGACGGCATCACCAAAACGTGAGAGCCTCACGGTGATCGAACGCATCGACACCCCCGACGAACGAACCGTGACCTTCACACTCCGTGAGCCGTTCACGCCCTTTCTCGACTCTACCGGCCTCGGCATCTTGCCCGCGACCGAGCTGGGAAAAAATACCCGTAACGTCACGGTCGGCTGCGGGCCTTTTCGCCTTGCCCGATTTCGCCCTGGCCGCGACATCGTCTTGGCGGCCGCTCACGGCCATCCCGAAGGCCCGTCGCACCTGCCCGGGCTGGTCTTCAAGATCATCCCCGACGACACGGTGCGTGCCCTCGAGTTGCACCGTGGAGAACTGGGCCTCGTCCAGAATGCAATCGATCCCGACATGATACCGTGGCTCCGCAATCAGGCGGACCTCGAAGTTCTTTCGGTGCCTGGAACGACGTTCCACTACCTGGGCTTGAACCTGAGCGATCGACATCTCGGCAGGAAGCAGGTACGACAGGCGATAGCTCTCGCGATAGACCGGGACGCCATCATCCGGCACCTGCTCAAAGGATACGGCACACCCGCCACCGGGCTCCTCTCCCCGGAGCACTGGGCCTACGCGACCGACGTGACGTCGTACCCATACGACCCCGCACGCGCGCGGGAGCTGCTCGACGAAGCAGGATTCGCCGATCCAGATGGGCCAGGCCCCCTTCCCCGTTTCCGGCTTCTGTACAAAGGGTCCATGCTACAGGTACGCCGCCGCTTCGCCGAGGTCCTTCAGGAACAACTCGCACGGGTCGGTGTCGCACTCGACATTCGGACGTACGAGTGGGGAACTCTCTACTCGGACATTCGCAGGGGAAATTTCCAGCTCTATGCCCTTGCTTGGGTTGGCGTGAGTGACCCAGACATCTACTACTCGCTCTTTCACAGCAAGATGAAACCACCCCGGGGCAACAACCGAGGTGGATATGTGGACACAGAAATAGACCGGCTGACCGAGATCGGGCGACGCACAGCTGATCGGGCGCAACGGCGGGACGCGTACACCGCCATACAACGGCGCCTCGCAACCACGCTCCCCGTTGTTCCCCTGTGGTGGGCACCGACTGTGGTTGTGAAGACCCGGCGCCTCCATAGCTTCTTCCCGCAGTCAAATGGAACCCTCCGCTCACTAAAGGATGCCTGGCTTGATCCCCACTGATCCATTGCGCTCAGGGGATTACCGCCCCGTAGAGAGCAACTGAGAACCCGCAGCGCTGGATGCGTGCCCTTCTCTCCAACCGTGCCGCGTTGATGATCCCGAGGCTCCTCGGGATCGTCACGCTGGTGTTTCTGTTCATTCACTTCATTCCAGGCGACCCCGTCGACATGATGCTCGGCGAGACCGCACAGCCAGCGGACAAGGAAGCGTTACGTCGTGCCCTGGGCCTCGATCGCCCCCTTCTCGAGCAGTACGCTCGATACGTCGGGGGTCTCATGCGCGGTGATCTGGGTCATTCCTTGAGCTTTCAGTCTCCGGTCTCGCAGCTGGTCACAAGCCGCTACCCGGCAACGCTGGAACTGGCGCTGGGGGCAGTCTTCATCGCGCTGCTCGCCGCGGTGCCCCTCGGTGTGCTGGCGGCGGCCCGTCCTGGTACGCTCATCGATCGCGCCTCCGTCATGTTCGCACTGCTAGGCGTGTCAATACCGAACTTCGCTCTTGGACCGCTGCTGATCATCGCCTTCTCGATTAGCCTCGCCTGGTTCCCGGTCTCGGGCCGCGGTGGTCTGGCGCATCTCGTCCTACCGGCACTGACGCTGGGCCTCAGCATGGCTGGTATTCTAACCCGTATGACGCGGGCGAGCCTCATCGAAACATTGCGAGAGGATTACGTGCGAACCGCGCATGCCAAGGGGCTACCGGCGTACCGCGTCCTCCTCACCCACGCTCTCCCCAACGCGCTCACACCCATCCTCACGATTCTGGGGCTGCAGTTTGGCACCTTGCTCGCCGGTGCCATCGTCACCGAAACGATCTTCGCATGGCCCGGCATCGGGCAGCTCACCGTGAATGCCATTGCGGCGCGCGACTACCCGCTGGCGCAAGGCTGCATTCTCGCGATCGGCGTCGGCTACATCGTGGTGAACAGCGCGACCGACCTGCTTTATACGCTGATCGACCCTCGCGTGCGGTCGGAGGGAAGAAACGACTGAAGCACTGAAGCCTGATATCTGCAGGGACGTCCAGGAAGGAGAGCAGGCGCGTGAACTCGTGAGCGGAGACCCACCATGGCGGTAAGCCGTATTGAACCCTCAGAGCTGGCTGTCGCAGACCGGTCTTGCACAGCGGCCCAAGCCGTCGCCAGGAAAGACCGCTTTGCGAGGCACGCTGGTTACGAGCGTAGCCGTCGTCGAAAGGGGGCGAGTCCTTTCCTCATCGCTGTGGTGACGCTGCTCGCGCTCGTCGTGCTCGCGCCGAGCGTCACATCACTCGATCCATTCACCCAGCATCTGGACCAAGATCTCCGCCCGCCAAGCCGAGACCATCTGTTCGGTCAGGACAAGCTCGGAAGGGACGTGTTCGCCCGCCTGATTCACGGCGCGCGGATCTCTCTCAGTGTCGGGGTAAGCGTCGTGATCATCTCCGGCACGATCGGGTTCATCCTCGGCACACTGGCCGGAGCCATGGGCGGCCTGATCGACCGAGCGGTCATGGCTACCGTTGACGTGCTTCTCGCCTTCCCGGGATTGCTGCTCGCCATTGCGCTCGTGGCATTCCTGGGGCCAAGTCTTGGCAACGTGGTGCTCTCACTCTCTCTGCTCGGATGGACGGGCTACGCCCGGCTCGTCCGCGGCGAGATCCTGAGCCTGCGCGAGCGAGAGTACGTGCTCGCAGCCCGTGCTCTTGGGGCGCACCCTCTTCGGGTCGCCAGCTATCACCTCGCCCCCGGTCTGCTCAATGTTCTCGGCGTCCAGGCCACCTTCGGCGTCGCGGGAGCGATCATCGCAGAGGGAAGCCTGAGCTTCCTCGGTCTCGGCGTACCACCGCCTCTGCCGTCCTGGGGAGCGATGCTTGCCGACGCACGACCGTACCTGCTGGTCGCCCCGCACCTGACGGTCTTTCCCGCGCTAGCGGTCATGGTGACCGTCCTGGCCGTGAATCACCTCGGGGATCGACTGCGGGATCGCCTCGACCCAGCCACCTCGTGCTGACGTGGCCGCCGACCTAAGACCGCCGCCGTCAGCGCAGCGAATTCCTCGAGGCTAACCTGTTCGGGCCGCACGCTGGCGTCGATACCTGCCTCGTGCAGCACCGCCCCAGCCTCTGCCGCGCCCACATCGACTGTCGCCAGGAAGCCACCGAGCGTGTTGCGAATCATCTTACGCCGATGCTGGAAGAGCGACCTGACTAGGTGCTGGAACAACGTGAGATCTGCCATCGGAACCCGGGGTGTCGCGTGCAGATGCAACCGAATCACTGCCGACTCCACCCGTGGCATGGGAGAAAAGGAGCGACGAGACACATGGAAACACCAGGTAACGTCAGCGTAGATCTGGATGAGGAGCGTCAGCACACCGTAGTCATGCCCGCCGGGCTTCGCCGCCACCCGACGGGCCACTTCCTCTTGGAGCATGACGACCGCTCCCGGGCACCACCATCTCAACTCCACGAGCCGCAACAGTATCTGTGACGCTACGCTGTACGGGAGGTTACCAACAACGTACACAGATGCCTCCCCCGATAGCTGGGGGAGGTCGACCCTAAGCACATCCCCCTCGATGATCACGACAGCAGGATCGGCTTGGTAGCGGGCGAGCAGCACGTTGACGAGGCCAGGGTCTATCTCCACTAGATAGAGATGGTCCGTCGCCTCGCGCAGGAGATCCGTGAGCGCTCCCAGACCGGCCCCGATCTCGAGAACCGGCGGCCGATCATCGAGCTCGGCGGCGGCAACGATCCGTGCAGCCACTTCTCGATCTACGAGAAAGTGCTGCCCGAGGCGCCGCCGAGCCTGTCGCTCACTCGAGCGACTGGTCTGTCTGGGTGGCCGTGTCAGGAATGCCACCCGGGCTCCAATGGTAGGTCAGCCTCGGCGCCAAGATCGAGATCATCTACAGATCCACGCTCGAAGCGGCACCAGCCAGCGTATGCGATCATTGCAGCATTATCCGTACACAGGGGAATCGACGGAAATACGACATCGAGCCCGCAGTCGGCACCCTTTCCTGTCAGGCGAGCGCGAAGGCGAGAGTTGGCCGACACCCCTCCCACTACCACGAGGCACGTCACACCGAGGTCGACGGCCGCAGCGCAGGAAGTCTCCACCAGCATGTCTACGAGCGCTTCTTGCACACTCGCCGCGACGTCCGTCACTGGCACGCTCGGCGCACCCGACACATAGTGCCTCACGGCAGTCTTGAGGCCACTGAAGCTGAAATCGTACCCCTTCGTCTTGAGCTTCGCCCTGGGAAATCGTACCGCTGTGGGATCTCCGAGCCGCGCCACCCTGTCGATCTCACGTCCGCCTGGGTAGCCGAGGCCCAAGATCTTCGCCGCCTTGTCGAAAGCCTCGCCGGCGGCATCGTCCCGCGTGCGGCCAATGAGCGCGTAGTTCCCGAGGGCACGAGCGAGGTGCAGACTCGTGTGCCCACCCGACACCACGAGCGCCAGAAACGGGAACGGCACGGATCGCTCGATCAGAACCGACAGGAGGTGGCCTTCCAGGTGGTTCACGCCGACCAGCGGAATCCCCTGGGCGAGCGCGATGCCCTTCGCCGCCGAGAGCCCCACGAGAAGCGAACCGAGAAGCCCCGGCCCGCAGGTCACAGCGATCCCGTCGATCTCTGAGAGCGTCCTTCCTGCGCGGCCTAGGGCGGCGTCGATAACGGGAAGCAGGTTCCTAACATGCTCGCGCGAGGCGAGCTCTGGCACGACACCGCCGTAGGCCCCATGCACTTCGTCCTGTGATGAGACGACACTCGACCGAATCGACCCACTCTCAACGACCGCGGCCGCTGTGTCGTCACACGACGTTTCGATGCCCAGGATGTTCGACACCTGGAATCCTCGAATCGCCTTCAGAATGGCCACCAGCCGCCTCGCGCTTTCCCTGCCGGTTTGGCGGGTGCGGGCTCGGCAGGCTGCCTCCAGGGATCCGTGGCAGACCAATGAACCGGGCAGGGCTCAGCAGGCACAGCGTCGATCGGGAAGGCTTCCTCAATCACCTCCGGACACAGCGGTGTCGCAAGACCCCCAGTCGCAGGATCGATGTCCGCAAACACTATGCCCGGCGGCGGACCAAACGCTACCACCGGGCGCCCTGCTGTCGCGCTCTTCATGAACTTCGTCCATATGGGCAGTGCTGCCCGCGAGCCTGGCAGGCCAACGGGCCGCCCGTGGTCGAATCCAACCCACACGACCGTTACAAGATCCGGAGTGTAACCCGCGAACCACGCATCACGGTACCCGTCAGTCGTGCCGGTCTTACCAGCCGCCGGGACTTCCAGTCTGCCGGCGCGCCCAGTACCCCGTTCGATTACGCCACGCAACATGTGCGTCACCATGAACGCGACCTCGGGCGAGATCGCACGTTCGAGGCGGACACCTCGTCGTTCCAGCACTTCGCCGCTCCCTGTCGCCACCCGCCGCACAGCCAACGGCATGGGATGAAGACCATCGTTTGCGAACGCCGCGTATAGCCGCGCAACCTGCAGAGGCGTCACCTCGCCGGCGCCGAGCACGATCGCGGGAACGGCAGGCAACGGCCCATCGAATCCAAGCCTTTGTGCGGTGGAGAGAATTGCCGGGAGACCCACCTCGTATGCCGCTCGTGCCGTAGCGGCGTTCAACGACTGCTCCAGAGCCTGCCGCATTGTCACGAGTCCGAAATACCTATCGGCATAATTGGCTGGCCGCCAGACCCTGGAATCGTATGCCCACTCGAACGGCGCGTCTTCTATGCGCGCCGTCGGTAACCACCAGTCCCCGCCGATCCGCTGGCTCGCAAGTGCCGCTGCGTACACTACTGGCTTGAACAGCGAGCCCACCTGCCTCCTGGCACTGGTGGCCCGATTGAACTGGCTGGCGCTGTACCGACGCCCCCCAACCATCGCACGGATCTCACCGGTCCTCGGCTGGATGGACACGAGACACGCTTCCAGAGAGTCACCATCGCCCCCAGCAGCCAGCCCGGGATATCGCGCCTCCAGCTCGGCGAGCCCATCTGCGACGGCTTGCTCGGCACTCTGCTGCAGCCGCACATCGAGGCCGGTGTAGATCTGCAGCCCGTCCTGGGTGAGGACGCTGGCCGGATACGTCTGCGCCAGTTCGTCACGGACATAGTCCACGAAATACGGAGCAATCCGCGGCGAGGGGGAAACTGACCGCACATGGAGCGCCTCAGCCTTCGCCTCACGGAAATCGGCGTCCGTGATCATCCCTGCTCGGCGCATACGGGCGAGCACGACGTTGCGCCGCCTCCTTGCCCGCTCGGGTTCGTGATACGGCGAATAGCGGTTGGGCGCCTGAACCATGCCCGCCAGAAGTGCCATCTGTGCAAGCGAGAGATCCCCAGGCTCCTTGCCAAAGTAGAAACGTGCCCCTTCGCGGATACCGAAGATACCCCGCGTGCCACCCTGGCCGAGGTAGATCTCGTTCACATAGTTCTCGAGAATCTCGAGCTTCGAGTATCGTCGCTCGGCGATGAGCGCCATCACGAGTTCCACGACCTTACGCCGCACGGTCCGGTCGGTAGAGAGAAAGAAGTTCTTCATGAGCTGCTGAGTCAACGTGCTGCCACCCTGGCGGACCCCGCCGGCACGTACATTGACCCACAGGGCGCGCAGCACCGCTCGCCAGTCCACCCCACCGTGCTCGAAGAACCGGCGATCCTCCGCTGCTAGTATGCTCTGCACGAGAAGTGAAGAGACGTCGGCAACTGCCACGGGGTCACGCGACTCCCACACCTGGTCGTAAATCCCCGCGATGGGCTCGCTTGCAAGCTCGATGAACGGAAGCACTTCCGACGAATCAGCATCGGTGAGACGTGTAACACGCCCATCCTCCACCTCGATGCGTACTCTGCGTGCCGGTTGTTCCTCCCCCGGATCGCCGCGAACTGCCACGTCGAGGGAGTCACGCCAGGCCCACCGGTAATCTCCCGGCTGCCGGGCCGGCCCTGAGACTTCGACGTAGCCGAGACGCGTCAGGCGCTCGACGAAGCCGACTTGCTCGACATCCACACCGGGGTAAAGCGCACATGGCGCTGAATAGACACGCGACGGGAGATCCCACCGCCGACCACCAAACTTGTCGGTAACCTGGGTTTCCAGCTGCCTGTAGAACCGCCATGCCCATGCGGCCCCGTACCCAGTAGCTCCCAACGCCACTACGACAACAACGGCTACGATCTGCCGCCAGCTCGTACGCCAGCTTCTGGTTCGGGCAGTCATGTGGTCGAAGTGTGCACCCACCTGATGGGGGAGCTCGAACAGCTCCTAGCCCCAAAGGAGAACCCGCAGCGGTTCAGCCATGCCCCACAGTCACCTCCTGCGTGCGACAATCATACCTCACCGCGGGGCCCAGAACGACCGTGACGGCGCCCAACCGGCAACCAAGCGGATCAGCTGCCGCCTCGGTTGGAACGTAGCTCTACACTCGAAGGAACGTCTGCGCGTCGCGCAGGGCGCGTCGATTCTTGGGTGATTCGGCCACCCCGCGTCCCGAACCGAAACCCGATCACCTATTACGACGCTTTGAGGGCGAGGAAGATTGTGTTTTCTCCGCGGCGAACCAGGAAGAGTACGCTCTTGTCCTTCGCAGTAAGCCGCAATGCCTCCCGGTACTCGGCCAGATCCCCCACAGGCTGCCGGTTGACTTCCAGGATGACGTCTCTGCGACGGAGGCCCGCCTCCTCCGCTGGGCTTCCTGGCTCCACGCTCGCAACGACGACCCCCTTGAGATCATCTGGGACCCCGAGACTCTCGGCGATCTCCGGCGTGAGCGTCTGCACTGTCATGCCGAACTCCTCGGCCTCCCCTCCCTCCTCCTCCGCCACCGTCCCGGCGTCGGGCAGCTCACCTACGCTGACGTGAGCCTTCTCGCGCTTACCGTCCCTGATGAACTCCAACACGACCTTCTTACCGACTTGCGTTCGCGCAACGATCAGCGGCAAATCGGCTGATTCTTTCACCGACGTTCCGTCAAACTCGACGATGACGTCGCCTGTCTTTATCCCCGCCTTCTGAGCCGGACCATCTTTAAGCACGTCTGCAACGAGCGCACCCCGCGCCTCGGGCAAGCCGAGCGAGTCTGCGATCTCGGGCGTAACTCGCTGGATCATCACGCCCAACCACCCCCGGACTACTTTCCCCTTGTCGCGAAGCTCAGCGAGCACTTCGTTAGCCAGGTTGATGGGTATTGCGAAACCGATGCCTACGTTGCCACCGCTCCGCGTGAAGATCGCGGTGTTGATGCCAACGACTTCTCCTCGCGCGTTGAGCAGCGGGCCGCCTGAGTTGCCGGGGTTGATCGACGCGTCGGTTTGGATGAAGTTATCATATGGTCCCCCGATCTGCCGCCCCTTGGCGCTCACGATTCCCGCCGTCACTGTGTGGTCGAGGCCGAAGGAGTTCCCTATCGCGATCACCCACTCGCCGACCCTGAGTGCGTCAGAATCTCCGAGCGGCGCGGGCTTGAGGTCGCTGTATTTTTCTATCCGAATAAGCGCCAAGTCCGTCTTCGCATCCCGACCGATCACCTTCGCCTCCGATTCCTGCTCGTCCGCTGTCCGCACGATGATCTCGTCGGCATTCTCGACGACGTGGTTGTTCGTAACGATGTATCCATCACTGCTCAGCACGAAACCTGACCCGAGACTGCGCTGCTTGAAATGCGGGTGGGGGAGCGGACCAAAGCGCGGCTCGAAGAAACGCTCGAAGGGCTCCCAGAACTCGCCAAAAGAGTCCTCGGGCCCGAACGGCTTGCCGAGGCCCTTCATTTCCTGCGTCGTCGAGATGTTCACCACCGACGGCGAAAGTCGCTCGGCTAGCGCCACGAAATCCGGGAGCGTCACCGGGCGGCCAGGCTCAGCCGCGTGCCCCCCTTCATCTTCTGTTCCCCAGAACCCTATAGCCTGCGTAGGGGCCGGCGCCTCCATGCGCGCGGTGACAACCATTCCGATCACGAAGCCGATCGTTGCCACCCCAAGCACCACCCAGCGTTGCCGACCTGAATTCATGCCGACTCCTTCCGTCTTGTCTGCCCCCGCCACCTGAAACACCTCCTCATCTCCGGTCCTGACGTCACGCGGCAAAGCACCGCGCAGGGACTCTTTCACTGCTGAGCACCAGACTTGAGTAATTGCACATACCGGATGCGAAGATCGTAGAGAACGTTGTCAAGAAGCGCCTCCTCGGTCTTATCCAGGTTGCCTTTCGTCTTCTCCTTGAGCATGCCGAGAATGTCGATTACTTGTTTGGCACCGCTCATGTCGCGCTCAAGCTTTCTGCCAGTTGGTTCCGGGATCTCGCCCATGAGCATTAGAACCTGTGTACTAAGGCTCACTA